>Ga0308156_1000616_pt1 | contig 64007 bp, 57 predicted proteins | sample PhyAR2_FD_201041 | JGI IMG/M metagenome (GOLD analysis project Ga0308156, IMG submission 201041) | Phyllosphere microbial communities from UC Gill Tract Community Farm, Albany, California, United States - DLSL A.R2 | ecosystem: Host-associated > Plants > Phyllosphere > Unclassified | place: USA... | reverse complement strand
TAAATAAATCATCCATTATTTTATTCCCCCGTTTAACCAGACGCTTATCTGCTAAGTCTCTAAAATTTCTTGTATCCATCTTAATAACAAAAGTATTAATTTAATTGTGTCCACACGATAGTCCAGAGGAGGGGAATTTTCCTACGGTCTTCTTACGGTGGAATTTTGGGTTACTGTTACAGGGAAATGGTGGTCTCTGTTGAGTGGTGGCTGAGGTGACTCGAAGCCACCAGTCCTGCAAGGGTATGTACCCCTTCATCATCTCTTACCGACTGCTTCCAATTCCACTCCATTGGAGGGGTGGCGGAATTTACGACGGGGTGGTTTATTACATCGCCACACTCGAAGCTACCAATACGAAATCTTTAAACCACCCCACCAAAAATTCTTTGAATTTTTGTCGCCCCTCCATGGGAGGGGAATTTTTACGACGGTCTTCTTACGGTGGAATTTTGGGTTACTGTTACAGGGAAATGGTGGTCTCTGTTGAGTGGTGGCTGAGGTAACTCGAAGCCACCAGTCCTGCCAGTGCACGCGGGCCTTCGAGAGCCTCAGGCCCCGAAAGTCGACCAGTATTGTCATTGTAGGAATCCCTACCTCGCCGATAACGTGCACACGGAAAGATTCGTATTGAGATCCTTTCAGGATGACAATTGCAGTGGTAATGCACCCTTTCTCATCTCACAACGACTGCTTCACAATTCCACTCCATTGGAGGGGTGGCGGAAATTCCACAGGAATTTCCGACGGGGTTTATGACGCGGCCATACGTGAAGCCACCAGTCCTTACGCTTCGTCTCCCGGTGGCTTCGACTCCGCTCAGCCACCGGGCACTGGAAGCAGCAATCCCGCAATCTTTCTCAAACCACACCACCAAAAATTCTTTGAATTTTTGTCACCCCTCCGGAGGAGGGGAATTTTTTCGACGGTCTTCTTACGGTGGACTTTGGGGTTACTTTTACCAGGGAAATGGTGGTCTCTGTTGAATGGTGGCTGAGGCTCTCGAAGCCACCAGTCCTTACACTCAGCCACCAGCCCACAAAAAACTCCGGCCGGGAAAGTTCCCGGACCGGAGTCAACACAGTTGATGAAAAAACCATCTCCAGGATGGAATATTTTTGTGCTAATCTAAACCTCAATACAGTATAATATAATTTCAGTATTAGGGTAGGTTTGTTAGAACAAGCCGGTTGCATGCTCCCTTGCAAACCTCTTGCAAGCCTCCTTGCAAGATCCTTACACGCCTCCTTGCAAACCTCTTGCATGCACTGATGCAATCCGCTTGTTATTCTACGGCTAATTCTCTGTCAAAGGTTGCGACGCGAGGCTCCTTTAGAATAATACTGCCTGCATATTGCGTTATGATCTCTATTCTATAAGTTCCTGCTGCTAATTCAGGAATCACCACGATAAGCTCCGAAGGATTATTGGTCACGATATCACTGGCTTCTACTTTAGTTGTTTCCTGTGAAGCGGCGTTGACGAAGAATACACCCACCGAAGGGTCTTCGCCTGTTACCTTAATCTTGCTGCCCGCAATTTTCAGGTTTCTGCCCGGGGTAAGCAGGTCGTTCACCGAACCGCTTTTTACATCCGTGACCTGTAAGATCACTGCTGAAGATTCTGCTACTCCTAAGATATTTACCTCGATGTTGGGGATCTCAGCGCGGAGCTTCTCGCCCTGGTTGAACTGGAAGATGATGCTGTGCTTGTCTTTGTTAAACGTCTCCGATGGGCTGTCGAACACCCCGCGGATGGTGGTGCTTGCGGTGAAGTACCCGGTGTTTACAGAGAAGCCGTCACAAAGCTGGTACGCCATTTACTTAATAAACAGCTCGGTGGCGTGCTCCATAGACGAAGCCGAGATGTCTGCCCCGCCACGGGATACCGCTGCCTGGCAGATCTGCTGGACATTGAGGCTGCGCTCACTCGCCGTGCGCGCCGTGAAGTCATTGGGATTGTCTTTCGTTAAAACGTTATCGTACAGATACGCTTTGATTTTATGTAATACTGACATTATACTTTTGTTTTAAAATGATTGTTGATTTTAAAACCTTCAAGGTTTTGGAAACCTTGAAGGTTTAGCCCATTTATTTATACATGGTTAAGAATTGCGATCAGTGATGTTGGGTGTCGGGTTAAAATTCTTACGGATGGATATATGTTAGGGTCAGGCTTCCTGAACCGTTGGTGGTAGTGACAGGTGAACAGCCAAGACAGGACTCAATCCAGGTACTATAGGTATTTTGTGTTAAAGGATTTGAACTATTATTAAAATTGGCGGTCTGTCCGTTCAGCAGATGTTGCCCAAAGAAATCTACCCAACCATGATTATACCCTGTTATGGTACAGGATGCTGATCCTGTGGTAACGTAATTTCCATTTAGCGGCACCCACACGGATGAAGGAACGGTACTGGCATAATTAAGACTCGGATCATTAGATGAATAACTTTGATAGACATTAAAAGAACCATTGTTTCCACCGTTTGTAGAACTGATCGTAAATGAATAAGAGGCAGTATATGTTACTCCAAATTTAACCGTGCATCCTGCTTGAGTGGTAAAAGACACCATCCCTTTATCGGTACCGGTATAAGTTCCCGAAATCGAATAGGTTAAATTCCCTGACGAAGAAATTGGGTTGGTATTGGTAAGCGTAAATGTTAATCCATTAGACGTATAAGATTCTGCGGGAAGATTTCCTGCACCCATCGTATAAGGAATCGAATAAATAGCACTATAGGCTGTTCCGGTACGAAGACCATTTGTTCCTATGGCAGGACTTACACTGCTCCATTGTCCGCTTGCACAGACCACATTAGGAGGGATTGTTACTGTTTTAACAGTACTTAAACTTAGTTTCGTCCATGTTGCTGATAATGTTCCTGAAGAAGCAGGAGTTCCCGACAAAGTATAAGTTACCGTCACGGTTCCTCCCGCAATCAAAGTACTTGAAGCAGGACTCACCGAAGCCACCGACAGACCGGTAACGCCTGAAAGCACAAGGTCTGAGGTACTGAAAGCAATGGTAGCCGTACTGAAGGAATTATTGGTCAGGGTTACCGTAAATGTGTTAGAAGCCGTCATGGCCGTCCCTGCTTTATAAGTTCCGTTAAGAGCAGAAGATGATACCACTACGGACGGAACGGACGAGTTGGATAGCTTCTGCCATACGCTGCCATCAAAATAGTAATATCCTTCTGCGGTAATGTTAGCCGTTTTTGTGCTGGGAGAGGCAACCGCTGAAAGAGCATAGACGATAGCTCCTTTCTGAGCAGTGTTGTAGTTCGCATCTTTCCCTTTGATGTCAACACCCTCTAATCTTGGGGCAATAAGCCCTTCCGCGGTGCTTGTGCCTGTAGATTTGGCGGTAATATCAAGGGTCGCTTTTGGGGAGGTATTGTTAATCCCCACCTGAGCGAACATCGTAAGGCTGATGAACAGAACAGCCAGTGTAATAATGTTTTTCATTGTTTATGTATTATTAAGTTGTTAATGTTTAGATTACTTTATTTATTGAACACAAAGTGCACAAAGGTTTTTTTTAATGCATTGCGCTTTAAGTTTCACAAAGCCGCTTCGCTTATAAGAGCATTTAATTTTATTACTCAGCCTTGCGCCCTATTCTTTTTTGAACACGAAGACCACTAAGATTTCTTTTACATTCATGCTGCTTTAAGGTTCACAAAGCCGCTTCGCTTATAAGAGCTCACGCAGTAAACCATTAAAGATGGACGACCACTCATCGTACCGAACACCGGGCATTCCCATCCTGCGGAGGGGTGGCGAAAATTCAACGAATTTTTGACGGGGTGGTTGTATCGATCATCATTTAATTTTATTACTCAGCCCTTGTGCCCTATTCTTTTTTGAACACAAAGTACACAAAGGTTTTTTTAATGCATGATGCTTTTAAGTTTCACAAAGCCGTTTCACTTAGAAGAGCTTGCGGAGGCTGGAACACAAAGACCACTAAGATTTCTTTTGATTACATGATGCTTTAAGGTTCACAAAGCCGTTTGACTACGTCGAATCTTCGATTTCACTTAGAAGAGCTCGCAGAGATTGAGTTTCGCTTCCGGATTTGCTATGCTAAAGGTATTCGTGCTATTCGTGCAGGATCATTCGTGCCGTTTGTGTTTAAAACCAGGCGGAGGACGGCTGAAGTGGCTTGCCGTAATCTTTAAACGAAAAGATTTATTACTGAAGATAAAGCGTAACGTTTTTACGCAGAAATGCAGGAATACAGGAAGTCGTGGAAAGCTAATCGTTTGGTTTTTCATCATTTATGAAAAGTAGTCTTAGTTTGACTACATATGTTCTCAAACTCCTAAGAATCAGTAGGGTTTATGGTATCGGGAATTTGGTCAAAATGCGTAAAAATGACCGTTTTTTGACAAGATTTGCCATTTAACATATTAAAAAACAAATGATTATTGTTGGGGTGTAATAATAAAATATTTACATTTGTCAAATAAAAGTAGTCAAACTAAGACTACTTTTTTTGTCCCTTTAATAACTATTCTAAAGTGCCGGAAAATTCGATACAGATGCAGGCAACAAATTCTTTTTTCACCTTTATAATCAATTAATTTTCTATTTTTGAAGGATTAATTTAATTCAGATGAAAAAACTTTCATATACCGTGCTGCTGGTTTCGGGGCTGGCTTTTGGCCAGTTTTTTGAGAAGGGCAAAACCTTTACGAAGCAGGACACTTTAAAAGGCTCCGATACCGCATTCAGAAATTTCTGGGATGTGAAGAAGTACAATCTTTCCGTAGAACCGGATTTTGAGGCCAAAAGCATTAAAGGAAACAATAAAATAAGCTTCGAGATCACGAAGGATGTGAACAATCCTACCTTCCAGGTCGACCTGCAGCAGCCTATGAAAGCGGATAAGGTGGAAGCCGGCTTCCCGATCGCAGAATATAAGCAGGATGGCGATTTTATCTGGATCAAAACCAACCGCTCCTTCAAAAAAGGGGAAAAATATACGATTGACGTCACCTATTCCGGAAACCCGACTATTGCAAAAAATGCGCCCTGGGACGGCGGCTGGGTTTTCACCAAAGACGAAAAAGGGAATCCGTGGATGAGTGTTGCCGATGAAGGCATCGGAGCTTCCATCTGGCTTCCCACAAAGGATATCTGGAGCGACGAGCCGGATAACGGCATCATCATGAAAATCATTACCCCAAAAGATCTCGTGGGCGTAGGAAACGGAAGGCTGATCAGCAAAAAAGACGAAGGCGGCAAAACAGCTTACGTCTGGGAAGTGAAAAACCCCATCAATGCCTATTCCATCATTCCAAACATCGGTAAATATGTTAATTTTAAAGATACTTTTAAAGGCGAAAAAGGAAAGCTCGACCTCGACTACTGGGTCATCGATTACAACCTTGACAAAGCCAGGAAACAATTTGAGCAGGTAAAGCCGATGCTGTCGGCATTCGAGTACTGGTTTGGCCCGTATCCTTTCTATGAAGATTCGTATAAGCTTGTAGAATCCCCTTATCTGGGAATGGAACATCAGAGCAGCGTTGCGTACGGAAACCATTACCAGAACGGCTACCTGGGAAGAGATCTTTCCAACACGGGTGTCGGATTGAAATGGGACTTTATCATCATCCACGAAAGCGGCCACGAATGGTTTGCCAACAATGTGACGGCAAAAGACCAGGCCGATATGTGGATCCATGAAAGCTTCACCAATTACTCCGAGGTTTTATTTATCGAAAAGTACATGGATAAAAAATCAGCAGACCTCTACGCGCAGGGAATCAGGGGAACGATAGAAAACGACATCCCGATCATCGGGAAATACGGTGTGCGAAATGAAGGAAGCGGCGATATGTATGCGAAAGGAGCCAGCATGCTCCACACGATCCGCCAGGTTATCAATAATGATGATAAATTCAGGCAGATCCTGAGAGGCATCAATAAAGATTTCTATCATCAGACGGTCACTACCCGGCAGATTGAAGATTATATTTCAAAGAAATCGGGCATCGACTTTTCTGGAGTCTTCAATCAGTATTTAAGATCAACGAAAATTCCGACCCTTGAATATTACCAGAAAGGAGAACAGCTCAGGTTCCGCTATACGAATACGGCAAAGAACTTTAAGCTTCCTATACGAATCGATGGCGAACAGACCATAAATCCTACAGAACAGTGGCAGACCGTAAAACTGAACAAAGGAAACCCCGTACAGTTTAACAAGAACTACTATATCAATTTCCAAAAGATACAGTAACCGCAAAAATATACTGAAGACAAATCTCTACCCTAAGGGATTTGTCTTTTTTTATGAAAAATTTATTACACTCCTTCGTAACAAAATAAAGTTTTCAACAACTATTTAACTATAATCTTAAACTCAATGAAAAAAATAGCACTTAGCTTAGGCGTTTTAACGGCGTTTCTGGTGAATGCCCAATCGATTAAAACCACCATCGATCTTGTGAATGTAAAAGACGACAAGGTGGCTGTAACGATGGAATTCCCAAAAATGAAATCGGGTGATGTGAAATTCCATTTTCCGAAAACCGTTCCCGGGACCTATTCCGTCGACGATTACGGAAGGTTTGTAGAAGGCATCAAATTCTTAGACAACAAAGGAAAGGAGCTTACATTTACCAAAGTGAATGACAATACCTATGCTCTGAAAAATGCCCAGAACTTATCAAAAGTCACTTACCTTGTCAACGACAGTTTCGATGACGAAATGGACACTTCAAAGCACAAAGCGGTATTCTCGCCTTCCGGAACGGATATTGAAGCCGGAAAGGTTTACCTTATCAATACCCACGGATTTGTAGGCTATATCGACAATATGCAGGATGTTCCTTACCAGCTGGTGATTCAGAAACCTACCGATTTCTACGGAACCACAGCGTTGGTAGACCAGGACAAATCTGAAGCTACCGATACCTTTACCCTCGCTAATTATGCAAAGGTGACCGATTCACCGCTCATGTATACAAAACCGGATTACATTACCTTTAATGCCGGAGGAATGGATCTTGTGCTTGGCGTATATTCTCCATCCGGAAAGTATAAAGCGGCGGATTTTAAGGATAATCTTGAGAAGATGGTCGTGGCCCAGAAGAAATTCCTGGGAGATATGAACACCAATAAAAAATATGCGATCATGCTTTATCTTGCGGGAGCAGACGGGCCGCAGATCAAAGGTTTCGGTGCTTTGGAACACCATGAATCCACCAGTGTGGTATTGCCTGAAATGATGCCAAAGGAAGCGATCGATAAAACGATCACCGACGTAGTTTCGCATGAATTCTTCCACACCGTAAATCCTTTGAAAACGCATTCTGAAGAGATTCATTATTTCGATTATGCAAACCCGAAAATGTCTCAGCACCTCTGGATGTACGAGGGCGGAACGGAATACTTCGCCAATCTCTTCCAGATCCAGGAAGGGTTGATCACCAAAGAAGAGTTCCTTCAGAGAATGAACGAAAAGATCACCAACTCGAAGAATTACAACGATACCATGCCTTTCACGGTGATGAGTAAAAATGTTCTTCTTGATGAATATAAAGATCAGTACAGAAACGTGTATGAAAAAGGTGCACTTTTAGCTATGTGCCTGGATATCGAACTCAGAAAACTTTCCAATGGGGAAATGGGATACCGCGATATGATCAGAAAATTGTCTCAGCGATTCGGTGAAAACAAGCCTTTCAAGGATGATAAACTGATTGATGAGCTGGTTACGGTAACAGGTTATCCTCAGGTAAAAGATTTCTACAATAAATATATAGCCGGAAGCCAGCCAACCCCTTACGCAGAATACCTCAACATGGTGGGTGTAGAGCTGAAAAAACAGGAAACGCCACCGATTTTCTGGTTCATTAAGGACCCGAACCAGACCGGTTATGATGAGAAAACGAATGCCTTTGTCTTTGATGAAAGCTCTGCCCTGTCTCCTTTTGCGAAAAGCATAGGGTTTAAGATCATGGATAAGGTTGTTGCTTTGGACGGCAAAACCATCAACATCCAGAATATTCAGGATTTCATCAATTATTCTAAAACCATTAAGGAAGGACAGAATGTTACGGTAACCGTTCTGAGAGACAACGCTGGAAAGCCTGAAAAAATGGATCTTAAAGGAAAAGCGGTTCTTGATAAAATGACGATAGAAACCCTACAGTTTAAAGCCAACCCGACACCGGAAGAAAAGAAGCTTCAGGATCAGTGGCTGACAGGAAAGAAATAATTTTCAATAAAGAAATCAATATTAAAGCGGGGAATTTTCTCCGCTTTTATTTTTGGATCTTTTCCTGTTTTTCGGATCAGTCTTTTGCTTCTAATAGCTGTCAGGAATGATTTTATCGCAGCCGGTAAAAGAATTCACGGTAGCTTTTGATTATTGATTCGCATAGCAATTCGGCTTTGCAGACCACCCCGTCAAAAATTTCTTTGAAATTTTCGCCACCCCTCCAGAGGAGTGGAATTATAACACAGCTATAGCAGTCGGGCCAACTATCATTTCCGGATGGTAATTCTGAATGTCGTGCCCTTTCCTACTTCGGTCTGTGCGATTTTAATATCGCCGTTATGATACTCCTGCACTACCCTTTTTGCGAGTGACAGGCCTAATCCCCAACCGCGTTTCTTGGTAGAATATCCCGGTTTGAATGCATTTGCAGCCTGCTGTTTGGTCATCCCGCTGCCGTTATCCTGTACTTCAATCACGATGTTCTTCTGGCGTTCGGTAACAGACATCGAGATAGAACCTTCGCCTTTCATGGCATCTACTGCATTTTTTACCAGATTCTCGATCACCCAGCTCATCAGAATTTTGTTGTGGGGAACTTTAATGGTGTAACCGGGAAGATGTAATCCGAAATTAATCTTTTTCGAAATACGTGTTTTCAAATAATCATAATTATCGCTGATCGTCTTATTGAGATCCATATCATTCAGCTCCGGAACCGAGCCTATTTTTGAGAACCTTTCGGAGATGGTTTTCAATCTTTCGATATCTTTCTCGATTTCACTGATGCCTTCGGAATCGGGATCGTCAAGTTTCATAATTTCCATCCATCCGATCATGGAGGATAAAGGCGTTCCGATCTGGTGTGCGGTTTCCTTCGCCAGCCCGGCCCAGAGGTAGCCTTCGTCGGTCTTTTTAATGGTCCGGAAGAACCAGAATGAAAAGAGGAAATAACACAAAATAAAAAAGCCCAGGATGTAGGGAGAATATCTCAGATTATTCAGCAACGGAGAATTGTCATAAAAAACGATCTGCTTATCTCCTTTGGTAATTTCGATCTCGATGGGAGGATAGCTTTTTGCCATCTTCTTTGCCATAGCCACAATTTCACCGGAATCATTTTCTACATCTTTCGGCAGGTTCTTATGCTCGATCACATTGTCTTTTTCATCCAGGATGATTACCGGAATCGTGGTATTGGAACTGTAGATCTGTAACAGCAATGCCTGGATTTCCAGGTTGGGATTATCTACTTCCTGCTGAAACTTGAGGGCACTCACGAGAATATCCACCCTTTTGATCTCTTCCTTTCTCAGGAAATTAATCAGGATGGTGGAAGCAATCACAATCGTAAGGACAACGATCGTCATCAGTACAAATATGATCCAGTTATTCAGCCTTGCAAATATTGATTTTCTCAAAGTACATTTATTTTAAAACCGTCAGGATCTTCTGTAATTCAGCGCTCCCGCTTCCCTGGTAATTGTTGATAATGATCGAAAACACATACTTCTTTCCGTCTTTGGAAGTATGGAAACCTGCGAAAGATTTAGTATCTCTCATCGTTCCGCTTTTCATTTTCATGCCGTTGTCCTGGGTAGGAAAACCATCATAATAAGATTCGAACCACGGCTGCTTTTTCGCATACAGCAACGCCTGAACTTCCGCTTTTGCCGCGACATAATTCTGTGGGGAAAGACCGCTTCCGTCGGCGAAATTGATCATATAAGGATTAATGCCTTTTGACTTCCAGAATTCCTTTAAGAAAGCCACGCCGGTTTTAAAGGACGGATTTCCTTTCTTTTCTTTCGCCAAGGTTTTGATTAAATTTTCACCGTAGAGATTGATGCTTTTCCTTAAAAACCAGTACACGATCTTATCCAGCGTTGGAGATTCATAGGTGAAGATCACCTTATTTTCAGCAAGCTGTTGTGGCTTTTTTCCTTCGATTTCAAGCTGCGAATTGGTGACCACCTTTCCTGAAATATCGATGCCCGAATCCTTTAACCATTGCTTAACCTCAACACCTAATTGCAAGGGCGGGTTTGGGGTAGCTCCGGAAACGGTCACTGTTTTTGCAGGCAACGTCCCATTGATCAAAGCAACATCGGAATGGGGTGCTGTGAAAATAAGACTCTGGTCTGAATTCCCTCCTACTTTTACATCATTGAGCCAGTTTACCCCTTCCAGAGGATAAGAAAAACTTTTAAATTCATTTCCGTTGATGTTGATATCAAATTGGTTTTCGCGCCAGTTGACTCCCCAGACGCCGGCTCCGTAATAATTGCCGAGATCGTCCCACGGCCATCCCCCCGGAATAGTCTGGTGATCGAAGTAAGAATCATCGATAATGAGGTCGCCCGAGATTTTATGGATTCCTGCTTTTTTTACCGCTTCCATTAATTTCTGTTTAAAGTTTTCCGGCTTGTACCCGTCATACCTCCAGCTTCCTAAGGTAGGATCTCCGGTAGAGCTGATGATGAGGTTCCCGTTCAGAGTACCGGAAGAAACCGTTCCCGAAAAACCGGAAGTCGTTTTATAAGTATAGTTTTTACCTAAAACTTCCAAAGCGGCCGCTGCGGTAAATATCTTCTGTGTCGAAGCGGTGGAAAGACCTTTATTTCCCTGGTATTCGTATACCAGGTTCCCGCTTTCATCCGAAACATAGAATGACAGATTAGACGAAACAGCTGCGGAAGAGTTCATCAGGTTTTTGGTTGCTTCATCCAGTTTTTGGGATATATTCTGTGCAAAAACCAGTTGTGTTGACAGGGTAAGAACGGCGAGTGTTTTTCTCATTTCATTTAGTTTTTCTCATACGGTGGCCATTGTGAAAACAACGAATCTGATTTCTGTCCTAATGACCCATTCTTTATTTCAAATATAACCAAAAAATTACAGTTCGCTGCCCGGTTTGATCTCGTAGGGCTCTTTATCTTTTTCAAAAATCCTGGTCAGCTCAGTGCCTTCTACAGAGATGTGGTCACCTTTTCTTCTGATCCAGTTTCCTTCCCGAAGGCCTACGACTTTGAGGTCATTTTGGGTTAAGAATTCTTTAATTCTGGTTTCGCGGGTCTCTCCGTTATGTTTTAAATCCGGATTCGGATCCAAATAATGTGGGTTGATGTTGAACGGGACAAGCCCCATGCATTCAAAGCTCGGCGGATAGACGATCGGCATATCGTTCGTGGTTTTCATATTCTGTCCTCCGATATTACTTCCGGCACTGCATCCCAGGTACGGCTTTCCTGCTTCAACATTGCTTTTCAGAACAGACATCAGATTTTCTTCGTGGAGGGTTTTCACCAGCAAAAAAGTATTTCCTCCGCCTGTAAAGTAGCCCTTTGCTTTGTTTAAGGCTTCTGTTTTATCTTCAAATTCGTGGAGACCTTTTACTTTTATGTTGATGGTTTCAAAGAAAGAACGTGCTTTTGCCGTGTAATCGTCATAAGAAATCCCTCCCGGCCTTGCAAAAGGAATAAATATGATTTCGTCAACACCTTTATATAATGTAATCAGTTCTTCCTTCAAATAATCAAGGTATTCTCTACCGAAAAGCGTGGATGTAGAGGCTAATATAATATTCATCGGTATAATTGTCATTAAAATTATTGCTGACAAATATAAGTCATATCCCGTTTAATCTAAAAATAATATAAAACACTGCAAAAACCCGTTAATTTTTTCAAAAAAAGCTTAATGAATCTAAAATATTAATCTTTCTGGAATTATTATTGAATTTTATTCTACACAATTGAAAAATATTAGAATTATGAAAATGACTAAAATGAATATCAGAAACCTGTTTTTAGGTCTAATGTTAGTAGGAGGAGCCACTTTTGTGAGTGCACAAAATACCAAAACCGACACTGTAGCAGCGAATGCAACAACAGCTACGACAGCTACAGCCGCCACTGCCACCCAATCGTCAAATCCTGCGGTTGATGCTTTAAAGAAACAAGTAGAAGCTAATCCGAAAGATACGGAAGCACTGGCAAAACTAGCGGGCGCTTACCAGGAAGCTTCAGACTGGACCAACGCCGTTGAAACCTGGAAAAAGGTATCGGTACTGGTTCCTGACTGGGCACCGTCCTATTACAGCCAGGCTTATGCGTACCAGAACGCTAAAGACGATGCTAATGCCAAAATGGCATACGAGAAATACATTGCTACTGTAAAACCTGAAGAGGTAGAACAGAACAAGAAAAACCTGGCATATGCATATTTTTATATCGCTTTCTCAGAACAGCAGTCTAACCCTGATAAAGCCAAGGAACACATTGCAAAATCTTTGCAGTACGACCCGAGCAATCAGGATGCTATAAAACTTAGCCAGGCGTTGAATTCATAAATCGTGAATTTATACTGAAAAGAGGCTGTCCTAAAGTTTTAGGACAGCCTCTTTTTGCTACCGGAAATGGACCAAGTCTGTTTATGATGCATAAGAGCAATATCTGTGTAGCAGAAAAACAATAGAATATTGCAAGCATGTCTTAGGTGTGCTATGACAAGATAGAACTCCGACGGAGTTCTGGTACAAGATGGTGATATTGATCTACACAGATATTGTTCCGATGGAGCAAATTAGAATGATGCCGAGCTATAAAATGATTATTTAAAAATACTAACTGTGAGATAAAGCAGTGGCTATTACAAAAAAAAAAAAAGACTAACTTTTAAAACAATCTCTTTTTTTTTTCCATAACGACCCGAAAGTTCCGTGCAGGCTGCAGGAAGTTTTCGGGGGTATCCGAAAGTCTGCTGCATGGTGCAGGAGGTTTTCGGAGGTTCCCGAAAGTTTGTCGCAAGGGTGTAATGACTTTTCGGAGGTTCCCGAAAACCTGTTGCAGGGGGTGCGACGGACTTTCGGATTATTGATTAGGATTGAATAAATACTGATCATCAATAATATTGGACGGTTTTCCTTATGCTCCCGCTGATTTTGCTGATTTAGCAGATTATTCTTTAGATTAAATCAATAAAGCTTGCAATATTAATGAGAAATAATAGTTCAATATGATTTTTTGGCTGAAGCCGTTTGAATTACATTTAGTAGCGGAAAGTGGAACCAGTTTTTTCTGAAACAAACGAGAGTGGCTGTAGGGCTTTGAGTGTGATCGCTTAACAGACCACCCCGTCAAAAATTTCGATGGAATTTTCGCCGACCCTACAGAGGAGGGCAATTTAGAATCGGTCGGTTTTAGATAAATGAAGGCTCGCATTACAACAAGTCCGGAGGATGGCGGACTAAATTCCGCCTCTATTGATGAGCCGATTCGCAGATGAAACAAAATAAAATTTGCTAACGATCTATTCCGCGTCACCATCAACCTTAACTTTAAACCTTTAACCTCACTCCTTAATCTTCCCCATTTAAATTTCTCTTACCAAAAAGGAATGATTATCTTTGTAGTACATAAATCTGTAAAACATGAAATTTTTTATTGACACTGCTAATTTAGAGCAAATTAAAGAAGCTAAAGATCTTGGAATTCTTGATGGGGTTACCACGAATCCGTCATTGATGGCTAAAGAAGGAATTCAGGGAGCTGAGGCGATCAAAAACCACTATAAAGCTATTTGTGAGATCGTAGACGGAGATATTTCTGCCGAGGTGCTTTCTACCACGTATGAAGAGATGATTAAAGAAGGAGATGAATTGGCAGCCATCCACCCGAACATCGTGGTGAAGATCCCAATGATCAAAGACGGAATCAAAGCGTTAAAATATTTTTCAGATAAAGGAATAAGAACCAACTGTACATTGATCTTCTCTCCGGGGCAGGCTCTTTTGGCAGCGAAGGCCGGAGCAACGTATGTTTCTCCTTTCCTTGGAAGACTTGATGATATTTCAACGGACGGACTGAACCTAATCCAGGAGATCAGACTGATTTTTGACAACTATATGTATGAAACTGAGATTTTAGCGGCTTCTATCCGTCACGCTATGCACATCATCGACTGTGCGAAGATTGGTGCCGACGTGATTACGTCACCGCTTCCTCCGATCTTGAGCCTTCTTAAGCATCCATTGACAGATAACGGACTGGCTCAGTTTATCGCAGATTCACAGAAACTGGCTTAAGCATAAGCTTTCGTTTTCAATATAAAACCATGGCTCGGAAACTTTGTTTCCGAGCCATGGTTTTTATCCCCCGATATTTTTTACAACCTTGCAGGGATTTCCTACTGCTACTACGTTGTCGGGAATATCCTTCGTCACGATGCTTCCTGCCCCGATCACAGCATTGCTGCCTATCGAAACGCCGGGAAGGACGACAACATTTCCACCGAACCATACATTGTCACCGACCGTTATGGGATGGGCAGTTTCCAGTCCTTCATTTCTCTGTTTTGCGTCGATGGGGTGATTTGCCGTGTAAAACCCACAATTGGGACCGATAAAAACGTTGCTTCCGAAGGTCACTTTTGCACAGTCTAAAACCACGAGATGATGATTGGAATAAAAGTTTTCGCCCACTTCAATATTGTAGCCGTAGTCGCACCAGAAGCTCGGTTCTATACAGATATTCTTTCCTGTTTTTCCCAATATTTTTTTTAAGAGTGCTTCACGCCCTTCGGAGTCTGAGTTCTTAAGCTGGTTGTATTCGTGGCAGAGGTCTTTGGCAGCTATTCTTTCATTGATAAGTTCCTGATCATAATTGGCATTGTATAAAAGCCCTTTTTCGCATTTCTCCTTTTCTGTCATATTCTTATTTTGATTGGTTGATTTAATTTTAAAGATAATAAAAAGAAACAGGATGAAAGATCACTTCACCCTGCTTTTATTGTAAAATATGTCATTGCAACTTCTCAGAAGATCATTGCTTAACAAGAATATAATTGCCGTTTTTTTCGTCTTTTTCTATCCTATAATTACTGTTGAGCTTTAGGATCCATCCATCACCTTCAATGGTTGTGGCATTTATCTTTTCAGGGATACTGACTGATATCCTATTCCAATCTGAAGAAACCAGTGCGGCATTCTTTACTTCGAGAATCCCCCAATTATCTGTAACTCTTATATTGGGATAGACGGTTCCCTGATTTCCAAGAGAAAATATATTTCTTGGATCAAATGACATGTTCATCTTTTCAAAGACGATTTCGAAATGAGGCTTTTCAATAAATTTAGTTTTATAATCTGCTATTTTTTCCTGTATTTTTTCGTCTCGTAATGTTTCCTGAGCCATAATGGAAGCCCCATTGTACTCTTCAATGATCTTTTCCCGAATACATTCCACATGAGCGGGTATTTTTATCTTTAATTTTTCGATAAAGAAATCCGTTAAATTTGTTTTGGCTGATATCTGGCGGTTCCAGGTTTTATTTTTCAGGCTTAAAAGATATCCGTATATCGGCGTGGTCACATAAGCAAATGATCGTACATAGGTAGGATTTATCATAAAATTGTCCAGATCATTGATAAAATGTTTCTTTATCTGTTTTTTATTTCTGCCGCTCATGGCAAAACCGGTATATTCCGCGATGCCTTCATTAAGTTCAAGCTGATTTTCAGTATCACCTGATCCCGGAAAAAGTGCGTTTCTATGTTTCCTGAATATTAAAGCTTGCCTCAGATGGCCGTTCTGCTCCTTTGATGTAGCGGAAAGAACTGCTTTTCTGAGCGCTTCCAGTTCCAGCCGAAGGTATATTCTGCCCTCTTTATTCTCAAGATGATTGCTTTCCTTGTTGTTTTGGGAAAAACCCAGTGATGGCTGAACCGTGTGGAATAACTCGTGAACCGAGAGATTAACCCTTTCATATTTGTCGTCAGGAAGAGGAAGCATAATCATTGCCCAGACTTTGCCTCCCCACTGAACCGAAGTATTGGCAATATTAATGGTGTCAGGAAGCACGCCCTGATAAATATTCTCATCAGGTTCCAGAACATGGTTCAGATCGGGATTATTGCTGTATAATTGACGCGTCACAGGGTCAACGAGGAGAATGTTCCCGTACAAATCCCTGTTCCAGATTCCAAATCCATGCTCAGTTGCTTTTTTAATTTCCTTAAAATATCCGGAAATATACACAGGATCAAGAGGCTGCTTTGCCTGTCCCCAAACTGTTATACTGTACATGTAGCAGAGAAACAGAGAAATGGATTTTTTAAGCATCATTTAATTTGTATTTAAATTCCAGGAACCTCTATTTTACTAAATCCGGCTCGATGGGATTGTTATTTTTGGCTAAAGATTCCTTGGCTCTTTTTTCCATTTCCCTGAACACCTGATTAGGGTCTGACATTTCTTTGCCGTCCGCCGTTTTTACTTTAAAAGTGACCTTTGACGTATCGGTATTCCCCATCATCATTTCCCGCATATTTTTGGTAGGATCGTTGACGTACGCCTTCCATGCTTTCCTGAACTGGTCTTTGGTGACTTCCAGTTCTTTGCCTCCCATCCCGAAAACGCGCATATTTTTTGGCAGCTCGAGTTCTTTCTCTTCACCGGTGGATGCCGGTAACGTCTTGTTTCCGACCAGGGTCATGATGTGCGAGCCTGTGGTGTCTTCAATCTTTACGATCAATCCCGGCAAGCCATAGAATTTATACGGACCGTCCTGAAACGGAATATCGGTGGAAAACCAGGCTACCCAGTCTCTTCCTCCAAAACTCGTGGTTGCTTTTTGGGCATTGTATTCGCCGATCTTCTGTTTGTCGGCCAATATTTTCCATTCCGGCTTTTGATCTTCTTTGATTTTATATCTGTCGGAAGAGATATTTCTGAAAAGATAAGTCGTAAAATCCGGGTATGTTTTGGTGACTTTAAATGAAACGATTCCCTGTTTTTCGTTCCTGTTGATATTGATATTTCCGGAAGATGACCGGATCTGCTTTTCCATCTCTGCCTGGTTGGTGGAATCTGAAACGTATTTATCGCGGCTGTAATAGCGGGATCCCTTCTGATCGATGTCGAGATACATCATTTCATTTTTCACATCGCTTTTATTATTGGAATCCGGTATGAATTTATATTCGTAGAAAAAACGGTTGATCTGTGCATGCGCAGCAACTGTAAAGCATAAAAAAAGAAGTACGATATTTTTCATTGGTAATAGGTTTTAAAAAAAAGCTCTGTCAATTCAATGGTATTAACAGAGCTGATGGAACTTTTATCTTCTTGTTTCGATTCTTATTTCTCCTGAAGTATTTTCTCCGGTTAATCTTTTTTTACTGATATTCATACTCTTGATCTTTGCCGGATCGAGAGCCTGCATATCTTTTTTTGTGGAAAGCTTTCCGTCGATATAGACCGTCATATCTTCTTCACCACTGGCATTTTTGATTCCTGATGCGATGATTGATTTCCCGTTGCTCCGGATTTTCACACCATCCGTTCTAAGCGTGAGGGCATTGATCTCTGGGGAATTATTAAAGGTACTGCTGTATATGAATGCTCTTCGGTTACCGTCAAGCGCTCTTCTTTCTGCTTCCAGTTTTGCTCTTTCGCCTTCAAGCTTGGCCCTTTTCGCTTCAAGACGTGCTCTTTCTTTTTCAAGTTTTGCTCTTTTCTTAGCGGTTGCCACCGACTCTTTGGTGTTTGGTCCATACATTTTCAGAGATTTCTCCATTTCCGGGGACCAGTTTATATCACCGGTTCCCTTAAAAGTATAGAGCTTTACATTGGGCGCATTCGGCGGGGTTGGCGGCGTATCGGGGAAATCGAATTTAAAATCTGACATTTCACGGATCGTGGGTTCACCTTCGGTAACAATTTCCCAGTCGACATTCGTTTTTACCTTATTGTTGATTTTAAAATCGCTCCCTAATTTCTGCATCATTTCCGCATCACTGATCTTTACGGCCTCTGAAGCCAATGCCGCTATTTCTTTAACCTTCACCTGAAACTCTTCACTTTCAGGCTTCAGCTTTTCCAGACCTTTACTCTTTTCGGCAATATCTTTATTTAATGCTGAAATTCTTTTTTGATTTTCCTTCAGATCTTTTGGCGATAAGACTTCATTCTCCTTTGGTGATTTTGGTGTAATCGTATCTTTTTTTAAGATGGGTTTATTTTCTTTTTTAATTTGAGAAACGGCTTTCTCAATCTCCATATTGGTTGCTTTGATTTCCTGATTTTTGGCGTTCACCAGGTAAGCAAAAGCTACTGAAAATACCACCGGTAATGCAAAAATTCTGCGCGCATACCCGAATTTGGTTTTAGGTTTTTGTAACATTTTTAATCGTTTTTTTAGATTTGAACTAAGAAACGGACTGGTGGCAGGCAACGGGTTTCCGGAAAAGTGGCTTGCTAAAAGCATCTGCGCAAATGCTTTGGTGTCCGATTTTTTTACGGCCTTTTTATCGGCCAGGTATTCGTGAATTAAACTAATTTCCTTTTTAATGATATGAAAAAAAGGATTGAACCAGAAAACAGAGGTAATGATCTCGATAAAGATTTTATCGAATGAATGTTTCTGCTCAATATGTACCATTTCGTGCTTTAAAATCTGCTTTCCGATATCCGAATTGAGGGTAATGGAATTCTTCCAGAAAAGATTTTTGAAGTACGAAAACGGGGCTTCGGTAAGGTTGGTGCGGTAAAAATTGATACCGTCAAAGCTTTCTCGCTGAAACTGTTTTTTTAGCTGCTGGATTTTGATAATTCCATAGATGAATCTTCCTAAAAAATAGCAAGAAACCAGTCCCAAAGCTGAAAAAATAATTCTAAAATAAGGGTAATCATGGGTTGGGTTTTTATGGTTAAAATTCTGTACCGTATCTATTAACTTATAGATATCATTGCTTACCTCAATGGTAAAATCCTCGATCTTTATCAAAGGAAGCAGCAACGATATCAGCATCGCAAACAAAAGATAAAATCTGTTGTAATGATGGAATGTCTTGTCTTTTAAAGACAACTTATAATACAAAAACATTACACCTGAACATAAAATAACTTTTCCGAAGTATAAAAGTACAGTTTCCATAGGGGTTAGTTTTTCTTTTTAAGTTCGTTCAAAAGCATTTCAAGGTCTTCCACGGTCATTTCATTTTTTTCCACAAGAAATGAAACTGCACTCTTGTAAGAACCTTTGAAATAATTTTTCACCAGGCTTTTCATGGTTTTCCCGGAATACTGTTCCTTCGATACCAATGGAAAATATTCATGCTGTCTTCCATATACATTGTAATCGACAAAGTCTTTTTCCTTCAATACCTTTAAAATAGTGGAGACGGTATTGGTATGAGGTTTCGGTTCGGGAAATAAGTCGAGGACATCTTTCAGAAATCCTTTTTCCAGTTTCCACAAATATTGCATTACCTGCTCCTCCGCTTTTGTTAATGTCTGAATCTTCATACTTTTCATTTATCATTATAGCGATCATCATTCATGTTCTGATATCACTAAGAAATTAGTTATACAAATGTAGAAATAAAATTGAATCAAACAACTATTTTTTTAGTGATAAGAATTTGGTTAATATAATTAACTGAAAATGAGTGTAATAAATTTTATTAAAATTTTGTTAATTTTTTAAGTATAAATTTATTCCCTGTTTTAATTCGTGAAAGAGTGTGCTATTTATTCTAAATTCTTAAATTGAAGAAAAAATCGTTATCATCATCATAATGAGAAAAGATTTAGAAAAGGAAAAACAGCTTGCAGCAAAAGAAGCCGTTAAATATTTAAGTGACCATACCATTATAGGTCTCGGAACCGGTTCAACCATCTATTATGCCATCAAAGAAATTGCAGAGCTCGTGAAAAACGGACTCCGGATCAGGGCTGTTCCAACATCTGATAAAACACAGGAATTAGCTGTTTCTCTGGGAATTCCCATTATTGATATTAACACGATTGATACAATTGACATAACGATTGATGGCGCAGATGAATTTACTAAAGACTTAACATTAATCAAAGGTGGTGGAGGTGCCTTGCTTCGGGAAAAAATTGTTGCATCGATGACAAAAGAAGAAATAATTATTGCCGATTCGTCTAAACACGTAGAAAAGCTTGGTAAATTCAAGCTGCCGATTGAAGTAATTCCTTTTGCATCAAAATATGTAAAGTCTAAAATTCGTGACTTACAGGGAGAAGGAAATATTCGGTTTATTCAAAATCGTCCGTTTTTAACAGATGAAGGTAATTATATTATGGATGTAGATTTTGGTTTAATTACCGATCCTTCAGAACTGTCACGTACCCTGAATGAAATTGAAGGTATTGTAGGACACGGTTTATTTATCGATCTCGCCCAAAAAGTGATTATGGGAAATGATGATGATATCATTGTATTTGAAAAATAATTTTAATTCGCCTGCCATATAGCTTGAAAAAAAAGTATCAGACCATCATTTTTGCAACGATGAACAATTAATATTAAAGATTTGTTAAAATTTATTAAATAAAATTAAAATGAATTTGTCTTAACTCAGAAAATATATTTATTTTAGTGCTTTAAAAATTTCTCATGAAAAGATATAATTTGTTAATTGTACTATTACTACTGATTTTTAATGTAACGACCGCTCAGAAAAAAGGTTCTCCGGCAGCGGATTTCAGTGCAATAGGTGAAGCTAAGACCAAGATTGAAAATACCGTTCCCCTTGTTATTAAAAACTTAAAAGAGATCAGTGAAAAAGAAAGTGATCCTAATATTCTTTCCAACGGAACAGCAGCCCTGGCAAAGGAATACGGAAAAGTAGAACTTGAATGGCGTCTTTACCGAGGAAATATGAACAACTGTATCCTCAACAACTCTTCCAAGAAAGCAAAAAAGTGCATGGAATATCACAACTCAATGTTCAGAGGGACACTGATCAATTACAACAATTATATCACCAACCTTACCCGTAAGAACGGATATCTTGGCGTAGAAGGCGATACTAAATTTGATTTTAATCCTTCTGAAATCACCACAAAACTAAGCGAGTCTTACTTTAACGGAAATGATGCGGCAGGCAGAATGAAAGGAATGCAGAAAAAAGAATTTATAGGCCAGACCATGGCTGATGATAATGCGTTGAAGCCTTTCAACCAGCTGGTACCATAAATCACCGATTTAATTTAATATATATCATCCCGCTTTTTCAGGCGGGATTTTTTGTGGACCGTCTCACTTCAGTATGGCACAATAATTATTGTTACCATCATAACCAAATCAGAAAAATGAGCACATTAAAAAAAGGAGACATGGTAAAATGGAGATTCAGCAACGGAGAAACCCACGGAATCATTACCAAAGTACACAAAAAAGATTTTGTATTTATGAGCAGGCAGCGCAGAGCTTCAGAAGAAAACCCTCAATATGAGGTAATGAGCGAGAAAACCGGAAAATCTGCCGTACATAAGGCTTCAGCCCTGAAGAAAATGTAATTGCCACAGCTTGCTGTGGCAATTTTTCATTTGATCTTATCGTAAATAAATTTCGTGATCACCGCCCCGAAGAGATAATAGGCAACCGTCATAACTTTCTTCTGATTGTTTTCCGCAACCGGGGCATCATCAAGTCCGAGTTTCTCAGGAAGAAAGATTGTCCCCAATCCCATGGCAACTCCTGATGCCAGATTAAAGCCGGTTGTTGCAGTCGCCGCGTAATACATTCCGTTTCCGATCACATCACCGGCGAGTGTCGCGGCATATAGCTGATCGTGGCTGGTAACTTTAGCATCTACCTTATCCAGCGCTTTGTTTAAAGCTTCTTCTCCCACTTTATTAATCTCGGGAACATTATCGAAATTCTTTCTGATCACTTCATGCAGAAGGCTCAGCGCAACAGCACCGCCCAAACCTGCCAGGATTTTTTTGTACATAATATTGTTATTTATGGTGTATACTATTATTCTGCATAAATTGAGCCATTAAAATAACAACAGATACCACTTGTAGTATAAAAAAAAGAGTATTGCCTGTTGACAATACTCTCTCTGTAGTAGCGGGAACCGGACTCGAACCGATGACCTTCGGGTTATGAGCCCGACGAGCTACCTACTGCTCCATCCCGCGGTGTATTTTTAAAACGCCACCGTTAGCGTTCTTAGTAGCGGGGACACGACTCGAACGTGCGACCTTCGGGTTATGAGCCCGACGAGCTACCTACTGCTCCACCCCGCGGTGTATCTTTTGTAACGTCACCGACAACGTTAATCTTAGTAGCGGGAACCGGACTCGAACCGATGACCTTCGGGTTATGAGCCCGACGAGCTACCTACTGCTCCATCCCGCGATATTGGATTGCAAATATACGACTTATTTTTTAAAATCCTAATTTTTCTTTTAAATAAAGGGATTTTACCAAAACTATCTTAATATTCGTATCTTTGGTCTATGGCAAAAATATTGAGAATATATCCCGATAATCCTCAGGAAAATCTTATGAATGAGGTTATTAAAACATTAAATAATGGTGGACTGATCATTTACCCTTCTGATACGGTGTACGCTTTAGGTTGCAATATTTTTGATGTAAAAGCAATGGAAAAGCTGGCACAGATCAAAAAAATGAAACTGGAGAAAGCCCAATTCTCCATTATCTGTAATGACCTTAGCCATCTGTCGGATTTTACGCGGCCTATCGACACTTCGGTTTTCAGGTTCCTGAAAAGCCACCTTCCTGGCCCGTTTACCTTCATCCTGGATGCTAATAAAAGCTTACCGCTGGCGTACAAGGGACACAAGACCATCGGTATCCGTGTGCCGGATCACCCGATTCCGCAGCTGATCGTTGAGAAGCTTGGCCATCCGATCGCCTCGACTTCCATTAAAGACGACGACGAGATTATTGAATATTCTACCGATCCTGAGCTCATCGCTGAAAAATATGATCACCTGGTAGACATTGTGATCGATTCAGGATATGGGGATAATGTCGCTTCCACGATTGTCGATCTTACTTCAGGAGAGCCGGAACTCATCCGTCAGGGAAAAGGAATCATTTAAAGACATTTTACCATTTAGACAAGTTTTATTAACATCTGATAAACGATTTTACGGATATTTATTGATCTGTATTTTAAAAGTATGAAAATAATTACCTCTCCTGCCAAGTTAATGAATACAGAAAACTCTACCGACCTGCTGAAAACGACAGTTCCGAAATTCATTGACGATGCAGCTTTTATACACTCCTATTTAAAGGAAAAATCTCCGAAATATCTTTCTGAACTGATGGAAATTTCTCCAAAACTAGCCGACGAAAACTGGGAGAGAAACCAGAAATGGAAAGCAAAGCCTGGCGCAAAAGAATCTGCTCCCGCTCTGTTTGCTTTTACCGGTGAAGTCTACAGAGGTCTTGATGCTAAAACTCTGGATAAATCTGCTGTTGATTACCTGCAGAAAAATCATCGCATCCTTTCCGGATTATACGGACTGTTAAAGCCGTCTGATAAAGTCATGCTCTACCGCCTGGAAATGGGAAGACCGTTTGAGTTTGAAAGCTATAAAAATCTATATGAATTCTGGAAAGAGAAGATCACAGATCAGCTGAATACTGAAATGAAAAAGAATGAAATCCTCCTTAACCTCGCCAGCAACGAATATTTTAAAGCCGTTGACCGGAAAAGGCTTAACCATACCGTCATCGATTTCGATTTTTATGAATTAAAAGACGGTAAACCCAAAACCATCGTGGTGTATACCAAACACGCCAGAGGCCTCTTCGCAAGATTCTGCGCTGAAACCAATGCCCAGACACTGAATGATGTTAAAGCTTTCAATTACGAGGGTTACAGGGTGGATGAACACAAATCAACGGATACGAAACTGGTTTTTACAAGATAAATGACGATTTCCGAATACAAAAAACATTTCAAAACCGAACTTTCCGGTCTGTATACCGATTCGGAAAGTGCTTTTTTAGCCTCTGTTTTCATTGAAAAAATCGTAGGATTCAATTCGTTTTACCAACGCAGGTTTTTAGACCGGGCATTACTGTTGGATGATGAAAAAAGGCTTCTTATAATGATAGAAGAACTAAAAAAGAACAGACCGTATCAGCATATTCTCGGAGAAACCGAATTCTACGGAATGAGCTTTTTTGTAAATGAAGATGTTCTTATTCCGCGTCCGGAAACAGAAGAACTTCTCGAATTTGCGTTAAAAAAAATCAACACTTCGCACCAGCCTGCCGAAAATCTGAAAATCCTTGATATCGGAACGGGAAGCGGAGTGATTCCTTTGGTTTTAAAAAAAAACATTCCCAATGCAGAAATTTATTCCATCGATTATTCTGAAAAAGCCCTTGAAACTGCAAGAAAGAATGCTGATTTTCATCAGCTGGAGGTCAGTTTCATTCATGCCGACTACCTGAATTTTGAATTAAAAGAGCAATTCGATATCATCATTTCAAATCCACCTTACATCGGGATAGATGAACAGGAGGAAATTGAAGATTCGGTAAAGGGTTTTGAGCCGATGATGGCACTGTTCTCACCCACTTCAGATGCCTTGATTTTCTACCGCAAAATTGCTGAAGATGCTGAAAAACATTTATCAGACAACGGATTATTGTTTTTGGAAATCAATCAGAAGTTGGGACCAGAGACGCTGGAGTTGTATACCAATGCTTTTAGTGAAGTCCATTTAATAAAAGATTTATCCGGAAACGACCGGTTTATTTTTGGGATAAAATAAGAATACTTATCTATTTACCTGCGATTTTAAAAATTTATTTTCTTCTTTTAGAAACTGAATTTCCTTTTCAAGTTTTTTCGATGTATTTTTTATTAGTATGTATGAAGAAATCAGGGATATTGTAATAATTAACATTGCCACCAGTTGGATCATGTTGTGCAGATTTATTCTTTTGAAAATCAGATTTTACTTCTTTATTTTTAATATCCTCTAAAGCTACCTCAAGAGTTTTTGCTATTTTTTCCCATTCATCATCAAAAATTTTAACTTCACCTCGCTCTTTGCGTGAATAATTGGATGTATCGATACCAATTATTTTTGCCATCGTCTCCTGAGATATATTTTTTTGTTTTCTTAAATTCCTTAGTTTTTCGTGAATCATGGTACTGCATTGTTTTTACAAATATGCAAAATGTGTACAAGTTCCACAATAAAATTGCAAAAAAATTGCAAAATTTAATTCCCTTATTGTTGAATTTTATTTCTAGTTTTGAGTTATCAACGTTGATAAATAAGTTAATGTTTGTATGTGCACAATTCAAATATTAACTTAAAACACCCAGCCAGGACTAATCTGGTAAAAAAAAATTTTAATCTCAAAAATTAGCAACATGAAAAAGTTAATCGGTATGAAGAAGAATTTTTCTTCTTTGGAAAACAAAAAATTAAATGACTTGAAAACTGTTAAAGGAGGCTTACTTGCAGGTGGAAGTTCAAGAAAAGCTCCTTCAAATGCAGGTGGAAACTATGATCAGGATTACTATACTGATGACACAGCAGGTGAATGGACATGGGTAGGAAGACATACTCTGACATTTGATTAAACATAGTAAATAAAAGGCTGCATTAAAAAAGCAGCCTTTGCTATCTACTTTTTATGAACATATTAACAGCTATGATTTATAAAAAAACAAAACTGATAAATATCTTGGCAATAAGTGCTTTCTTTATAATCGGTTGTAAAAAGAAAGACGACAACTATATAACCTATTACAATAAAATTAATGAAATTGACAGTATCTACAGAATAGCCGGAAAACCCGAATTAGCTATTAAAAAATATGATATATTATTTAAAGATTATTCTCCAAAAAATCAGGAATATATAGAGGAGTATGAAACTTACATAAAATTATCTGAAAATCATCACTTGGATTTTGGGGGAAAAAAAAGTCTGTACAGACTTATCAGTCTAATTGCGCCGTCCGGCGACAAATATAAAAAGTATTTATCCCTTTTTCAGAAGTACCGAATTGACGAAAAAGAAGTTCGGCAGGAAGTTTCCCGATATAAAAACAATTTAAATCATAAATTGATAGATTCTCTTACAATAGCCTGCCAGAGAGATAAAGAAACAAATCGTCGAGACCTAATTATTATGCAGAAGAATGATAATAAAAATCTAAATCTTTTTTTGCAAATCTTTGACCGATATGGTTATCCTTCCGAAAAAAAAGTAGGAACAGCCGGAAATGATGGCGAACCACTGATAACAGCTACTATTCTTTCTCACTTAATATGCCTCGATTATAACAAAATTTACCCTAGATTACTTGAATACCTGAAAACAGGAGAAATTCCTCCCCGCATGTTTGCTCTTATCGTTGATAAATATTATTTGTGCACAGAGAACAAACATTATTACAATATTTCCGGAACATCTTCACATGAAGATTCCTTGATGATCAATCGCAGGCGTAAAACTATTGGCCTTCCAAGCCTTATTCACTATTCTAAAATACGAAAAGATTATTTTGACAGCAAATGATACTTATAATATCCAAACAAAAAGATCAAACAACAGTTGAAGTTTTAAAATGGCTTCTATTGATGGATAAGAAATTTATTCTGGTATATGAAGATGAAATTTTTGAAATTAAAACCGAAAGTAAAAGAATTTTTATAGAAAGTCATAAAAATCTCTTCTTTTTAGATGAAATCACTAGTGTCTGGTATAGAAGAGGCGGTATCAGATTCAAGCGATATCAGTATGAAAGCATATCTGTTAATATCCACATGAATGAAACACAGCACTGGCTGGAGGACTATGTACTTAAAATATTAGAATCAAAAAAACATATTAATAAGCAGAGTAATAGTCATGTTAACAAATTAATTGTATTAGATAAAGCAAAAAAAATAGGTTTAGATATTCCCGACTATTATCTGGCAGAAAATACGAATGAGGTAATAATAGACCAAACTATTGTAAAGCCGATTGCCGGAAACCCCATTTTAGAATCTATAGAAAAAAACTGTGATGGTATAATGTATACAACGGTTATAGAAAAGAAGGAAGAAAAAAACTTTTTTATTACTTTCTTTCAGGAAAAAATTGAAAAAGACTTTGAGATCAGAAGCTTTTATCTAAACGAAAAAATCTGGTCAATGGCCATTTTTTCCCAAAACGATGAACAGACAAAAACAGATTTCAGAAAATATAATATTGACAAGCCCAATAGAAATGTACGATACACTCTTCCAAAAGAAATAGAGCAGAAAATCATTAAATTAATGCAGAATTTAGATCTCAATTGCGGGTCACTGGATTTTATGAAAAGCGGCAATACCTATTATTTTCTAGAAGTTAATCCGGTAGGTCAATTTGGAAACATTTCTGCAGATTGTAATTATTTATTAGAAAAAGAAATAGCAGAATACTTATAATTATACTTATACAGATGGAGAACTTATTTAAAGAAACACATAAGCTACCGTTAACATTCAGATACATCGAGTTGGTAACAAAAAAAAATTTAAAGGAAGAAAATAAGAATACCATATATTACATTTCCTGTAAAAAATATCAGACGAAATTTTACGTTAGACAAAATCCCTGTAAATCTTTAGTCAGAATGCTATGAATTACTTTAATCTATTCAGTAATATTATAATTACAAAAGGTGTGACAAGAATTCTGGTTTCGGACCTTCAGAGAAATACTTCAGAACTTTATCCTATTGAATTATATGATCTTGTAGAAGAATTAAAGAAAGTATCTATAGAAGAGGCTCTTAATCATTATGATCAGGAATCCCAAAAAATTGTCCAAGAATATCTTGATTTTTTGCTGGAACAGGAATTAGGCTTTATTACAGAAAATGATTGGGATAATAACTTTCCATCGCTTTCCCTTGATTATCAGGAGAGTCATAGTATATATGATATTTTTGTGGAGCTTGATAATATTGACGTTCTTCACACCGTAAAAGATTCTGTAGAAAATCTTGAAATAAAACACCTGAGCATCTACTGTCCCAGACCTCTTTTACTGAGCGAGCTTGTAGAAATTGACAATATATTCATCGATTACCCGCTGGAAAGCATTGAAATTATTTCGCAATTTCATGATCGTGTGAATGAGGATTTCATTCAGTTTCTTGATGAAAATACATCCAGAATCTATAGCATGATTTTTTATAGTTGTAAAAAAACGCCACAAAAAGTGACGGACGTATACAGATTTACTGTTAATTTCACGGATCAGGCTTTGAAAATTTCCTCTTGCGGTAAAATAAGTTTGGATTATTTCAACACCAATCTCCCCAAAGTTTTGGAATCCATCAACCACAATTCATGTCTGCACAAAAAAATGAGTATTGATATCGACGGAAATATTAAAAACTGTCCGGCCCTGTCACAATGTTTTGGAAATATAAAAAACACAACTTTAGAAGAGGCAATATATCATAAAGACTTTAAAAAATACTGGAATCTTACAAAAGACGATATTGAAGTGTGCAAAGATTGCGAATTTCGATACGTTTGTACAGATTGCAGAGCTTATACAGAGCGATCAAACTTCGATAGAAATCAACGAGACATTTCTAAACCGCTGAAATGCGGATACAATCCTTATACCACAGAATGGGAAGAATGGAGTACGAATCCTCTGAAACAAAAAGCTATTCAGTTCTATGGAATGTATGATAAACAATAAAAAGTCTGCAATAGATTGCAGACTTTTATAGTTCGTCACATATTTTTATTATCCTATCCTCTTCCGTACAAATATTTCATAAGCCAGGTAAATCAACGGCAGCGCCATAATTCCCAGATATACAGAATTGGCAATTGCTGCCTGTGGCTGGGTAGCCACCGCGTATACCAATCCGAAGAAAGCACCGCCTAAATGTGCCGCGTGCCCGATATTGTCGTGCTGATTGGGGTTTAGCATCATATAAACGGAATAACTAAAATAAATTAATCCGAATATAAATCCCGGAATCCCTATGGGAATAAAGAACATATAGATTTCAAGATGGGGAATCATTGCAATCGAAGCAAATAAAATCCCAGAAACACCACCACTGGCGCCGATTGCTGAATACCAAGGCTGTCTCTGATATACAAAAAGAGAAAATATATTTCCAAGTAAAATCGACCCGAAATAAATCAGGACAAATCCGAAATTGCCAAAGCCCTGGATTACGACCGGCCCGAAAAAATAAAGGGTCAGCATATTAAACACCAGATGGAAAATATCGGCATGAAGAAACCCAGCAGAAAGCAGACGAATATACTCTTTCCTGTTCCTGATAGCTCCTACATTAAATTTATATTTCTCAAAATTGCTACTGCCATTTGGGGCTACAAAGCTTATAATAGCGGTAATGGCTATAATCAGTATTAAAATATTCATAATTTTTAATCAACGTTAATGGTCGGAATCGTTTTCACTCTGAAACAGATCACCAATCATGCCATCTTCATCCATACCGGCTGCCTGCTCCGGATCTTCGTATACTTCCGGCTCTTCCTCCTCCGGTTCAGGAATGGTGACATTAATGGTTTTTACTTTAAATTTCGTAAACTGGTTTCCGATCGCTTTAATCCCTTTCACCGCTATAAATTCATCGATATTGACCGTTTCCGGGTCTCTTTCCTTTCCTTTATCTTTGGCAAAAATAATCTCAGCCGTAGCGCCGTTGGAAACAATGACATTTTCAATGAATGACTTCGGATGTTCAGACGGCATAAAAGTCTGTATGTTCGGTGTATTTTCAAATAAAAACCTTTTAATGAAATAAATGTCTTTCTCGCCGTCGAAATAAATACAGGTCACCGGCTGATTAGGACGCCATTTTTGCAGCACCAGATATTCATCATCAAAACGGTTTCCGAGATCGAATGAAACCAGCTTGGCTTCACCGTTCGTATTGATTGTTAATATTTTATCATCACCTTTAAAGCTTCCAAGCAAAGTTCCTCTTCCGTCTGCATTGAGTCTTCGCACCGTATCGTCAAACCAGATCTTTCTCGGAGCAAGGGTAGAAACACCTTCCTCTTTAAGATCCACCTTTTTCACGGAATATTTAGTAACCAGATTTCCTTTGGAGTCCCTGCCTTTGATGGCGAGTTCAGAGAAATCAACATCCATTTTATTCTTTCGGATCCTCGGATTAGGTTTTAAAAGTACGCTTACCGTTTCCGCTTCGCCATTGGGATTTGCCGAGAAATAAAGGACCTCAGAACCTTTTTTATCTGATGCCAGAGGATAGTCGGTATTTCTCGTCACCCCGGTCACAGAAAATCTTTTCATATAGTAAGGCCCTTCCCTGCCTTCGCGGTAGATCATGTTGTAGACCGTTCTCTTATCGTTTTTCTTCCAGATGGCCACATGCAGGATGTCTTTTCCGATGAACGTTTTGGCTTCCACTTTCACCACCTTCATGCTTCCGTCTTTCCGGAAGGTAATGATGTCGTCGATATCCGAACAGTCGAACAGATACTGGTCTTTTCTCAGGGACGTTCCGATGAAGCCTTCCTCGAAGTTGGCATAGAATTTCTCATTGGCCACTGCTACTTTTGTAGCGTCGATGGTATCAAAAATGCGGAGTTCCGTTTTTCTCTGGCGGTCTTTTCCATATTTCTTCTGGATGTTGAGGTAATAATCGATGGCATACTGTACAAGATGAGCCAGGTGATGTTTTACCTGTTCTATTTTACCTTCAAGAGCTGCAATGTTTTCTTTAAATTTATCAAGATCGAACCTTGAGATTCTTTTAATTCTGATTTCCGTTAATTTCAAAATATCCTCTTCCGTTACGGCTCTCAAAAGGTGTCCGGTATGAGGTTTCAAGCCTTTATCAATAGTTTTCAGAACATCTTCCCAGGTCTTCACCTCCTCAATATCATGGTAAATCCTGTTTTCTATAAAAATCCTTTCGAGGGAGGCAAAATGCCAGCTTTCCTGTAATTCATGAAGTTCTATTTCAAGCTCTTTTTTAAGTAAGAATACGGTGTGATCCGTATTCATTCTCAGAATTTCCGAAACATTCATAAACATCGGCTTGTCTCCGACGATCACGCACGCATTCGGCGAAATGGTCACCTGACAGTCCGTAAACGCATACAAAGCATCAATGGTTTTGTCGGGAGAAACATCGTTGTGAAGGTGAATTAAGATCTCTACCTTATCCGACGTATTGTCTTCAATTTTTTTAATCTTGATTTTCCCCTTTTCATTGGCTTTCAATACGGAATCGATCAGATCACTCGTCGTTTTTGAATATGGCAGCTCTGTAATGATCAGCGTATGTTTGTCCAGCGGTGAAATTTTTGCCCGCGCTCTCACTTTTCCGCCCCGGTGCCCGTCATTGTATTCGGAAACATCAAGGTACCCTGCGGTGAGAAAATCGGGGAAGAGCTCAAACTTTTTCCCTTTCAGATAGGCTACGGAAGCATTGATCAGCTCATTGAAATTATGAGGAAGAATTTTTGTGGATAGTCCGACACCGATTCCTTCCACACCCTGGGCGAGAAGCAAGGGAAATTTAACAGGAAGATCGATCGGCTCATTGTTTCTGCCATCGTATGACTTTGCCCATTCTGTTGTTTTCGGGTTAAAAACAACTTCCAGAGCAAAGGGAGTAAGTCGGGCTTCGATATACCTTGCTGCTGCTGCAGAGTCTCCGGTGTAGATATTCCCCCAGTTTCCCTGGGTATCGATCAGCAGTTCCTTCTGGCCTATTCCCACCATGGCATCGGTAATGGAGGCATCCCCGTGCGGGTGATACTTCATCGTATTACCGACAATATTGGCTACTTTATTGTAACGTCCGTCTTCCAGCTCGCGCATGGAATGCATGATTCTTCGCTGAACAGGTTTGAAACCGTCATACACCGAAGGAATGGCCCGGTCTAAAATTACATAAGAAGCATAATCCAGAAACCAGTCTTTATACAGTCCGGAAACTTTTTTTAAGCTTTCACCTTCATGCGGATGTTCTTCTGTCATTATTTATTGGCTCTTTTTCTCGTTATTGATTTTAATTACTTTATTCAGGGAACATCTTAAGTCAGCTATTTCTTTTCTTCTCAGGTATGAAACTTCATATTTCAGCAGTGTTGTCCCGTTATTTTTGCTGGAGATCGTCACATAAAGCCTTTTCACAAAGAACATATTAATGATATCAAACTTCAGCAGCTTATACTTTGGGAATTCATCATTCAGAGATTTCTGTAAAAAAGGAAATACATTCCGGTTTCTGAAATGCAAAGCCTCTCCTTCACTGTCATATTCAAAAATTTGTCTTCCATTAAGATAATACAGAATAGCAGTACAAAAAGGAATGGCTACCAGCAGCAGGCTTTCCTTTCCCAGGACATTGAATCTGTATTTCTCTAAAATATAAGCTCCGATACCGGCTGCCAGAAACATCAGCAGCAAAATATTTACAAAGTTATATACCGAAGATCTTTTACGGTTGCTTAGTTTCATCTTTTGTATTTGTGTTTATACTCATTGTCTTCAGCCTGCGATCAGGCTTCTGATAAAATTTCTTTTTTGTCGATATCAGGATCTTCCACCACCAGGTTTTCGAGGATAAAAACCTGTCGGTCGGGTGTATTTTTACCCATATAAAACTCAAGAAGCTGATCGATGGTCTGATCTTTTCCTACCACCACCGGTTCCAGACGGATATCTTTGCCGATGAAATGTTTGAATTCGTCGGGCGATATTTCTCCTAATCCTTTAAATCGGGTGATCTCGGGATTTTTTCCCAGCTCATTCAGGGCTTTCACCCTTTCCGCTTCGGAGTAGCAATATCGGGTTTCTTTTTTATTTCTTACCCTGAACAATGGTGTCTGAAGAATATACAGGTGCCCGTTCTTAATGAGATCAGGGAAAAACTGCAGAAAGAACGTAATCATCAGCAGGCGGATGTGCATCCCGTCGACGTCGGCATCGGTCGCGATAATCACCTGGTTGTAGCGTAGGTCTTCAAGGCTTTCTTCAATATTGAGGGCCGCCTGAAGAAGATTGAATTCTTCATTTTCGTACACCACCTTCTTGGTCAGTCCGTAGCAGTTGAGCGGCTTTCCTTTCAGGGAAAATACGGCCTGTGTCTCTACATCCCTGGATTTCGTGATCGATCCGGACGCGGAATCTCCTTCGGTAATGAAGATCTGGGTCTCTCCCTTTCTTTCATTTTTCTGGTCGTTGTAGTGCTGCCTGCAGTCGCGAAGTTTTTTATTGTGAAGGGAAACTTTTTTCGCTCTTTCCCTGGCCAGTTTCTGGATCCCCGACAGTTCCTTTCTCTCCCGTTCGGAAATCAGGATCTTTCTTTGAATCGCTTCAGCAACTTCAGGATTTTTATGCAGGAAGTTATCCAGTTTACTTTTGAGGAAATCGATAACAAATGTCCTGACAGTAGGACCGTTCGGGCCTATATCATTGGATCCCAGTTTAGTTTTGGTCTGAGATTCAAAAACAGGTTCTTCCACATTGATGGAGATTGCGGCCACAATAGACTTTCTCACATCGGAAGCGTCAAAATTTTTATTAAAGAACTCCCGGATCGTTTTAACGTAGGCTTCCCGAAAGGCATTCAGGTGCGTCCCCCCCTGTGTTGTATTCTGTCCGTTCACGAAAGAAAAATACGTTTCGGTCTGGGATTTATCGGTGTGGGTGATCGCGACTTCGATGTCATTATCTTTCAGGTGAACAATCGGATACAGCGTTTCATTTTCCAATTCTTCATCAAGCAAATCTTTAAGCCCGTTTTCGGAATAGAAAGTTTCGCCGTTGAAAAAGATCTTGAGTCCCGGATTCAGATAGGCATAATTCCTGAGCATTCTTTCGATATACTCTTTACGGAATTTGAAATTCAGGAAAATATCGCCATCGGGAATGAATGAGATCTCTGTTCCGTTTCGATCGGACGTATCTTTTTCTTCATGATTTTCCTGGATCATCCCTCGGGAAAACTCAGCCATTTTCAGTCTTCCGTCCCGGAACGAGCGTACCCTGAAATATTCGGAGAGAGCGTTTACGGCTTTTGTTCCGACCCCATTCAGACCTACGGATTTTTTAAATGCTTTGCTGTCGTATTTTCCTCCCGTATTCATTTTTGAAACGGCATCCACGACTTTTCCGAGCGGTATACCCCGGCCGAAATCACGGATCGTGACCTTACCGTCGTCCAGTTTGATCTCGATTCTTTTACCTGATTTCATCCTGAATTCATCAATGGAATTATCAAGGATTTCTTTAAGTAAAATATAAATACCGTCATCGGCAGAAGATCCGTCTCCCAGCTTCCCGATATACATTCCGGGGCGCAAGCGGATGTGTTCCTGCCAATCAAGCGTTCTGATGTTATCTTCGGAATAGATTGGATTTATTTCTTGTGACATATCTTATTTCAGCAAACATACAAAAGTACGAATTTGCCCAAAGATATCCGAATTTTTAAAGCTTTTTTCGCAAAGATCTGAAGTAAATTTTACAGATTTTTTCCAAGAAATATTTCATACCGCTATTCACTTTTTATTGAATAATGACAACGCTTGAAATATTTTACGTCAAGATATAACAGCAGGTCATCAACCATCATTTAAAACAAAAAATTCCTTCAAATTTTAAATCACATGTCCAAACTGAAAAAGACTGAAAAATGAATCAAGTCGACGAATTATCTTAAGCTAATAGTGAATGGTCAATGGTGAATAGTGAATGGTGAATGGTGATTGGTGATTGGTGAATGGTGAATGGTCAATGGTGAATAGTGAATGGTCAATCGTCAATGGTCAATTTACTCTGTTGAATTATGAAAGATATAGTTTTGGTTGTAATTTTAAGTAGTTCTAATTTCACCAGATAAATCAATATCAGTGTTTTTTTGGTATAAGTTGTTGATTTTAAGCAATATATAACTCCAATCCGTCGGAGGGGTGGATTAATTTTCACGGAAAATTTAGACGGGGTGGTTTTTGAGGAATGAACTTCACTGCGCAAGTGATTAGTCAATGATCAATAGTAAATTTTGAATTTGTCAATGGGAAATTTATTCAAATCAAAAAGCAGAGCACCAATTCCCCGTCGCGCGCTCCCAAACCCAAACAACCCTCCCATTTCTCCGTTCAAAAAAATTAAGTTAAATTCGATATTTAAAACAAATCCAATGATACAACTTCCTTTATCGAAGCTTTCCAACGTGGGGACTACCATTTTCAGCCAGATGACGCAGCTTGCCCATGAAAATGAAGCCATCAATCTTTCGCAGGGATTTCCGGATTTCATGCCGGATGCAGCACTTCTGGATCACGTAGATAATTTCATTAAAAAAGGGTTTAACCAATACGCACCCATGGGTGGAATGATGCCTCTTAAGGAACAGATCGCCATAAAAATTGAAAACTCACACCAGGCCGTTTATCATCCCGATTCTGAAATCACGGTCACAGCAGGAGGTACACAGGCTATTTTTACAGCCATTGCGGCTTTTGTAAAGAAGGATGATGAAGTGATCATTTTTGAACCCGCTTACGACTGTTACGAGCCGACCGTAGAACTTTTTGGCGGCGTAGTAAAGCGCTTTGAAATGCAAGCTCCCAATTATGAGATCGACTGGAATATCGTGAAAAACCTGGTAACGGACAAAACCAAAATGATCATCATCAACAATCCGAATAACCCTGCAGGAAAGGTTTTAAAGGAAAATGACATCCGGGAACTCATTAAAATCGTTAAAGGAACTTCCATCCTGATTTTGAGTGACGAAGTGTATGAAAATATCATTTTTGATGGCAGACCGCATCTGAGCATCTGCAAATATCCTGAACTAAAAGAGAGAAGTTTACTGGTGGCTTCCTTCGGCAAACTTTTTCACGTTACCGGCTGGAAAACAGGTTATTGTGCCGCTCCGGAAAATCTGATGAATGAATTCAGAAAAGTGCACCAGTTCAATGTTTTCTCCGTGAATACACCCATGCAGCTTGCTTTAGCGGAATACATGAAAAACCCGGAGCATTACCTTTATCTTAATCAATTTTTCCAGGAAAAAAGGGACTTTTTGCGGCAGGGACTTGCCCACACTTCCTTTGAGCTGCTGGATTGTGAAGGCACCTACTTCCAGGCTTTAAAATATGACAAGATTTCTGAGAAAACAGATCTTGATTTTGCCCGTGAACTCACGGTTTCCCATAAAGTGGCGAGTGTTCCGTTTTCTCCGTTTTATAAAAACAAACGAAATGAGTTTGTCATCCGTCTTTGTTTCGCGAAAAAACAGGAAACCCTCGAAAAGGCAATTGAAAATTTATCGAAGCTATAAAATAAATCCCGGTGGCTTCAACTCCGCTCAGCCACCGGGATTTCTATTGCTACAATTCTGTAGATATCAGTTTGCAATAGTCTTTCTCAACGATTATAAAAACATTCCGCCGGAGGCTTCGATTCTCTGCCCGTTGATCCAGCCCGCATCTTCGGTACACAGGAAGGCGACTACCCCACCGATATCATCCGGAAGCCCCGCTCTTCCCAATGCCGTATTGCCCGCTACCATAGCATTGATGTGTTCATCATCGCGGGTTCTGCCGCCGCCGAAATCCGTTTCAATAGCTCCCGGAGCCACAACATTAGCTTTGATTTTTCTTGGGCCGAATTCTTTGGCCATATATTTCGTAAGCATTTCAACACCGGCTTTTATGGCTCCGTAGACTGAAGATCCAGGCAATGCAAACCTGGCCAGCCCGGAAGAGATATTGATAATTCCTCCGTTATCATTGATGTACGGTAAAAACTTCTGGGTCAGGAAGAATACGCCTTTAAAATGAATATCCACCACATCGTCCAGCTGGTCTTCTGTCACATCAGGAATAGGTGCATACAAAGCTGTGCCTGCATTATTGACCAGATAATCGATATTCCTGCTTCCTGTATTTTCTTCAAGATGATCGCCTACCGTTTTTACAAAAGCATCAAAACCTGAAAGATCTTTGGTATTGAGCTGATAGGCGATCGCTTTTCTTCCCAATGCTTGGATTTCACTCACCACTTTGTCTGCTTCTTCTTTATTGCTGTTGTAAGTAATGATCACATCAAGACCTTTCTGCGCAATCTTTATCGCTGAATTTTTTCCTAAACCACGGCTTCCACCGGTAATCACTGCAATTTTTGTTCTTGCTTCCATTATTTTAATATTTTTTGATGGTACAAAGTTCACGGTTTTGAGGATTCCTGTGTTTGCTATAATCAAACTGAAATTTGCAAAATTCAAATCAGGACCGGAATTCCAAGGGTGCGAGGGAGGTTTTCTTTTTAAAAAAATTAGAGAAGTGGGCAATCTCTTCAAAGCCTAGGGCATAGGATATCTCTGAAACATTCCATTGGGTTTGCTTGAGCAGGATCTTCGCTTCCTGGATAAGCCTTTCGGCAATGATTTCGGTGGTGGTTTTTCCTGTGCTTTCTTTAATTTTTTTATTTAAATAATTCACATGCACCGCCAGCCGGTCGGCATAGTCTTTTGCGGTCTTCAGCTGTAGCCTCTGGTCGGAAGATTCTATCGGGAACTGCCGCTCCAGAAGCTCGATGAACAAAGTTACCACCCGCAGCGACGCATCATTGGAGGTAGAGAGTTTCGAGGCCGGCTGCAGTTTCTGACCGTAATGGATGAGTTCCAAAACATAGTTTCGGATCAGGTCATATTTAAAAATATAATCGGAGTTGATCTCCTTTTTTATTTTGGTATAAAGCTGCTCTATTTCATTGGCAAGATCGTCATCAATTTCAAACAGGGGAATATTTCCCGGTTGGAAGATCGGCAGGTGTTCGAGAGTACTGTACGATTTATCTTTAATGAGAAAATCTTCGGTAAAGACACAGAAACTTCCCGACTGATGCGGATCTTCGGGAATCCAGTGATACGGGACTTTGGGTGTCGCAAACAACAGGGCATTGTTTTTTATCTGAATGATCTTATCGGCATATTCAGCCCTGTTTCTTCCTCTGATAAGGCTTATCTTGTAATATTTCCTCCGGTTGTAGGGCATTTCGGAGGTCTGCTTTACACGCTCAATGGTTTGTGCAATATCAAAGACATTAAAATGGCCGATCTCTTTACGCAGGCCTGTGGGGAATATGCTTTCAAGGTCAGTTCCGAGCTTTGAGGTCATTTCACGGTAAAAATCATCCAGGGATGAGTAGGAAGTATGTGCTGTTTTTTCCATACTTAACGTTTGTATAATTCAAATGTACGAAATAAAATTTTTCATAATAAACAATCCGAAACAAAATATTTTTATTTTTTTCAAACAAAAGTGACATAATATGTAATTATTTCATAAATTAGTGACAATCAAATTAAAACATATTTCAATATGAAAAACCTTAACCTTATTCACGGAAAAAAGCTGAATAAAAAAGAGCTGCGCACCATTTCCGGAGGTGCCTTCACCGATTGCTACGGAGAAGGCTGCCTGGATGAACTATGCCCTCCTCCAGCCAATAATTATGGATGCATGATTGTGTCCATTTACTGCGCACAAAAGGAATGCAGGCCCGATGACTGCAAAACAGGCTATCCGATCAACTAAACTAATTATAATCTAAATCCATTTATTATGAAAAATCAACATTTAATCAACGGAAAAAAATTAAGCAAAAAACAATTACGGGTTATTGCAGGGGGAATGCTCGACTGTATGCAGCCTGTCATCTGCACCGACCCTCCATGCGAGCCATCCGGATCTATGTGTACCAAAATCTCCCCGGCCTGTGCACAAAAGGAATGCAGACCTTAAAATTAAATTCAGTTATTTTACAACCAAAAATCTATCATTATGAAAAATCAACATTTATCAAAAGGAAACAGGCTGGGCAAAAAGCAGCTCAGATCCATTACAGGTGGGCTACAACAATGTATTGACCCCTTTACAGGACAATGCAAAGTCTACGGCAGACAATGTGCAGAGTCCGAATGCCGGTATGTTATTGAACCTTAAACCCAGTATTATACAAATTCAAGTAGTAAATATTATATAGTAATCCAAAAAGCGCCCCCAAAATAATCGGGAGCGCTTTTCTATAATAACTAACTTTAATATTTTTATACGTTGAATCTGAAGTGCATGATATCACCGTCTTTTACGATATATTCTTTACCTTCTACCGAAAGCTTACCGGCTTCTTTTACTTTAGCCTCGGAACCGTAGTTCATATAGTCTTCGTATTTGATGACTTCCGCACGGATGAAACCTTTTTCAAAGTCGGTGTGGATCACCCCTGCAGCCTGAGGAGCAGTCCAGCCCTGTCCGATAGTCCAGGCTCTTACTTCTTTCACCCCGGCGGTAAAATAAGTCTGAAGTTTCAACAGGTCATACGCTTTTCTGATGAGACGGTTTACGCCCGGCTCTGTAAGTCCCAATTCTTCAAGGAAAATTTCTCTTTCTTCGTAAGTCTCCAGTTCATTGATATCCGCTTCGATCTGAGCGGCCAATACGACCACTTCCGCTCCCTCATTCTTAGCCATTTCTTCGATCTTTCCGATCCAGTCATTTCCGTTTTTAATGGAATTCTCATCTACATTACACACGTAAAGCACCGGTTTATTCGTTAGCAGCTGAACATCAGCGATGATTGATTTGGTAAAATCGTCTGTCGCAAACTCTCTGGCATTTTTACCATCTTCAAGAAACTTCTGAAGGTTCTGTAAAGTTTCGTAGGTCAGGATATCTTCTTTCTTTCCGGATTTGATAAACTTTTTAGCTTTTTCTACGGCCTTTCCTACGGTCTCAAGATCTTTCAGCTGAAGTTCGATATCGATAATTTCCTTATCTCTCATCGGATCAACGGAACCTTCAACGTGGATGATATTCCCGTTATCAAAACATCTGAGTACGTGGATGATCGCTTCACACTCACGGATGTTGGCCAGGAACTGGTTTCCCAGGCCTTCCCCTTTGCTTGCGCCTTTTACCAGACCGGCAATATCAACGATCTCTACCACGGCCGGCAATACTCTTTCCGGTTTTACTATTTTTTCAAGCTCAAACAGTCTCTGGTCGGGTACGGAAACCGTTCCGAGGTTAGGTTCGATGGTACAGAAAGGATAGTTGGCCGACTGTGCTTTGGCATTACTCAGGCAGTTAAAAAGGGTTGATTTACCTACATTCGGTAAGCCTACGATTCCACATTTCATAACGTTAGATTCAAAGTTTAAGATTTAAAATTCAAGGTTTAAGGTTTAGCGTTTAAGGTTTATGTTATTCTGAACAATAAATTTAAACCCGAACCACAATACCTGAATTATGAGTGTGCAAAGATAGTGATTTTAGACAGAGTTTCATAATAAAAAAATCTGCCAGGAGTCTGACAGATTTTCATAATTTCAGTTCACCATAAGGTTTTTATGGGTTGTCTCCTGTGGCTTCCTGGGCCAGAGGTACGTCGTTTGGTGCTTTTTCCAATGTTTTATCCAAAGTAAATAAAGACTCGTCGGTTGCCCGGTCACCTCCTGCAATTTTCAGTTTATCCATCAGGTTCATCGCCAGAGTTTCTTCTTCGATCTGCTCCTGAACGAACCACTGCATAAAATTCCAGGTCGCCCAGTCTTTTTCCTGCAGTGCGAGATCTACGAGGTTATAGATCGCTGTGGTGTTATCAACTTCATGTTTGAAAACCCCTTCGAAACATGCCGTCAGCGATTCCGGGTCCGCGGGTGGTGCCTGGATGGCTTCCACTTTCGGTTTTCCGCCTCTGTTGAGCACGTATTCCATAAATTTGATCGAGTGGTTTCTCTCTTCCTGAGCGTGTCTGTACAGGAAGTTGGCAATTCCCTGATACCCTTTATCATCAGCCCAGATTCCGTACGATAAAAAAACATGTGCCGCATGGATCTCTTTGTTCATCTGGTCACTGAGTGCTTTTTCCATCGCTTCGGAAAGTCTTTTGGTATTCATAATTTATATTTTTTAGTGATTATGATGGTACAGGATGCAAAAATGATTCCGAGACGATTTCTCAACGGACGATCACAATAATCACATTCATAACACATTGAAAAACTTTACTTTATGGATATAATTTATAGTTATTCTAAACATCCCTTCTCATTCAATGGCAGTTGACACCAGCAATTTTTTTTATTTAAGGAGCTTTTTCCCGCTTTCCGCTGCAATCTTTTTTTGCAAAAAAGGATTTCCACTGCAATCGGGGCTAGGCAGCAGTCTTTCATTTAAAGATGAGACCTGATTTACGATAATAGCCATTGATAATTGTCTACATATAAACTTAAAAAAGGAGCGGTAAAAACACCAGTGGTTCTATGACATGTTAAACATTTCACCATTTACCGTTATTTTCAGACGGCAGGAAACGCACCGCCGTCTATGGAGTAATTAACCCCTGCGATGTATTTTGCTCCCGGGGAAACGAGAAATGCAACGAGGTTTGCCACTTCTTCAGATTCTGCCATTCTGCCCATCGGAACATTTACCTTATCCATAACGGACTGATAAGCTTCTTCCGGGGAGATGGAAGAAGAGTGCGCAAGGTTATCAATGAATTCCGACATGAGCGGTGTTTTTACTACGCCTGGGGAAACGACATTCACGCGGATTCCTTTTATCGCCACTTCATTGGCCAGCGCCTTGCTATAGGCGTTCAGGGCAGCCTTTGCAGAGGAATAAGACATCGTCATTTCCCAGATCGGCAGTTTGGCAGCACCGGTAGAAACATTAATGATCACTCCGCTTTTCTGTTCGATCATGGTCGGAAGCAGTGCTTTATTCACGCGCACAGCCGACATGAAGTTGAGCTGCCAGTCGCTATTCCAGTGTTCTTCCGAAAGCACGCTGAAGCCGCCGCCCGGACTTAAATTAGCTCCTGCATTGTTCACAATAATATCAATCTTCCCGTACTGTTCCAATATTTCCTTTGCCAGTCTTTCCGCACTTTCCGGCTGCGTAAGATCTGCCGGAATAAAATGCTGTCCCGGCACGCTCTCAGCCGGAGCAGTTCTTGCCGACACGATAACCTCGGCTCCTGCATTGCTTAATGTAGCGGCAATTGCTTTTCCGATGCCTTTTGTTCCGCCTGTCACCAGGGCAATCTGCCCTTTTAATGAATTGTTCATAATTTTTTCTTTTAAATCTCTTGCAAAGAAAACCACAATACTTTACTTTTGCAAGTAGTTACATTAATGTACAGTAATAACACAGAGTAAAGCATTAAAGCAAATCAGCAAGTTATGAGCAAAAAAAAATTACAGCCTGTCGAAGAAAAATGTGCGCTGCAGGAAATTTTAGGCGTTATCGGCGGAAAATGGTCGATGTCCATCATTTACGCGTTGTTTCCGGGTAAGAAGCGTTTCAGTGAACTGGAACGTCTTATTCCCAACATCAGCACCCGGATGCTGGTGAAAGAACTGAAGAATATGGAAGCCAACGGCATCGTCACCAGGGAAGTCTTCGCGACCGTTCCTCCCACGGTTGAATACACCCTTACCGTCAAAGGCGAAAGGCTGGAACCGATTATCAATGAACTGCACAAATGGGGCGTTGAATATGTTGTTTGACTTTTTCCTGAGGCCTTCTTCACTTTAACAAGCTTTTTTAGCCATAAAAATACCCCTCAAAGGTTTAAATTTTTGAGGGGTTATTCTTTATTTGATGATTTTAAGTAATTCGGCGGCGAGGTTTACTTGATCTTCTTGGCCATATAATCGCTTTCATTTCCTAATCGGTCAATGGCTTTGATGGCTGCCGCATTCAATACTCTTCCGTCTTTGGACTTTGGAATTTCTTTTGAAAGCTGATCCAGGGTCAGGATCTCGGTTTCCCAGACCCCGTTATACTGGGTAAACAGCACCCACTGGAAGACCTCTTTGATATTTTTCGTACTCCAGCTTACCTGCACTGAACTTCCGTTATCTTTAATGAATAAGGTAGGCACCTGCACAGGAACAGATTTCAGCCAGCCCGTTTTCGGAACCAGGGCTTTGTCTTTATAAGGTCCGTTTTTAAGCATAGACAGCATTCCGGCATTTTTAGTCAGCCCGGCTATGCTCCAGTGTACTTCGCCGGCATCATTGCCGAGGACCTGTCTTGAGATCTCGATCTGCTCCCTGATTTCCGCAGGACGGTCGGAAGCACGGATCTCGACTGTATTCAGACCCGGCCAGAGATGACGGTTCATGGTATTTTCAGATTTCCACCATCTCAGCAAGGCTTCAAACGGCTGCCCTTTCGATTGCACCGGCCAGTACAGCTGGGGCGAGAAATAATCTACCCAGCCTTTATTTAACCATAATCTGGCATCAGCATACAGCTCATCATATTGGGAAGAACCGACGATTCCTTCCGGATAACCGGGTTTCCAGATCCCGAACGGGCTGATCCCGAAGCGCACATAGCTCTTTTCCGCATGGATTTCTTTATAGATCCTTTCCACGAATTTATTCACATTATCTCTCCTCCAGTCGGCCCTGGACAATGTCCCTCCGTTTTTTACGTATTCGGTCCAGGTGGCATTATCCGGGAAATCGGCTCCCCGGTTGTAGGTCGCGTAGGGATAAAAATAGTCATCGAAATGAACGGCGTCAATATCGTATCTTTTGACAATATCTTTTACTACATTGGAAACGTGGCCCTGGGTCTTGGGATTCGCAGGATCAAACCAGTACATTCCGTTCTTTAGCCTGATCACTATATCCGACAGTTTATTGACCATCGACAGGCTGTTCGGAGAACCTCCGTTGGAATGATGCGCGCGGTACGGATTCAGCCATACATGGAGTTCCAGACCTCTTTTATGGGCTTCCTCGATCCAGAACTGCAGCGGATCATAATTGGGATAAGGTGCCGCGCCGGTCTGCCCGGTCAGGAAATAAGACCAGGGCTCGATCGTACTTGTGTATAAAGCATCTGCCGACGGCCTCACCTGGAAGATCACGGCATTGAAATTATTATCTTTCAGCATATCCAGCATGCTGACGGCTTCCGCTTTCTGCTGATCTACGGACAGGTTGTTTCTGGAAGGCCAGTTGATATTGGCAACACTGGCAATCCATGCTCCGCGGAACTCCCTTTTGATCTCGGGAAGATCCGTTCTGAAAGTTTCTTCAGGCGGAATCATAGCAACAGGTTTTGGACCTGGCGGCGGCGTTGTATTATTGTTGGTCTTTGCTGTGTTTTTTTTGGGGGTGGAAGCTTTTACTGCGTTATTCTGGGTTGAACAGGACACCATTGATGTAAAAAACCCTGATAATATAATTAGTTTTAAGTAATTTATTCTCATATCTGCAAAACTACATTAATTTATTTTGTTGATTTAAATTACAATAATAAAATGAAAAATTATTGTTTTTAACGCTAAGGTCGCTAAGTTTTTTTTACTACTAGCTCTTTTTAAGTTCGCTAAGGCATTCTACTTAGAAAAGAGCGCGAAGAATCTGATTTTCTTTTTAATCGCAAAGGCAGACGAAGGCTTTTTTGACTACCAATTGCTTTTAAGATAAAGGAAGCCGCTTCGCTTAGCATTGTAAGACAAGGAAGTAATAAAACTTGTATTACTTCAATAAATGAAATGCCATTGTTTACCTTGAAATAGGTAGCATCCTATACAAAAAACTTTGTATTGCTTTGCGATTGAATAAAAAAGTTCCGGAAATTCAGTGTTTGGTGCATAATGAAAGTGAAAATCCTTCGGGAAGAAGTTTAGAATTTATCTTCCGCTGATTTTGCAGATGGCGCGGATCTTTTTAATTCAGAGGTACTTCTCTGTATTATTTAAATAAAAAAAGCTCCGACAAATCGGAGCTTTGTATGTATAATGGGTTGATTACGCTTTTGCAGATCTTTCCAGTCTTTTTCTTTCTTCTTCGGAAAGGATTTTCTTTCTCATTCTGATGAAGTTCGGGGTTACTTCGATGGCTTCATCGCCCTGAATGTATTCCATGCATTCTTCAAGGGAGAATAAGATTTTTGGGGCAACTCCTGTATCTTTATCTTTACCGGAAGCTCTCATGTTGTTCAGCTGTTTTGCTTCTACGATATTTACAACCAAATCTCCAGGCTTGTTTTGTTCACCGATGATCATCCCTGCATAGATTTCCTCACCCGGATCTACGAAGAATTTACCTCTATCCTGTAATTTAGCGATAGAATATTCAGTGGCAGGCCCTTGAGTCTTGCTGATCAATACTCCGTTGTTTCTTCCAGGAATAGCTCCTTTGAAAGGTTTATATTCTGTGAAACGGTGAGCCATAATGGCTTCACCGGCAGTGGCGGTCAACATCTGAGAACGCAATCCGATCAGACCTCTTGAAGGAATCTCGAATTCCATGTGCTGCATTTCCCCTTTGGTTTCCATGATGTGAAGGTCCCCTTTTCTTTGGGTAGCCAAATCGATTACTCTTGAAGCATATTCTTCAGGAACATCTACTACCAAAGATTCATAAGGCTCTAATTTTTGTCCGTTTTCATCTTCTCTCAGGATTACCTGCGGCTGACCGATCGTCATTTCATATCCTTCTCTTCTCATCGTTTCAATAAGAACCGATAAGTGAAGAATCCCTCTACCAAACACTAAGAAGGTGTTCGCATCATCTGTCTGCTGAACCCTTAAGGCTAAGTTTTTCTCCAATTCTTTGGTTAACCTTTCTTTCAGGTGGTTAGAGGTAACATATTTACCGTCTTTTCCAAAGAAAGGTGAATTGTTGATGGAGAACGTCATGTTCAGCGTAGGTTCGTCGATAGCCGTTCTTTCCAATGGCTCAGGGTTTTCAAGGTCTACGAAGGAATCACCGATCTGGAAAGCGTCGAAACCTACCACGGCACAGATATCCCCTGCCTGAACTTCAGTTACTTTTTTCTTTCCTAATCCTTCAAAAACGTATAATTCCTTTACTTTTCCTTTTACGATTTTACCGTCTGCCTGGGCAAGTCCGATCCATTGAGATTCTTTAAGCTCACCTCTCGTTACTTTCCCGATGGCAATTCTTCCTAAGAAAGAAGAGAAATCCAGGGAAGTAATCTGCATTTGAAGATTTCCTTCCGTTACTACCGGAGCAGGAACGTATTGCAGGATCCCGTCCAATAAGGGTAAGATATCTTCAGTCTGCTCAAGAGACGTATTGAACCATCCCTGTTTTGATGAACCGTAGAACGTAGGGAAATCCAATTGCTCTTCGGTAGCATCAAGGTTGAAGAACAGGTCGAATACCTGGTCGTGAACCTCATCCGGACGGCAGTTCGGCTTATCGACTTTGTTGATAACCACCAATGGTCTCAGTCCAAGTTCCAAAGCTTTCTGAAGTACGAAACGGGTCTGTGGCATCGGTCCTTCGAAGGCGTCCACCAAGAGGATCACCCCGTCTGCCATTTTCAATACTCTTTCTACCTCTCCTCCGAAGTCGGCGTGACCCGGTGTATCGATTACGTTAATTTTCGTGTCTTTATAAGTAACAGAAATATTCTTGGATAAGATGGTGATCCCTCTTTCTCTTTCAAGATCGTTGTTATCCATAATTAACTCTCCACTCTCCTGATTTTCCCTGAAAATATTGGTAGCGTGGATGATCTTGTCAACCAGGGTCGTCTTACCGTGGTCAACGTGTGCGATGATCGCAATATTTCTAATGTTTTGCATAAAAGATTTTTACGGGTGCAAAAGTAGTGATTTTTAATGAAATACTTGCTAATAAGTTTTGATAATTAACAAATTCATAATGAGCTTATTTAACAAGAATCATCGTAAGACGTGTTTGGGAAACATTCCACTAAACGATTTAAATTAAAAGAAGATTGCCAATCATCTTTTAAAACGTTATTTCTTTAACCATTATGATGTGTTTAAGTAGTTATGAAGGGTTAAGAAAGATCTTTGAATGCGATTCGTCAATTCGAGTTTTTTCGTAACAAAGTGAAGAAAAAATGTATCGAGAATTAAATTTGTACTCAAATCACAACTTCTCGTTATGATTTTTTGCAAAAATCTACTCGAAGTGACGAAATGAATAAAATACACAATGGGTTTGGATATATTTAACCGGAGTTCTGGATAAGTTTATATAAAAACGCAAAGCTAGACAAAAATATTAATCACAATGTTTTTAAAAATTTAAGATATACAAAGGCGTGAAACTTATTAAACTAATGCAAAATTCTTGTATTACTTTGATAAACGAAGTGGCATCGTTTAACTTAAAAGCGTTTCAAACATTAAACATTTCTTTGTTTCTCTTTGCGATAAAATAATTTTATTTTGAAAATCAATTATTAAAACATCTCTTATCCCGACCTCAGGTTATTAATAAATAGCTTAATTCCACAAGAAATATAAAGCAAAGTTTTCGTTTTCAGTTTAATTCTTTAAGAAAGCAAGAAGGGAGATTTCTTCTGCTATCAAGCGTACGCTTAGTCATCCGTCTCTGACGGAAATTTCTTTACATTATTTATCCATAAAAAACATTTTTCTTTGTATTTAAAGGGATCTTAATGTAAAGCTTTTAAAGTATATTTCATAAAGGTTATAACGCAAAGTTTCATTTTCAACTTAAATTCTTTAAGAAAGCAAAGAAGGCAGATTACTCTGCCTTTAAGCGTACGCTTAGTTATCCGTCTCTGACGGTTTCTTTGTTTTACTTATCCATAAAAACATTTTTCTTTGCGTTTAAGAGATTCTTGATGTAAAACATTTTTAATAACATCTCATAAAAGATTGTAAACGTAAAGTTTTCACTTCAGCACTCTTCGTATTTAACTTTGATTAAGTATCTAAATCTTTTGCACCTTTTGCGGTTAAATAGAAATTTTAAACAAGTTTATTCATTGAATTCAGAAAACTACTACAATAACAGATCAAAACAGCCTGTATGAAAATGATTAATAAGAACTTTAATAGAAATGATCTTTTTGAAATTTTATGCCTGAACATCAGCATGCCCAGCAACGCGCCCACCGGTCCGCCTAAAAAGGTAACCGATAATAAGGTGAATTCGGAAATTCTACGCTGATGCCTGACAGCTGTCCGTTTGTCGATCCCGAACAGGATGAAAGTGATGATATTGATGAACAGCAGGATATACAACATACCTGCAAATCTAAAATAAAAAAGAGAGCTTTTACACTCTCTTCCTTCATTTTACACACATAGTGTATACTCGCAAGGATCCTGAACAGGCGGTTCACCACAAATGATATCAAAATCACCACAGTTGGTTGATGAACCTGTGCCCCACCCCCACTGTACAACACACGTTTCCGGATTTAATTCTTTATAGTTTGAGTGATAAATGTATGAAAAAAAATGACACAAAAAACAATTTCATGAAAAATAATTCATTTTTTATTGAATTAATTACTTTTATTAATTACTCTATTTCAACAGATTACAATTGCAATATAATTAATCATTAATGAATATCCATCAAGATATATCCTTCTTCGGAGATTCAGCTGTTTTACTACCCATCAATAATTTTTATCTTTACCATTTAATATTCAGAGAATGACCATACAAGATCTCGAAGGAACGTATGCCATACAGGGCAGCAATCAAGATGAACCCGGGACCAGCGGTTACCAGGGAATCCTTACCTTATCCCTTGACGAAAACCAACGTATCATTGCCGAATGGCTGATCGGCGAGCACGAACAACACGGCACCGGCTTTTACAAAGACGGCATCCTGGTCATTAACTTCTGGTATGAAGGCGCAGATCAGGAAGTCTACAAAGGTGTCGCCGTCTACCGCTGGATCAACAAAGATGTGCTGGACGGCTTCTGGTCTGAGAAGCATGGGGATCCGAGGTTTTTGGGGAGTGAGTATGCGGTGAGGGTTTTTGGAGGTGGAGTACTGAATTGAAAGTCATTGCGAGTGGAGCGAAGCAATCTCATTTTAGCTTATCCAAAACTTCCAATAATCTGAAACCAATATTTTCATCAAGCTTATTTTCAGAATTTAAGATACTAATTTTACCTAAAGCACATTGATGATTATCTTTGTCAGTAATTTTATCATATTCTTTAAAATCTTCTAAATCATTCTCATACGAAGGATATAACAAAAATGATTTCGTACTATTCCAATATTCATTATACACGTACATTTGTCTTAAATCGTGCGTTGAAGGTTTCGATTGATCTATATTTTTCCATTTTGTATCAATGATTAGAACTTCTTTTTTATTATCGGATAATCTTTTCTCTAGAACGATATCAGGACGAATTGTTATTCCGTTCCAAAATCCCTTTGAACTTTGACTGTAAACCTCAATATCTGGTCTATTAATAACCGTCTGCTTCAATCTTGTCAAAATGTACTCTTCCCAAAGATTATTCATATCAAAAAGCAAAGCCAGCATTTTTTCTGAACCACTTGAAATATTAGGAGCGTAATTTAAAATAATTAATCTTGCAATTTCTAAAGCTGTTTCATAAGGCGCTGTTTTACGCGATTTAACAATTTTGCTAAATGTATTTTCAGTCGCCTTGATAGATTTCACTTCCGGAAAGTTAAGCTGCACCGTCTTACACTTCCCATATAGATATGATCCTTTAGAAAGATTAGCAACAATATCTAAAGCCTGACCTAAAATCTGATGAATCAAATGGTCTTTTTCATATACCTGATGTGTTGTAAAAAACCTTTCTTTATGAACAAGATTTCTTTGGATATGTCCTGCAAATTCAAGCTTTCCCTTTAAGGCTTTTACATTTCCTGTTTGTTTGTAATACTGTTTGATTAATCCCTGATAAATCAGTAATTGTACTTCATTTAAAAACAATTCAAAATAAATATCCAAAAGATGGATGGACTGTCTGGAAACTTTTGCCTGACCGACCTGCTGAATTTTGAGTTTTGCGGTTACTTTTAACATTTCGATCAGCACGTTCTGCCATTTGGCTTTGTTTTCCGGATTTTCAGATTCGTAACGGTCTATCTTTGGGAGGATCTCTATTGTGAGATTATCTACCTGAATAACACCCACAAACTGTCTGAATGTTATTTTTTTATAACCAACGTTAAAATATTTATTCTGGTGAAGTTCATTTAGCTTTACAAGAGTATTAAAATGAGATGCTTTAAACAATAAACCATTGTATTCTTCACCATATTGTAAAGAATCGTACTCGAAGATTTTTATTGATTGATTTAAATTACACATTTAATAACAATAACTTAACAGCATTATTTATATCTGAAATATCTTTTTTTAAACGGAAAGTTCTCAATATTTCAGGACTTTCTATATTTTTACCAGTCCATTTTGCAAATTTTACATTATTTTGCTTTGCTTCTACGCAGTCAACAAAGCCCTCTCCTAATACCAGAGCAATTTTCTCATAATCTCCATAGAAATATTCCTGTAATAATGGAATGATATTATTTTTAAAGACTGAATTTAAATCTTCAAATGAATTTACTCCTATGAAATAAGAATGTCCTATCGTATGATCTCTATCCAATAAAATTTCAATCCTTTTGTTTATCGTGTCCAGAAGATCTTCCAAATTAACACCTGTATAAGTAAAATCTTTAAAATAATTATTTCTATATATTCTTGCTTTATTATCATTCTTCATTGTTTCCCATATGTCCTTTCGTTCTTTCTTTAAATCCTCTTGAACTCCAAGTAAATCAAATAAATTATTTTCCTTCCTTTCAAACTCAGCATCCGTCCAGTCAACATCTTTATAATCCCATAATAATCTGCAATACATTGCAGATGGAGACAATAAAACAGTTTTAGGCAGCATTTCTTCAAAGCAAAAGCGTCTTCTTAATGCGGTATCTAGAGCTTCAATACTTCGGTCAGCCGTATTCATTGTCCCAATAATAAACACATTGGAAGGTACTCCAAATTTTTCTTTACTATACGGTAATATAACTTCCAACTCTTCCTGGTTTCCTAAACGTTTGCTTTCTTCAATAAGCGTTATTAACTCGCCGAAGATCTGAGAAACATTACCCCTGTTAATTTCATCAATAATCAAAACGTAATTTTTTGGAGAATTCTCATTTACAGCGGTGAGTTCCCTGAATGAATCAAGCTTAATATCTTCTTTATAAAACTGATAGATAGATTGCTGGGATACATTCTTCCTTAGAAACTTTTCTGGAGATACATTTAGATCTTTTGCAAACCAGTCAATCTTCCTGAAATGCAGCAGGCTTGTTGGATTTTCATCATTAAAAGTATATCCTCCGGTTACTTTACCAATTGCATCGATGATATGATTTCCTCTTGTTGCAATAACAATATCTCCTTCCTTCATTCTAAGCAAAGTATAGGAGGCCTGAATATGGAACTTACTTCTTTCTGCAATATTCGGAAATTTTCCCAGAAATTTTTTTCTGTATACATTCCAGTCTGTAACGTCAGCGAGTTCCGTTAAATCATTATTACCGCCCCAGGATATTCCTCCAAGGTTATTATATATACAATATGAATGTTCCTGTGGATTATTTTTTCCTCCCAGAGACATCTTATAATAATTTGCGTTGTTCCAGTCAATACCGGTCTGGTCTATTTTGTCCATTTTTTTCGCCTGGCTGACTATCTTTTTAAATATGCCGTCTTCAACATCGTAAATAACAGTTTTGTTACCTTCCGTATCCTCATCTACAATAGGCTTAATACCTTCTATAAAATCTTCATAGCTCATATTCTGATGAAAAGTTGTAAAGACTACCTGACCATTATCACACAATCGGTCGTACTCTTTTTTTATACTCTGTCTTTCCTGATTAAGATTAAATTCGGGATTAGCTATACTGATGGCTTTATTAATTGTATGATAAGTCTTACCTGTTCCGGGCGGGCCATATAATATTTGATTGACTGGCTGTTTCATAGAATTTTTAAATTTGTTTAAAGTTTGATGAAGAAAGTCTTCAAAATAATCCAAACCCTCATAGTCAAAGTCAGGAATTGCTTTTATTATGATTTGGAGGGTCTGAAAGTCATAATCATTTAGTTTCTCTTCAGAAATAATTTTTTTAAAATGAACTATCTGGTAAAGAAAACCGAAAATCATCCCATGATAAATTCCCGTATTCTGATCATATTTATTTATGTACCAGTTTTCAAAATCTTCTAAGATATTCCAGTTTTCGCTGCTTTCTTCCTCATCGGGTTTAGAGGGTTTAGAATATTTATCCAACCTTTCAGCCATTTTAGAGAGCATCTTCTCCTGTTCTTCGGCTGTAAATCGGTGAGCTTTAAATTCTGGATATCTGGATTTAATATGTAAGATTTCCTCATCTATTATCGGTATTAATTCTTTAAGTAATGTATCCAGATCTTTTTCGGCTTCCTCTAAGCTTTCAAATTGACCAGGTAAAAATAACGTAAAATACTCCATTTTTTTCCCTTCTCCACTTTTATAATTAAAGGAATGATGAGCTTTAATCCTTTCTTTTATATTTCTTATAAGTTCAAGGGCGTATTTATTTTGGGAATTGTCCGGTTCTTTTGTCTGATAAAACTGGATGTACAGAGATAACCTGTGATTATTTTTCAGAGCAAATACCAGATTGATAAGATCCGTTGAAGAACCCGGATATGAAACAGGAATATTCCAGAATGTTGTGGAAAAATATCTCGATTTTTCTGTTCCGATAAAATAATTCTTTTCAGCTCCTTTAGAAGCTTTCTGCCGTAGTGAAAAAGTAAATTTAGGATCTTTCTTATATTTTTGTGAAAGCCAGTCATAAGCTTTAACCTGAAGTTCATGGTAATTCATTTCTGTTTTTTTATAAATAAGCTATACCAATATCTGTTTTATACTTTTTAGTTATAATAAAGCAATTACAGCAGTACAATCCTTCTGATTTTCAACAGTATTATTGGCTTTGTTTTTAGGATGAGCCACAGATTTTTGAAGAATATGGCTCCCCGGAAACTGTCCGATTTTCACCGTCGGTTTCTTAAACTTTGCATTTGTTGCCAATACAAGAATATCCACATTCAGCTGCTGAAAGTTATCGATAGCTTTAAGAGTATGTCCGGAATAATCGCCCATGGTATAGAAACCAATCTTGGTTCCGTTTGTTTGGGTTACTGCACATTCAAAATCATTTCCGAATATTTTTTTAGGAGTACTTTTATTTCCTGATATAGACATAAGGGCATCGTAAACCAGATTTAAGGTCGTTGATTTTCCGGTACTGTTAGCTCCTTTGAGTGCAATGATTTTCATGATTTAGTTATTTTATGTTTGATGGTTAATATCGACTAATCTTTAATCAAAATTATTGTGTCGTAAATTTTCAACAATCATCCCTGAAAAAGGTTGCTTTGATTTTAATTTAACCCTAATTTGATTTTTAAATTTTATAATATGAGCTTCTGTAAAAGGACCAATGGGAGTAGTTAAATTTGCAATCTTCATAGCTGTTTCATACAAATCAAATGTATCTCTTCTAATTTCTTTAATATCAGCTCGATCTTTTAGCTTAAAAACCTCGATAGTTTTACGACCTCTTTCGCTATGAGAAATAGGATCAGATTTATAAAAGCTTAAGTGCATATTAGGGTTTTCGTCATACGGATTAATTAGTTTAGGTAATTCAGCATTTAAATTTGAACTAGCTCTCAATGCTCTCACTCCATCAATTGGGAAAAGATTTCCTTTCTGTCCAGATTCATTACAATCTGTACAAGATAAAAATAGATTTTTCCATCTATAAGCAAGCCAAAAATATCCAGGTCTTGTAATTGTGTCACCCCTATTTTCCTGCCAACCTTTTTTAGGTCTGAAATGTTCTAAAACCCCATTTTTGATAGGTTTTTCACAAAAACAACATTTCAAACCCTGTAGATTTATAAGCTCTTTTCTCCATATTTCATAAGACGGATGAGGAGGAAAACTAAAGGTACCATCATTAAAAGGAGTTGAATTATTTATAAAGGCTTTAATCACAGTATTTTCGACAACTCTCCATTTTGAAACACCTTTATTAGTTCCGATAACGTACAGATCTTGCGGAGGCAAATTATCTCTATCTATTTTTCTCATCGTTAGAAATTTGTTGTAAAACTTCATTTAGTAATCTCATGGTCTTGAAATCATTTAACGTTTCGCCACTAGGTAGCATACCTTCCTCATCATCAATTCTCTTTAAATATTGAATATCATCGTCTGTGACAATAGCTTTAGTTAGAATTTCTTCTCTAATTTTCATAAAACTATCAAGACTTGGAGGCCTTACATTAGATAAACCAAAATATTCACTTTGTAAAACTTGATCGATTCTCCAGTTTTTTATTTCATGATTCTCAGTATCAATAATAATATTATTATCAACCTTTCTAAAAAGAATTAAATCTTCATCCTCATAAGCCTGCACCAATAAGGGACTATGGGTTGCCAAAAAAATATGATTTCGATTGTTATTTAAGTTGTATTTTTTAAGCAATTCTACAAAGTTTCTCTGCCATTTTGGATTAATATGGGTATCTGGCTCATCTAAAAGTAACAAGCAGTCATCCTTTCCAGAAATTAGAATAAGTCCAATGACGCTGAGTAATTGCTGTTGCCCCTCACTTAAATGTCTAAACTTTATTGGATCTTCTACACCCACTTTCTTAACAGTAACCTCTATCTGATTTAAAATTTCTAATACATTAGAAGATTCCAATGCATCAAAAAAATCTAAAGGATGATTAAACTCAGCATAAATCTCATCTTGGATTTCTTCAATAGATGTATTCTTTAATTCTAAAAACTCTGTAATAAAACGTCTTTTATCTTCTCCATCATTTTCATAAATTAAATAACTATCATTATCTAAATGATGATTAAAAAGAACTGTTATGAGCTTATTTATCTTACCCTTTAAATTCCAGAAAGGATTCTCAACTATCTCATCATTCTTCTTATTTGTAAAATTCTCTAAAAAATAATCTGCTGATTTGTCAAGCTTTTTAAAATATTTTGATCTTGGATTATTAAAACGAATGTCAAAAGTTTTTACACTATCAATTTCGAGATATTCTGTAAAAAAAGCATCAATTAATTGTTTATAATCTGCCTTTTCACGATAGACAGCCAATGTGAGAAGAAGTAGCTGACTGTGAAAGCTCTCTGCAAAAAATAGCTTTCTTAAACTTTGCTCAGTTTTAGTTTTTCTGCTATGAAAATCACGTTGTTGCTTTTTCTGTTTTTCTTCGTAATCTTCAACAATTTCCTTTAATCTCTTGTTTTCCCCTGAATAATAGCCTATAAGAAATGTTGGTAGAAATTGATGTCTATAAGTAAGAAATTCTTGAAATGATAACACTTCCCCATCTAGATGCCAGAAGAAATTCCGAACCTTAACTTCAAAAAAATCTTTTTTACCTGTAATAATAACATTCCAGCCTCTATTTTCAAATTCAATTACATATTCAAACTGCCCTTTTTCCACATAATATGACCAATTTTTATATTCTTCTTCTTTATTTAATGCGGCTAAATCTTTAAAAACAATTGTTATAATCTCAATTAAATTGGATTTTCCCAAGCCGTTCTGACCTACTAAAAGCGTAATGAGGTTCGTGTCAAACGAAAGATTAATTTCTTTCAGATTTTTATACTCTGAAACCCATAAAGATTTAATTTTCATGTTTTTATTTCTTCCGGTATTAGTTTTTATTTATTTTATTTTGTCATTTCATCCTTTTCAACGCCATAATCTCCTCCAGCAAATCCTTTGCATCGCCATCACTCTCAAACTGTTCGCTCAGCTCGCCTTTAAAAGCTTTGTGCAAAATAGTTTGTGGCAAGGTTTCTATTTTGGCTTTTAGGTTTTTGTATTTTTCTTCGATAGCATCTGCTTTGGCAAATAGACTTTCTACGCGAGAAACAATTTCTTGTTGTTCTTCAATTGGGGGAAGATTAATTTCCATATTCTCAATTTGTGTTTTTGAGATTGCTTCCATACCAGCTCCATATTTAATGTCGTCAATAATTTTTTGAATTAGATTTGAGCTTAAGTATGTTTCAAGGTATTTAGGCAAAACAATTTCTCTTTTTGAACGAATTATAAAAACGTGTTGATTAATTCGACCACCAGTTACGTTTTTATCAGCTAAACAGACTCTTCCTATTGAAGCACCTGTGATATTTATTAAAACGTCTTCAAAAAAGATCTCAACATTTTTCAATACTTTAGCTTGATCTTCATTTATAAAAGCTAAACCATCTAATTTTATCCCTCCAAAAACAACATTCATTGAACGAACTAAAGGAATACCCTCTGATGTATAGGAATCACTTCCGCCACGAGGTGTTGATCCACTAGCCATTTTTGTAGCAATATTTTTTATTATGTCAGTTCTCCACTCTTGTAACTCTTTCTCCAGTCTCCATTCCTCCGTCAACTTCCCCGTCACCGCCTGCGTCAAAATCTGCTGACGAAAGTTCTTCAACAAAACCGGTATTTTTTCCATTGAGCTTTTAATAACTTCCAACTGACCAAATAACCGATCCAACTTGTCTACAATACGGTTTTGCTCAGATAGTGGGGGAAGTGGAAAAATAAAAGAATTTAATTTTTTTTGATTAATTGAAGATTGATTGACGGCTCGCTGTGCAACTTCCATAAACTTTCCTGTGTATCTGTAATATTTAAGAAAGTAATTTAAAAGATAAGGATTATAAAATTTTGATGTCCTAAATAAGAGTAAATTTATTCCGTGAATTAATATATTTTCAGATTGATAAATTGCTGTTTTACCTAAATGCTTATCGCTATTAATATGGCTAAACAGAATATCTCCTCTTTTTAATCTATATTTCTGAATTTGCTCTTTACTTACTGTAGCATATTTTACTCTTTCAAAATTAATAGTTTCTTCCGCAATGGTCTCAATTCTTGAAATTGGATAGCTATCTTCAAAAGCGATATCTTTCTGAGGAAGATTTACACCATTTGTCATTCTATCCAAAATATCTTCTAAATTAATTTCCACCCAATTCTTAGGCAATTCCTTCTCCATCAATTCAATTCTTTAATCATTGCGTTCAATTGCTCGGTAATGCTTTGCAGTTCTGCTAAAGCATCTTTGGCAATATCAATCGGCTCTCCCAAATCTTCGCTGTTGCTCAGGCTGCTGTCGGCAATCAAACCTAAATCTAAGCTGTAGTTTTTCTTTTCTATTTCTGCCAGAGAGATGCACTGCCATCTTTCATCGGTAATGGTTTTTCTTTTCCCTTCATCTATTTCGGCTTCATAGTTCTTCATTACCTCATCTGCACCTATTCCTCCGGTATAAGCGGTGATAAAATCTTCAAAAGCTTTTTCAGTAAAAGGCGTCCGCTTTCCAAAATTCGGCATATTGGTACGCATATCGTAAAACCAAACGTTTTGGGTATTGGCTTCATCATTTTTACCCCGTGTAAAAAACAGAACATTCGTTTTCACGCCTGCTGCATAGAAAATTCCCGTTGGTAAACGCAAAATGGTGTGCAGATTACATTTCTCCATCAGGTCTTTTCTAATTAACTTTCCGTCATTATCTTCAAACAAAACATTATCTGGCAAAACCACTGCGGCACGGCCTGTTCCGTCAGTAATCAAACTTCGGTAGATATGCTGTAAGAAATTGAGCTGTTTATTGCTCGATACATATTTCAGGTCATTTCTTGTAGGTTTCTCTCCACCTTTCTTGGTTCCAAATGGCGGATTGGCAAGTACACCATTGTATCCTTTCAGGTTTTCACCTAAACTGGTTAAAGTATCACCGAGATAGATGGTACTTTCCATCCCGTGAAGACGGGCGTTCATCAAAGCCAGACGGTGAGCATCGCCCACTAGTTCTACCCCTGAAAAAGCTTTTTCTTCCTGAAATTTTATTTGCTCTTCTGACCAACTAAAACGATCATACTTTTCTTTCAGATAATGGTCTGCCGAAATCATAAAACCAAAGGTTCCGCAAGCCGGATCATTCCATTTTTCTCCCAATTTAGGAGCCATCAGTTTAACCATCACGTTGATAAGCGGACGGGGTGTAAAATACTGTCCTGCTCCACTTTTCTTTTCTCCTGCATTTTTCTCCAATAGACTTTCATAAATGTCACCCATCACATCTCGGTCTGCTTCTTCATACCAATCCAGCTCGTCAATTGCTTTTACCAGAGTATTAAAATTAACCGGTTTTGTCAGCGTAGTAGAAGCATTGGTATAAATTTCTTTAATGGAAGTGCTTTCTGTTCTACTGCTTACTGTTGCCAGAAACTCACGGTATAGTCTGAAACGCTCTACATTATCAGTCTCTTCCGTAAACTTTGCCCAACGGTATTCTTCAGGAATCTGATCTGCAAACCCTTTTACTTCAGAGAGTTTCAGAAAGAGAATGTAGGTCAGCTCATTAAGATATTGGTGATAGGTAACCCCGTCGTCACGAAGTACATTACAAAGATTCCAAAGTTTATTGGCTATTTCCTGTGCGCTCATATTTTTTTTCAATAAAAATCTTCAAGGTTTAGCAATAGTATTTTCTAATTCCTGAGATCATTTAATATATTTTATTCTTACTCTTTTTTTATCTTAATTGTTCCGTATCAAACAAAATTCTAAAGTCTGCAAAAGTACTCGATTATTTTTAATTACCTTTTGCATTCAGCTATAAAAGTACCTCTAAATCCTGTTTCATAACACTACGCAGAATAAAGATCGTTATTCAGTTCAGCAATTAAATCTTCCAATTTATTATCAAAAATTTTATCGATCTTCTTGAAGCCGCCCTCGTCAACAAAAGGTTTCAGGTCCAAATCATTTTTTGTAAGAATAGTTTCTGCAAGCAATTGTTTCTCAAAACGGTCAATCCATTTGAGTTGATGTACATTCCACGTTCTGCCAGATTTTATTTTACTGATTGCATTTTTTACTCTCTCTTGCGGAGTAATAAGATCTATTCCCATAGAAAGCGTCCTGATATAAGCAATAATGTCTGCGGCTATATCAACATTTTTAGCAGATTTCCATGCCGTGTTTAACGAAATTTCATTAAATCCTTTTTCGTCAAGAATTAATTTCAAATGTCTCAAAGATCGGCGGTCAAGCTCCTGCGGCTTATTACAGATGACATTAATGGCAGAAATAGTATTAACGTTTTCTTCAATGAACTTTTTAAAACCATCAATATAATCTTCAGGTTTTTGTGCATACCCATAACCGCGGCTAATATCTTTTATTGAATCTTCATGATTGGAAACCAACTGTGTATAGGTTTTATATACTTTTGTGTCAAGATAATTCCAGAGTGTGCTTAGCTTTTGTACTTTATTTTTTATTTCGGAAATTTCCGTTGCTTTTAGGTCATCAATAAGTTCAGAAATAGACTTTCCCTGGCTGTGAAGTTTGATATGTTCCTGTTGTTCGGTTTTTAATACTCTTGATTTACGTTGCAATTTTGCGACAATCTGTTCAATTTGTCTATTGAGTCTTTGCTCATCTGTAATTCGATTTACCTCTTCTATCAATTGTTCAAAAGTATATGAAGGGTTTGAAACAGTCTGCATTTGTGTATAATCCTGAAGAGCTTCATATAACCTCACTGCATCATAGATTTTGAAAACTTCTTTCCCAATTTCAGGACAAAGCCGAGTTGCTCTTCCCAACATTTGCTCATAGAGGATACGGGAACGAACTATGCGCATAAAGACAATGTTACAGATAGACGGCACATCAATACCTGTGCTTAACAAATCAACGGTAACCACTATATTGGGATAACGTTCATTCTTGAAATCTCTTGTCAATTGAGCATTTTCATAGACACTTCCTGTTATTTTTTGAATTGCTTTATGATGAACATCAATGCCAAGCTTCTCAAATTCTTCTTTGAGCATATGAACAATAGTGTCCGCATGGCTATCTCTTGCTGCAAAGATCAGTGTTTTTTCCTGTCCGCTAGGATCCAGATTTTTAACAAGATATTCTACAACGGTTCTATTAAAATTATCATTCAGAACCTTCTTATTAAAATGCTCTACATCAAATGTAAGCTCATCATCCAAAGCTTCAAGATCAGTAATCTCACCTGTTTCCGCATCGTAAGCCTGCGGCTTTTCTCCTTTCTCCCATTTAATGCCTTCAGAATTCAATTGGGTAGAAATATTATAGGGAGGTTCGTGGTCAACCAAATTCCCATCTATAACTGCTTGTCTATATGAATAATCAAAGACAGATTCTCCGAAAATCTCTTTTGTATGAAGAGCAGGCGTAGCTGTCATTCCGATTTTAAAAGCATCAAAATAATCCAATACCTTTCTGTATTGAGCCACATAATCTTCCTCGCTTTTTATTCCGAAATCATCTTCATTCATCTCTTTGTCGAGTTGATAACCACGATGGGCTTCATCCACGATAATGCAGTCATACGTATCAATGGTTAAAGGTTTATCTGTTGAATAAAAAAGTCGTTTCACCATACTCTGCACCGTAGCAAAATGAAGTCGCGTTTCAGAATCTGGCTGAGCTACAGCCATATCTTCAAATTTATAGATACCACCAAACGACTGCTGATCTTCAATTTTATTTTCTTTTACGCTATCCCGTGCCTGAGATGCTAAAAGTGTACGATCCGTTAAAAAAAGAATTCTTTTAAAACGGTTTGCTTTGATAAGGCGGTAAATCAAACCATTAATTGTTCTTGTTTTTCCGGTTCCGGTAGCCATTACAATCAAAGCTCTTCGATCTTCCGAATTCTCGATTAATTTATTTTCAACAGACCTTATAGCTTCAATCTGATAGTCTCGTAAATTGAGCCCCTGTGGAGAAGTTAAATAATCTAGATCATTTTCCTTGAGCTTATGATTTGCTATTGCATTATCTCTTTCAAAAAGTTCTTGAAGTCCAATCGGAGAATACCATCCTCTTATAGGATAGGATCGATTTGTATCGTTACGAATGTCCTGAAACCAAATTCCACTTTTTGTCTTAATTTGTTCCAGATATTTCCTTCCATTAGTAGAAAAAAGAAACGGTGCCCTGTAAGAATCCCATACATTCAAAAAATTAAAACAATCTTTAGGCTCAATCTTCTCTGCGTAAATTTTTGACTGGTGAAGGTTTGTTGAAATATCTGTACCGTATTTCTTTGCTTCAACCAAACCATATAATTCTAAGCCTATAAAAAGTGCATAATCAGCATATTTTGACCCACATGGCCACTCAGCAATAGCCATATTCTTACCCTTTTGAGGAATAGTCTTATGAGTTTTATAATTAATCGTTAAAGTATCACATTCCCATCCAGCCTGTCTCAATTGCTCATCGATAAGTTCTAACCTTGTCTCCTGCTCGTTCCAATTAATTCTATTTGCTGATTCAACTGATTTCTCCCTTCTGGAGCTTATCTTATTTTTTGATTGATTTAAGTTTGCTATTTTATCCTGATAATCCTGAATTTGAAGCGTCAACTGATCTAATCTTACATTCAACTGATCAATCTCAACCTTAGAATTTTCCGGTGCCAATACGTATGAAGATTCTTCAACAAATTCATTTTCATAGGTTTCTAAAAACCATTTAGAAATAGTAAAAACTTTTTTTAAGATAAACAAGGCTTCCTGTTTACTGCTTTCTCCTATGTGTGTAGCCGAATTTCCGGATTTCCTTATACTATGAAAAATGGAAGCAACAATATCTGGTAATATATTTTTAGTTGTTAAAAACTGGATGGATTCAATTTGAGTCTTATTGGATATATCTTCCTCTTCCAATTCAGCAATTAAACTAATTATTTTTTCGCAAAGTAATCTTGATTTAGCAATCGATGAACTTGCATCGATATAATAAAGACTTTCAGCAAGTCTTGCCTGATTATATAAAAAAGGATAATGATTACTCAAAAAATTAAAGCTTGACATTATAGCCATATATTATGATAAATTAGTTTTAATTCAAATATAATAAAAACTATTTTGTTCAACAGTAAAGAAGCAATAAAAGCGCACAACAGATGGTGCTTAAGAACAGTTTTTTCATGGTTGAAAGTTTTGTCAAATATAAATAAAAAAAGCAATCGCTGCTTACTTAAACCCGTAAAGATATAATGACTTATCTCACATGATGACAATAATTTATGGTTACGAAAGAATCATCCGTACAAACACCTAATCCTCATTTTAGTCATTTCCACGGAGTTCACCATCACCATTTATCCCGAACTTTACTTTGTTCTTTAAAGGCATAAGCATCAACCGCTGTTCTTTAAAAACACCCAACGACTAAAAACCAAACACACCATGAACAATCCAAGTTTAGACGCTTACCAGCAGGTATTCGGAATGGCCTGCCTCGTTGGCCGTGCCGGCGGGTACAAAGGGACCGCCAGTGAACTGCAGGAACAGCTGCAGTATGACCTTTCTTTCTATTTAAATCAGGTACCGCCTGTAGCGAGTATGAATCAAACCCAGCCTTCCACCGCTGATCCATCCGTCACACCGGTATTAGGAAGCTGGAACCTGGTTTGGGGACCGGCTTTAGTGGAAATGAACCAGGATGGCGTTGCCGACAATGCGGTATTCGTAGCGCAGTGTGATGCCGTGGCGTTTCCGGGAGGACCTGTAATTCCTACGTATGTCGTAGCCATTGCTGCCACCAATCCTGACTCGTTATATGACTGGGAATCGGAAGATTTTGCGGTTTCTGAAGTGGTGAACTGGACGACCTATAATCCGTCAGGCTTTACCCCAGAGCCATATCAAAACAATGTACCGTTTATCTCTAAAGGTACCGCGACGGGGATCAGCAACCTTATGGGACTGATCACACCGGGAACAGCCGCAGCACCGAACACTTCACTGGAAAACTTCCTGAGCGGACTAAAACCCGATCCGAATACCGCCATCATTTTCTGCGGCCACAGCCTTGCCGGAGCCTTGTCTCCTACCCTTGCGCTGTACCTCAAAGAACAGAAAACCCTGGATGCTTTCGGGCTTACTCTCGTCTATCCTACTGCCGGGCCAACGCCGGGAGAAGTGAACTTTGCCGATCTTTTCAATCAAACATTCCCCGCCCTGCCTTCGGGATGGCAGCAACAGTCGCTTCCCTACCAAAGCTGGAACACGATGCACTGGAATGACCTCGACGTGGTTCCGCACGCCTGGCAGAAACAGGACCTCCAGATGGTCGCCAATCTCTACGGCCATTCCCCGGACCGATGGACGGCCTTTGCCTTAAGTGCCCTTCAGGCCTTTGCGGTCTATGATGCGTCAAAATCAAAAGCACCCTATACAAGAATTCAGAATGGTTCGTTACCGGGAACGCTTCAGCATACCAACGGGACTTCCGCCATCAGCGTCCCGCCACAGTCGATGCAGGATTATGTGGAGCAGCTCTTCATCCAGCATGTGGAAATCTACTCCGGGATTCCGGCCAACGGCACGAACCCGGCCGTGACCGGACTGATCCTCCCCCAGCCCCTCCCGAAAACAACCCTGGACGGACTGGTACCGGGCGTATCCAAAATCACCAAAGACCAAATGATCGCCAGAATCATTGCCCAGATCATCAGCTGGATTTCCTCCCGCGCCCTGACGGCGATGAAACCGATTGAGGAAGTATGAAAAATAAGAGATTTGTCTGGGTTACTCTGCCTTCGAGAACCTCAGGCATCGTTTGGTGCAGATGTTATAAAACACCAGTATTTCAAAGGTGGTTAGGTTCTCGGGTTACTCTGCCTTCGAGAGCCTCAGGCATCGTTTGATGAAGATGTTATAGAACACTAGTATTTCAATGGTGATTTAGATTCTCGGGATGCTCTGCCTTCGAGAGCCTCAGGCATCGTTTGATGAAGATGTTGTAGAACACTAATATTTCAATGGTGGCTGAGGCTATCGGGTTACTCTGCCTTCGAGAACCTCAGGCATCGTTTGATGAAGATGTTGTAGAACACTGATATTTCAATGGTGGCTGAGGCTTTCGGGTTACTCTGCCTTCGAGAGCCTCAGGCATCGTTTGAT
>Ga0308156_1000614_pt1 | contig 64036 bp, 54 predicted proteins | sample PhyAR2_FD_201041 | JGI IMG/M metagenome (GOLD analysis project Ga0308156, IMG submission 201041) | Phyllosphere microbial communities from UC Gill Tract Community Farm, Albany, California, United States - DLSL A.R2 | ecosystem: Host-associated > Plants > Phyllosphere > Unclassified | place: USA... | reverse complement strand
ATTTAGAACTTTAGCTCTCATGGAATTAAAAAAAGAACAGGAAATTGAAAAATGAAAGAAGAGATTGACGAAAATAAAGAAAAAGAAGTGATTCAAAAATCATATAAATATAATATCTTTCTTGGAATCTGGATTATCGCTGTATTCATCATTTTTTTGCTACAAATAACAAAAATTATTACAGACCAATATTTAACTTTAGGTTTTGGTTTAATTATTTTAATTTATGCGATTGCGCTTCATACCCAAAATCATAAATTAAAAATAAAAAGTATTGCTTCGATTTTAGTATATGGTCTTAATATCTTGAGTGTTATTTGGTGTTGTTTTGATTATTTTAGCAAATCAGGCGCATAATCTTTTGGAGTTAGCGGTAGGGGTCTTATTGGGATTGGTGACGCTTATCTTACAAGTTTTAGCTGCTATTTTTGCACTATTGTCAGCGAGAAAATTGCGAAAACTCTATCCTGATATTCTTGATAATAGAAGAAAGAATACAAATTAGTATCTTTATTTTTTACAAGTAAATATTTGATAAATGCTATTGAATCAAAATAGCAGACTGTGTTATAATGAAAGGAATAAAAAGATAGGAAGATTCATGACTTACGCAGACAAGATTTTTAAACAAAATATCCAAAATATCCTTGATAACGGTGTTTTTTCAGAAAATGCACGTCCCAAGTATAAGGATGGTCAAACCGCAAATAGTAAGTATATAACAGGCTCTTTCGTTACTTATGATTTGCAAAAAGGTGAGTTTCCAATTACCACTTTGCGTCCAATTCCAATTAAATCGGCAATTAAAGAATTGATGTGGATTTATCAAGATCAAACAAGTGAACTTGCTATTCTTGAAGAAAAATATGGAGTCAAATACTGGGGCGAATGGGGAATTGGCGACGGTACGATTGGACAACGCTATGGGGCAACAGTCAAAAAATATAATATTATTGGAAAATTATTGGATGGTTTAGCAAAAAATCCTTGGAATCGCCGTAATATCATTAATCTTTGGCAATATGAAGATTTTGAGGAATCTGAAGGACTTTTGCCTTGTGCTTTCCAAACAATGTTTGATGTTCGCCGTGAACAAGATGGTCAGATTTACTTGGATGCGACTCTTATTCAACGTTCAAATGATATGCTTGTTGCGCATCATATCAATGCCATGCAATATGTTGCTTTACAAATGATGATTGCAAAACATTTTTCTTGGAAAGTTGGAAAATTTTTCTATTTCGTAAATAATTTGCATATTTATGATAATCAGTTTGAACAGGCAAATGAGTTAGTTAAGCGAACAGCTTCTGACAAGGAGCCCCGTTTGGTGCTTAATGTTCCTGACGGAACAAACTTTTTCGATATTAAACCAGAAGATTTTGAGCTTGTGGACTATGAACCGGTAAAACCTCAATTAAAATTTGATTTGGCAATTTAGATTAACCAAAAAGTTACTGACAGAACTCTGTCAGTAACTTTTTTATTGATAAAAATTTAAATATTGTTCGTTGACGAACAAAAAAGATTGTGTTATAATAATTCGTATGCGAACTAAAAAAGAAGCAATTGGACGACTTTTAAAAGTTGCCAGCAATCAAATGTCACGAGAGTTTGATAATTTTGCAGCTCAGCTTGATTTGACGGGTCAGCAAATGTCAATATTAGATTTTCTTGGAAACCAGAGTGAAGAAGACTCAGGAAAAGAAATCAGTCAGACGATGATTGAATTAGAATTTAATATCCGACGTTCTACAACAACGGAAATTTTGCAACGTATGGAAAAACGGCAGTTGATTAAGAGAAAAGCGAGCCCAACAGATGCTCGTCAAAAATCAGTTGAATTAACTGAAGAAGGCAAACAATATCTACCTGAAATTAGAACATATATCCAAGGTCATAATCAAAAAGCTTTGGCGGGTTTGTCAGCAGAGGAGATTGCTGCAGTTGAAAAATTTCTTAATAATTTTAGCATGCAGAAAGGAAAAGAATGAAAACAGAATTAGAAACAAATACAGCCAATCATAAAATTAGCGCGAAAACGCGCTTTTCAATTGTCGCCGTGGCCCTTGTGGCTTTTATGGGGATATTAGCAGAAACAAGTTTGAATGTCACGTTTCCAACGCTTGAAAAGACCTTCGGACTTCCACTGAGTACGGTTCAGTGGGTAACGACCGCTTATTTATTAGTTGTTGCGATTGTTATGCCAACGAGTTCATATATTAGTCAACGCTTTCAAAATAGGACTTTATTTTTTTCAGGACTAATCTTTTTTACCCTTGGAGATTTACTGAGTTTAATTTCTCCGAATTTTACTATTTTAATGGCGGGACGCTTAATTCAAGGAATTGGGACTGGTATTGCCATTCCATTGATGTTTAATCTTGTCTTAACTAAAATTCCGCGTGAGAGAGTAGGACTTTGGATGGGATTTGCTGGGATGATTTTGAGTATTGCCCCAGCACTTGGACCAACTTATGGTGGACTTTTAACAGGGACTTTAGGTTGGCGAATGATTTTTGCAATTATTTTGATTATCCCAATCTGTCTCTTTCCTTTAGGAGCTTGGGCTATTGAGAAAAGTGAAAAAAAACGTCCAGGCAAATTTGATTTTATTGCTTTTATATTTTTGTCATTAGTAATGACCAGCGCTCTTTTAGCTTTAGATTCACTTTCAAGTGCTCATTTTTCATGGATCTGGTTAGTGGTCTTTATCTTGGGGTTGATTGCTTTTATTTGGCGTTCAAAAACAAGTACATTGAATTTTATTGATATCAATGTTTTCAAGAGCCCAACTTTTACTTTGTCTGTCCTAGTTTATTGTATTTTACAATTTGTCAATCTGGGAATTAACTTTATCATTCCTAATTTCTTACAAGTTTCGTTAGAAGCTACAAGTACATTAGCAGGTTTTGCTTTATTGCCTGGTTCATTAATTGGTTCAGCAGCACAAGGTCCAATTGGTGCGCTCTATGACCGCAAAGGGGCCAAGGGGATTTTATATAGTGGAAATACTGTATTCTTTATCTCTCTTGTTTTATTAACGATTTTTACTAAGAACCTGACTTTACTGGGTGTGATGGGACTTTATGTTGTATTCACAATCGGTCGTTCTTCAAGTTTTGCAACAACCATGACCAATAGTTTAGCACAACTTCCTCATGATAAAGCGGCCTCTGGTAACGCTTGGTTTACTACAACTTCTCAATTTGCAGCGTCAGCAGGAACGGCTACAGCTAGTCTTATTGCAACAAAATCAAGTAATTTAACAACAGGAACTCAACATGTATTTATGTTTTTCCTTTGTCTTGCTTTGCTTAATTTTGTCTTCTATACTTTGATTTTGAACAAGAAGATAAAATAAATCTGATTAAAAAAGTTTCGTAATGATACGAAGCTTTTTTTATAATTTAATACAGTATGCTTAAAAAGCATAATAATTGATATAAAAAGCATTTCACGGCAGGTAAAAAATATTTTATAATAAAATCATCGAAAAGATAAAGCAATGTGAAGCTTTTGAGTTGACTTGAAGTGAACTTCAAGGAATATAATGAAAACAGAAGTTAAAAATGAATGGAGAAAAAATGTCAAACAATATTGAAAACAAAGTCGTCTTAATCACAGGAGCCTCAAGCGGTATTGGCCAAGCAACTGCTGAATTACTTGCTAAAAAAGGAGCCAAAATTGTACTAGCAGCAAGGCGTGAAAATCGTTTGCAGGAGCTGGCTGATAAAATTAAAAAGGCTGGTGGACAAGCAATCTATCAAGTGACAGATGTAACTAATCCAGAAGATAGTAAAAAGTTGGTACAATATGCGAAAGAAAATTTTGGCAAAATTGATGCTATTTTCTTGAATGCAGGAATCATGCCAGTTCCCCTTTATCAGCTCTTCATGTTGAAGAATGGGAAAATATGGTTGATATTAATTTAAAAGGTGTACTTAATGGGCTCGCTGCTGTACTGCCTGAATTTACAGCTCAAAAATCAGGACATGTTATCACAACGAGTTCAGTTGCTGGCCTAAAAGCATATCCCAATGGTGGTGTTTATGGGGCAACAAAATGGGCGGTTCGTGAATTAATGGAGGTACTCCGAATGGAATCTGCTCAAGAAGGAACTCATATTCGGACAGCTACTATTTATCCGGCTGCTATAAATACTGAGTTACTGAATACAATCACTGACAAAGAAGCAGCAGAAGGAATGACAGCTCTTTATGAACAATATGGGATTAGTCCAGAGGCAATTGCTCGCATTGTTGCTTTTGCTCTTGAACAACCTGAAGACGTTAACGTCAGCGAGTTTACTGTTGGACCTACAACACAACCTTGGTAAGAAAAGGAGAAAAAATGAAAATTGATGTCAAAAAGTTTTCTAAGATACAAGATATTTATATTAGCCCAGACCCGCAAGAACATCGTCCTGCTTGGATTTGGTTTGCTTATATTGATGATGATTTAGCGGTAGCAGCAGGTCGCGGAACGGCATCAAGTTGGTGGAATTCGGCAATGATTTCACGTAAGGGTCAAATTCACATTGACGGGAAAGTCTATCAAGTGGAATTTGAACCTGTAACAGATAAAGAAAATATTGATAAATTTATTGATTCTTATCGACAACGTTCAGGTTATAGCTGGGATCCTGCTTGGGAGAAAAATTTTAGACCGACAGTGATGCGCCTAAAATTTTTGAAGGAACTTGGAAAAAGCACAAGATAAAATAATTAAAAAATTTGGAGGTTAAAATGGAAAAACAAACCGCAGGACATGAACAACTTGGAGAATTTGCCCCAAAATTTGCTGAATTAAATGACAATACTCTTTTTGGAGAAGTCTGGAGTCGTGAAAAAGAACTTTCAGCACATGAACGTAGTGTCATTACGATTACTGCTTTGATTGCTGGTGGAAATTTTGAACAATTAAATTTTCATATGGCAAAAGGAAAAGAAAACGGAATAAGTCAGGAAGAAATTTCAGAAATAATTACTCATCTGAGTTTTTATGTGGGGTGGCCAAAGGCTTGGTCGGCTTTTAATATTGCAAAAAAAATTTGGGAATAAGAGGGGAAAGCTATGACAATTACGGTCAACATTTTGTACCAAGGTGAGGGGGAGAAGGCCCATCTCTTTGCTGACGAAATGGTCAGTTCTGGTCTTGTCTATAAAATACGTCAACAAAGTGGAAATTTACGTTATGAATATTTTGTTCCTTTGGATAATCAACAAGCAATTCTATTGATTGATGAATGGGAAAACCAAGAAGCAATTGACATTCATCATAAAAGTCCGATGATGACAAAAATTGCTGAATTGAGAGAAAAATATCAACTGCGCCTAAAGGTAACGCGTTATCAAAAGATTGATTAGAAAAGAGAGAACGAAATGAATAAAAAAGAATTAGAGAATGCACTTATTTTTCCTCAAGGTGAAAAAAATCCTTATGGCGCTTATTTTACTGGCCAATCTTATTTAGAAGGAATGATTGCGGATAAGGACTTGCCCTTTGGTGTGGGAAATGTGACTTTTGAGCCGGGCTGTCGTAATCATTGGCATATTCATAAAGATGGTTATCAAGTTTTATTGGTTACAGCCGGTGAGGGATGGTATCAAGAAGAGGGTAAGGAGGCCCAACTTTTACATGCGGGCGATACAATTGTTACTCATGCAGGAGTTAAACATTGGCATGGAGCGACAAAAGATAGCTGGTTCAGTCATGTGGCCATTACCGCAGGAGAAGCAGTTTGGTTAGAAGAAGTTTCTGATGAACAATATGAAAACTTATAAAATAAAAGAGTATTTCCGAACATTCAGCAAAACCGAACAATAAATTGAAAAAGTTCTAGTTTTATCCGCTAGAGCTTTTTTTATTTGGCTCATTAGAATAGAATAAGAAGCATAAAGAATTCCTTAAATGGATGGAGGATATTGTGGAAAAAGAAAAGTTGCTCTATGAAGGAAAAGCTAAGAAACTGTATTTTACTGATGATTCAGAGGTGCTCTGGGTGGAATATTGTGACCAAGCGACTGCATTAAATGGTGCTCGTAAAGAACAGATTACGGGAAAAGGTGCTCTAAATAATCAAATTACGTCATTAATTTTTGAAAAATTAAATGCTGAAGGTTTAGAAACGCATTTCATAGAAAAGTTATCAAAAACCGAACAATTGAATAGAAAAGTTTCAATAATTCCTTTAGAAGTTGTTTTAAGAAATGTTGTTGCTGGTTCTTTTGCCAAACGATTTGGTCTTGAAGAAGGAATTGTTTTACAAGAACCAATTGTTGAGTTTTACTATAAGGATGATGCTTTAGATGACCCATTTATTAATGATGAACATGTTAGATTCCTGAACATTGCAACTTATTCAGAGATTGAATTTTTAAAGAGTGAAACGCGTAAAATCAACGAGATTCTTAAAAAAATCTGGGCTGAGATCGGCTTAACTTTGGTTGATTTCAAACTTGAATTTGGCCGCCTTGCTGACGGAAGAATTATTCTTGCTGATGAAATTTCACCTGATACTTCACGTCTCTGGGATGCGAATGGTCAGCATATGGATAAAGATGTTTTCAGACGTAATATTGGCGATTTAGTTGAAACTTATACTGAAGTTTTGAATTTGTTAGAAAATGCGAAATAAATGAGTTCTAGTTTTTAGGACAGTTCCTCACATCTTATATAGAAAGAATTTTAAAATGACTAAAGTACGTGTTTACGTGGCTTACAAAGCCTCAATTCTTGACCCTCAAGCCCAAGCGATTAAAGCGGCAACTCATAAAATGGGTTATCAAGAAGTTACAGAATTAAATGTTGGAAAATTTTTCGATTTTGAATTTGATGCAGAAGCTGAGATTGCTCGCGCAAAAGCAATTGAAATTGCCAATGAATTGTTGGCAAATCCAAATATGGAAACTTATAAAGTTGAAATTTTGAATGAACAAAGCGAAGGAGCTAATTAATGAAATTTGCAGTCATTCAATTTCCAGGGTCAAATTGTGATTTTGATTTACTTTGGGCAATTCGTGATGTTATGGGAGCTGAGGCAGAATTTGTCTGGCATGATGAGAAGTCGCTTGCAGGTTTTGACGGAGTATTGATTCCAGGGGGCTTTTCTTATGGTGATTATTTACGCTGTGGTGCGATTGCGTCATTTGCCAATATTATGCCGGAAATCAAACGTTTGGCTAAAGAAGGAAAACCGGTTTTTGGCACTTGCAATGGATTTCAAATTTTGGTTGAATCTGGGCTTTTACCGGGTGTATTGATTCGCAATGAGGCTTTGAAATTTGTTTCCAAATGGCAAGCTCTTAAAGTTGAAAATAATCAAAGTAATTTTACGACTGAATATGCCAAGGACGCTTTGATTAATTTACCAATTGCTCACGGTGAGGGTCAGTATGTTGTTGACGAAGCTCAGCTTGCTGAACTTAAAGCAAATGGGCAAATTATTTTCACTTATGCTGACGAAAATCCTAATGGGTCAGTTGAAAAGATTGCTGGAATTGTCAATAAAGAAGGAAATGTGCTTGGGATGATGCCTCACCCTGAGCGGGCCATGGAAGAACTGCTTGGTGGCGCTGATGGAGTAGATTTGTTTGCTTCTGTCTTGAAAAACTTTGTTGGAAAATAAAAAAATTACTGACAGAATTTAGATTTTAAAAAACGAATCTGTCAGTAAATTTGTAATTTGAAATAATTGAATTCAGAGCGCTGAAAGCTTTTAAAGTAGAGAAGATACAAGTTGCATTTCTGTTGGAACGTATATTTTTTAGACTACTAATGCAGTAAATTGGGCTGTAGTTTTCTACGTTTTTAAGCAAGCGTTTCTCATATCTTATAGGAGAATAACATGACTTTGGAGATGTCACCAGAACAGATTCAAGAAAGCAAAATTTACCGTGAGTGGGGACTGACGGATGAAGAATATTTGAAAATCAAGAATGAGATTCTTGATGGCCGTTTGCCAAACTTTACGGAAACTGGGATGTATGCCGTGATGTGGTCAGAACATTGCTGCTACAAAAATTCAAAACCTGTCTTAAAAAAATTTCCGACGACTGGGCCACAAGTCTTGATGGGGCCTGGTGAAGGAGCTGGGGTTGTGGATATTGGTGATGATTTAGCGGTTGTTTTCAAAGCTGAATCTCATAATCATCCATCTTACGTTGAACCTTATGAAGGTGCAGCAACTGGTTCTGGTGGTATTATTCGTGATATTTTTTCAATGGGAGCTCGTCCAATTGCAATTTTGGATAGTTTACGTTTTGGGCCAATTGACAATGGTAAAACGCGTCATATTGTGGACCAAGTGACAGCCGGGATTGCGGGATATGGAAACTGTATTGGAATTCCGACGGTTGGTGGCGAAGTAGCCTTTGATGAATCTTACGCTGGAAATCCTTTGGTGAATGTCATGTGTGTGGGCTTGATTGAACATAAACACATACAAAAAGGACAAGCTAAAGGTGTGGGAAATTCTATTTTTTATGTCGGAGCGAAAACAGGACGTGACGGCATTCATGGGGCGTCTTTTGCTTCTAAAGAATTTGGTTCTGGTTCAGAAACACAACGTTCAGCGGTTCAAGTCGGTGATCCATTTATGGAAAAATTATTGCTTGAAGCTTGTATTGAAGTCATTCAAAATCATGGCGATATTTTAGTCGGAATTCAAGATATGGGAGCAGCTGGATTGGTTTCATCTACATCAGAAATGGCTTCAAAAGCTGGGTCAGGTCTGCGTCTTAACTTGGATAATGTGCCTCAGCGTGAAACAGAAATGATTCCTTATGAGATGATGTTGTCTGAGTCACAAGAACGTATGGTGCTTTGTGTCAAAAAAGGACATGAACAAGAAATTATTGATTTATTTAAAAAATACGACCTTGATGCTGTGAATATTGGGCAAGTGACTGATGATGGCTTTTATACGCTTTATCATAAAGGGGAAATGGTGGCTCATGTTCCAGTTGATTCATTGGCGGAAGATGCTCCAACTTATTACCGTGAGGCAAAAGTTCCTGAGCGAATTCAAAAATTTACTGACAGCGAAAAATATCTTCCAGAAATTACAGACAGCGCGGTCAGTGAAATTTTCAAAAAACTTTTAGCTCAACCGACAATTGCTAGCAAGAAATCAATTTATGAAACTTATGATTCGCGCGTGATGACCAACACTGTTGTTGCACCAGGCTCAGATAGCGCAGTTTTACGAGTGCGTGGAACTAACAAAGCACTTGCGATGACAACGGACTGTAACGCTCGCTACCTCTATCTTGATCCAGAAAAAGGAGGAGCAATCGCAGTTGCTGAAGCGGCTCGTAATATCGTGGCCTCTGGTGGAAAACCGCTTGCGATTACTGACTGTTTGAACTTTGGAAATCCGGAAAAACCAGAACAATTTTGGGAATTAACAACAGCGGCTGACGGAATTTCACGTTCTTGTTTGGCTCTTGATACACCGGTTATTTCAGGAAATGTTAGTCTTTACAATGAAACAAACGGTTCAGCTATTTTACCTACGCCGATGATTGGAATGGTTGGTTTGATTGAGAATGTAAAAAATATAACGACTCAAGAATTTAAAAAAGCGGGTGATTTGATTGTTTTGGTTGGTCAAACCTTTGATGATTTTTCAGGTTCTGAACTTCAAAAAATGCTGACAGGAGAAATTTCTGGCAGAATTGATTTTGATTTAGAAACTGAAAAAATCAATCAAGATTTTGTTTTAAAAGCAATTACTGACGGATTGGTCAGCTCAGCACATGACTTGGCAGAAGGAGGATTGGCGATTGCTCTAGCTGAATCTGCTTTTGCAAATGGCTTAGGCGTTGATGTGAAAGTTGATTTAACCAATGCCCAATTATTCTCAGAAACGCAAGGTCGCTTTATACTCTCAATTTCACCAGAAAATCAAGCTGCTTTTGAAAAATTACTGACAGAAAGTTCGGTCAGTGGCGAAGTAATCGGAAAAGTTACTGACAGCGGAATTTTGGAAATGAATGAACTTTCTATTTCTACTGACGAAGCTGTCAGCATTTATGAAGGTGCGTTGCCAGCTCTGATGAAATAAAAGTTGATATAGATGCCTTTTTTTACTTAAAATTAATAAAAATCATTTACTTTACACTAAAGAAACAAAAAAGTATAATTTTGTTATATTTAATCGAAAGAGGGTTTCAAAATGCAAAAAGATGAAGTATGGCTTGTTACTGGAAGTTCAACGGGTTTTGGTAGAGCTTTGGTTGAAGAATTAATTGCTCAAGACTATAAAGTAGTTGCTACTGCTCGGCAATTATCAACTTTGTCAGAGCTTCCTGACAAAGAAAATATTTTAAAAATAAGTCTTGATGTGACGAAAGGAGATTCTATTCAAAAAGCTGTTGCTGAAACAATCGCTAAGTTTGGACGAATTGATGTTCTGGTTAGCAATGCAGGATTTGGCTATTTTGGTGTCATGGAAGAATCTGATCAATCAGCAGTGCGTAAGATGATGGACACAAACTTCTGGGGAGCGAATGATATGACCTTAGCGGTTCTACCCTATATGCGTAAACAAAAATCGGGGCGTATTCTAAATACGGTATCCCGTGGTGGACTGACAACAACTGAAAACCTTTCTTATTATCATGCTACAAAATTTGCTATGGAGGGACTTTTTCAAACGCTCCGAAAAGAAGTTGAACCTTTAGGGATTTTTGTGACAAATATTGAACCTGGTTCTTTTCGGACAGATTGGGCAGGGCGTTCCAAAGAGAGTGCGCCAGATAAGTTTTCAGATTATGAAAAGGCGCATAAACTGCTTGAACATCTAAATTCATATTCTGGCACTCAGGTAGGGAATCCAGCATCGGCAGCCAAAGCATTTATCAAAGTTTCCAAACTTGAAAATCCACCAATGCACTATCTTATGGGCAAAGATGCTTACCAACTTTCTAAACAAGTTTTTGAAGAAGCTCTTGCCGAATTTGAAAAATATAAAGAAGATGCCAAGCATCTTGATTTTGGAGATGAAGATTATTGGAAATGATTTTTCCGAACAATTAACTTGAAAAAATTAAAAAAGTCCTATTAGGACTTTTTATTTCCAAACAATATAGATAGAATTAAAATATAATAAAAGAATCGATAGAGGGAAAAAATTATGTTTGGCAAAGAACAGACGCTTGATTTAAGAGTGCTGAGGAAGAATTCGTCCAATGAAAATAGTTGGTGGCAACAACATCAAGATGACGAACGATCTCATTTAAATGAAGAATGTGGACTTTTCGGTGTTTGGGGACATCCTGATGCCGCTCGCCTGACCTATTTTGGACTTCATGCTCTCCAACATCGCGGGCAAGAAGGGGCAGGTATTTTGGTCAATAATAATGGAAAACTCAATCGTCATCGTGGTCTGGGTCTGGTCACAGAAGTTTTCCGTGACGAAAAAGATTTGGAAGAGCTGACAGGCTCGTCAGCCATTGGACACGTCCGTTATGCCACGGCTGGTTCAGCGAATATCAATAATATTCAACCTTTCCAGTTTGAATTTCATGACGGAGCACTTGGGCTTGCCCACAATGGAAATTTAACCAACGCCCAATCATTGCGCTGTGAACTTGAAAAATCAGGGGCAATATTTTCTAGTAATTCAGACACAGAAATTCTCATGCACTTGATTCGCCGTAGTCATCATCCAGAATTTATGGGCAGAGTCAAAGAAGCGCTCAATACGGTCAAAGGTGGCTTTGCCTATCTCATTATGACTGAAAACTCAATTGTCGCAGCCCTTGACCCTAATGGATTTCGACCACTCTCAATCGGAAAAATGAGCAATGGTGCGCTCGTTGTGGCCTCAGAAACCTGTGCTTTTGATGTCGTTGGTGCCACTTGGATTCAAGATGTTCAACCCGGTGAAATCATTGAAATTAATGATGACGGCATTCATGTGGACCAATTTACTGACAGCACCAACATGACCATTTGTTCAATGGAATACATCTATTTTGCCCGTCCTGACAGTAATATTGCTGGAGTTAATGTTCATACTGCCAGAAAACGTTCAGGAAAAATTTTAGCCCAAGAAGCCCAAATTGATGCTGATATTGTCATCGGTGTGCCTAATTCATCACTCAGTGCTGCTTCAGGCTACGCTGAAGAATCTGGCTTGCCTTACGAAATGGGCCTGATTAAAAATCAGTATGTGGCAAGAACATTTATTCAACCGACTCAAGAACTTCGTGAACAAGGCGTTCGCATGAAATTGAGTGCTGTTCGAGGTGTTGTAGAAGGCAAACGTGTCATTATGGTAGATGATAGTATTGTGCGTGGGACAACCAGCCGTCGCATTGTCAAACTCCTCAAAGACGCAGGCGCCGCTGAAGTTCATGTGGCAATCGCCAGTCCCGCTCTCAAATATCCTTGCTTTTATGGCATTGACATTCAAGATCGTGACGAACTCATCGCAGCCACACACACGACTGATGAAATCAGAGAAGCTATCGGAGCAGATAGTCTGACCTATCTCAGCCAGACAGGACTTGTCGAGGCGATTGGTCATGATAAACTTTGCTTGTCATATTTTGATGGCGAATATCCAACGCCGCTTTATGATTATGAAGCTGACTATTTGGAATCGTTAGCGAAAAATAGCGTGAAATGAAAAACTAGAGTACTCACTCTAGTTTTTTTAGCTAAATTCTAAAGCGATTATTTTAGATTATTCCTTTTAATATGTTAGGATAAGAAATAAAAGCAAGTGAGGTGAGCAAATGATTATTACAATAGTTGGAGGAACAGGACTAGTTGGCCAAGGTATTTTCAAAGAGCTTGCTCAAGTTGTGGATTATGAATTACACAGTTTATCAAGAAATGGTAAATCTAAAGATAATCTAGTTGAGCCAGTCATCTATCATTCCGCTAATCTAAATGAAACCGGTGATTGGCAAGAACTTTTACAAAAATCAGATTGGGTGATTGATGCGGTAGGAATTCTATTTCCGAGTAAATCAAAGGGAACAACTTATGAAAAAAATAGTATTCAACCAGCAAAAATAATCATTGATACAATAGTTGACTCAAAAAATCAATGTCTTTTTATTTCGGCAAACGATGGTCCCTTTTTCATGAATGACTATATGAAAGCTAAAAAAGAAGTAGAGGCTTATGGTCAAAAACGTTTGAAATCAAGATTTGTTTCTGTTTTTCCAGGAATTGTCTATGATGCTTCACGAAAAAGCAGTTATTTTCCAGCACGCCTATTGGAACCACTCATAAAAATTCCAATTTTTTCTTTCTTAAAAAGTTATCGTCCAATTAAACGAAGTCAATTTGCTAAAGAGATTCATAAAATTATCGAAGGAAAAGAAAGTTCACTGACCTCTCGTATTAAATAAAAAACTCATGTTTAGACATGAGTTTTTCTAATTTACTTTGATTTTTTAAGAAGTGGAACTATTTTTGGATAAATAAGATAGGCGATGATAATTAAGATAATCAATGACGTAGCAATAAGATTCCATGATTTCATTAGTTCAATACTTCGAGCTGTAGGAATAGGGGTTGAAGTAATAACGAACAGAGTCTTGATAGATAAGCCGTTTTTCATGATGATGAGTGAACCTAAAAGCATCAACAAAAATTGGTGAAGAATACTTCCGATATTTTGAATGGTATATTTTACCCAGATCCGTTTATCTTCAACGATATTAACAGTATTTTCATAGTCTTGAGTTAAGCTTGAATTTAAACTTCCTTTGAATAAGCTAGTAAGGAATAAACCTAGAGCAAATAGAGGACTAAAAACAATCAAAAGTAAACCTAGAAAAATGCCGATTAAAGAGTAGGTTTTGACATTATTTCCAAGTAAATTTTTGACCTTAGAGGCAAAGACAATTCCTAAAACATAAGGAAGATAAAACTGTAAAAATAAATGCTGATGACCATAAAAACCAGCGACATACAAAGAACAAAAAAGAAATAAATAATTTCCCACTGCCCCATTAATAGCTGTCAAATATGATAATTTACGAGGGATATTTCTTTGAATTTTATTTTTGAAAAAATTCGTAGCGACAATGTAGAGGGTGACCAAAAAGAAAAATCCGAAAATGAAATAATCAAATTCTAAACTATTGGCAAGTAATCGACTTGAACGTAATAGAAAGAGGCAAACAAAAAATAAAGCAAATAAAATAAGATATTTATATGAAGCTTTTTCTAAATCATTTGGATCAACTTTGTAATTGTCCAAATTTCCAACTAATTGGAAGGAGAGAAGATAAACTATTCCATAGAAGACTAAGAACAGGGGATATTTTAGAGAAGGGGATAAGACAAAAGAAAAGCCAAGGGCTAAAAATAAAAGTAAGCTAACTAAGGTTTTTCCTTTGATAAGCTGGTTAGTATTTTTTAGATAATAATTTACCGAAGTGTTTGACATCGGCAACCAAGCTGCACTGACTCCTAAAAGGATACCGGATAAAGTATAGAAAGGAAAGTAGAAAGAACCCATAAATCCTAACAAGCAACCAAGTAAACCGGCATACAATGAAATTTTTAAAAGACTATAGCTGTTAATTCTTGTTTTTATTCCCCTTATAAAGAATACGCCAGTCATTCTGAAAGTATAAAAGAGCAAAAAAGGAAGGAGGGCAAGAAGCGAGGTTCCTTTTGCAATTTGAATGAAAATCATGAATGGAAGGACAATAATTGTATTACTTAATATTAAGAGGGCAGACTTTCCCAAAGAATTTAGATGTTGAGTCATTTTTCTCCTATCTTTTCTATTTTGACATCTAAATCCATTATAAGGCAAAGTGTATTAAAAAGACAGCTTCACTATGATTAGTACACAAATAATTCATTTAAAAAGTGTAAATAATTTTTTATAAATAACGAATCAAAAAGTTTGACCATTACTGACCAAAGTATTATAATTAGAATGTAGTGAGAAAAAGATAATAATCACTACTAACTATGAAATCGAAATGAGGTGTTTTTATGGACATCGAAAAAATGACAACAACGATGCAAGAAGCACTTGGTTCAGCGCAACAAATTGCGCAAGTTCGTCATCACCAAGTGATTGAAGTTCCACATTTATGGCGAATTTTTGTTCAACCTAATAGTTTTGGGGCGAACTTTTATAAAGATTTAGGGATTGACCTAGATGACTTTACAAATTTAATTGAAAAAGAAATTGACAAAATTAATTCAGTAGAAGGTTCAAATATTACTTATGGTCAAAACCTAAGTCCAGATTTGTTCCAAATATTTACTGAAGCAGACAAAATTGCGCAAAAAATGGGCGATGAATACTTATCAACTGAGATTATTCTCCTTGCCCTCTTTGAATTAAAACAAAATCCATTGACCAGTTATTTGGTTAGCCATGGACTAACAAAAGCAAAAGCGCAAGCTGCAATTGAAAAATTACGCGGAGGTGATAAAGTGACCAGTCAAAATGCAGAAGAAACATACAAAGCACTTGAAAAATATGGGGTAGATCTCGTTGCTCAAGTTAAATCAGGTAAACAAGATCCTGTCATTGGACGTGATGAAGAAATTCGTGATGTCATTCGAGTGCTTTCTCGTAAAACAAAAAATAACCCCGTTCTTATTGGTGAACCTGGGGTTGGTAAAACAGCCATTGTTGAAGGATTGGCACAAAGGATTGTCAGAAAAGACGTTCCTGAAAATCTGAAAGATAAAACAATCTTTTCACTTGATATGGGTGCCCTGATTGCAGGAGCGAAATATCGTGGTGAATTTGAAGAACGTTTGAAAGCAGTCCTTAATGAAGTGAAAAAATCAGATGGACAAATTATCCTCTTTATTGATGAACTTCATACGATTGTTGGTGCAGGTAAAACAGAAGGTTCAATGGACGCTGGGAACCTTTTAAAACCAATGCTTGCACGTGGTGAACTCCATTTGATTGGGGCAACTACCTTGGATGAATATCGTAAATACATGGAAACAGATAAAGCACTTGAACGTCGTTTCCAAAAGGTATTGGTTACTGAACCTACTGTTGAAGATACAATTTCAATCTTGCGTGGTCTAAAAGAACGTTTTGAAATTCACCATGGAGTGACAATTCATGATAATGCTTTAGTCGCAGCAGCAACCCTTTCAAATCGTTATATTACTGACCGATTTTTACCAGATAAAGCCATTGACTTGGTTGATGAAGCCAGTGCAACAATTCGTGTAGAAATGAATTCACTCCCAACTGAACTTGACCAAGCTAATCGTCGCTTGATGCAATTAGAAATTGAAGAAGCGGCCCTCAAAAAAGAACGAGATGATGCTTCTAAGAAACGTCTTGAAATTATACGTGGTGAAATTGCTGAACTTCGAGAAGAAAATAATCAACTCAAAGCTCAATGGGAAGCTGAGAAAAAAGAAGTGGGCAATATTTCTGAAAAACGAAATGAATTAGAACATGCTCGCCACGAATTGGAAGAAGCTCAAAATGAAGGAAACTTAGAAAAAGCAGCAGCCCTTCGTTATGGTAAAATTCCTGAAATTGAAAAAGAACTCAAAGCTATTGAAGAAAAAGCAAAATCAGATGATTTATCCTTAGTTCAAGAATCAGTCACTGAAGAACAAATCGCCGAAGTGGTCGGACGCATGACAGGTATTCCAATTACCAAATTGGTTGAAGGTGAACGTGAAAAATTACTTCACTTGCCAGAAACACTGCATCAAAGGGTCGTCGGACAAGATGAAGCTGTTGAAGCCGTATCTGATGCCATTATCCGTGCACGTGCAGGGATTCAAGACCCTAACCGTCCACTTGGCTCATTCCTCTTCCTCGGTCCAACTGGGGTAGGTAAGACGGAGCTCGCGAAAGCTTTGGCTGAAAATCTCTTTGATTCAGAAGAACATATGGTTCGGATTGACATGAGTGAATATATGGAAAAACACTCTGTCTCTCGTTTAGTCGGAGCACCTCCAGGATATGTCGGTTACGATGAAGGCGGCCAATTGACCGAAGCCGTTCGTCGTAATCCTTATACAATTATCTTGCTTGATGAAATCGAAAAAGCACATCCAGATGTCTTCAATATCTTGTTGCAAGTTTTGGATGACGGCCGTTTGACTGACTCTAAAGGTGTTCTCGTTGACTTTAAGAACACAGTGTTGATTATGACTTCAAATGTCGGTTCTCAATATTTGCTTGATAATGTCGGAGAAAATGGTGAAATTTCTGAAGAAACAACTGAAAACGTGATGGCTCAACTTCGGGCACATTTCAAACCAGAATTTCTAAATCGAATTGATGATACCATTCTTTTCAAACCATTGGCACTTGAGGATATTAAGAATATTATCGTTAAAATGACTAGCCAACTTTCACATCGTCTTGAAGAAATGGATGTTCAACTTGAGTTGAGTGAAGAAGTAAAAGTTTGGATTGCCGAAAATGCTTATGAACCAGCTTATGGTGCACGTCCACTCAAACGTTATTTGACAAAAGTCATCGAAAATCCATTAGCTAAGCTGATTATCGGAGGAAAAATTCCACCAAAATCAAAAGTTATTGTAACGCTTGTAGATAACAAGATTGACTTTGATATTCAAACGATTGCAGAATAAATAGAAAAAACCGTTAGCTGATACTGGCGGTTTTTTTATTTGATAGACAATTACAGTTGAAATGATTTGTTATTTCCGAACAATTCAATCGAAATGTTTCAGTACTACCCGCTGGAACTTTTTTTATGTTTGAAAATCATTTAACATGGAAGTAGAATAAAATAAATCAGAAAATGGAGAATGACAGTGTCTGAGAATGCGTATGCAAAATCTGGGGTAGATGTAGAAGCAGGATATGAGGTGGTTTCTCGTATTAAGAAGCATGTGGCTAAAACCGAACGTTTGGGTGTGCTTGGGGCACTGGGTGGTTTTGGTGGAAGTTTTGATTTATCTGTGCTTGATGTGAAAGAGCCTGTATTGATTTCGGGGACAGATGGTGTGGGAACTAAATTGATGTTAGCCATTCAAGCAGACAAACATGACACGATTGGGATTGATTGCGTAGCCATGTGCGTCAATGATATTATTGCTGCTGGGGCTGAACCACTGTATTTTTTGGATTATATTGCCACAGGGAAAAATATTCCTGGAAAATTGGAGCAAGTTGTGGCTGGAGTGGCCGAAGGTTGCTTGCAAGCAGGAGCAGCGCTGATTGGTGGAGAAACAGCTGAAATGCCCGGAATGTATGATGAAGATGATTACGATTTAGCTGGTTTTTCTGTGGGTGTGGCTGAAAAATCACAATTAATTGATGGCGAAAAAGATGTGGAAGCGGGCGATGTTTTGCTTGGTCTTGCCTCATCTGGGATTCATTCTAACGGATACTCTTTGGTTCGGAAAGTTTTTTCTGACTTTGATTTGAATGAATCGTTGCCTGAACTTGACCAATCTTTGATTGATACTCTTTTAACTCCGACAAAAATCTATGTCAAAGAGCTTTTACCCTTGATTAAACAAAATAAAATAAAAGGGATTGCTCATATTACAGGCGGAGGATTCCATGAGAATTTACCAAGAATGTTCGGAAATAGCTTGTCAGCTGAAATTGTCGAAGATTCTTGGAATATTTTACCAATTTTCAAAGCTCTTGAAAAATATGGGGATATCAAACATGAAGAAATGTATGAAATTTTCAATATGGGAATTGGAATGGTAATCGCTGTTGCTCCTGAAAATGCCGAAACTCTCAAAAAAGAGTTGAATGCATTTGAAATTGGTAAAATGGTCAAAAGACAAGATACAGCAGTAGTGATTAAAAAATAAATTTTTTTCATTGAGAATAGGGGATAGCATGAAAATTGCAGTATTTGCATCAGGAAATGGCTCAAACTTTCAAACACTAGCTGAACAATTTCCAGACCAAGTGAAATTTGTTTTTTCAGACCATCATGATGCTTATGTACTTGAACGTGCTGAGCGATTAGGGGTGGCAAAGGCAAGTTTGGAGTTAAAAGAATTTTCTTCAAAAGTGGATTATGAAAAGGCCTTGGTGGAAATTTTAAAAGATCAAGAAATTGATTTAATTCTCTTGGCGGGCTACATGAAAATTATTGGTGCGACGGTGTTATCAAAATATAAAGGAAAGATAATCAATGTTCACCCTTCTTATCTTCCAGATTTTGCCGGTTCACCTCATGCGATTGAAGAATCACATGAGGCAAAAAAGGGGTTGGGAATCAGTATTCATTATGTTGATGAGGGTGTTGATACTGGGGAATTGATTGCTCAAATCTCGCTCGCTTATCACGAAGATTTAGAAGTCTATGAGCGTTCTGTCCATGAAGCAGAGCACAAGCTCTATCCAGAAGTCGTTCGCCAAATTATACTTCATCAGCAATGATGAAGTTTTTTTCTTACGTTTTAGCTTAATAAAAATAAGAGAAAATTTTCAGTTCTTTTAAGAAAATAAAACATCTAAAATACTTTTGTAAGCGCTATTTACTTTTGAAATTTAAATGCTAAAATGTAGTGGTAACATAATCTTAAGTAAAATAAGAGAAGGAAAAATGGTAAAGTATCTTAAAGAATTCAAATTTGAAAATTTTATGGTTTTCTTACTTATCACGATTGATATTGCTCTTGCGGTCTTGAGTTCGGTCTTTTTAGCAAATGTGCTCAATTCTTTGATTGCAAAAGAAATGAATCAATTTTTCTTATGGTTAGCTATTGATATTATCCTTTGGGTGGTCGATAGTTTTGTTCAAGGAGCGCGTGATGTTTGGAAAGAAATTGCCATACAAAAACAGCTTAATGCTGTACGCCGGGATATCATTAAGCCTCTGACGGAAATTTCTTATTCTGATTTTGAAAAAAATAGTAAGGAAGATTATAATTCGTGGTTAAATAATGATACAAAACTACTTTATGATAATGGTTTCCACCAGATTTATTTTGTTTATACGGGAATTGTTGCGATGCTATTCTCAGGAATTGCTATTATCTTTTTCCACTGGGTATTGCTTTTGACAACCCTTTTGGTTGGAGCACTTTTGTTCTATTTTCCAAAAATGTTTAAACAATCAGTGGAACGAGATACGGAACAAGTGTCGGAGCTTGCAAATGATGCCTTAGCGACATCTACGGATTACTTGCGTGGTTATGAAGTGCTTTATCATAATAAACAATTGGGTCTTATGCAAGAGCGAACCATGGGGAAATTTAATCAATTAGCTACGGCGAATGTGAAATTAATTTTTACTCGTGCTTGGATGCAGTATTCTTTATTAGGGACAAGTATGTTAGGGCAGTTTTTGATTTTAGCTGTTGCTGGTTTTCTTATCATGAATGGGCAAATTGGCATTGGTGTTGTCATGAGTGTCGGAAATTTGTCAGGAACAGTAACTAATTACTCAAAAAGTGTAGCAAATAGTTTAATATTGCTCAATGCAACTGGAAAGCTGCTAGAGAAATATGGAAAAATTACTGACGAATCAAAAGTTACTGACGGAGAAGAAGTGACAGCTTTTGAAAGTAAATTAGAATTAAAAAATCTGGCAGTTGCATTTCCTGATGGGCAAAAAATTGAGTATCCAGAAATTGTCATTGAAAAAGGAAAAAAATACGCGATTATTGGCGATAGTGGAAGTGGAAAATCAACCTTGATTAATTTGTTGGTTGGGAATAAGCAAGACTATGAAGGAGAAATTTTATTAGACGGGAAAGATTATAAAGGAATTAATCGAAAATCTTTGCCTCATGTGATGAGTGTGATTATGCAATTTCCCTATCTTTTTAAGGAAACAGTAGAAGAAAATTTGACTTTAGGGCGTAAAATTTCGCCAGATATCTTTGATAAGTCGATTAGAATTGCTTGTGCTGATGACTTTGTATTTAATAAACTTGATACGGTTTATGATAAAAATTTATCAGGAGGTCAGCAAGAAAGATTATCTGTTGCTAGAGAATTAATGGGCAGTAAGCCAATTTTAGTGATGGATGAAAGTACGGCGAGTGTTGACAAAAAAACAGCTCTAGCTGTAGAAAAAAATATTTTAGAAAATCCTGATTTGACGGTGATTATGATTACACACCATCTATATGATGAAACTCAAAGTTATTTGGATGAGGTGATTCATTTAGGACAGGAAATTGCTTAAAAAATAAATTTATATTAAAAAGACACGTGCAAGTGTCTTTTTATTTTTACTTAAATTGTAACAATTTTTCTAATGAGTTCATGTATTTCTTCAATTGACTTATCTTGACCGTTCATTAACCATTTACGCCAAAGAGCATAAACTCCATTTGCGACAAAAGTAATGAAATATTCGTCATTTGTCTTTTCATAAAATTTCTCAATTTCTTCAATATAAATCTGACGAATAATTGGTTCGTAACCTTGACTTTCAGAAAGGAAGAGGTCATCTTTAAATTCTTCAAAGAATTTTAATTGGTTTTCAATTTTTGAACTGGCAGAAACATTCTGACGAATGATTTCAAAACTTTGAGAAATTTGAGGCTGATAGTATTGATAAATGACCTGGTCAATGGACTCAAAGTTACGATAAAAAGCCATTCTGCTAACTCCGGCTCTCTTACAAACGTTTGAAACGGTGAGTTGAGCAAGATTTTTCGGTTTTTCAAATGTTTTTTGAATTCCTAATAGTTGCAAAATTGCTGTAGTAATAAAATCTTTTGTATCGTTTTTGATAGTTTGGGAATAGTTTGTCGCTGCCATTACACTTCTCCTGATTGTGTCACACAAGCTTTTCAAAGGCTTGTATTTTTTACACTTCTATCGTACAATAATTTTACATAAGTTTCAAGTGTAACAGATGTGAATTAAGAAAAATAGAGGAAAAAATTAAATGACAAATACAAATAAAAAAACAATTCTTGTAACAGGTGGTTCTGGATATATTGCTATGTTTATCATGATTGCTTTATTGAGAAAAGGCTATCGAGTACGGGCGACATTGCGGACGATGTCTCGACAAGAAGAAGTGAAAAAAATGATGGCACAAGGTGGAATTTCAAATTTTTCAGATTTAGATTTTGTCCAAACTGATTTGACAAAAGAAGAAGGATGGAGTCAAGCCATGACTGGTGTTGATTCTGTGATTCATGTGGCTTCACCAACACCTTTGCAACGTCCTGACGCTGATGATTTAATGGTGAAAATGGCTGTAGATGGAGTGAAGTTTGTGATGAAAGCAGCCAAAGAAGCAGGAGTTAAACGAGTGGTTTTGACCTCAGCATCGGGAGCAGTTTTAGCGGGGCATAAGCATCATCCAGAAATCTTCACAGAGAAAGATTGGACAAATCTTGATGCTCCAATTAATGCATATCAACGTTCTAAAACGATGGCGGAAATGGAGTTTTGGAAACTTGCAGAAGCTTATGGTATTGAAGGAGCATCGGTTTTACCTACAGCTGTTATGGGTCCAATTCTTGGAAATGATTTTTCACATTCTAGTGCAGCTATAAAAAATATGTTTGAAGGTAAAATGCCCAGACTTTTAAATTTAGCATTTGATTATGTTGACGTTCGTGATGTTGCTGATTTACATTTGCTAGCTCTTGAAAAAAATGAAGCGATTGGTCAGCGTTTCATTGCAACTTCAGGCCAAAATATTACTTACAAAAAGCAAGCTGAGTTTTTGAAAAAGGAATTTGGTACAAAAGCTAAAAAAGTATCTACTCATGTAATTCCCGACTTTTTAGTCAAAATTTTAGCTCGATTTGATAAAAGTTTGGCGATGCCAGCTACATTTTTGGGGCAAAACACAGCTTGTTCAAATGAAAAATCAGTTAAACTTTTAGGCTGGAAACCACGTTCAGGTGAAGCAGCGATTATTCAAACGGCACAAACGATGTTGGATTTGGGAGTTATTAAAGTTGATTAAGAAAATTATAGTTTTGAAAATTTTCTATTTCCGAACGTTGTAAGCTAAAAAAGAACAAAGTCAGACTTCTGGTCTTTTTCTTCTCTCTAAAAAAGTCTAAAATAGAAACATATTGTGAAAAAAATTGGAGAGAAAAATGCATCCACATTTAAAAGAAGTTTTATTTACCAGAGAACAAATTGCCGAACGTGTCAAAGAGCTTGCGGAAGTTGTTTCACGCGATTATGAAGGAAAAAATCCACTTGTTGTTGGAATATTAAAAGGGTCAATCATGTTTACGGTTGATTTGCTTAAAGAATTATCAATTGATGCTGAAGTTGATTTTATGGATGTTACCAGTTATGGTTATGGGATTTCATCTTCTGGAGAAGTTAGAATTTTGAAAGATTTATCAACCGTGGCTCATGGACGTGATATTTTGATTGTTGAAGATATCATTGACACTGGAAATACTTTGCTCTATCTTAAAAAATTGCTGACAGGACGTCAAGCACATTCAGTAAAAATTATCTCTTTATTAGATAAACCAAGTGGTCGTAAAGTTGATATTGACGCTGATTATGTTGGCTTTGAAGTACCGGATGCCTTTATTGTGGGCTATGGAATTGATTATGCCGAACGTTACCGTCAGTTGCCATATATTGGAATTTTCAATGAAGAGTTTTTAATTAAAGACTAAAAGTAATTTCCGAACAATTATAATAAAAAAAGCCCAGTTTTAAAACTGGTGCTTTTTATTTCCAAACGATAAATGTAAAATAAAGACATGATAAAGATTTACTGACAGTTCTGTCAGTTCTTTTATAAGAAAAATATTACTGACAGAATTGTCAGCAGAAAACTTGGAGGAAATCATGTCAAAACGTGCACTTATCAGTGTTTCAGACAAAGAAGGTATTGTAGAATTTGCTAAGGAAATTCGAGAATTAGGTTGGGAAATTATCTCAACGGGTGGAACGAAAGCCGTTCTGGACCAAGAAGAAATTCCGAATATTGCAATTGATGAAGTAACAGGATTTCCAGAAATGATGGATGGGCGCCTTAAAACATTGCATCCACTAATTCATGGAGCCCTTCTTGGACGTAGAGACTTGGAAAGTCACATGAAATCAATGACAGAACATCATATTTCTCCAATTGATTTGGTTGTTGTGAACCTATATCCCTTCAAAGAAACTTTGCTTGCTGGGGGCAGTCAAGCAGAAATGATTGAGAAGATTGATATTGGTGGTCCTTCAATGTTGCGTTCAGCAGCTAAAAACCATCCGTCAGTCACAGTCGTTTGTGACCCAAATGATTATGAAAAAGTACTGACAGAGCTGTCAGTAAAAGGCGAAACAAGTTTAAGTTTTCGTCAGCAACTTGCAGCAAAAGTATTTCGCCACACTGCAAGTTATGATGCATTAATTGCACAATATTTGACAGAAGAATTTCCGGTAGAAAATGTAAAACCAGAAAAATTAACCTTGACTTACGATCTTAAACAAGGAATGCGTTATGGTGAAAATCCGCAACAAAATGCAGATTTTTATGAGTCAGGAATACCTACGACTTATTCAATTGCCCAAAGTAAGCAAATTCATGGTAAAGAACTAAGCTATAACAATGTTCGTGATGCAGATGCTGCTTTACAAATTGCAAGAGATTTTGAAGAACCAACAGTTGTAGCCCTCAAACATATGAATCCATGTGGGATTGGAACAGCAACGGATATCGAAAAAGCTTGGGATTATGCCTATGAAGCAGACCCAGTTTCAATTTTCGGTGGAATTATCGTTTTAAATCGAGAAGTAACTTTGGCAACTGCGCAAAAAATGAGTAAGATTTTCCTTGAAATTATTATCGCACCCTCTTATAGCAAAGAAGCTTTGGAAGTTTTAAGTAAAAAGAAAAATATTCGACTTTTAACCGTTGATTTTTCTAAAAAAGAAGCCTCAGAAAAAGAAGCGCTTGTAACAGGGGTTCTTGGAGGACTACTTGTTCAAAATCAAGATGTCATTGTTGAAAATCCAAAAGAATGGACAGTGGCGACTAAAGTTCAACCAACTGACAGACAAATGGAGGCCATGGAGTTTGCTTGGAAAGCAGTTAAGTTTGTCAAATCAAATGGGATTATTGTGACCAATGACCACCAGACGCTTGGTGTTGGTCCTGGCCAAACTAACCGTGTGGGCTCAGTAAAAATTGCCTTAGAGGCAACCGCTGATAAATCAGTAGAACTTCAAGAAAATGCTGTTCTTGGTTCGGATGCCTTTTTCCCGTTTGCTGACAATATTGATGAAATTGCTAAGGCAGGAATTAAAGCAATCGTTCAACCAGGTGGCTCTGTACGTGACCAAGAAGTGATTGATGCCTGTGATAAATATGGAATTGCGATGGTCTTCACAGGACTTCGTCATTTTAGACATTAATAAAAAGTCTACCTTTAGGGTAGATTTTTTTCTCTAATTTAATATTAAAATTTCTATTGTAAAATCATCTGTCTATTGTCATTGAAAAAATTTTCAAGTTTCAGAACATTCATCTTTATCTCCTTTTCTGATATAATGTAGGGAATGCAAAGAATACATTAAGCAAAGGAAAAGAAATGACTGTACTACTTTTTGATATTGATAACACCTTACTTGATTTTGATAAAGCAGAATATGATGCTTTGGGAAAAATTTTTACCCACTATCAAATTGAAGATAATCAGGAAAATCGTGCGACTTACTCTCGTGAAAACAAAGCGCTTTGGCGTTTACACGAATCAGAAAAACTTTCACGTGAAGAACTTCTATCTACTCGATTTGACCATGCTTTTAGAGCTTTAAATGTGTCAGTAAATTATAATCCAGTTGCTGTTGATGATGAATATCAACTTTACTTATCACAGGGTCATGAACTGATTAATCATGCCAAAGAATTACTGACAGAGCTGTCAGCAAAAGAGGCAGAAATGTATGTGGTTAGTAATGGAACTTCACGTGTTTCGCGCCCACGAATATTTGAGTCTGGAATCTCTGATCACTTTAGAGAAATCTTTATTAGTGAAGAAGTGGGTCATCATAAGCCTTCTCTTGCTTTCTTCAATTATGTCTTTGACCACATTGAAGCGGCCAATCAAAAGGAATTTACAATCGTTGGCGACTCCCTAGCAACTGATATTTTAGGAGGGAATAGAGCTGGAATAAAGACAATTTGGTATAATCCAAAACAATTGGAAGTTAGTGGAGAAGCACAACCAGATGTGCAAATTCAAGACCTATTAGAAATTCCAGCTTTGGTTAAAAATTGGTAATAAAAAAACACTGTTTATTTAAACAGTGTTTTTTTATTATGCCTTCACTTTTTTTCTCAAAAATAGACTTAAAATGAAACCGAAGCTTACAAAAATAAGAAGTAAGTAGAAAGTATGATGGAAGGCAGTTAGATTTGCTTGTAAAGGAGAAAGTCCAGTCTGTTTTTTGATTTGATCACTTAAAAATGCTGTCAAAAAGGCAATGGCAAATGAGTTGACTACTTGCATCATTTCATTTGTTAGTGGAGTAACTCGACTGATATTTTTCATTGGAACAGATTGAAGGGCGTGATTATTAACTTGCATATTGACTAAACCTTGACTTAAACCAAGTAAAACAATAGCACAAAGTGTGAAAGTCAAAGAAGAACTAGGTTTAATTTGACTAAAAAGACTAAGACTTAAAGCTCCCAGAGTAAAGCCCGGCAGAACTGCGGCTTTCGTCCCAAATTTATCAAAAATACGCCCACCGATTGTCATTCCTAAAAAACTAGCAATTGCCTGCGGAACCATGATTAGCCCTGTATTTTCAGAAGAAAGTCCAACGACATTTTGTAAGTAAAGTGGGACAAGAAGCATGGCCCCGAAAACAACGATTTGATTGAGCCACATGAGCGAAATTCCTTTTGTAAATTCAGGAATTGCAAAAGCTCGAAGGTGTAAAAGAGGATTTTCAACACGTAGTTCAACAATAATGAATAAAAGCAACATGATTATACCAAGGCCTACAAAAGAGAGGGCAGTAGGATTTGACCAGCCTTTATCTGTCCCAACGTGTACACCATAAATTAAAATTGGAAAGGCAAATGGAGAAAGAAGAGTCCCTTTTAAGTCAATTTTACTTGCTTTATTTGCAGGAAAATTGGGGAGAAAGAGGAGAACAAAGATTAGAGCTAGAATTCCAAACGGAAGATTAATCAAAAAGACAGTTGACCAATTGAAGTGTTTAACTAAGAAACCTGAAAGTGCAGGGCCTATTGTTGGAGCGAGCAACATTGGTAACCCTAGAAGGCCCATCATTGAACCTCGTTTTTCCATTGGGATAATTTTAAAAGACATCCCAATTCCGATTGGAGCAACAACGCCACCAGTTAAGCCTTGAGCAATTCGCCAAATAATAAGAATTTGCAATGAGTGAGCATTAGCTGCAAGAAATGAAGCGATAGTGAAAAAAATGATTGCTAAAGCAAAAACTTTTTTATCTGAAAAGCGGTCTCCCAAAAATCCAGCAAATGGAATAACTGTGGCCATAGCTAAAGTATAAGCAGTAATGACCCACTGACTATTTGAGAGATTTTGATGGAAAGCAGACTGGATATGCGGAAGGGTGACATTCATAATGGTTGTATCCATCATTACTAAAAGCATTCCAATTGCAATTGTTAGAACCGCAGGTAAGACTTTTTTTAAATTAAAATCATTAGTATTATTCATAAAGAACCTTCTTTTATATTTTTAGAACACTGTTCGGTAAAAATAATACCATTGTTCTGAAATAAAGTCAAGAAAAAAACTTCCTCAGGAAGTTTTTTATAAATTAATTAATTTTAAGCATTTTTTCAATTCCTGAAATAATAAGCTGTAAACCAAACTCAAAACTTTCAGAAGAGCTAAGACTGGTGAGGCTTTCAGTTCGCCAATATTTATCGAGAAAAGGAGCCAGTTGTACCAGAGGAATTTTGACAGTAGAAAGAGGTTTTTCGGGTTGCTCTACTAAACGATCACTATCTATTTTACTGGTGTAAATAAAATTTAGAAAAAGGTTAATGGTGTAAAATTTATGATCATCAGAAAGCTTGAGATCATCTACAATCATTAAAAGTTTATCAAAGAGCCGAAGATAGTTCTCAGATTCTGGTGGATAATCCATCATCAATTGTGCGAGGTTTGGATAAGATTCTAAAACAGCATAAATATTTTTACCATAGACGAAAAGGCGGTCTTGCCACGTTTTCTCATTTGCTGGAAAAATAATTTCAAGGCTTGCTTTATCAATAAGTTCTGCAAAAAGTGCTTCTTTACTTGAAAAATGGTAGTAAAGAGAAGACACTGTCATTCCTAGCCGACTAGCTAACTTACGCATTGAAAATTCTGTGAGAGGAAGTTCTTCTAAAAGTTCCCAGCTGCTACTAATAATTTTATCTTTGGTTGGTTGAGTCGCCATAAGTTTTCGCTTTCTTTTTCTACTTAGATTTATTTTACATGTTTTTAATGAAAATTGCGATAGAAAAGCTGATAAACAAATTTGTCATTTAAATATTGTAAGGGGAAAACTCTAGCTATAATTGAGTAAATACCGAACAATCTCTCTTCTTATTTCTTGAAACTTTTGTTCAGGCTTTTTCTTTTATCACAAATCTTTTAAGATAGAATTATAAGATTTATAATGCAAGAAAAGATAGATGAGCTATCGTCACTTTGACTTTTATTATTCGTTCAAGATTTGTTGAATAATAAATAAAATAGCTGAATACACAAGTCTGTGTATATAAAAAGCGTTTGGGAATATCGGAGAAATGATGAAAATTTTGGTAATTGGTTCTGGCGGCCGCGAACATGCCTTAGCAAAAAAATTTATGGAAAGTCCTCAAGTTGAAGAAGTCTTTGTAGCTCCAGGCAATTCAGGAATGGAAAAAGATGGAATTCAAATAGTTGATATTTCCGAACTATCTAATGATAAATTAGTTGAATTTGCTCAAAATCAAAACATTGGACTAACATTTGTTGGCCCAGAAACTGCTTTGATGAACGGCGTCGTCGATGCTTTTATAAAAGCAGAATTACCAATTTTTGGGCCAAATAAAATGGCCGCAGAGCTAGAAGGTTCTAAAGATTTTGCAAAATCAATTATGAAAAAATATGGGGTTCCGACGGCTGATTATGCTACTTTTGATAGCTTAGAGCCTGCTCTTGCATATCTAGATGAAAAAGGAGTTCCTCTTGTGATTAAAGCTGATGGGCTCGCTGCTGGAAAGGGTGTGACGGTTGCCTTTGATATCGAGACCGCTAAGTCAGCTCTGGCCGATATTTTTTCTGGTGGTCAAGGAAAAGTTGTGATTGAGGAATTTCTTGACGGTGAAGAATTTTCTTTATTTAGTTTTGTCCATGACGGAAAAATATATCCAATGCCGATTGCTCAAGACCACAAACGAGCTTTCGATGGTGACAAAGGTCCTAACACAGGGGGAATGGGGGCTTACTCACCGGTCCTACATATTTCTAAAGCAGTTGTAAATGAGGCTTTTGAAAAAGTTGTTAAACCAACAGTAGCTGGAATGATAGAAGAAGGCAAGTCATTTACAGGCGTTCTTTATGCAGGTTTAATTTTGACAGAAGACGGAGTCAAAACAATTGAATTTAATGCACGCTTTGGGGATCCTGAAACCCAAGTTGTTCTTCCTCGTTTAAAAAGTGATTTAGCTCAAGCAATTATTAATATTTTAGCTGGAAATGAGCCAACATTAGAATGGCTTGGGTCTGGTGTGACTTTGGGTGTGGTTGTTGCTGCAGAAGGCTATCCTAGTCAAGCAAAACTAGGACTTATTCTTCCAGAAATACTTGAAGGTTTAAATGTTTATTATGCAGGAGTTTCCAAAAATGAAAATAATCAATTAATCTCTAGTGGAGGCCGAGTTTATCTTGTTTCTGAAACGGGAGAAGATGTAAAAAGCACACAAAAATTGCTTTATGAAAAACTTGATAAATTGGAAAATAATGGTTTCTTTTATCGTCATGATATTGGTTCACGAGCAATATAAAAATTTTGGTTAAGAAAAAAGAAGAGGAAAAATGGCAGAAGTAGCAATTATCATGGGTTCGAGCTCAGATTGGGCGACAATGAAAGAAACAGCAAAAATTTTAGATGACTTTGGTTTAGCTTATGAAAAAAAGGTCGTATCAGCACACCGTACACCAGCTTTGATGGCTGAATTTTCGAGCCAAGCCCGTGAGGCAGGTTATAAAGTGATCATCGCAGGTGCTGGTGGAGCCGCTCATTTGCCAGGAATGGTAGCTGCTCAGACTCTCGTTCCAGTCATTGGCGTTCCAATAAAATCACGCGCTTTATCTGGTCTGGATTCACTTTATTCAATTGTTCAAATGCCGGCAGGGGTTCCTGTAGCGACAATGGCAATTGGTGAGGCTGGAGCAAAAAATGCTGCTTTATTTGCTTTGCAACTTTTGGCGAATACAAACGAGAATTTATACCAAAAATTGTTGGTCTATCGGGCTGCTGCACAAGAAATGGTTGAGGAATCAAACAAAGCATTACTTTAAAAAGAGTTTAAAAGTTGTCGGATTTCAAATAACGAAGGGTAGGAAGACTTGTGATAAAGAATACAAAGCAAACAATTGGTATTATTGGTGGAGGTCAGCTTGGACAGATGATGGCAATTGCTGCTCAATACATGGGACATAAAGTCATTACACTTGACCCAAATCCAAACTGTTCTGCGGCAAAAGTATCTGATGAACTGATTATTGCACCTTATGATGACGTTGAAAATTTATTAAGACTCGCCTATGCTTGTGACGTCATTACCTATGAGTTTGAAAATGTATCAGCGAAAGCTTTGCACGAAATTGAAGGCTGTGTAAGGATTCCTCAAGGAATACGTCTGTTAGAGATTACGCAAAACCGTCGCTTTGAAAAAGAATTTTTGACCAATGAAGCTAAAGTTAATGTTGCACCTTGGCAACTCGTAGATTCAGCGGAAAAACTCCCAGAAACAGTAACTAGAAAACAAGTTTTAAAAACGACAACTGGAGGCTATGACGGTCATGGACAAGTGGTTTTAAATGCTGATAAAGACTTGTCAGCAGCTAAATCACTGACAGAACTTTCAGAATGTGTTTTAGAAGATTTTATTTCTTTTGAACGTGAAATTTCTGTTATTATTAGTGGAAATGGTCACGAATATGTGGTTTTTCCTCTAGCTGAAAACGAACATAGAGAAAATATCTTACATCAAACGATTTCTCCGGCTCGTATATCTGCTGAAATTACAGAGAATGCTTATAAAATTGCGACCTCAATTGCGGAAAAATTAGAGCTATCTGGCACCTTATGTGTGGAAATGTTCTTAACAGCAGATGGTCAAATCTATGTCAATGAACTAGCACCAAGACCACATAATAGTGGCCACTTTACCATTGAAGCTTGTGATTTCAACCAATTTGATTTGCATATTAAAGGGATTTTAGGAGAAGACCTACCAGAACCTAAACTTTTGAAACCTGCCATTATGTTGAACGTTTTAGGGCAACACGTTGAGGCAGTTAAGAATCTTAATCATGAGCATGCCGATTGGCATCAACATGATTATGGAAAAGCAGATGCTAAACATAATCGAAAAATGGGACATGTGACAATCTTAACAAATGATTTTGACCAAACGATTAATGAAATTAAAGCAACTAAAATTTGGGATTAATAAAAAATACTTGGTAAAAGCCAAGTATTTTTTTATTTGATTTAGGCATGATAAAATGACAACATTTCCCCTGAAAAATAGAACAAAACAGTAAGATAAGATTCTTAGAAAGCGATATCATTAACTTGTTAAAAATAAAGAGTCTAAAAATGACTACTTGTTTTTTCAAAGTTTTTTTCTAAATAATATTGCAAAATATCAAAAGAGCCTCTATCAGAATAAAAAACTTGATTATCAATTTTATCTTGATTGAAAGTCATGTAGTTGAGATTTGGAAAGAGTACACTATTTTTTCTAAATTCCTTCGGTAGAACACCATAAGATTTAACGAAAGCGGTGTTGAGCGTTCTGATATCTGAGAACCCACACATGTAAGCAATATTTAATAAATTATCTTTAGAAGAAGAAAGTAATGTTCTTGCTTTTTCAGAACGAATCTTATTTAAATACTCGTTGAAATTAATCCCAAAATTACTTTTAAAGAAATGGGAAAAATACGTTCTGGAAAGTCCTTCATGCGAAGCAATCATTTCTAAAGAAATTTTATGGTCGTAGTTTTCATGAATGTAAGAAGAAATTCTTTCCATTCGCTCCTGGAGATCCATTAATTTATTTTGTTCAGAACTGCTTAGAATACTGTATTCAGAAATACTTAAAAAGCGATCTAATAAAAGGGAAGTATATCCGTGAGTACGCAAGGAATTATTCTTATCATCAGCAAAATAACTTAAAGCCGCTTGTAAGAGTAATTTTAAAGTTTCAGGTTGATTTTTTAGATTGAAAGGATGGCTTTCAAAATAAATTTTATCAAGCTGAGGGAAGATAATTTTAAAAATTTCTGATGAAAACTGTAGAATCAAAAGTTTCATAGAGTCGCTTGAAGATAGTTCGTGAACTTGGCAACTATTAAAGATAATTGCCTGTCCAGCTTTGATTTCAAAGCATTGCTCTTGTGTTATTACCTGACCAGCCCCTTCTAAGACAAAAGCTAATTCAATGTCAAAATGAAGGTGAGGTTTTCTGTAAGTAATATCGACAAGTAGAAAATTAAGATTATTTATTTTTGAGTGATAAATATTCTCTAATTCGTTTTTCATGTTCATTCTCTCCTAATCACTATTATTATGACATATATTACAAGAAATGTATAGTAGTAATTACGAGTTTGAAAATAATATTAATATCATAAAGAGGAGGAGCTATAAAAATGGCTTACTTTAACGACATCGCACCTATCAAATACGAAGGTACAAAAACTAAAAATATGTTTGCCTTTCGCCATTATAATCCAGAAGAAGTAGTTGCTGGTAAAACAATGGAAGAACAACTTCATTTTGCCCTTGCATTTTGGCATACAATTACAATGGATGGGTCAGATCCCTTTGGGGGAGCAACAATGGAACGTCCTTGGGATTTGGAAGGTGGTTCTGAACTTGACCGTGCTCACCGTCGAGTAGATGCTTTCTTTGAAATTGCTGAAAAATTAGGTGTTAAATATTATTGTTTCCATGATATTGATATTGCACCTACTGGAAATTCTTTGAAAGAATTTTATGCTAATTTGGACGAAATTACTGACCACCTTCTTGAAAAACAAAAAGCAACAGGGATTAAATTACTTTGGAATACAGCAAACATGTTTTCAAATCCCCGCTATATGAATGGTGTTTCAACTTCTAACCGTGCTGAAGTCTTTGCTTATGGTGCTGCACAAGTTAAAAAAGGTCTTGAACTTTCTAAAAAACTCGGTGGCGAAAATTATGTCTTCTGGGGTGGTCGTGAAGGTTATGAATCACTTTTGAACACAGATATGGGTCTTGAAATGGACCACATGGCAAAATTCTTCCATTTGGCAATTGATTATGCAAAATCAATCAACCACTTGCCTATTTTCTTGATTGAACCAAAACCAAAAGAACCAATGACTCACCAATATGATTTTGACGCAGCGACAGCCCTTGCTTTCTTGCAAAAATATGATTTGGACAAATATTTCAAACTCAATCTTGAAACAAATCACGCTTGGCTGGCTGGTCACACTTTTGAACACGAATTAAATACTGCACGTACTTTCAATGCTTTGGGTTCTATTGATGCCAATCAAGGAAATTACTTGCTTGGTTGGGATACAGATGAATTCCCAACACTTGTTATTGATATCACACTTGCGATGCACCAAATTCTTTTGAACGGTGGACTTGGCAAAGGTGGAATTAACTTTGATGCGAAAGTACGTCGTACAAGTTTCAAAGCAGAAGATTTAATTCTTGCTCATATTGCAGGGATGGATACTTATGCGCGTGCTTTGAAAGGTGCAGCAGCAATCATTGAAGATAAATTCTTGTCTGATATTGTTGACGAACGTTATAGTTCATACAAAAATACAGAAGTTGGTCAATCCATTGAAAATGGAACAGCAACTTTTGAAAGTCTTGCCGCATTTGCACTTGAACATGGTGACGATATTGAACTTGATTCTAATCACTTGGAATACATTAAATCAGTATTGAATGACTATCTTGTTTAAAATTTAGAACTTAAAAGAGGGCGAGGAATTCCTCCTCGTCCTTCTCTTTTATTATGAGGAATAATAATGACTTACGTGTTAGGAATTGACTTAGGAACATCAAGTCTTAAAGGAATTTTGATGGATGAAGTTGGTAATTTAATTACAACAAAATCTGCTGAATACCAAATTGATACGCCCAAACAAGGCTATTCTGAACAACGTCCAGAATATTGGATTGTGGCACTTGAATCAGTACTGACCGGTTTGTCAGTAGAAATTTCAGATTTTGGTCAGCAACTTGCAGGCATTAGTTTTTCGGGGCAAATGCATTCATTAGTCGTTTTAGATGACAATAATAAACCAGTTTATCCAGCAATTCTTTGGAATGATGTGAGAACAAGCAAACAATGTCAAGAAATTACTGACAGACTTGGTCAGCGACTTTTAGAGATTACAAAAAATATTGCTCTTGAAGGATTTACCTTACCAAAAATTCTTTGGCTCCAAGAAAATGAACCAGAGGTTTGGTCAAGAGTTAAAAAAATAATGTTGCCAAAAGATTACTTGAGCCTTTGGCTGACAGGAAATATTTATACCGAATTTTCTGACGCAGCAGGAACTTTACTTTTAGATATTGAGAAAAAACAATGGTCAGAGGAAATTACTGACGCATTCAATATTGATAGGGGAATTCTACCTGAATTGATTGAATCCACTGACCGAACAGGATTTGTCAAAGCAGAAATAGCTGAACGCTATAAACTGACAAATGAAGTAAAAGTATTTGCTGGTGGAGCCGATAATGCTGCCGCCGCTCTGGGTGTTGGTTTAATCAATGAAGAAGTGGGCTTGATTTCAATGGGAACCTCCGGAGTCGTTTCCGCTTATGAACCTAAAATTGCAGATTATAAAGGAAAACTTCATTTCTTTAATCACACGGTTCCGGGTGCTTATTACTCAATGGGAGTAACCTTGGCTGCCGGAAATTCTTTAAACTGGTATAAGGAAACTTTTGGAAAAGGCTTGAGTTTCAATGAACTTTTGTCAGAAGTTTACACAGTTTCTCCTGGTTCAGAAGGATTGCTCTTTACGCCATATATTGTAGGTGAAAGAACACCACATTTTGATTCAAAAATTCGCGGAAGTTTTATAGGAATTTCTGCTCATCATGAACAAAAACATTTTTCAAGAGCAGTGCTTGAAGGAATTACCTTTTCATTGCGTGATTCTAAAGATATCATGGAAAAAACGAAAAACAAGAAGTTTAAACGTTTGATTTCCGTAGGTGGGGGTGCGCAAAATCCCGACATTATGCAAATGCAAGCAGATATTTTTAATTCTGAAATGATTCGCTTAACGGTTGAGCAGGGACCGGGACTTGGTGCTTGTATGATTGCTGCTTTTGGTTGCGGACTTTTTGATAGCTTAGAAGCGGTTACTAAAGCTTTTGTTCATTACAAGGAAGCCAGTTTCATACCAAATCCAAAAAATGTAGCACGTTATGAGCAAATTTATCAAATTTGGAAACAAGTTTATAAAAATACCTCTGAAATTTCTCATCAATTAGTAGAATTCAATGACGAAGGTTAATTATGACATTTACCATTTCCAAAGAATCTTTGCCTTTTAGAGCTGACAAATCAATTAGTCAGATTACATTATCAAATGAACGACTCACCATCGTTGTCCATGATTATGGAGCAAGAGTCCATCAACTCCTCACTCCTGACAAAAATGGAACATTTGAAAATATTCTTTTATCCAAAAACAATTCCGAAACCTATGCAAATGATGGAGGATATTATGGTGTAATTTGCGGTCCAGTTGCCGGGCGTATTTCAGGCGCTACTTATGATTCTGTCAGTTTAGAGGCAAATGAAGGAAAAAATAATTTACATTCAGGAAGTCATGGCTGGGAAAGACAATTTTGGTCTTATGAAACTTTTGAAACAGCATCATCTCTTGGCATTAAACTAAGTTTAAGAGATGAGGAGTCCGGTTTTCCAGGTCAAATCCAAGCAGAAGTCACTTATAAATTAACTGACAATAAGTTAGAAGTGACAATATCAGGTCTGTCAGTAACTGACACAGTCTTTAATCCGGCTTGGCATCCTTATTTTAATCTGTCAGCAGAATTATCAACGACTCATAAGCATTTCATTCAAGCAAATGTTGACTTTCTAGTTGAAACCAATCAAGAGAATATACCAACTGGTCGTCTTCTAACTGTTGACGACAGTTCTTATTCAATTAAAGAAAGCGTTTCAATCAAAAAGCTTTTAAAAGATAATCCCGAAGGACTAGATGATTGCTTTGTTTTTAATCCCAAAGGAGATAAAAGTTTAATGCTTTATGACCCTTTATCTGGTCGGAAACTAGTAGCTCAAACTGATAGACAAGCGGTCGTGATTTACACAGCCACAAATCCAGAAATAGAGTCAATGATTAATGGCAGACCAATGTCCAAAAATCGCGGAATTGCTATTGAATTTCAAGAAATACCTGACCTTGTTCATCATCCTGAATGGGGAACGATTGAGCTTAAAGCAGGTCAAAAAAAGACTTTTATAACAGAATATCTATTTACAACGAATTAAAATTTACTGACAGACTCATCAGTAAAAATAATTTTAATAAAATAATAGGAGGGATGTACTCAAAAATGAGTAATGAAATCAAACAAGTTCAACATGATGAATATCATGAATTAACGCTTGGAGAACGTATTGGTTATGGAATGGGGATTTTGCACAAAACCTTGTCTTTGGGACTGTTGGTGGCTTTTTAGCACTCTATATGACAACAGTCAATGCGATTGGAACTGCAACAGCCGGTTTTATTTTTCTGTTCGTCCGAATTATTAATGTATTTTGGGACCCAATGGTTGGGACTTTTGTTGATAAAAGAACATCAAAAGCAGGAAAATATCGTCCTTGGCTTTTAAGAGCAGGTATACCTCTGGTAATTTTAGCCGCCTTACTTTTTGCACCTCTACCAGGTGTTAAAGGGTCTGTTCCCTTTGCTTTTATCGTTTATTTTGCCTTAGACTTAGTATATTCAGTTGTTAATATTCCTTATGGTTCACTTAATGCATCATTAACTCGTAATCCGGAATCCGTTGATAAGCTGACAAGTACACGGATGATGTTGGCAAATGGAGCCAATCTCCTAGTCTATACCCTCTTTCCAATGTTTGTCCAAATGGCAGCACCGAAAGGAAGAAGTCTTAAAGATACTGGATTATTTGGCCTTAAACTTCATATGGGGAATTATACTGACCCTTCAGCGGGACATGCTTGGTTTGGAGTTTACTCAGTTTATATGATTATTGGTGCAATAGCTTTATTCCTATGTTATAAATTGACCAAAGAACGTGTGGTTGCAACAGCAGAACAATCGGCAGAAGTTAAAACAACTGACCTCTTCCTTGAATTAAAGAACAATCGTCCACTTGTGATTCTAGGGATTTTCTTCATGTTAGCTTTTACTTTCATGTTTTTTATGAATACTGTAAATGGTTTCTTTAATCAATTTGTTGTTGGACATTCAGAATGGATGGGAGCCATTGGCCTCATTGCTTCAATTCCAGGAATTGTTTTCCCAATCTTTTGGCCTCGTTTAAAGAAAATTTTCGGTAAAAAAGGTTTCTTTCATCTTTTTATCGGAATGTTCATTGTTGGAGAAATTTTGACATATATTTGGTCCCTTAATGGAATGCATGATGCCCTCTGGTTAGCTTATGTTGCAACCTTTATTAAACAATGGGGCTTAACTTCAGCAACAGGGTTCATGTGGGCATTAGTTCCTGAAGTTGTCGCTTATGGAGAACTCAAATCGGGTAAAAGAAATGCTGCGATTATTAACGCAATCATGGGACTTTTCTTCAAAATTGGTTTTACATTAGGTGGAGCGATTCCACTTTGGTTCTTAGCAGCTTATGGTTTCAATGAGACAGCAGCACATCAACATGCTAATGCCTTAGCTGGTATAAATCTCACAGCAATTTGGATTCCAGCCGTTCTTGCTCTTGTATCAATGATTATTATGCAACTCTATCCAATTTCTGATAAGGATGTAGCAGAGATTAATCAACAGCTTGATGAAAAACGTGCTCAACTTAAGGAAGCGGAATAATTTATATTAAAAGGAGACAAAATCATGTCACTTATTCAAAACCCAATTCTTCCCGGCTTTAATGCAGACCCAAGCATTATTCGCGTAGAAGATACTTATTACATCGCGAACTCCACTTTTGAATGGTTCCCCGGTGTTCGTTTACATGAATCAAAAGATTTAGAACATTGGAACCTACTTCCAAGTCCATTGTCAACAATCACTTTGTTGGATATGAGAGGAAACTCAGCTTCAGGTGGGATCTGGGCCCCTGATTTATCTTATGCGGATGGTAAATTTTGGCTTGTTTATACAGATGTTAAGGTTGTCAATGGTGCTTTCAAAGATATGACCAATTATTTAACAACAGCTACAGACATCAAAGGACCATGGACAGACCCAATCAAGCTCAATGGTCTTGGCTTTGACGCTTCACTTTTCCATGATAAAGACGGACGGAAATACTTAGTTCAACAAACATGGGATCATCGTGAATACAAGCATCCATTTGACGGAATCACATTGACTGAGTTTGATGTGACAACAATGAAACTACAACCTAAAACAGCTAAAACGATTTACAATGGTACAAATGTTAAATTGGTTGAAGGTCCACACCTCTACCAAATTAATGATTATTATTATCTTTTTGCGGCTCAAGGTGGAACAGTCTTTACACACCAAGAAGTCGTGGCTCGCTCTAAAACATTGGATACTTTATCTTTTGAAACTGAACCCGGCGATCCATTTATTACAAACTTCGATACTCCTGATAATTATATTCAAAAGCAAGGACACGGAGGTCTTGTATCTACACCCAAAGGTGAGTGGTATTATGCTTCCTTATGCGCTCGACCATGGAATCATAAAAATGAATCAAGTACAGACCCTCGTGGTTGGAGCTCTTTAGGTCGTGAAACTTCTATCCAAAAAGTGGAATGGGACGAAGAAGGTTGGCCACGTATTGTTGGTGGTCATGGCGGGACAACTTTTGTCGAAGGACCAAAAGATGCAATTCAGACTAATGCACCTGCTGACCACAGTCAAAAAGACGATTTTGCAAGTTCTACTTTGGATATTAACTGGAATACATTACGTGTCCCATTTACTGAGAAAATGGGTTCAGTTGGAAATGGCAAGTTAACATTGATTGGTCAGGGCTCTTTGGCAAATAATTTTGATTTATCTTTGATTGCTAGACGTTGGCAAGCTTTCTATTTTGACGCAGAAGTCAAAGTAAAATTTGACCCATTTTCTTACCAACAAATGGCTGGATTAACCAACTATTACAATGACCGTCATTGGTCCTTCGCTTTTATCACATGGAATGAAATCAATGGAGCTGTCATTGAAGTTGCTGAAAATAACAGAGGAAACTATACTTCTTATTTAAAAGATAATGCCATTAAAATTCCTGACGGAACTGAATATGTTTGGTTCCGCACTAAAGTCCGTAAAGAATCATATTCTTATGAATATAGTTTTGACGGCAAAAAATTCATAGAACTTCCTGTAGTCTTAGATGCGGCTGTCCTTTCAGATGATTATGTTTTACAAACTTATGGCGGATTCTTCACTGGAGCATTTGTTGGGCTTGCTGCCGTTGATTATTCTGGATATGATAGAGTTGCAGAATTTTATAACTTTGACTATAAAGAATTAGGAGACAAGGTCTTACCAGACGGTTCTTATACTTGGAAAGCAAGTGAATCAAGATTTGATTAGTCTACAATCCCTTACCTACATATTTGTAGTAAGGGATTTTTAGTAAAGGAAAAAGTCGATGAGAATGTTAGATGAAGCAGAAAAATTACGTTTAGCAAAGCTATCTATTTTTGATAAAATAAATAAAGGTGATTGGTACCAATATAGCAAAGAAGTAGAACTACAAAAAATAGTCAAAAATTCTAGTCAAAAAATTTCTGAAATTAATGATAAGGCAAAAGAAAATATTGATGAAGCAAGAAAACTCTTGGAGGATTTTCTTCCAAATTTACCTCAAAGTTCAGAAATATATTTTCCAATAACTGCTTTGGAATACCCCAATCGTTTTAAAGTCGGAGAAAATACTTTTATTAATAGTGGACTTCAGATTATTAGTGCGGGTAAGGTTAAGATTGGGAAAAACTGTTTTATTGGACCAAATTGTCAATTATTTACACCTAATCATCATGCCAAAGATGTGTTTTTAAGACGTGAAGGCTGGCAATATGATGGGCCAATAGTAATTGGTAATGATTGTTGGCTTGGCGGTTCAGTGATTCTCTTGCCTGGAGTTTCTTTAGGAGATGATGTTGTCGTTGGTGCTGGCTCTGTGGTGACCAAATCATTTCCTAGCCACTGCATGATTGCTGGAAATCCGGCACGGTTGATAAGAAATGAATAAACTCATGAAAACTACTCTTACATAAGAGTAGTTTTTAGCTTTATTATGAGCAACATTTCCATTTTAAAATATCAAGGATTACAAGAAAGTAAGTGTGGAAAGCGGTATCATTTGTGGGTAGTAAAAAAGGCAAGAAGACTTGCAAATAAAAATTAAGGAGTTACTATTATGAGAAAACTTTCTCCCACTTTCATCTATTTTTTTGGTGCTTTAGGTGGCTTATTATTTGGATATGACACAGGCGTCATATCGGGAGCGCTACTTTTTATTGAAAAAGAGAGCTGGCAGGTGAGTTCTTGGGCTTGGATGGAAGGATGGATTACAGCGGCAGTTTTAATGGGAGCTGTAATTGGCGCGGTCGTAATTGGACCAATGAGTGACCGTTTTGGTCGGAAACGTCTGTTACTTTTGTCAGCGGTCATCTTTTTTGTTGGAGCTTTAGGTTCAGGACTTTCAAATAGTGCTGAGTTACTAATCATCTCTCGGGTTATTCTCGGGATGGCTGTTGGGTCAGCTTCAGCTTTGGTGCCGACTTATTTATCAGAACTTTCACCCGCTAAAATTCGTGGTGGAGTTTCAACTATGTTTCAATTGATGATTATGACTGGGATTTTATTAGCCTATATCTCAAACTATGCTTTAAAAGGAGTTTCAGGAAATTGGCATTGGATGCTTGGTTTGGCCACTGTTCCAGCAGCCCTTCTTTTCATCGGTGGACTCTTTTTGCCAGAATCTCCAAGATTTCTTGTTCGTCATGATAATGAAGCAGGTGCCCGTGAAATATTAGGGATGATAAATGACGATCCAAACTCGATTGAAGCAGAAATTTCTGATATTCAATTGATGGCTAAGGAAGAAAAACAAGGTGGCTTACAAGAATTATTTGGTCAAATGTCACGTCCAGTTTTGATTATGGCAATTGGTCTGGCAATTTTTCAACAGGTTATGGGCTGTAATACAGTATTATACTTTGCACCATCAATTTTTGTTGCGGTAGGATTTGGGGCAAGCGCAGCTTTACTTGCTCATATTGGGATTGGTATTTTCAATGTTATTGTAACTTATATTGCAATGAGAGTAATGGATAAAGTTAATCGTCGGTGGATGCTCAATTTTGGTGCTTGGGGAATGGGAATTTCTCTTGTATTGATGTCAGTAGGGATGATTTTAGCAGAAAATGCTCATATTGGCTTTGGTAAATATTTAGCAGTTATCGCTTTAACGGTATATATTGCCTTCTTCTCAGCAACATGGGGACCAGTAATGTGGGTGATGATTGGTGAATCTTTCCCACTTAAAATCCGTGGCTTAGGAAATTCATTTGGTGCTGCTGTCAACTGGGCTGCTAACTGGGTGGTGTCATTAACATTCTTACCATTATTATCATTTTTTGGAACAGGTAAAATTTTCCTGATTTATGCGGCTTGTTGTTTCCTCTCAATTTGGTTTACTAGTAAAAAAGTTATTGAAACAAGAGGCAAAACACTCGAACAAATCGAAGCAGAATTACTGCATCGTGTGCATCATTTAGAAGAAGAGGGATAAAAGATTTAAAAGAACTCCTTGCATAAGAGGCGAGGAGTTCTTTTATATAACTTGGTATCAATCTTCAGTTTTTAGTTTTTTTACAGAATTTCTACGAATTAATTTTGGTGGGTAAAGAATATCTTTCTCAAATTTCCCATTTTTTATGGTATTAACAATCCATTTTGCAGCGTCTATTCCCATTTTTTCTTTAGGATGGACAGTTGTTGTTAAACTAACTTCTCCCATTTGACTTAGGGTAGAGTCATCGTTTCCAACAATTGAAAAATCATCAGGAATTTTATAGCCAAGACTAGAAAGTTTTCCAATTAGCGTTTTAGCAATCTTATCATTGTAACAAACAATTCCACTGATGTCAGTAAATTCTTTTAAGTGAGAAATTATTTTGTCATAGATTGACACTTCGTTTTCAGTAGTATAAGTAATAATGGAATTTGAAGAAAGTTTAATTTCTTTTTCTTCGCATGCCTTTATAAAACCTTTCATGCGGTATTTACCTTGTAAGTCGTCAATTTTAGTTATTAATAAGAGGCGTTGGTGATTATTATCAATAAGTTCCTTTGTTGCTAAAAAGCCAGTTTCAACATCATCGACATGAATCGATGGAGTACTTAGTTCTTCATAAGTTGCATTAATCATAACAATTGGAATGTTATGTTCTCGTAAAGTGACATAGGTTGCCAGATTAGGATTATATTGATTACTTTTTGTCGGCTCAACGATTAATCCATCTACACCAAATTCAATCATTCGATCCAAGCACTCTTTCTCTTGAAGATAATCATTATTAGTGCTCGAAAGAAGAAGAGAATAGCCATCAGCTTTCAGTTCTTTTTCAATTCCTCGGATAATTGTTGGGAAGATATAGTCAGAGATATAAGTTGTTATGACACCAATTGTTTTTTTAGGAGATGTTTCAATAGTTGAAGTTGGGGGTTCATTGACATAGGTTCCAGAACCTTTTTCTTTTCGGAGATATCCTTCACTTACTAATACCGATACCGCTTGTCTTACGGTATATCGACTTGCATGATATGCTTCTTGCAATTGCAACTCTGTTGGAATGACTCCGCCAACGGCATATTCAGTTGAAATAATTTTATCTCGAAGTGAGTCAGCGATTACTTGGTATTTTGGTTTCATGGAAAGATCTCCTTTCTTACTTATTTTTAGTGATATTTAAAGATTTTAACTTACTTTAAACATTTACTATTATACTATATTATATCATAGGTACGGACAAAAAAGTAGATTAATAAAAGCCTCGCTTTATACGAGACTTTCGTTAATCTAGCTAGGATTTTTGACTAAATTTCAGAGGAATGATCACTTAAATTATCAATAAATTTAGGCTTTTATAAGAAAAGCAGAGCAAAAATTTAGATGATTAAGACAACCTTTCCCATTATAAGATAAGTCGTTTGGAAGCCGAGAGAATCATACATAGCTCTTGGGCCCAATATATTGGATTTTTCGTCAGCAGTTAGCATTCCCATACAATAGTTCTCAACAGTAGCACTTTACTGAGTAAGTCAAAAAAAGTTTTCCATTAAGTTGTAGTGAAGTTGCATCAAGTTCAAAAAATCTATTGGTGTTAAAATTTGGCCTTTTTTAACCCAATTATTTTCATTTTCCATGTAGGAATTTAATTTTTTATATGTTTTTCAATTTCTTCAAGTGTACGGCCACGGGTTTCAGGGACGAAGAATTGGACAAAGAGCACTCCTAATAGACAAATTACACCAAATATAGCAAAAACAGCTTCTTGGCTCATTGATGCGGTCATAATTGGAAATAGAAGTCCAACGAGGAAGGAACCAATCCAGTTAAAGGATGAGGCTAATCCAGAGGCACGTCCTCGAATAGCTAGAGGGAATATCTCACCTACAAGCACCCAAGTTAATGGAGCCCAGGTACATGAATAAAGGGCGACGTAAATACACAAAAAGAAAACAATCATCATAGGACTCGAATTGGGTATGATGAAATTGATGATGGCTGGAAGAATAAAGGAGAGCCCCATGATACTTCCACCCAATCGGAGGAGAGTACGTCTATCAAAGCGATCAGCAATTACCAAGAAGAAAAGTGCACCAATCACGAGGAGAATTCCTTGAATAATCGGCCACATCAATGCTTCACTAGCAGAGTCTCCCGTTGCTTTTTCTACAATAAGTGGAATGTAGTAGAAAATTGCATTTGCCCCTTGAAATTGTTGAAAGGCAGCTACACCTAGGCCAGCTACTACTAAATATCTATAGCGGCTTGTGAAGAGGGTTCCCCAACTGGTAGAAGACAATGCAGTTGATTCTTGTTTAGCTGTATCTTGGATTGATTTTATTTCGTTTTCAATTTCGTCAGGTTTACGTATGAAGCTAAGAACTTGTTTAGCTTCATCTATTTTTCCAGATTTAATGAGGAATCGAGGGGACTCTGGCAAAGCTAATACCCCAAAGAAAAGAATTAATGCTGGAATTGCAGCAGCACCAAGCATAACACGCCAAGCAATATCTGTGGATAAATTTTTTAGAAAGTAATCGGCGATATAAGATAAAAGCATACCAGAAACAATCATCACTTGATTAATACCTGACAACCGTCCTCTAATATTAGCGGGTGACATTTCAGACATATATGATGGAACAAGAGCTGAAGCGGCTCCTACTGCTAGTCCCAATAAAATTCGGACAATGATTAAATAATATTGACCATCATGAGGCGAGATAGAAGAAAGTAACGAACCTAGCATAAAGATTAGTGAGGAAATCAGAATCATTTTACGTCGACCCAGACGATCAGACAAAAGTCCAGCTGCTGCACCACCAAAGATCGCGCCAAACATTACTGATGAAGTGATCCATCCTATAATTGTTGCATTATTGGTTAAGCCCCAACTAGTTTGTAAAAAAGGGAGGGCTCCAGTCATTACTCCTATATCATAACCGAATAGTATTCCGCCAAATGCACCAAAAAAGTAGATAAAAGAAGCAGAAATTTTTTTATTAGTTTTCATGCTATTGAAAATCTCCTTATAAAATTATGTAATTATGTAAGCGCTGCGTTCTAAGCGTTTTCATTATACCTTTTATGTACGGACAAGTCAAGCGATTTTTAAAAAAAATTTTATTTTTTTCTTGACATGTCCGTACATAAGTGATAGTATTTGTTCTGTAAGCGCTACGCATTAGCAAATAATTAAGAAAAAGGAGAAAAAATGGTCTCTTTAAGAGCGGGAGAAATGTTAGATATTGTTGATGTCCGCACAAATTTGGGGATTGAGTTTGGGTCCACGCGAATAAAAGCGGTATTAATTGATTCCAAATTTCAGACAATTGCATCTGGAAGTTATGAATGGGAAAACAAGTTAATTGATGGTTACTGGACTTATTCGACAGAAGAAGTATGGAAAGGATTGCGAAGGAGCTACAGAGAACTGGCAACGGAAGTCTATAAAAAATATGGACTAATACTTGAAAAGGTTGCTTCAATTGGATTTAGCGCAATGATGCACGGTTATATGGCCTTTGATAAAACTGATAAACTTCTAGTTCCTTTTAGGACTTGGAGAAATTCAACGACATCAGAAGCCTCAAGAATGTTGACAGAACTTTTTGATTTTAATATTCCTGAACGATGGACTATTGCTCATTACTATCAAGCGATACTAAATCGAGAAAATCATATCAATCAAGTTGAATATTTAACAACCTTAGCTGGCTATGTCCATTGGCAATTGACGGGGGAAAAAGTTTTGGGGATTGGTGATGCTTCTGGAATGTTCCCGATTGACAGCACAACAAAAACATATAATAAAAAATTTATTAATCTTTTTGAAAAAGAGACTTCAACGAGTTTAGAAAAAATTTTTCCGAAAGTTTTACGAGCTGGTGAAAAAGCAGGTACATTAACAAAGCAAGGAGCGTTTTTGATTGATCCTACCGGAGCTCTTAAAGCTGGAATTCCTCTTTGTCCGCCAGAAGGAGATGCAGGAACCGGGATGGTAGCGACAAATAGTATAGAAGTTCGCACGGGAAATGTTTCTGTTGGGACTTCAGCATTTGCGATGATTGTTCTTGAGAAGTCTCTTTCAAAGGTCTATCCTGAAATAGATATTGTGACCACTCCCGACGGAGAAGTTGTTGGTATGGTTCATGCCAACAACTCTACTTCAGATATCAATGCCTGGATAAAGCTTTTTGAAGAATATACGACAAGTTTAGGAATTACTGTTAATCGTGAGAAAATATTTTCAATACTTTTTAATAAAGCTTTGGAAGCGGATAATGATCTAGGAGGGCTATTAAGTTATGGTTATTTTTCTGGTGAAAATATAACAAAGGTAAGTGCAGGACGTCCTTTATTTGTTCGATTACCCGATGGTAATTTTAACTTAGCGAATTTTATGAAAACGCATATTTATAGCGCTTTTGGCGCAATGCGTATTGGTATGGATCTTCTAAAGCAGGAAAAAATCAAAATCAGCGGTTTAGTAGGACATGGAGGAATTTTCAAAACTCCAGAAGTTGGGCAGCAGATTTTAGCTGCTGCACTGCAAAAGCCTGTCACGGTTATGGAAACGGCAGGAGAAGGTGGTGCTTGGGGAATGGCTGTCTTGGGAGCATTCAGTTCGAGTGAAAATGATAATTTAAATAAATTCTTAAAAGAAAAAGTTTTTGCAGCTGTTAAAAGTATTACAATAAATCCTAATCCTGAAGACGAAACAAGTTATAACTTGTTCATTAAACGTTATCGTGAAGGGCTTGATCTGGAGCGTCAAGCTGCTGAAAAAATAAATTAAATAGTAAGGAAAAAAATGTTAGAAGACTTAAAAGAAAAAGTATTAAAAGCAAATCTTGAACTTCCTGAACATCATCTTGTTGAATTTACTTGGGGAAATGCGAGTGCTTTTGATAAGGAAACAGGCTATTTTGTCATTAAGCCAAGTGGGGTAGATTATGGGAGCTTAAAAGCATCTGACATGGTAGTGGTTGATTTGGAAGGGAAAGTTATTGAAGGAGAATTAAACCCATCGTCAGATACTCCAACGCATGCCGTACTCTACAAAAAATATCCGGAATTAGGTGGTATTGTCCATACACATTCGAATTGGGCAACTGCATGGGCAGAGTCAGGTGTAGATGTTTCGGCTATGGGTACAACTCATGCGGATACCTTCTACGGTCCGGTTCCTTGTACTCGCTACTTGACAAAGGAGGAAATTGATAAAGGATACGAGTATGAAACTGGTAAACTTATTATTGAAACTTTTGAAGAAAGAGGGATTGATATCTTAGATATACCAGCTGTTTTACTCCATGGGCATGGTCCCTTTACATGGGGGGGGAATGTTGAAGCTGCTGTATATAATGCAGTAGTTTTAGAAAATGTTTGTAAGATGAATATTTTTGCTCGTCAAATTAACAGTTATGCAGCGGATTTACCTCAAAGAATTTTAGATAAGCATTACTTACGTAAACATGGTAAAGATGCTTATTATGGACAAAAAAATAAATAATATGAAGAAAGTTGGTAGAAAAATGTTAGAAAATACTCAAAAAGAATTTTGGTTTGTTACAGGGTCTCAATTTTTATATGGTCCAGAAGCTTTGGCGACTGTTGAAAAAAATGCTCGAAAAGTAGTTGACGAAATGAATAATTCTGGTAGCCTCCCTTATCCAATTATTTTTAAAATAGTTGCAACAACTGCTGAAAATATTACTCAAATTATGAAGGAAGCAAATTATCAGGATGAAGTTGCGGGCGTGATTACATGGATGCATACCTTTTCTCCAGCCAAAAACTGGATTCGTGGGACACAACTTTTAAATAAACCCTTACTACACTTAGCTACTCAATTTTTGAACCATATTCCTTACAAAACGATTGATTTTGATTATATGAATGTAAATCAATCAGCTCATGGTGACCGAGAATATGCTTTTATCAATGCACGTTTGAAAAAAAATAATAAGATTATATTTGGCCATTGGGAAGATGATGAAATTAGACAACAAATCGCTAAATGGATGAATGTTGCGGTGGCTTACAATGAATCCTATAAAATAAAAATCGTTACATTTGCTGATAAAATGCGAGATGTCGCTGTTACGGACGGAGATAAAGTTGAAGCGCAAATTAAATTTGGTTGGACGGTTGATTATTGGGGAGTAGGTGATTTAGTAGAATATGTTAATGCTGTAGCAGAGAGTGATATTAATCAGCTTTATAAAGATTTACAAAATAAATATGATTATATTGTAGGAAATAATAGTCCGGAAAAATTCGAAAAAAATGTTAAATATCAATTACGTGAATATTTAGGAATTAAGAAATTTATGGACGATAAAGGCTATAGTGCCTTTACTACTAACTTTGAAGACTTGGTAGGCTTAGAACAATTACCTGGACTTGCAGCACAATTACTTTTGGCTGATGGTTATGGATTCGCAGGAGAAGGAGATTGGAAAACAGCAGCACTTGTCCGTCTGTTCAAAATTATGGCGCATAATAAAGAAACAGTATTTATGGAAGATTATACTTTGGATTTGCGTCAAGGACACGAAGCAATTCTTGGGTCACACATGCTTGAAGTTGATCCTTCAATAGCATCAGATAAGCCACGAGTTGAGGTTCATCCGTTAGATATTGGTGGTAAGTCAGATCCAGCACGCTTAGTATTCACAGGTATGATTGGTGAAGCTGTTGATATTACTATGGCAGATTATGGAAATGAATTTAAGTTAATTTCTTATGAGGTTACTGGAAATAAACCAGAAGAAGAAACTCCGTTCTTACCAGTCGCTAAACAGCTCTGGACGCCTAAACAAGGATTAAAAGTTGGGGCTGAACAATGGTTAAGAGCGGGAGGGGGACATCATACTGTTTTATCTTTTGTGGTTGATTCAGAACAAATTGGTGATTTGTGTGCAATGTTTGGACTAACTTATATTAATCTTGGATGAAAAATTTGAGAGAGAATTCTCTCTCTTTTCGTATTCGCTAATTTTAATAAACAAAAATATATAGCAATGTTTCCTAGTGGATATATGAACAAATTATTAGAATATCAAGCATAATTGACCTATAATGAAAGAAAATCAGGAGGAAAAAATGACAGAATATAATTCAGAAGCTTATTTGAAAAAGCTTGATAAATGGTGGCGAGCAGCAACTTATCTTGGAGCAGGAATGATCTTCTTGAAAGAAAATCCATTGTTCTCTGTGACAGGTACTCCAATTAAAGCGGAAAACCTTAAAGCCAATCCTATTGGGCACTGGGGGACGGTTTCAGGACAAACTTTCCTCTATGCTCATGCCAATCGTCTAATCAATAAATATAATCAAAAGATGTTTTACATGGGTGGCCCCGGACATGGTGGACAAGCTATGGTTGTTCCTTCTTATCTTGATGGCTCATATACAGAAGCTTATCCAGAGATTACTCAAGATTTGGAAGGAATGTCACGTTTGTTTAAACGTTTCTCATTTCCTGGAGGGATAGGGTCGCATATGACAGCACAAACCCCTGGTTCACTTCATGAAGGAGGTGAGTTGGGTTATGTGCTATCACATGCAACAGGGGCTATTCTTGATCAACCTGAACAGATTGCTTTTGCTGTTGTTGGGGATGGAGAAGCTGAAACTGGACCGTTGATGACAAGTTGGCACTCTATTAAATTCATTAATCCTAAGAATGACGGGGCAATTTTACCAATTCTTGATTTAAATGGTTTTAAAATTTCAAATCCTACTTTGTTCGCTCGAACTTCAGATGTTGATATTCGTAAATTCTTTGAAGGACTGGGTTACTCACCTCGTTATATTGAAAATGATGATATTCATGATTACGTGGCTTATCATAAATTAGCAGCTGAAGTTTTTGATAAAGCGATTGAAGACATTCATCAAATTCAGAAAGATGCGCGTGAAGATAATCGTTATCAAAATGGAGAGATTCCAGCTTGGCCAATTGTTATCGCACGTTTACCAAAAGGTTGGGGTGGTCCACGTTATAATGATTGGTCAGGTCCTAAATTTGACGGTAAGGGAATGCCGATTGAACATAGTTTCCGTGCGCATCAAGTTCCACTTCCGTTATCTTCTAAAAATATGGGAACTTTACCAGAATTTGTAAAATGGATGACTTCTTATCAACCGGAAACTTTATTTAATGCTGATGGAAGTTTGAAAGAAGAGTTGCGTGATTTTGCACCAAAAGGTGAGATGCGAATGGCTTCTAACCCTGTAACAAATGGGGGAGTTGATTCTTCTAATTTGGTTTTACCAGATTGGCAAAAATTTGCAAATCCAATTTCTGAAAATAATCGAGGAAAATTACTCCCTGATACAAATGACAATATGGATATGAATGTTTTGTCAAAATATTTTGCTGAAATAGTCAAACTTAATCCTACGCGTTTCCGTTTGTTTGGTCCTGATGAAACCATGTCTAATCGTTTTTGGGAAATGTTTAAGGTGACGAATCGTCAATGGATGCAAGTCATAAAAAATCCAAATGATGAATTTATCTCACCTGAGGGTCGCATTATTGATTCTCAATTATCAGAACACCAGGCAGAAGGTTGGCTTGAAGGTTATACTTTAACTGGACGTACAGGAGTATTTGCAAGTTATGAATCATTCTTGCGAGTCGTGGATTCAATGTTAACTCAACATTTCAAATGGATTCGTCAAGCAGCAGACCAAAAATGGCGCCATGATTATCCTTCGCTTAATGTTATTTCGACTTCAACTGTTTTCCAACAAGACCATAACGGTTATACTCACCAAGATCCTGGAATGTTGACTCATTTGGCAGAAAAGAAATCTGATTTTATCAGACAATACCTGCCAGCTGATGGAAATACTTTGCTTGCCGTATTTGACCGTGCTTTTCAAGATAGAAGTAAAATTAATCATATTGTAGCCTCTAAACAACCTCGTCAACAATGGTTTACTAAAGAAGAAGCTGAAAAATTGGCGACTGACGGAATTGCAACAATTGATTGGGCTTCAACGGCTAAAGATGGAGAAGCAGTAGATTTAGTTTTTGCCTCAGCAGGAGCTGAGCCTACAATTGAAACACTGGCAGCTTTACATCTTATAAACGAAGTTTTCCCACAGGCAAAATTCCGTTATGTGAACGTGGTTGAATTAGGGCGGTTGCAAAAGAAAAAAGGAGCACTCAATCAAGAACGTGAACTCTCAGATGAAGAATTTGAAAAATACTTTGGCCCTTCAGGCACTCCAGTAATTTTTGGATTCCATGGGTATGAAGATTTAATCGAATCCATTTTCTATCAAAGAGGACACGATGGTTTGATTGTTCATGGTTACCGTGAAGATGGTGACATCACGACGACTTATGATATGCGGGTTTACTCTGAGCTTGACCGTTTCCACCAAGCGATTGATGCCATGCAAGTTCTTTATGTCAACCGAAAAGTTAATCAAGGTCTAGCGAAAGCTTTCATTGACCGAATGGAACGGACACTAGTTAAACACTTTGAAGTGACAAGAAATGAAGGAGTTGATATTCCTGAGTTTACTGAATGGGTTTGGTCTGATTTAAAGAAATAGGCTTAAATTTATAAAATAAAAAAAACACGCTGATTTTAATCAATCAAGCGTGTTTTTTTACTGACAGAATGATTAGGTCTGGTCTGTCAGTAATGAATTTTCTGTCAGTGAATAAGGAAGTTGTTCGTTCGTATATTTAAGTGGATTTGGTACGATTCCTAAATCAAATTTTAGGGTTCCGCCTTTTATCAATTCTTCGTGCTTGATAAAAGTATCATTGACTTTTTTGTCAGTAAATGTGATTTGGTTGACGAAAACTTGTTGCGGAGCATTTGGTTCTGCAAGAATAATAAGTTGCTGACCAGAGGAAAGGTTGATTCTAGCTTTGTCCCAAAGTGGAATTCCTAATACATATTGATTAGAAGCAGCCGTGACTGGATAGAATCCTAAGCTTGAAAAAATATACCAAGCTGCCATTGTTCCATTATCTTCGTCACCAGGATAGCCCTTCGGACTATCATTAAATGTTTCTGTCAGTAAATTTTTGATTAAAGGCGTAGCCATCCAAGGTTTGCCAATGTAGCTAAAAAGGTATGGGTAATGGAAACTTGGTTGATTTGAGATAGCCACTTGTCCAAATTCGATAGCAGCCATTTCACTCATTTCGTGAATTTCAAAACCGTATCCTTCAACATTGAAATTTGGTCGTTGGTTGCAAAGCTCGATGAGTTTGTTTTCAAAATTTTGTCTTGAGCCATGTAGTTTAATTAGTCCAGCAAAATCATGAAGAACTGACCAAGAAGTCTGCCAAGCAGAACCTTCTGCATAATCACGACCCCAACTAATATCTAAAAAGTCAGCTCTGAAATTTCCGTCAGCATCTTTTGCTCGCATAAAACCAGTTTCAGAATCAAAAATATTTTGATAGTTTTTTGCTTGATGGGCATAGAAGTCTGAAATTTCTTTGTCACCGGTTTGTTTCGCCACTTGAGAAATACAATAATCAGAAAATGCGTAATCTAAAGTGTGATTAACTGATTCATGGTGAGAGAGCGGAACATAACCAAGTTTTAGATAATCTTTTGTGCCACGACGGCCGTAATTAGAGTTTTCAGATTGACTTGTGGCTCCTTTTTTCATTGCTTCCAAAAACTCGGGCATCAAATCAGGACGAATGCTTTTGCTTGCAGCATCAGCAATGACAGCGTCTATCAAGGTACCGGGCATTAGACCACGTTCATCAGGAGAAAGCCATTTTGGAAGAAAACCAGTCGCACGATAAGAATTTAGGAAACCTTCGAGCATATCACCGTACTCGTCAACGGCTATTAGACTATAAAGCGGATAAACTGTTCGGAAAGTATCCCAGAAGCCATTGTTTGTATAGAGCGGGCCTTTCTTGACAGTTTTAGAGCTTGTATCGTAATGGATTTTTTGATGCTCTTGGTCAAATTCATAAAAAGTTTGTGGAAAGAGAAATGAGCGATAAAGATTGTGATAGAAAGTGGAAACTTCTTGTTGATTATGATGCTCAATTTCGATACGTGAAAAAAGGTTATTCCAAGCTGATTCAGCATTTTCCAAATATGTTTCTGCTGAATTATCTTGTTCACGCTCCAGATTAAGAGCGGCTTGTTCCTTGGAAATAAAAGAGGTAGCAAAATGTATTTGAACCTGCTTGACTGCTTTGAAATCTAAGCGAACAGAAGAATCTTCATCAGATAAATTTCCACTTAAAACAAAAGGTTGGTCAGCAGTAAATTTGAGATAAAAAGTAAAATTTTCATCTTCACAACCAGCAAAATTAATAATTGAAAGCTCTAAGCTGTAATCGTCAAGTTGTTGAAGTTCATAAGAACCGGGGAGATGAAGCATCAAGCCATTATCTTTGAGGCCTAAATTTTGATAATTCATTGATAGAATTCCACCATACATTGATGGAATTAACTGAGATGTAATCTGATAACGTAATTGAGTAATTTTGAGTTGCGTTGGATTAAAAGTTGATTCTTCTGGACGGTATGAACTCACTGTGTGCCACAAGGAAGTTTCAGGCAAAGGACCTGCAACAGGCGTCATTGTCAAATGTGAGAAATCTCCCATCCAAGGACTGGGTTGGTGAGTGATTCGGTAGCCTTCAAAGGTACGGTCTTCTGGATGAAACCACCAAGCTCCACGAGCAGCACCGGTTGAAGGGGCAAAATAATTCATTCCCCAAGGAAAACCAGTGTAAGGAAGGCAATTCCCATGTGAAAAAGTGGATTGGTTAGCAGTACCATGACGGGTATCAATTTTGTTTATCTTCATTTCAACTCCTCAGTTGTTTTTCTTTTAATTAAATTGATTGGAACTTTGACATCTTTGGGGGTTTGCCCGCTTTTAATCCAGTCTAAAAGCAGTTCGCCAGCGATTCTTCCCATACCAATGAAATCTTGAGCAATGGTTGTTAATGGCGGATTTGATAAGCTTGCTGCTTGAATATCATCAAAACCAATAATTGATATATCATTTGGAACAGAAAAATGGTTATCTTGCAAAGTCTTCATAGTTTGAAGAGCGACTAAGTCATTTTCGCAGATAAGTCCTGTGACTTTTTCATTATGAATAAGTTCCAAAACAGAACTTTCGGTATAAAGTGAGTCATCAAGAGTAGTGTGAAACTTGATTCCTTGTTCTTTTAGAACTTTGACATATCCTAAGTATCGATTTCTTGTTGTTTGGGGATGGTGGGTATCATTACTAGCCACAAAAGCAATTCGTTTATGCCCTAAATTTAAGAGCGCTTGAGCGGCTTGCTCACCACCATTAAAGTTATCTGAGGAAACACAAGGAAATCCGAGGTCGTAAATTTGTTTATCTAAAAGAACGACAGGAAAGTTTTGTAGTGAAAGTTCTAATAAGATATCTAGATAATCTTCTGTATACATTGGATAGTAAATTAATCCATCAAAATTTTCTTTAATATCATCCGCTGTATTTTCTTTAAGGTAACTTGCGTAAGTGATAAATACGGTTGTGTTTTCAACTTTTAAAGCAGGAACCAAACCTTGTGTGAAATCTCCAAATGACATTCCTTCAAAAGGAATAATAAAGAGCACTCTTTTTAATAGTTTGGTATGGTTTTTATTTAATTCTTGAACAAAAGTTCCTTTTCCTCGTGTTCTACTGACAAGACCAAGCTGTTCTAATTCAGTAAGAGCTCTTTTTGCAGTAATACGGCTAACTGAATAAGTCTCTGAGAGTTCTTTTTCAGTGGGAAGCTGGTCTCCTGATTTAAATGTTTTAGTGACAATTTTTTGCTTTAAATCATCGGAAATCTGCTGGTAGAGTGGTAAGCTCATAGAAGTATCCCTTTGTATTTTATTTGATATATCATATTTTACTCTTTTTTTATAAAAAAACAAGTCTTTTACAAGTGAAAATGATAAAAATAGGCTTTTTACCTCTATAAAATTCAGAAAAAATAAAAATAGATAACATAATTAATCTTATTTTAATAAAAAAGCGCTTGCAAAATATAAAAATTTATATTAAAATAACCTTAAATGATATATCAAATGAATTTTAAAAGGAGATGCAGTGAAAGCAAATATTCCAAAATCTGTTAAAAAGTTTATGAATGACATAACAATTCTTTGTGGAGAAGAACATAAAGAGTGGGCTGTAAACTTTAATCATTCTTTCTCAAACACACTTGAAACTACTTTAAGAGTGCATGATGACAGGACTACCTTTCTTTTAACAGGTGATATTCCAGCAATGTGGTTACGAGATTCGACAGCTCAAATGAGACCTTATTTGGTACTTGCACGTGAAGATGAAGAAATTCGTGATTTGATTGTTGGTTTAGTAAAAAAACAAATGATATATATTAATCTAGATCCTTATGCTAATGCTTTCAACGAAAGTGAAAACTTTGCTGGGCATCAGACAGACCATACCAACTTTAATGAACATAAAGGCTGGATTTGGGAAAGGAAGTATGAGATTGACTCCCTTTGTTATCCTATTCAACTCGCTTACTTAGTCTATAAAAACACAGGTTATACCAAACATTTTGATGAAGAATTTATCAAAGCAGTCAAAAACACCTTGAATGTTTTTAAAACGGAACAAAATCATGAGGATTCTCCCTACCATTTTGTTCGAGATACTGAGCGACATGAAGATACTTTAATAAGAGATGGAAAAGGAGCCAAGACAGCCTACACTGGAATGACTTGGTCAGGATTTAGACCAAGTGATGATGCTTGTGAGTATGGTTATTTGGTTCCGTCAAATATGTTTGCTGTCGTTATTTTGGATTATATCAAGAAAATTTTTACTGAGCTTCTATCTAATAAAGAAATTGCAAATGAAGCAGAGATTCTTAGAGATGAAATTCAAGAGGGACTTGAGAAATTTGCCAAAACTAAAAATCAACAAGGCGAAGAAGTTTGGGCTTATGATGTTGATGGACTTGGGAACAAAACTTTAATGGATGATAGCAATGTTCCCAATCTGATTGCAGCTCCATATTTGGGATTTTGTCAGGCTGAAGATGAAGTTTATTTGAAAACACGACAAACTTTATTGAGTAAAGAAAATCCTTATTACTATGAAGGAAAATATGCACGAGGAATTGGTTCTAGTCATACACCAGAAGATTATGTTTGGCCAATTGCCTTAGCGATGGAAGGAATGACTACAAATGATAAGAGTGAAAAAGAACGAATCTTAAATCATTTGGTCGAAACAGACGCTGGAACACATTTGATGCATGAAGGATTTGATGTCAATAATCCACAAAATTACACTAGAGAATGGTTTAGCTGGGCTAATATGATGTTTTGTGAGTTAGTCATGGATTATTTTGATATCCGAATTGAAAAATAAGTTAATGAGATTAGTTTTAGAAAGATAGAGCTTTATGAAAAAGAAAACGGTACATATCATCTCTCACAGTCATTGGGATCGAGAATGGTATATGGCTTATGAAGAACATCATATGCGTTTAGTCAATTTAGTGGATGATTTACTTGATTTATTCAAGGAAGATCCTGAGTTTGATAGCTTTCATTTGGATGGACAAACGATTATTTTAGATGACTATTTGCAAGTACGTCCCGAGCGTCGTGAGGAAGTACAAGCAGCAATTTCAGCTGGAAAATTGAAAATTGGTCCATTTTATATCTTACAAGATGATTTCCTCATTAGTTCTGAATCAAACGTTCGTAATATGCTTGTTGGGCGTAAAGAATCGGAGCGTTGGGGGGCTCCAGTTGAGTTGGGGTATTTCCCTGATACTTTTGGGAATATGGGCCAAACGCCACAAATGATGAAAGCGGCAGGACTTAGCGCTGCAGCTTTTGGTCGAGGAGTGAAGCCAATCGGGTTTGATAATCAAGTTTTGGAACAATCAGAGGAAGCCTATAGTTCGCAATTTTCAGAAATGTGGTGGGAAGGTCCTGATGGGACAAAAATTCTTGGAATTCTATTTGCCAATTGGTATTCAAATGGAAATGAAATTCCTGCTGAAAAAGCAGCAGCACTTGACTTTTGGAATCAAAAATTAGCAGATGTTGAAAAATTTGCTTCGACATCACATCTCTTAATGATGAATGGCGTGGATCATCAACCAGTTCAGAAAGATTTGAGCAAAGCGATTCGCTTGGCAAATGAACTTTTCCCAGATTATGAGTTTGTTCATTCTAATTGGCCAACTTATTTAGAAGCTGTAAGGTCAGATTTGCCTGAAAACTTATCTACGGTAACAGGGGAACTAACCTCACAGGAAACTGATGGCTGGTACACTTTAGCAAATACGGCTTCGAGTCGAGTTTATCTCAAACAATGGAATACAAAAGTTGAGCGTCAGTTAGAAAATGTTACAGAACCTCTCGCCAGTTTAGCTTATCGGGTGACAGGAGAGTATCCGCACGACAAATTGACTTATGCTTGGAAAACTTTGATGCAAAATCATCCACATGATAGTATCTGTGGTTGCTCTGTTGACGAAGTTCATCGTGAAATGATGACACGTTTTGAAAAAGCGAATGAAGTAGGAAAATATCTTGCTGATGATGCATTATTTGAACTCGCTAAAGTGATTGACTTTGAAGGCCAACATCCTTTTGTCGTTTTTAATACAGCTGGACATTCTAAAACAGGTGAGGCTGAAGTTGAAGTAGTTCTTGAGCGTAAATTATTTAAAGAAGGAATTCCTGAAAAACTTTATGATGAACTAAAGGCACAGCCCAAGGCAACTTATAAAGTAATCAATCGTGAAGGCCAAGAAGTCCCAGCTGAAATCAGTGAAGAAGAAGTCTTATTTGATTATGATTTACCGAAAGATCGTTTCCGAGTTCCTTACATGAAACGATTTGTGAAAGTGAAATTATTTTTAAATGAAATGAGTGCTTTTTCTTGGGAAAGTTTTGATTTGGTACTTACTGACGATGCTGACAGTTCTGTCAATAATAATGAAAGTATGATTTCTGGTCAAACTATTGAAAATGAAAGTTTGAAACTGACAGTTAATCATAATGGAACATTGAGTATTTTTGATAAGTCGCTCAATAAAGTTTTTAAAGACTTGCTTGTCTTTGAAGACACTGGTGATATTGGAAATGAATATATCTATTTCCAACCTAAAAATACCAAACCAATTCTTTCTACTGACAGTCCTGTTGAGTTTTCAATTATTACTGACAGAGCAGAAATTGCGGAAGTTCAGCTTAAACAAGTGCTGATGATTCCTGAATCTGCTGACGAATTATTGGATGAGGAACAAAAAAAGGTTTTGGAATTCCGTTATCGTAATGCTGGTCGTTCTGATAAACTTTTGCCTTTAGAGGTAACAAGCAAAATCACTGTACGTAAAAATTCAAAAAAAGTTGATTTTGAAACAAGCATTGATAACCAAATGAAAGATCACAGACTTCGTGTACTATTCCCAGCGGGATTAACAAGCGAAAATCACGAAGCTGACAGTATTTATGAAGTAGTGACAAGACCTAATGTTATGCCTGAAACTTGGGAAAATCCAACAAATCCACAGCATCAGCAAGCTTTCGTTAATCTTCATAATGAAGAATATGGTTTAACTGTTGGTAATTTTGGCTTAAATGAATACGAAATTACTGACAGTGCAAATATTGCATTAACTTTACTTAGAGGAGTTGGCGAACTTGGTGATTGGGGTTACTTCCCAACACCAGAGGCTCAAACTTTAGGACGTCATACTTTTAACTATAGTTTAGAATTTCATGGACCGGCTTACGAACGTTATGAAACTTATCAACATGCTTATGTTGCACAAGTTCCATTTTCAACGGTAGAACTGACAAATCCGTCAGCAGAAAAAACTTTACCGTCAGCTGGGAAAATATTAGAAATTGATACTGATAAATTTGCTATCACGGCATTGAAACGTCGCGAATCAGATAATGGTCTAGTTTTACGAGGCTACAATATGTCTGGTCAGTCATTAAGTTTAGCGCTCGAAGAAGAAGCGAAATTACTTAATTTACTCGAAGATGAAATTGAAGCAGACTCACAAACACAAATTGCAGCTCACGAAATCCGGACTTTGTTGATTAAGGAGAAAAATCAATGAAAAAATTTTTTCGGAATATTTGGCGCTATAAAGCACTGATAATTATGGCTCTGCCAGGTGCAATTTGGATGATATTCTTCTTTTATATTCCAGTATTTGCAAATGTGGTGGCTTTTAAAGATTTTCATATTGACCCAGATGGATTTTTGGCCAGTTTGACCAATAGTCCTTGGGTAGGATTTAAAAACTTTGAATTCCTCTTTTCTTCCGGTGCTGCTTTTGATATCACAAGAAATACGGTTCTTTATAATGTTGGGTTTATTACACTGAACTTGATTATTTCTATTGCGTTTGCAATTATCATGAGTGAATTAAGAAATAAAAAGTTGGTAAAAGTGTATCAAACGATGTCACTTCTTCCTTATTTCCTTTCATGGGTTGTTATTTCTTACTTTGTTTATGCCTTCTTGGCACCAGGAAACAAAGGGATTTTCAACCAAATGATTATGCATAATGGTGGGATGCCAGTCAATTGGTATCAAGAACCAAAATATTGGGTCTTCATCATCCTCTTCATTGGAGTTTGGAAGGGAATTGGTTATAATTCGATTATTTACTTTGCAACAGTAATGGGAATTAACCCAACCTACTATGAAGCAGCAATGGTTGATGGAGCAACAAAATGGCAACAGATTAAAAATATTACCATTCCTCAAGTTGTTCCACTGATGACGATTTTGACAATCTTAGCCGTTGGAAATATTTTCCGTGCTGACTTTGGTCTTTTCTATAATGTTCCACGACAATCAGGTGCTTTGACACCAGTAACGCAGGTCCTTGATACCTATATCTATAATGGATTAGCTAACACTGGTGACTTAGGAATGGCGACGGCAGCAGCGCTTTATCAATCGGTAGTAGGATTCATTCTTCTAATGATTACAAACTTCTTTGCCCGCAGACTTGATAGTGATTCAGCATTATTCTAAGAAAGGAGGAAGCTAGTAGGTCAAGCCTTTTATCAAACTTAAAAGCTAATAATATATGAAAAAGAAAAAAATAGCCTCATTATCTGTTCGAGGATTTAATCGTCCAGTTAACTTTGTTTTTAATATCGTCATTGCACTTTTTGCAATCTCTTGTGTCTTACCTTTCCTCTTTGTCTTAGCCATTTCGCTGACAAAAGAATCGGCTTTGCAACAATTCGGTTATAGCTTTTGGCCACGAGAATGGAGCTTTTATGCTTATACATTCTTATTTGACCAAATGAAAGATAAAATGTTGCAATCATTGTTTGTCACAGTACTTGTTACGGTTCTAGGGACTGCAATTAATTCTACAGCAACTTCACTTTATGCTTATGCGATTTCTAGAAATAACTTTCCTTTCCGTCGATTCTTTACAATCTTTTGTTTGATCACTATGTTGTTCTCACCTGGGATGATTGCGAATTACTTGGTAATGACTAATCTTCTACAATTGAAAGATACAATTTGGGCTTTGATTTTGCCAATGGCTGTCTCGCCATTTAACATCATTGTTATGAGAACTTTCTTTAAACGTTCAGTTCCAGATTCAATTATTGAATCTGCCCGAATTGACGGAGCAAGTGAACTTAGAATTTTCACTCAAATTGTTCTTCCTTTAGCAGTACCTGGGATTGCAACCATTTCCCTCTTTGCGGCCTTAGGATATTGGAATGACTGGTTTAATGCTCTTCTTTATATCTCAAACGATAAATTGATTCCATTGCAATATTTGCTGATGAAAGTTCAAAACAACTTACAATTCTTAATACAAAATGCAGGAGCAGGCTCACAGATTGCCGGAGGTTTAGCGGCTCTCCCTGGTGAATCAGCACGTATGGCAATTGTTATCATTTCAACTTTACCAATTGCGATTAGTTATCCATTCTTCCAACGTTATTTTGTCAAAGGTTTAACCATTGGTGGCGTTAAAGAATAAGAAGACTCTGCTTATTTAGCAGAGTAAATTTAGACGCTTAAAGAAAGCGCAAACATTAATAAAGTTAAAAAAATTGGGGAAACCCTAAAGGAGCATACTCTAATGAAAAATTATCAAAAAGTTGCACTCGGTACCGTATCAGTGCTTGCAGCCTTTACACTTGTGGCTTGTGGTTCATCTGCGAAGTCAAAAAGTAGTTCTGGTAAAACAACTTTACACATGTACCAGATTGGTGATAAGCCAGACAATTACAAAGAATTGATGGCTAACGCTAATAAAATTCTTGAGAAAAAAGCTGGTGTGAAATTGGATATTAGCTACATTGGTTGGGGAGATTACGCTCAAAAAATGAACGTCATCGTTTCATCTGGTGAAGCTTATGACATTGCTTTTGCCCAAGATTATGCAACAAATGCCGCTAAAGGTGCCTTTGCTGATTTAACTGATTTAGCCCCTAAATATGCCAAGACAGCTTATAATGAACTTAATCCTGCTTATATTGAGGGAAATAAAATCAATGGAAAACTTTATGGATATCCTGTAAATGGTAATATTTATGCTCAACAAGTGATTACTTTTAACAAGCAATATTTGGATAAATATAATTTATCAATTGACGGCGTTGATTCATTTGCCTCTGCTGAAAAAGTGATTGAAGAATTCCATAAAAAAGATCCTAATGTTGCAGCTTTTGCCATTGGTCAAGGTTTCAAAACACCAGGTAATGTTGACTATGTCCTTGGAAATGGTTTGCCATTTGCTGTAGATACAACAGGGGATGGTAAAAAAATCCAAAATGTTTATGACATTCCTGCCTATATTGATAATTTGAAGAAAATGCATGATTACTATACTAAAGGTTTAATTCCGGCCGATGCAGCTACTTCAAATACTGCATTTGACTTGAATTCAAATAACTGGTTCGCTCGTGTCGAAACACAAGGTCCTTACGATTACGGCGATACTATTTTGACTCAAGCAGCAGGACAAACACTTGTATCTAAAGCAGTAACTAATCCATTGATTACAACTGACCAAGCTCGTATGGCTAACTTCGTTGTTTCAAATACCTCTAAAAATAAAGAAGAAGCGGTTAAAGCACTTGGAATCATCAATAGTGACGCTGAACTTTTAAATGGTTTAGTTTATGGTGTTGAAGGACAACAATGGGAAAAAACTGGTGATAAGAAAATTAAATTACTTCCTTCATACAGTGAAGGTGTAAAACATATGGCTGCTTGGAATACAGGAAATAATGCCATTCTTTATACAACTGATGCGGTTACCAATGAAATGATTACTAAACGTGACCAATCAATTAAAGATGCAAAAGTTTCACCATTGCTTGGCTTTACTTTTGACCAATCAAAAGTGAAATCTGAAATTTCAAACTTATCAAATGTCATGAGTCAATATTTAGATCAATTGAACACAGGATCTGTTGACCCAGTTCAAACTTTACCAAAACTCAAAGCTGAATTGAAAAAAGCAGGTTATGATAAAGTTCAAAAAGAAATGCAAAGTCAATATGATACTTATCTAAAAAATAAATAAGAGGTAAACAAATCCAAGATCTCCTTTCTAAATTCATTTTGAAACTAGTTTGGAGGTCTTATTTTATTGGAATTATTATGGAAAAAGGATTATTAGTCGATATTGGACGAAAATATTGGTCAATAGCAGAGTTAAAAAGATTAGTTCTTTTACTTCAAGAGCATAAGCTGACTCATTTACAACTTCATCTCAATGAAAATGAAGGATTTGCGCTAAATTTTACTGACAGCCCTGTCAGTAAAAAATATTCAGAAAATATGCTCAAAGAATTGAAAGAATTTGCAAAAACACACGAAATCACTTTGATTCCTGATTTTGATAGTCCAGGTCACATGGGCTCCTTGTTAGAGCAAAATCCTGAATTTGCACTACCTGACAGCAATCAACAAGCGGTAGATGTTACTAATCCAGCAGTCATTGATTGGATTATCGGAATAATTGATAAGATAGTCGATATTTTCCCAGATTCAGATACTTTTCATATCGGGGCTGATGAATTTATTGATTTTCGGCAAATTGAAAAATATCCTTATTTAGTGGAGAAAACTCGGGAAAAATATGGAAATAAGGCAAGTGGTTTAGAGTTTTATTATGACTATGTTAATCACTTGACCGAGCATTTGCAGAAAAAAGGAAAACAAGTTCGTATTTGGAATGATGGATTTTTACGAAAAGACCTTCAGTCATTGGTTCCTTTGAATAAAAATGTGGAGATTTGTTATTGGACAAACTGGGACAAAGGGATGGCAGAAGTCAAAGAATGGTTAACTAAGGGTTATACCTTAATAAATTTTTGTGATAATGACCTTTATTATGTTTTAGGTGAAGAAGCAGGCTATTCTTATCCAACGGCTGAAAAACTGGAAAGGGAAGGAAAAATTCAAAAATTTTCTGGTCAGCAATATTTAAATCAAGAAGAGATGAAAGCTGTCAGAGGAACTTACTTTTCGATTTGGGCTGACAATGCTGCAGCTAAGTCTGTCAGTGAAATTTTAGACGATCTTAGCAAGGTACTTCCGGAATTTATGAAAATTTATGGAGGAAATGATGAATAATTGGTGGAAAAAAGCAGTCATTTATCAAATTTATCCCCGGTCATTTAAGGATTCAAATGATGACGGAATTGGTGACATCAATGGAATAATAGAGAAATTAACTTATCTTGAAAAACTAGGAGTGGATGCCATTTGGCTATCTCCGATTTATCAATCTCCGATGGTTGATAATGGTTATGACATTAGTGATTACTATAAAATTGACCCACTTTTTGGAACAATGGCTGATTTTGAAGCGCTCATAGAAAAAGCAAAGCAACTTAATATTCGTGT
>Ga0308156_1000612_pt1 | contig 64185 bp, 59 predicted proteins | sample PhyAR2_FD_201041 | JGI IMG/M metagenome (GOLD analysis project Ga0308156, IMG submission 201041) | Phyllosphere microbial communities from UC Gill Tract Community Farm, Albany, California, United States - DLSL A.R2 | ecosystem: Host-associated > Plants > Phyllosphere > Unclassified | place: USA... | reverse complement strand
TGTTGCATGCTTCCGATGATAAATCTTCAAAAGGAATTCTATTGGGAGGTTACACCCAGGCGGAAGGAAGGATAGAAACTGATGATGAGACATTCTGGATGCTGTATCTGGATCAGAACGGTAATGAACAGTGGCGAAAGCATGTAAAAGGAGAATCCCGGAAAAGGGAGGAAAGGCTTTCTGATATAAAGCTGAACAGGGACGGTTCGATAGTTTTGGCCGGAACCAGCGCAGAAGAGCTAGGAAAAGAGAACTGGAAGATTGTAAAGCTGGGAGATAAGCAGATTGACCAGCTGATTGAAAAGCAGGATATTAAGATCTACCCGAATCCGGTGAGTGAGTATGCGTATGTGGAAATCGGGTTCGATTTTAAGGAAGCGGATATTGTACTTTACGATATGGGTGGAAGGCAGCTTCAGAGCCTGAAAACCAAGAATAAAGTAACCAAGGTCAACACGCAGAATCTGGTTCAGGGAGCGTATCTGGTGAGTGTAAAAACTAATGATAATAAAACAGCGAATGCTAAATTGATTAAGAAATAATATGAATTTCACGAAAAAAAATATCTCAATTTTATTATTGATGTGCATAGGATATATTGTAAATGCACAGTCAGCAGATTATGATGTAACCGCGCCAAGTGTCTCATCACTAAAAAGTTATGTTAAATCCCCTGTAAAAAATGCTACCGGCATACCCAATATAGAAATCCCGTTCTTTTCACTGCCTTCTCATTTAAAAAAAATGAATATCAGCATAGGCCTTTCTTATCATCCGAATAATACTTTAGCAGACAGCAAAGCCAGTGATGTTGGATTGGGGTGGACTTTATTTGGTGTATCCAATACAATTTACAGGGAAAATGACAACGGTTCCCTAACTAATAATTATATCATTAGCTTATTTGGAAGAGTCGGGAAATTTTATTTCTCTAAACAAACAGACGGAACTTATACAAATGCCAAAGTAATTGAAGACCAACTGAAGGTAACATTCGAAGAAATAGCTCCTGATATCTATCATTTTAAAATAGTTGATGAAAATGGATACCAGTATTATTTTGAAACGTTGGATCAATCCAATTACTCGTATTACCAAGCGCCACATGGTTACTATTCTAGTAAGCCGTATACCAGTTGCTATTATCTTACAAGGATTGAAAATGAAAAAGGAATTGAGGTACTTACATTTGAATATATAGCAGATGAATATAGTAAAATAGGAATTCAGTATAAATCATTAAAAACGAAAAAAATAATTTCAAAAGATTTCGGAAGCATAAATTTCAGTTATACATTAAATACTAATGACAGAGAAACCTACCGGGATCCTTTTAAGCTGGATATGATTGAACTTAAGGATAATAGCGGAAAACAAATTGAGAAATACGTTCTACAGTCAATACCAACTCAAATAACATATCCAAAGAAGCTTAATCCTAACGTAGTAGGATACTCATGTGGATTAGTTGATAACCTGGATAAGAGAAGATTAGAAAAGATCCTGAAATACGGAACAGGTACCAATTACGAAACTACGGAAATAAAATATCCTGATTTTACTAATAACAATTTTGATGTAACCAATTATTGGTCGGACTATTCTAATGTTGATCCATCAAAAACCTGTTTTGAAAATGAATCGGAAAACCCTAAATATTTAGGAATCGGGCTTCTGAGCTCTATTAAATTTCCTAATGGAAGTGAAGTAAAATATACTTTTGAACCCAACCAATACTATGTAGACAAAAGCGACCCTCAATACAAAAATATCCAGGCACCGCCTTATGAGTTAAAAGACAGGGATGCCCAGTATTTTGAAGATATTATCATTAAACCTTTTGACTATCATAATACTGACGGTTCTGCTCAATTGGGACAATTCACTCTTACTGCAAATCCTGATGAATCTGATGGTTACAGCTACCTGTTTACCCAGCTTAATATATCAGAATTATATACCGACAGTCCTTTTCAGCCAATAGATGGCAATTATGTCGTAAATCTCAATATGAATAGTGCAGTGAACGACGCAAACGGCCACAAAAAGAATCCTCCGGGAGTTAATCACTATACCATTAGCGGAACCGGAGGACGTGGTAGTATCGTTATTAAAAGAATACGCTATAAAGTATTACCTATGAAAAATTATTCCACCGGAAAAGGCGTGAGAATTAAAAAGGTTGAACATCTGGAAAACAACACTCCTTTGACCGGATTAACAACTGCTTATAACTATCAGAAATTTGACGGAACCAATAAAACAAGCGGCTACCTGAACCAGAACATTGATGAAGAAACAGTAGTATATGAAAACGTTAAAGAAACGACCGGGCAAAATAAAGGGTTTGTTAAATATTATTATAGAACACTGCACGAGATAAGGCCGCCTGTTCAGGTTCAGGATTCATTAATTCTCACCGGTACTGAAATGAGATGTGCCAATCTATTAAAGGACGGACTATTAGAAAAGGAAGAACTATATGATGCCAATAATACATTAATAAAAAAGAATGAAATTCTTTCAGATATTCGTCCTATCTATAGTGTTTACAGTACTTATCCGTTCGCTAATCCGATAATACTGTTTGGACAGGCGTATGCAACGATAAGAAACGGAATTATCCTGAATCAGAAAACAACCACCACCACTTTTAATCCTTCGTCCAATATCTCCGAAATTTCGGAGATTACAAGAGATATTGATGATTTTAATATTGTATTACAAAAAAATACAGATCCTTCCGGTAAAATTACCGAAACCTTTATCACTTATCCTTGGACGTATAAATCAGTGGATCCTAAATTATGGAACGCCCATATAATAACCACTCCGGTCATTACGGAAACTAAAGTAAACGGGATCACTATTAATAAAAAATTGAATAAGTTTGAAAATTCCGCGCATTATAATCTAACTTCAATGGTTTCTTATGACCTGCAGAATACCGCCTCCACGGAACTCACCTATAATCAATACGATTCCAAAGGCAACCTGCAGCAGTACACTACAAAGGATGGCGTCCCTACCGCCATTATCTGGGGCTACAACCAGACCCAGCCTATTGCTAAAATCGTGGGAGCAACCTATGCCCAGGTAAGCAGCCTTGCGACGGCTATTATTTCTGCTTCCGATCTGGATGCATCCAATCCTTCCAATGAGCCTGCATTGATCACGGCTTTGGATACTTTCAGGAAAGACAGCACAATGGCAAATTACCAGATTTCTACCTATTCCTACGATCCGTTAATTGGCGTTACCAGCATTACTCCTCCATCAGGAATCCGCGAGGTATATCTCTATGATACTGCCAACAGATTGAAAGAAATCAGGGAAAATTCCGCCGCCGGAAAGCTGTTAAAAGAATTCAAGTACAACTACAAAAACTAATTGATGAAAAAAATATTAATTCCTATAGGCGCTTTGCTGATATCCGGTTTATCCCAGGCACAGCTCACCACTACCGAAAACTACGTCTATTCCAAAACCTATTTAGATTATAACGGAACCTCCCCTACCAAAACCTCGGAAAGCGTTCAGTATTTCGACGGACTGGGAAGGCCTAAGCAGGTGGTGAATATCAAGGCTTCCCCAACGGGGAAAGACGTGGTGACCCACATCGAATACGATGGTTTCGGAAGACAGGTGAAAGATTACCTTCCGGTTCCCCAGCAGGGAACACAGAACGGGGCAATCTACACTTCTCCTTTGAGCAATGCTACCCAACCCACAATTTACGGCGCAGAGAAAATCTTTTCAGAGAAAATCCTGGAAAACTCACCTTTAGACAGGATCCTGCAGCAAAAGCAGGTGGGTAATGCGTGGAATGATAAACCGGTACAGTTCGGTTATGATGCCAATACCACAGCAGATGCCGTTAAAAAATACACCACGGTAACCACCTGGGAAAACGGGGCTACAAAAAGTGTAATGAGCCAGAGTACCAATTATCTGGCAGCCCAGCTCTACAAAAACACGGTAACCGATGAAGACGGAAACCAGACCATTGAATTTAAAAACGGGGAAGGGCAGGTTCTTTTGGTAAGAAAAATGCTCGGTGCCACGGAAAAAGTGGACACGTATTATGTCTACAACGAATACAACCAGCTGACGTTTGTCATTCCACCATTAGCTTCCAACATAACAGCTCTTTCACTCTCCGACCTGGACAACCTCTACTACCAGTACAAATACGACGGCAGGAACCGCCTGGTAGAAAAGAAGCTTCCGGGAAAAGGCTGGGAATACATGGTGTACGATAAGCAGGACCGTATTATCATGACCCAGGATACTAATATGAAAAACGGAGCAATCAACTGGGGAGCCGACTTATGGCTTTTTACGAAATACGATAAGTTCGGAAGAGTTCTTTATACGGGGATTACCACAGGAGGCGATAGAAATGAAATACAGCAGGCGGTAAACTCCGGAATTTCCAATACCCAGAACAACGAAAGCAAGAGCGGTTCTTCTTCCGTCTACAGCAATATGGAGGTATATTATACCAATACCGCCTATCCTACCAATATCGTGAGCATTCTTTCGGTTAATTATTACGATACATACCCTGCGGGAATGCCCGCTCCGCTCCCTACCCAGATTTTGGGGCAGGATGTACTGACGCAGGATTCCCAAAACTCCGCCATCAGCACCAAAAGCCTGCCCTCTGCTTCTTACGTGAAGAATGTGGAAAACGACAACTGGACGAAAAATTATACCTACTACGACACCAAAGGAAGAACCATAGGGATATACAGCCAGAATCATTTGGGCGGTTACACAAGAACGGAAACCCTGCTGGATTTTGCGGGCATCCCACAGAAAACCAACACGTACCATAAAAGAGATGGCAATACAGCTGAAGCTCAGGTAAAGGAAAGGTTTGTGTACAATGCGCAGAATATGCTGCTGAAACATTACCATCAGGTAAACAGCAATCCGGAGGAGTTATTGTCTGAAAACAGCTACAATGAGAAGGGGCAGATCATCAATAAAAGAGTTGGAGGAAATACGTTAAATCCTTCCCCGCTGCAAAGCATAGATTATGCCTACAATATCAGGGGATGGATCACAGGAATTAACCCAGAGGCAACGACATCCATGGGAAGTAAGCTTTTCGGGTACGATATCCGCTATCAAAACCCTACCGATATTTCGTTGTCGCCTAAGAAATATAATGGGAATATTTCGGAAGTGAATTGGAGAGTAGCTTCCAACCAGATCCTGAAAAGATATGCCTACCAGTATGATGGTTTGAACCGACTTACCAAAGGGACTTTTTTAAATCCGGATTTCTCAATCCCCCAAAATAACTGGAACAATGAGGAAATGAGTTACGATCAAAACGGGAATATCAGGAGCCTGAACAGGAATGCCAAAAGCTTTTACGGGGATAATTCGGAGAAAATAGACGGACTGGAATATTATTATTTGGGCAACCGCCTGCTAAAGGTAGTTGATCATACCGGCAACCCTACAGGCTATGAAGGAGGCGGAAATACCATAGGATATGACGAAAACGGGAATATGAAAAGTATGCCCGATAAGCAGATTGACCAGATAGGTTACAATTACCTGAACCTTCCCAATGCCCTTAAAATTGAAGAGAATAAGAAGAAGGTGATCTACCTTTACCGGGCAGACGGAGGCAAGCTTAGAAAGAGCCTTAACTTCCAAAAACAGGATGGTTCGGTCTATACCTCAATTACGGATTATCTGGATGGTTTCCAATACCTGAGTACGGTAGGAAGCGAACCCAATGAGATGGATCCTATTGAGTATGCTTATGAACAGGAAGCCTTTCTAGAGCAAAGCAGTGCGGAGCAGCCGAATCCAACGCTCCAGTTTTTCCCAACTGCGGAAGGATTTTATGATTATGAAAATAATGAGTATATTTACCAGTATAAAGATCATTTGGGAAATATACGGATAAGCTATAAAAGAGGCTCTAATAGTCTTGCACAGATTACCGACCAGAATGATTACTATCCTTTCGGGATGAATATTCCAAGGGAAGAGAAGGCGGTCTTTGGGACAAACAGCCTGTACAATTATAAGTACAACGGAAAAGAACTTCAGGAGACTGGAATGTATGATTATGGTGCAAGATTCTATATGCCGGATATTGGACGTTGGGGTGTGGTAGATCCGCTCGCGGAGAAATATACAAGAATGTCTCCATATACTTATGTTGGAAATAACCCTTCAATATTTGTTGATTATGATGGTAGAGATTATGGGGTTTATGTAGACTTAAAAGCTGGTACTATTACCATAAAAGCTACATATTACGCTGTTAAAGGTGATATGAAATCAGCAAATGGAGCTATACAACTTTGGAATGATAAAAGTGGTAAATATAATTATTCATATAAAGATGCTAATGGAAACAAAATTTCCTTGAAAATAATCTTTCAATTAAAAACATCTGAAGTAACTCCCGAGAAAGGTCAAACAGTCAAGCAAGTTGTTGAAAGTTCTGTTTGGAATGATTCATCTGGCGAGGGTAACTCTTATAGAACAGCACCAGACGACAGTTTTAATGAAGGAATAAAAGGAGTAGCAGGATTAAGTAAATACGTAAGGGTAAAAGATTCTGAATCAGACCCTTCAACGGGCACAGGAGGTCATGAAGTTGGTCATACATTAGGTGTAAGTCATAAATATGAAGATATAATGGGGAATTCAGACTCTACTGAGATTAATTCAAATCATATAAAAGAAATTTTAGATGCTATTGGAGGTACTCCTGATAATCCTAATAATTCAAATTCAACTCAACCTAAAGCTACAATGCATATACAGAATAATAACTTAAAAACAGATCAAGATTATGAGAAATTTAGAAATGGTAAGGTTAAGGCTGCCAATTAGTTTCTTTCTACTTATATGTAATATTTTATTGATTAAGTCTCAAGAGATAAAAACGTTTTATTTAGTTCAAGACAAAGTGAAAATTGATAATGCTGTAGTTGTTGCAGTAAAAGGAAGTTATGGATTGTTTCTTACTTCAGAAAAGAATATTTCGAGCAATATTAATATTGACAAATTGATTTTAGAAGGAAAAATGTTTTTATTTAATGATAATACTTTGTTTCAAGATATTTTTCCAAATGAGAAAAAAAAATTATTAGGTAGTTGTGCAGAATTATCTCGCATATCTACTTTAAAGAATAAATATACAATTTTTAAACTTCCAAAAAATATCACTTATTTTTATTTTGGCTTTACAACATTAAAGGAATATGATAACAGAACAAAAAACTCTGAAGAAAAAAGTTACTTTAAAAATAATCAAAACCAATTTTATCCTATTCTTTTTCCAATATGTGAAAATTTAAATCTTACAGAATAATATTTAACTAATCTTGTAAAGGGTAAAGGGAGAATACGCATCACTACAAATTTTAGGAACAAGAGTTACAAGAGACTGGTTTTAATCGTTTAAGTGGCGTTAGTATATGCCTGATGTAGGAAGGTTCTTTAATACTGATCCTTTAGCAGAATCTTTCCCATATAACTCTACTTATGCCTTTGCAGAGAACAGAGTTATTGATGGTAGAGAATTGGAAGGTTTAGAATGGGTGTCAAGTAGAAACTTAGAAGAAAAGACTGTCAACTTGCATCTTACATACAAATTGACAAATAATACTATCAATGCTTTAACAAACGATCAGTTGAAAACTTTAGTAACTGAAAGGCAAAATGCAATAAATACTTTCGTAGGAGGAAAGACATCTGAAGGATATAATCTTAGTTTTAGCTTTACTCAAAGTGAAACAGCCACAATAGCATGGGATTATAATATGGGATTCGATATTACCAATGTAGTTGACTTAAATAAGGCGCCTAAATCTGATATTGAATTCGCATTAACTACGGCACTTGGAATGACCGATGTAATAGGGAATACACAAATAAATAGAACACAAATAAGTGTAGGTAAATCAGAACATTTTTTATGGAATAAAGATGGGCAAATTGAATTTGATAAGGATGATCGATCAACTATTGCACAGACTGGAGTGCATGAAACATTACATGAACTTGGATTAGGACATTTGGATAAGGAAACTTTAAAGGATCCCAAAAATATAGTTCAAGCTCATCCTACTGTACGGTTGTTACACCACAGCAAAGATCAACAATTATAAATAATGTAGAACAACAGCAAAAAAATAAATAATCAAATAATTATGAATAATATATATAAAATTTACTTTGTATTTTGTTTTTTATTCTTAACAAATTGTTCTAATTTACATTTTTTATATGAAAATGAGGATTTGTCAAATAACATAGAAGGAATATCAAAAGTATTGTATGATAAATATGAGCTTTATAAAGATGAAAAATCATTAATTGTATTTGAATCAAACTTTAATAATGTGGTGAAAATTGTTAATGATAATAAAATTATATTTAACCGCAATATCAATACTAAACCAACACCTAGGATTTGCAGCTCCATGTATTATAAATAATTTAAGTGATGTTTCAATTTTTATTGATGATAAGAAAAAAATTACGTTAAAACCAGAAAATATAAATAATTATAAATTTATTTATATCAATAAACATAGAAATACGTATAGTATTTTATTTACAAATAAAGCACATAGCTATCGATAAACAAATTAAATGATGTTAACAAATTGCTATTTCTTCATCTAATTTGACAATGAAACTTTAAATAGTTTAATAAAAATGGCTATTACCCCGATCTCTCTGATATAATCCATGAGCAATAAAAAGAACCCACTGCGATTGTGGTGGGTTTAATAAATTTGAAACAATAAGAATATTTTGCAACTATACTGACTTGGGAAATATGCATGTAAGTTATTTCAATAATGGAAGTAGCGTAGAGGTTTGAGGGAAACAATTATTTATCCTTTAGGCTTAACGCATACTAATGGTAATTTGAAAAAGTTTATCAGTATAAGTACAACGGCAAGGAACTCCAAGAGACAGGAATGTATGATTATGGAGCAAGATGTTATATGCCGGATATTGAAAGATAGGGCGTTGTTGATCCGTTAGCAGAAAGATACCTTAAGGCAAGTCCTTATCATTATGCCTTCAATAATCCAATATTTTTCAAGGATCCTAATGGAAAATATATGTATTACTATTATCGAGTAGAAGATGATAAAAAATATAATGTATCCCTTGCGTTCAGCATGAATGAGTGTATATATAAATATTTAACTCAAAAACAAAAACAAAGTTTGAATAAGTATAATTTATTCACAGGTGGGGTTGTAAGTAATGAGATTGAATTACGATACTAAACTCTTAATCTCGCTGATTTTATCCCTTGTCAAGTAAAAGAGGCTGTTGAAAATGCACTCTCATTATATTACTAAAGCATTACCCGGCAATATAATAACTTATCTAAATAATTATGTATCTAAAAACTTTTAAATGTCATCAAATATTTTCCAATCTGTATAGGCTTAAAATCCAGATATTGTGTCTTTCTTGCTTATTTATAAATATATCAGTTTCTGGTCAACAACATATACAGACAGATTCAAAAGAAATATTTACAAATGAGTTCTTTTCAAATAAACGTGTTCAGTATATTTTAAAAGGCTATCTTAAAAAAGATAAAATCATTATTTTAGATAATGATAGTCTTATTACCAATAAACCTTTAAAGTATTCTAATGAAAGAATAACGCTTGCTATTAATAAGAAACTTTCAAATGCTGATTTATTTGTACAGTATTATATTTTAAATCCGGATTTGGCGTATGTTTCACTTTGGGGAGGTATTGATGCCATATCCTTCACTTTTGCTAAGAAAAGAGGAAAATGGATTTTTTTTGACTATTCTATTAGGACAACACGCTGATAGTGAGTACCCATTAGTATGAAATGAAAATCAAAATATCTGCTTTAATACAAAAGGAATGTCACTAGAGATAATTGAAACTTCAAAAAATAATACTACAGCATTATTACCTAAGTCCTTGCCGGCAGTGAAAAGTTTTTTTTAGATCCTTCAACCCTTACGAATTTGTAATACTTGCAAAAATTAACAAGAGAATGGTTGAAAGACACTCTCTGATCTTGTAATAAATCGTATTGTTGAGAAAACAGAAATCTTTTCATCACGGTTAATGTATATTTAAGCGTGTCAAGATTTTATTTAGGGCTTAATACTGTAGAGAAGAATAGCTTAAATTCATCCTTTTAAAGAATGAAAACCGACAAAAAGAAAGAGCCCGGCTGAATACCGGGTCCTAAAGTGTAAAAAAAGTCCAGTTTTTCATTTTCACGTAAGAACAGAAAGACTTTTTGAAAGAGATCGTTATACATCAGAATACCTGTATACCATATTCCCGCCCAACCATGTTTCTTCCACCGTGATATTGCGCATATTCATACTGATCTTATCATGAGACATGCTCAAAGGGTCTTGCGCCAGGATAATAAAATCTGCAAAATGACCTTTAGGCAGAGAGCCTGCCCATTTTTCAGCATAACATTGCCATGCAGCATCATAGGTGGCGGCACGCAATGCCTCTTCCGGGCTGAGGCGTTCCCTTTCGTTGAGAACAGGTGAGAAGTCATATTCCGGCGGACATGCTTCCATCACACGGGTAATAGACTGTTCCATCATCCGTAAAGGGCCGATGGGGGTTACGGTATGATCGCTGTGAAGCGAGATCCTTAAGTTGTTATCAAGTGCAGATTTGCAGAGATCCAGCATTTCTACTTTATCATGCCCCCCTAAGTGCTGATCCTTGAAGATGATATCTTTAAAAACGAAGCCCCAATAACCAACGTGGCCTATTAAAAAGCTGGGCGAGATCCCGAGTTCTGCCATTTCCTCAAGTTGCTTCCGGTCGCTGAATAAGGAGCAATGCTCAATCCGGTTACGCAGTCGGGTGCCTTTATGAAATGCAAGTGCCTTACGGTAGGCATCGATGGTAAGAGTCACTGCCTTGTCGCCGTTGGCGTGAACCATCATGGGCCAGCCCTTGTCGATCATGATCGAGTGGACCAAGGCGGGATAGGTATCCTGCGGCTTGAAATCAAAGATGCCGGCCTTATGGGTTTCTGGGGGACAGGCATAATCTTCCGACTGGTATCCCGTAAGTCCCTGATTCGACCCGTCGGATACGACTTTTACATGTCCGAAGTACAGATCATGGTATTCTTCGGTCGCTTTATATTTTGGTAATTTGTGAAGCGCTTTTGAATTTTCACAATAGCGTGCTCCACCCAATCGCACACGCAATACCTTCGAGTTCACGTAAGGAGTGAGAAACTTGAGATATTCCTCATTTAGGATGGCATCGTACATTGAGGTCACACCTCTTGAATTCGCTTCGGCAAAAAAAGCATCCAGGTTATTTGTCATATTGTCTTTCGCTAAGTTCATAATCTGTGACTTAAATGCGGTAAAGGCATATAAAAGACCCTGTTCTTCCTGTAATAAACCTCGGCTTTTTTTCTTAAATTTTTCTTCTGTTGTATAGCCATCTTCTTTGAGGGCAGCTTCATTCTTCTGATAGACCTGAGTGATCGCAGCACCGTTGATATAGACCGTATGTCCCGAGGCACTGATGACCATGATGGGTATTGTTGGACTTACCTCATCTAAAAACGTATAGTCAATGTTTTTAAAGTGATCTTTAGAAAAAGGCGTTAGCAGAGCCGGATCCAGACCATTTGCTAATAGGACGGCATCTGCCGATTCCGGAGGCAGGTTTGCCTTTAGGGTTTCCTTCACCCAGTTTTTGTCATAGCCTTGCCTGATGTTTTGACCGTCAAACGGGCCTACATCCACGAATGAAGCCATCAGGCCGGAAAAAACCACATGGATGTGGGGTTCAAAAAGGCCGGGCAGCAGGGTCTGGTTGGGTTCGAGATTCCGGACAGCATACTGATCTTTAAAGCGGACATTCATTTCCCCGGTAACGTGAGATAAACTGCCGGTGGCTACCACCCGGCCTTCAGAAAAGCCGATGGCTTCCACCTTTTCGGTCTTACCGCCGATCATGGGTCTGATGATCCCACCTGTAAAGACGATAGGTGCGGGCTGGACGACTTCAGGTTTTTTTTCAGGAAGGCTTGCGGTCATCAGGGCCAGATTTTCCGCCCCGAAGATATCTTCTTTTAATAAGGTAACGGCAGGATTGGTACATGCGCAAAAACACATGTGACCGTGCTTGTGAGAGTGCTCAGTCATGTTTAAAAAGTTTTATGGTTATTAAATGTTGTTTCTTGATAAATGTAAAGTAAAAATTTCAGTTAACAATATTTTTTCCTTTTATTCTTCATAAAAAAAGAAAAAACATTATCCATGCTGAAGATCCAAACCGTTCTGTGGAGTTTAAACCTCACCAGTACCGGATAACTTGCAAACCCCATCTACCGGTACCATATATTCATAAGCATCATGCATAATGGCGTAAAGGCCAGCACCTTAATAGTGGACTGAATATCAAAATTCTGAAGAGGGCCGTGGCCGAAAGAGCCGCTATTGAATCTCCACCTTTTTCAGGTCCGGACTGTAAAACATTCGAATTTGATCACCATAATTTCGTAGACAGGAGCGAACTTTTTCACCATGATTTCGACCAGATCATACATAACGTCTTTGCTGTTTACCGATCCTGTATATTGGTACAGGCCCTTAGGAAAATACATTAACCTGTACATGAGAGACAGGTATCAATTATTCAGTTCATTTTTCTTCTCGGCAATCCGATTTCGTGTTCCTGAGGATAAGGCTTTCTGAAGGTCATACTCACATCTTCACGGATATTATTATATGCATCGTAAGCTTTGTCTTTATCCAAGGTGTATCGAGGATCCGGAATGAAAGGCATTTTTGCCATTTTCAAAATGGTAATGGTGGGAAAATGAAAATCAACTTCCACGATACCTGATAAAAGGTAGCATCCGCCACCCTGAAAAGGATATTGTGAAAGATTATCCGGAAAGTGAGCCGTATCAAAATACTCTCCTTCTGCATCGATCCAAGTCCCGAAAAACATCGTTCCTCTTTTGGTTGGCACGTGTTTCCTGGAAATTAAATATGCCAACATCTTGATCTGTTTTTTATGATATTTAACAAGGTCTTTAGCCATTACAGTTCCTCTATATTGGGTTTGCAATAAGTCAAATGGACTCACTGAAACCGGAAATCCAAGAATCTCGATTTCATCAAATGCATCTTCCAAAGGATGTCTTTGTACTGTCGGAAGAGTATATTCTTTTTGCGGTTCTTCAAATAACGTCACATATTTAAATAACCGCCTGTTTCCTGTCAGAAGAAATCTGGCCTCGATCAGCAACTCGTGCTTTTGTTTTCCGGTAAACCGGAATGCTCCTATGAATATCAATGTCTGTAAGGTCTCAATGCCAATAGGAATTCTTTTGACAAAGTTTTCCAATGAGGTGTAATTACCATTGTTTTTTCTTTCTTCAGGAATAAGAATTGCAGTTTTACTTTCAAGCTTTTCAATATGCATCAGTCCTAAATAAACATCAGTTCCGTAAACCGTAGTCTTGTATTCACTTAGATTGACACAAGGATTTAATATGGCTGCACCGGACATTCTGGCTTCGTGGACATATACTTCTGTTCTGTAGAATCCGCCGCCGTTGTTGATCGCCGAGACCATAAACTCGATGGGGTAGTACACCTTCAGATAAAGGCTTTGATAGCTCTCTACGGCATAAGATGCAGAGTGGGCTTTGCAGAATGAATATCCGGCAAAGGATTCGATCTGCCGATAGACCTCTTTGGAAAGCTGCTCCGGATGCCCCAGCGCTTTACAGGATTCAAAGAAATGGTCTTTGACTTTTTGCAAGGCAGAAAGCGAGCGCCCCTTTCCGCTCATCGCCCGCCGTAAAACATCTCCATCAGCGGGGGATAACCCGCCGAAATGAAGGGCGATTTTTATTACATCTTCCTGGTATACCATAATGCCGTAAGTCTCTCCCAGCTCATTTTCAAATACAGGATGGAAATATTCAAACTGATCGGGATTATTATGGCGGAAGATATATTCCTTCATCATTCCGCTTTGTGCTACACCCGGACGGATGATGGAAGATGCTGCTACCAATACTTTATAATTGTTGCATTTCAATCTTCTGAGCAGCCCGCGCATGGCCGGACTTTCGATGTAAAAGCAACCGATCGTTTTCCCTCTGCTTAAAAATTCATTGCACCTTTCTTCGTCCTTTGACAAACTAACGTTCCGTATATCGACCTTGATGCCTCGTTTTTCTTCTATTAAGCTTACGGTATCTTTGATGGTTCCCAAACCCCGCTGGGAAAGGATGTCAAATTTTTCAAGCCCGATTTCCTCGGCCACGTGCATGTCGAACTGGACGATTGGAAATCCCTTGGGCGGCATTTCCAAGGCAGAATAATTGATGATGGGTTCTTCAGAAATAAGAATCCCGCAGCTATGCATGCTTCTCTGGTTGGGAAATTTTTCCAATAATTTCCCGTATTTGTGGACTAATCCGGAGATGGAATTGATGTCGTGCTGCTCTACGGGCTTGGTAGCAAGTTCATCAAGCTCTTCTTTGGGAAGACCGAATGCTTTACCCACCTCACGGAAAATAGATTTGTACTTGAATTTAACGTTGGTCCCGCAAAATGCGACATGATCTTTACCATATTTGTCGAAGATGTATTGTAAGATCGTATCCCGGTTCTGCCAGCTCCAGTCAATGTCGAAGTCCGGTGGTGTTTTACGGTTCAGATTAAGGAATCGTTCGAAATAGAGGTCAAGCTCTAACGGGCAGATATCAGTTATGCCAAGGCAGTAGGCCACAATACTATTGGCACCGCTTCCCCGACCTACGTGCATAAAGCCCATCCGGTTGCTGTATTGAATGATATCCCAGGTGATGAGAAAGTAAGCACAGAAGTTCAGCTGGTCTATGACCGCCAATTCCTTTCCCAGCCGATCTTTCGCCTTTCCCTCATTATCTCCATATCTTTCCCTCAATCCTTTATAAGCCAGTTTTTTGAGCAGCATAATGTCACTCTTCTTGCTTTCGGTAAAGTTCTTTTTGTTTTTAGGGAGCTGATAATCAAAATCGAATTGGCATTGTTCCAGCAAATGTTTAGTGTTTTCAATAATTTGCGGATAATATTGGTATTTTCTTAGCAGCTCATCAGTTGGAATCAGTTTTTCGTTTTGTCCGCATATGTCATTTTCATCAAGCTTAGTGACCAAGGTATTCCGGTCGATGGCACGCAGTATCTTATGCAACGTGTATTCTTTTCTGGTCTTAAAAGTAACAGGTTGTAAAGTGACCATTCTGGGTATATATTTTTTCACATTGGAACTTATCAGGAGATTGATTTCTTCAGGGCGTACCCCGATGTATTCATTTTTATTAAGTTTCTCAGGAAAATTACTGAGAGGATAGATGACAAGCACATTTGACAGATCAGGATGATGAAGTGGGAGGTCGATCCCTTCGCAATTGTGGCTTGTCAAAAGCTTGTTGATCTCTCCGATGCCTGATTGATTTTTTGCCAGGCAGATGTAATGCTGCCTGTTATCGTTTCTGATATCTACACCTACGACTGGTTTGATATTGCTTTTCTTACATAGTCTATGAAAATCATAAATGCCGGAAATGCAATTGATGTCAGTGAGGGCAGCTACACCAATTTCGAGTTCAACGCATTGCTGAACCAATTCTCTTACGGAAATCGTTCCGTATCGCAGACTATGATATGAATGACAATTGATAAACATTGGACATTATAGGTTTAAAAATCCTGAAGCTCTTCCTACACTGTCTGAACCGAACCTCATTTTAATTTTGTCCAACGTTTGATAAAGACTGATAAGCTCTTCCGTATCTTCGAACAGGTTCATCTGGTGACAGCCGTGTACCAGGTCGGTGAACTTGACACCGATGAGTCGGATCCGCATCCTCCTGGAATACACTTTATCAAATAATTCTAATGCATATTTGAGCAATGTGTGGTCGGACGAAGTATAAGGAATTCTGTATTGCTTGGTCTCCGTGTCGAAATTGGAGTATCGGATCTTTATCACTACAGTAGAGGTTAGCCACTTCTCCTGACGAAGCTGGAAACATAACTGTTCTACCATTCCTGACAATATGCTCTTTATTCCGTTGATATCGATGGTATCCTGGGAAAATGTATTTTCTTTTGATATGGATTTCCTTTCCGAGTAAGGTAGAACAGGTGACTCATCGATGCCATTGGCTTTTTTCCAGAGTTCCTCTCCGTTTTTTCCGATCAGCTGATGTAAAACTTCAACCGGTGTCTCCGATAAGGTTTCAATGGTTCTGACGCCCAATCTGGATAGGAGCTGAAAAGTGACATTTCCAACCATAGGAATCTTCTTTATGGAAAGCGGATTTAGAAAGGGTCTGATATGCTGCTCAGGGATTTCAAGTTTACCAATAGGCTTTGATTCGCCGGTTCCGATCTTTGAAACGGTTTTATTGGTGGATAATGCGAAGCTGATAGGTAGTCCTGTGTTTTTTTTAACAGCGTCTGCAATTTCAGTTGTCCATTGATAACAGCCGAAGAACTTGTCCATACCGGAAAGATCCAGGTAGAACTCGTCAATACCTGCCTTTTCCAATACAGGAACCTTTTCCTGGATAATCTCGGTCACCATATGTGACATATTGGAATACATCTCCATATCACCTTTAATGACTTTTGCTTCAGGACAAAGCCGAAGCGCCATCTTGATCGGCATTGCGCTTCGTACCCCAAAATATCTTGTTTCATAAGAGCATGATGCGACAACACCTCTGTCACCACCGCCGATTATAAGCGGTTTTCCATTAAGGTCAGTGTTCTTCAACCTCTCACAGGAGACGAAGAATGTGTCCAGATCCATATGTGCTATTGCCCGTTTCATTTGACAAAATTAGATTCATTTTGTATCATTTTTATTATATTTGCTGATACAATTTGTATCAATGTCAGTTTTTTCAGATAATATCAGGTTTTTAAGGCATAAAAAAAGTTTGTCCCAGCAAAGTATCGCCGACAATTTGGGGATAAGCAGAGTCCGTTATGCAAAATATGAAGACGGTCGCTCCGAACCTCCGTTCGATGTTCTTCTCAGCATCTCCACATATTTTAACATCAGCATCAATCTGATGCTGACGTTGGATGTGAGAAAATATTCTTTGGAAGATACCATCAAGCTGCCGGACAATAGAATTGTTCTTCCTATCAGAGTCGATAATAATGGCAATGACCAGATTGAGGTCGTTCCACAGAAAACTTCTATGGGTTACTTGAAAGGTTATGGTGATCCTGAATACATAGAAGGTCTAGACATCATATCCTTACCGTTCTTGAAAGGCGGTAAGTTCAGGGCATTTCCGGCTAACGGAGATTCAATGCCTCCCTACAAGGATGGAACTTACATCGTAGGAAAATATGTTGAAGATCTTTCTGATCTGAAAACAGACAGAACGTACGTTTTCATTACATCCAATGATGGGATCAGTTACAAAAGATTCCAGTTTCACGAAGCAGATGGTATCTGGGTTAAAGCCGATAATAGTTTTTATGAACCTTATAAGATTCCTCTTGCTGAGATCAGAGAAATCTGGGAATTTGCCTGCAGTATCAGTACAAAAGAATACGAACCTGGTGAGTTTTCAGAACAAAATATGCGAAATTTCATAGCAGAGATCAAATCCGATATCAGGCATATTAAGGAAAGGATGGGAGACAGAGAATAAATTCATTTTAAGTAAAGCTAAAAAAAGAATAAATTATGACTCAGCTAACTTTGTTTGATTCCGAAGAATTGTATGAATTTCCGAAAGACCTTTTGGAATTCAGGGAACATTTTTTGAGTAGGGAGGAAGCTGACCTTTTGAAAGATAAACTGCTACGTTCTACACCTTGGGAGCAGCGTACTCAAAAAATGTATGATAAAACCGTTCTCACTCCTCGTTTGACAGCCTGGTATGGAGATAATAGTACATCTTATGAACCGGCCGATAACAATACTTCAGGTACCAATACTTGGACTCATGAATTGTTTTCTCTGAAAGAAAGAATTGAAAAAGAATTCGGCTATCAGTTTAATGGGGTACTGTTAAACCTGTACCGTGATAACAACGATTCAGTAGCGTGGCACAGGGATAAGGAGAGCCGTTATGGGAAACGTCCTGTCATCGCTTCGATCAGTCTTGGAGAAACCAGAAATTTTGATTTCAGGAAAAAGGACCATCACCAGAGCAAATACAGTTTGCCTCTCCCTCATGGATCATTGCTTATAATGAAAGGTGATCTTCAGAAATGTTGGGAGCACAGAATTGCCAAGTCAACCATTCCAATGAAAGCGAGAATTAATTTGACGTTTAGGTTAATTAGCGGAATATAACCTCTTTTAAGTGCTGCTCAAAAATTTGGCAAATACATTCTGAAGTGTATTAAAGAAGTTATGCAGGCTCATACCGTGCTTAAAAATTGAGTCACTTTTTCGAAACCTGTTCAAAATTGTTACCGCAACACGCCGACCTAGCTCAAAAATAAGCAACCCCATTCAAATCCTATGCAGAATTCAACCACGTACTGTCAATGGTGCACAAAAATTGACCAGCCCTAATGGCATGGTCATGGCCTTTCTGCTTTTTTCACTTTTCAAAAGCAATTAATATAACTCATTAATAGCAGTTAAATGCATTATTATTTCAGACCTCTGAAAAATCCGCGGTACAAATAAGCAAGATGTGTCTTTGTATATACAAACTTTTCAAGTTTAGTATACAAAGAACTCTCTTGCCTTTTTGCAAAAAGGGAAAAGACTTCGGAACTCGTCTTTTTTTTAAATCAGGTATGATATTCCACATTCTTCTTTTTTAACCTCCAAAGATTACAAAGAAATCCAGATGATTCCTTTATAGCCCAAGTCCCTTTACCACTATTGTTTTGACCGATTTGATGTTCCAACTTTGCAACAGAAATATTAATCAAAAAAGATGAAAACACTTCTTTATTTTTTCTTCAGTCTTTTGACAATATCGGTATCTGGACAGGATGGCATCAATACGGCAACTCCTGAAGTCACGCTGGATATAGTTAGGAAACCATCCGTTCCCAATCATTATGACTGGTTAATTCCGCCCTGTATAACCGGTGATCAATTACCGGAAAAGATTTACTCCGTTCCAAAAAAGGAGACATTACTATTCGTGATGCTTCCGGCTTACGTATTGTCAGGGCAACTGATAAATGTTGCAGAACCAGGATTATATTATTTTGGCGGAAGCCTATGGCAACTTGCAAAACAGTACCGGTCATTTGGTTTCGCTACAGAGGTTATTCCCACACCGCCAGCGGTTGGAACCTATGTCCTGAAAGTGTCAACGGAATTCCGAGCCGGAGTTCACCATAATAATCTATCTAAGAATAGCCTTGAATAAAGAAGAGAGTAAAAGTTCTGAAGTGATCTTTTTCAGGATCAAAAAGGAGAGAAAGGAGAACTGGAAAAGAATGTGCAGGGAAAGAAATATCTCTCTGACCGGTCTGATCGTTGATTCCGTGGAGAACAGAATCATGGATGATGAAAGAAGAAAGGTTCTAGTATTTATTGAAAAGCAGGATAATATCTTTTCAAAAATCGAGAACAATATCAATCAGGTTGCTAAGATGGTAAACGGACAAAAGTGTATTTCGGAAATTCAGTTGGAACTGTTTTCTGAGCAGCTCAGCGAAATAGCAATACTAAAAGCCAGGCAGAATTCGATTTTTGAAAATATCTACGCATTGCTTTCAAAATGATTGTTAAAGTGATGAAACCAGCGGGAATTAATTTTCCGGGTGTTGATTATAATGACAGGAAAATCGATAAAGGAAAAGGGGAACTGATGCTGATGAAGAACTTTCCGTCATTCATCAATCAGGATAGTGATAAGCAACAGGTCAGGGATTATCTGAAAGCGATATCAAAAAGCAACAAGGTACAAAAACCACAATTCCATGCGGTCATATCTACCAGGTTTCAGGAGCATAATAAAGAAGAGCTGGCCGGGATCAGTGAAGGTTTTATGGAAAAATTCGGTTACGGACAACAGCCTTACATCGCATTTTTTCACAATGATACGGAAAACAATCACATCCATCTTGTTTCAACAAGAGTAAACAAACAGACCGGTAAAAAGATTGATGACAGCTACGAAAAGCTAAAGGCGCAAAAAGCATTAGCCGAATTCTTGGAAAAGCGGTACGGCATCCATGAAGAGGAAAAATTAAATAAACTTTTAAATTACAAAATTGGCTCTTTTCAGCAGCTGCAAACATTGCTCAACAGAATTGGTTATCAGCTTACTCAAAATACAAATGATGAAAAAACCATTACCATTTTAAAAAACGGTGTTGTCCAGCAAAGAATATCAGCAGATCACATTGTCTTTTGCAATAAAGTGAGCGAGAAGCGGGTAAAGCAGATCAGAGCCATTTTTTCAAAATATAAACAGCTGTACTCCAGTAAAGTAGTCAGAGTAGAGGATTACAGAAAACAGGAAGCGATGCTTCCCGAAGACAAGCAGAAAGTTCAGAGGAAACCGGAGATCGAATTTGAAAGCGAGCTTCAGCAAAAGCTCAGAGACTCTTTCGGCATTGACATCGTATTTCATCATAAGGACGAAAAAATGCCTTTTGGTTACACACTGATCGATCATAAAACAGGAACAGTTCATAAAGGCAGTGAGATTATGAAAATGGATGCCATGTTTGAATTTACTTCTGCCATAATGGATAAAAGACTCTTTGAACAATTGAAGGATTATAATATTCCCAATCCGGAAACCAAAGCGGTATTGCTGGAATTTTTAAAAACACGATATCCGGAAGAGGCGCTGAAGGATTTTATGTTCTTTGAGAATAAAAAACTGAAAAGCAAGACAACATTCAATACGGTTAGGAGTGATGTAAAAGAATATCTCAAAAACCAAAGTAAAGCGGATGTGATTGTTATAAAAGCGGATGATGAAAAATATTACGCCATCCATACCCGGCTTCACTTCATTGGTGAGTTGCAATCATTGATAGGAGAAAAACAATACCAACAGTTTCTGAACCCTCAATTGATCAACGAAAAAGAGAATGAAAACAATTCCAGAAACGAGCTGAAGTTAGCGGTCAAAGAAATGATTTTCGACTGGACGAAAAGTTCAGGAACGGCAAAAGATCCGGCTGAGGATGAATTGAAAAAACGCAGGAGAAAGAAACGCTAAATGAAGAATATCGGCTTACAGCCTATAAATACAGTCATAATAAAGTAAAACGTAAAACAAGACCCATGATTATCACATTCGGGACACAAAAAGGAGGAACAGGCAAAACCACATTGGCCATTGCTTTTGCCAATTATATTTCAGGAATATCTGAAAGAAAGGTCAATATATTCGATTTTGATTTTCAGAAGTCATTCTATCATAAATGGAAAGAAGATGAACAGTCGGAACTGCCCAAACTGTATGATGTAGAGATCATCGATGAGGAAAATGAGCAGCCCTTTTCTGATTTTGAACACTTGATTGAAATGAAAGAAAGTGAGGACATCAACCTTTTTGATCTTGCCGGAACCCTTGATGCGCGTTATAGTGACCTTTTGATCTACAGTGATTTTATCGTAATCCCTTTTGAATACTCTAATGTTTCTGCAAAATCAACCTTGGTCTTTATCAACTTTCTGGGATTATTGGAAAGCCAGGCCGAGCGAATATTCATTCGTTCAAAATATGACAAGGGTTATAAATACCAGAATAAGGAGGGGATGGACGCTGAGATCAGCAGGTATGGGCTGATCCTAAAAAAACCGGTATTCAAAAGAAATTGCCTCCAGACCATCGATACGCGGAAGCTAACCTATGAACAGAAATATGCGGTCAAAAATGCATTTGCAGAACTGATCGATTATATCAACAAGACGCTTGAAATTAATATATAATAATAAACCATTCTAAAAACACCTGACCAAAATGATCAAAATATTTCTGACCATCCTGGCTGTTTATCTGCTGTACTATGCAGGCAATATTGCTTACGACCTTTTCCTGAAAAGGGATTCTTCCCGACACGAAGAAGAGAGTGAAGAATATACCCTTACAGAATTCACAGGGAACAACACGACAGTAAAAGAAGTCACCATTGATGATGTGGAGCATCTTAATACACCCAATTCATTTAATGCAAAGGAGCTGTTTTCTTTAAATGAAGAAGAACCGGATAAACCCTACGATCTGGAAGACTGGCGCAGGAAATTTGAATCCGAACAGAACATCGAGGTTTTTGAAACCGATCCACAGATTGATGAGCAATCATTGGAGCCGAAAGAAATCCCGGAAGACGATCGGGCCGCGCAGGAGAATATTCAGAACGCTGAAATAGGAGCGTTTTCAGATCCAATATCTGACATTGCTAAAAACCTTGATTCGGAACGGGAAAATGAAAGCCCCTCTATGAAACTGAAACAGCAATTCAACCAATTCCTCAGCCTTGCCGAAACCCACGTTCAGGTTCTTGCTGACCGCGATGGCTACAAGGTCTATCACTCTATGCTATAGTAATTTAAACAAACTTCAAACCCTTTTCATGATCTGCTCTATTGAGCCGGATAGCACACCCTCTACGGCTTTTGATTAAAAAACACAATTCAAATATAAAATCTTATCTATTATGAAACATTGCAAACGTTACCTGACGACGAAAAAATTATGTACACTGGCATTGCTGCTTCTTGCTGTGACCCCAATGCTGGCGCAGGGTGGAGCTACAGCCATCTCCAATGCCGCCAATGACATCAAGGATTATTGGGACCCGATCAAGCTGATCTTAAAGGCCGTTGGTGGATTGGTCGGTTTTATCGGAGGTCTGCGGGTCTATAACAAGTGGACCAACGGCGACCAGGATGTCAACAAAGAGATCCTGGGTTATGGCGGTGCGATGATCTTCCTTATTGTTGTCCCTGAATTTGTAACCTCCTTTTTTGCCTAAGCAATGGGATTCTATCTCTACAAGGGGCTGAAAAAGCCTCTTGTATTTTTCGGGCTTAAGGGAAAGTATATCATTTATGCGGTGGTCGTTATCGGCCTAGGGGTCATTGCCGCATTGGTATTATCAAAATTCGGTTTGCTCGGTTCACTCTTGGGACTAGCAGCTACAGCCGGAGGTGTTTACCTGGTCTTCAGAAGACAAGATAAATACGGACTCTATGACAAGACCAGAAACTTTAACCAGATCTACATTTTTCCAAAAAGAATGCATCATAAAAAATTATTAAAGTATGGCAACAGCAAAAAAACAAACCTTTGACATTCCGTTTATCGGCTACGATTACAGAAAAGATTTCAACCGGGATTTTGATGTGCTGTTTGGGCAGTACGGCAATCCCATTATAGGGATCAGGATAAAAAACATTGTTGAACAATATTCTGCTAATCCTGACAATTACCTGAATTTCCACACGGTTCTTAACCAGATCGTGTCGATTATCGGAGAGGGAAGGATTGTTCAGAAACTGGACATCTTCACGAAAAAAAAATATACCGTTGAACCGTCCGTCCAATTCCTACAGCAAAAGTATTCCGAACACTTTGACGGGAGGTTATTCAAAACCATCGAAACCGTTTTACTCTTTACCGATATCGTTGATGACAAGCTGAAAAAGAAAATGAAGCACTATCATTTTTCTGATAAAAGCTACAAAGAGTTGCGTGACAAATGTCAGAAGGTATTTATGCTTCTGAAGCAGAGTGGCTGCGAACCTGAATTTCTATTGGAAAAAGATTTTGAATATTATATCTCAGGGGTTTTGTCAATGCAGTTTTCAGAAGTACCCGTCTTTGATAATATCAAAAGTACTAATGACTATCTGAGAATAGGCAACCGGTTTGTCAAAAATATCGCCTATGTTGATGTGGAAAATATTGACTTGCCCTCTGAAATAGAGCCTTATTCCGTACTCGGTGGAAACGGGGCAGCTTCCGAAACAGCCGTGGATAATTTCACTTTCATCAATGAGCTGGAAGATTACGAGACCATTGTTTACAATCAGGTCATTACCATTCCACTGCAGGCACAGCAGCAAAGAGAACTGGACAAGAAAAAGAAGAAGCACGAAGGTGCAGCTAACAATTCGCCGTCCAATGCCATCATCGCAGAAGAAATTCAAACACTGCTTCATAACATAGCCATTGACGGGCAGCTGGTCGTCAATGCTCATTTTTCCCTGCTGTTTTCAGCAAACACGCTGGAAGTAATGGAAGGGATACAGTCCCAGATCGAGAATAAGCTGTTTACCAAAGGGATCATCGTTTCTAAAAATGCCTATAACCAATTGGAACTATTCCGGGCAGCCCTTCCGGGTAATTCCACCGAACTAAGGGAATATGATCTCTTTATGACGACAAGCGAAGCGGCCTTGTGTTTTTTTTTTAAAGAGAGTTACCCCGTGAATGAAGAATCCAACTTCTACCTCAGATTTACCGACAGGCAGGGCGTACCCTTAAAAGTGGATCCGGCAGACCAGCCGATGAAAACCGGAAGGATCAACAATAGGAATAAGTTCGTGCTGGGACCCAGTGGCTCAGGCAAGTCATTCCTGATGAATAATATCATTGAACAATACCTGACCTACAATTATGACGTGGTTATCGTCGATACCGGGGATTCCTATTCAGGGACCTGCAGCTATAAAGGTGGAAGGTATATTCAATACACCGAAGAAAAACCGATCACGATGAATCCTTTTCTGATGGATAAAAAAGAGTTCAATATCGAGAAAATAGAATTCCTGACCAACCTGATCTTTCTGATCTGGCAGGGTCCCGATGCCCCGGTGTCCTCTGCTCAGAAATCGATCCTTGATAATGTGCTGATGTCTTATTATCACCAGTATTTCAATTCGGGAACCGATTGGTATGCGCATAAAACGTCAGAAGAGCTCATTCTTTATCTGAACAAATACAACATTCACGAAGAGGATATCCATACCGACCGGTCAGCGACCGGAGGTTCTGAAAACAACTATTACGATATCCTGGGACTTCCGTTTGAGGCTTCTTCAGACCAGATCAAAGAAACAGGAAGGAAACTTCTGAAATCTTACCATCCAGATAAAAACCTGAATAATCCCGATTATGATAGTGAGAAATTCTACAAGGTCTTTGAAGCATATGAAACACTGAGTGATGACCACAGAAGAAAGATCTACAACGAAACACATCTAATTATTGTAAAACCAAAAGCTATCGTAGAACGTCCGGAGTCAGCAGCAGAATTGGATAAAAGCTTCAGAAAGGCTCTCATTAAAAAGATCAGGGAACTCGAAGAAAAGCTGGAAGCCAAAGAGCTTTCGTTCAACGGATTCTATGATTACTGTGACAAATTCCTGCCGCTTTATCTCAATAACAAGAAGCACAGCATTACGGAAAGAGAGTTCAACCTCCGGACATTTTTGTTCGTGCTGAGGGATTTTTATAAAGGCGGCAGATACGGAACCACTTTGAACGAATCTGCCGACAATACCCTGTTTGATGAATCATTTATTGTCTTCGAGATAGACAATGTGAAGGATAATCCGAAGCTGTTTCCGATTGTAACGTTGATCATTATGGACACCTTTATTCAGAAGATGAGACTCAGAAAAGACCGTCGCAAAGCTCTGATCATCGAAGAAGCCTGGAAAGCGATTGCCAGTAAACTGATGGGCGGGTATATTCTGTATCTGTACAAAACTGTCAGAAAATTCTGGGGCGAAGCGGTGGTGGTGACCCAGGAACTGGATGATATTATCGGGAATGCGGTGGTCAAAGACTCGATCATCAACAACTCCGATACCTTCATCCTGCTGGATCAAACGAAATTCAAGGACAACTTTGACCGCATTGCGGCACTGCTTTCCCTGAATAAAGTGGAGCAAAACAAAATTTTTACAATCAACAATCTTAATAACAGATCCGGACGAAGCCGTTTCAAGGAATTCTATCTAAAGCGGGGTTCCAAAGGTGAGGTCTATGGCAACGAGGTTTCCCTTGAGCAATACCTGACCTACACCACCGAAAAGCCTGAGAAATCAGCGGTTGAATATTATGTACGGAAATATGGCAATTACGATGAAGCGCTGCGGAAAATTGTAACGGATTTAAAAGCTTTTGGCGACAGTCTTGAAAACCTGGTGTCCCTGGTCAATTTATACCAGAATCCATTAGACCGAAGTGTTGTTTCTTACTACCAAATGATTAAGAACAGCCATCCCGGGAAAAATATATTCAAGATCATTTCGCAGGAAATGGAAGACCGAAATATCAATTTCTCAGAATTAATCCATAAAAACCAATATCAGTATGAAAAAGCTTAGCCTACTATTTTTAGGATTTGGTAGTTTGATTTATTCGCAAAACACCTACATCGACCCAACCGTAACAGCAGCGATGATCCTCTATTCGGAAAATCTGAAAGCCAAACAGAACGAGGTCATTGAAGAAACATCCAAACTGAAGGATGCGCAGACCTGGGTGGGAACCCAGATGGTAGCGGCCAATGACATTCAAAATAAAATACTAAAAGGTTTGAAGGAGGTTTCCGGAACCTTACAAAATGGGATTCAGGTACAGGAAGTTTATTCTGAGCTGAACAAATGCTACACCTACTCCTCACAGGTGGTTCAGCTGGCATCACAGCATCCGCAGTATGCCATTTTTGGCGTAAAAGCTTCACAGAAAACCTACGAGCAAAGCCTGAAGATCGTGACCGATGTTTCCGATATTCTGGCATCGGGAGAGCTGAACCTGGCAACGGCAGGCGACCGGTACAAGATCCTGCACAACATTTCAGGAAATGTCAAAAACCTGAAGCTTTGGTTGTTGGCCATTAAGCTGAGGCTGGAAAAAGCCAACAGACTTGGATTCTGGAATTCCATTAATCCCTTTGCCGGATATATCAATACCGATAAGGCCATTGTGGATGACATTATGAAACGCTACAAACGCAATTTTTAAAACACTTATGATGAAGAAGATTTTCGCAACGTTATTCTTTCTGATCGGATATATTGTGATCACCTCTTCCGGCGGTGGCTCTACGCCTGCCTGGCAACAGGAGAATGTTTCTTTCCCGATGATGGATATTGAGATTAATGCCACGATGAAAGAACACGACCGACAAAAAGAAATGCGGCAGAAACAAACTCTTAATGCCACAGTGGAAACCGCCAATCAAACACAATGGAAGAACTTTAAAGATAAAGTGACCAAGATTCAGGACAGGCTGAGGATTTTATCATTTGCCATACAGGCTATTCCGGCAGGAGTAGGGGTCAACAGGGAAATCACCAAGATAACGGATAACCAAACCGCTATTATCAACGAGATCAGTACAGCTCCTTACAGTATCATAGCAGTTTTGCCTTCACAGGTACAATTTGTTGATGACCTGCAGATGACCTTACGCCTCCTTACGGGCATCGTTCTATCCTATGGTGCCATCAACCAGATGGAACAATCCGAACGGAAGATCTTACTGGATTACGCTTTGGGTGAAGTTAAAACACTCAGCAGAAATTCCACCTATATGCTCCTAAAAATACGGGATATCAAAGTCAAGGTCTTGCGCAGCAAAAGAGCCTTTCAATATTATGTCAACCGCGACAAACAGGTGGTGGAAAGTATTATGAATAACATTAAATCCTTTTAACAATGAAAAAAATATTAATTACAGGAACGTTTCTCTTCTCCGTCCTTACAGTTAATAGCCAGCAAATTGTCATCAATGATAAACTGCTGACCCAGATCACCGTTAATCACGGGGTGCGGCTTGCGAGTGAACAGGCATTCCTGGATTCTTATAAGAAGCAGAAAGAACTGTACGATGACATCAACAATAAAACAATGCAGGTGATTGCCATCCAGGAGTACATTTACCAGCAGTTGAAGAATGTCAACTCGGCACTGACCCAAAGTAAAAAGCTGATCTACCTCTATCAGTATCTGGGAAAGATCATCAGCAACTCCGATAAAATGATGGACTTGTCTGCACAGCATCCCGAATATACAGCCCTGGTCTCAAAATATTATGTCGAGATCGGGAAACAGGTCGTAAAGCTTCAGCAGGAATTGACGCAAGATATCCTAAATGAAAATAAGGATTTTCTAATGGATGCCAGTGACCGGGAAATGTTGATCGAAAAGGTCTTTACACGGGTAAGAAATATTCACGGGAACATCCTCTATATTATTCTGAGACTCGAAAACGCAAGGAAAATCCCTTACCTGTATCAGGTTCCAATACTTCAGAACTATATAAACATCGACAGAGCGATCGTCGGAGACATTATCACAAAATACAAATACATCTTCAATTAAGAATTATGGAAACATTATTTAAAAAAGGAAAATATTTGGTCTTTCTATTTCTTGCGTTTGCCGTATCAGCACAAGTAAGCGTGAAAAGGCTAAACGATCCTTCGATTGTTGCCCAGCACAAACGGATGACCTTCGAGAGTTGGGGCGACTGGCGGCCTTATCCAAAATATTTCCTGGGCATCCAGACCAATTTTGCGTATGCCACGGTTTGGGGCATATGGGCTCCTAAGATCAACCGGGACTATAAGGACGGGGACGATATCCGCCCGCTGAAACCTACAGGAGAACAGAATCTGAGATTCGCGCAGCTTAAATTCCAGGAAGAAGAGACAAAAAAAATTAAGGCCGCTTCCGACACAATTTACAAAAGAAGCGTCCAGGACCTTGCCCACTGGACTTCGGCTACAGTTGATGCCGATCCGCTCTGGCTCCTGTATTACAAACGAATGCTCAAACCGATCACGGAATTTCCGGACTCTCCACAGAGTTTTATCGAATGGCGGTTGAAAGACGAACCCACTTATGAAGCCCTCAATACGACCGGCACTTTAAAACGATGGCAGGAAGAGTTGGACCTGATCAAGGAAAAATATTCAATGTCAAGGTCTATGGATATGCCGAGGGGAAAACGTTTTGTGATGTATCACGAAACGCTGATCCGGTGGCGGAAATTTGTTCAGGAACTGAGAAAGTACAATAACCGGACAACGCTTCTTCTGGATTACAAAAACATCCTGAACAGTCATTTATCAACCGCTTTGCCCACACAGTGGACGCCCGCTTCAGACCGGGGAATTGTTCAAAACGTGATGCAGCAATACAAACACCAATACTAATGATGAATAAAAAACTAACCTTGATTTTTTGTCTTTTCGCCGCAGTGCTGCCCGTTATGGGTTTTGCACAGACCGATGGCGATTACAGCAACCTGCTTCAGTTTCTCAAAGGCGATGGCGCATTTGAAAAATGGTTTATGGAAGTGTTTACAAAGCTGGACACCAGCATTCAGGACAGCGCCCAAGGTTCCGCACTGGTCGGAAGGGCTATCGGTGGATTAGGCGCATTGATGTATCTCGGCTATATGGGCTGGCAGATGGCAGCCGGAGACCGGGAATGGGAAATTGTCCCGATGCTTAAACCGATTCTTATCGGGTTTACCCTGGTGTATTGGACGGGATTTGTCAATCTGATCCAGGCTCCTTTTGAAGCCATCGCCGAACCGGGCGTTGCTATTTTCAGCGACATCGAATCCGAAGTCAATGACTTGCGGATTCAGCGGTTCAAAAAACAACAGCAGCTGCTCGATGCGGTCATCAAGCTCAATGCCGAAGAGGATGCCAAGCAGGATGTGATTGATAACACTTCCAAAGATGCAGATGACTCGTGGTTTGATGTCAGTGAGGGGATTGATAAATTACTACAGCCTATCAAGGAATGGCAGATCAGGATGCAGTTCCAGATGCAGAAACTGGTCGCCGAAGTGATTGAGTTTGTCTGTCTTTCCATCCTGAGGATTTGTGTTTATCTGATCTTTTTTATCCAAAAGATCTGGGCTTATGTTCTTATCATTCTGGGTCCGATAGCAGTGGGAATGTCACTGGTACCCGGATTTGAAAATTCTCTGTACAGCTGGGTATCCAAATTCATCAACATCAATCTCTACACCTTTGTCGCTTACACCATCATTAACATTGGTCAGCAGCTTATAGCGTCAGGCTACACAATGGAAATCGAACGTTACGATACCCTATTGACCAACGGCACCGTAACCAACCTGGATGCATTGATGGTTTATGTTTCAAATTCCGGAATGATCTACAACCAGCTTTTTACCTGTGTGGCCTATATCGTTACAGGCATCGGGGTTCTGATGACCCCAACTATTGCGGACAGCATTGTCTCCGCAGGTGGAGCCGGAATAATGACCAAAATGAAAAATGCAGCCGGAAAAGTGGCAAGCAGTGCTAAAACGGCTGTCCTGACAGTAAAAACAGGTGGAGCTTCTGCTGTCAGTGCTGCAGTAAAATCTACAGCAGTTGGTTCAGCATCGGGAAGAGTACAGTCAGCGATGAACAATAAAAAGAAATAAGAAATGCTTATCAAAAATATAGAACAGAGAATTAAAATCAATAAGATTGTATCACTCTCAACGATTGCTTTTGCGGTCATCATTGTACTGGCAGGATTCTTTTTTGCTTACAAAATGGTACAGGACTCCCGAAAATCCATTTACATTCTTGACAACGGGGTGCCTGTACTCGCTAAGCAAACGGATGTACTATTGAACCGACCGGTAGAATACAAGGCGCAGGTCGAATTGTTCCATCGTTTGTTTTTCACATTGGCTCCGGATGATGCCTATATCAAGGATAATATTCAGAAGTCGCTGTATCTCATTGACGACAGCGGAAAAAAGGAATACACCAACCTCCGGGAAAAAGGATTTTACAACCAGATTGTGGCTTCCAGCTCAATGGTCAGCATTCACACAGATTCAATCAAACTTGATTCGGAGCAAAAGAAATTTCAATTCTTCGGGAAGCAGATGATCACTAGGAAATCGTCGGTAATTACGCGAAAACTCATCACCGAAGGCTATTTCGATGATATTATCCGAAGCCCCAATAATCCCCACGGAGTTTTGCTGAAAAACTGGCGCATTATTGATAATGAAGAGCTCTCCAACCAAACCAAAAACTCCTATTAATATGAATACGACATTAATACAAACCGGTCGAAAATGGCTGAAACGGGCAGTAGAAAACCCAAAGAAATTCTTTACGTATTCGATGGTCTTTCTCATAGTTTCTTACATCGGATCAATGATACAGGGAATATTCTTCTCTTCTGAGACGGTATTTAAAATAAAGCCGCCGGTTTTTTATTCACACAGCACTGCAGTGCAAAATAAGGAAGTAAACCACAAAAAAGAAATGAAAAAAATAGTCACTGAGCTGAAAGCCTTGAAAATAAAAAGGGATCATAAAGAACTGCAGAAAGAGGATAGCCTGAGAATCGAATATTTGTTTAGTCAATATCAACAATTGAAAAATGGCCGCTAGCACTGAGACTATTGATCTAAAAATTTAAAAACAAATGAAAAAAATTAATTTCAAACAAAAGAAATACATTCTGCCGCTTTTGGCTTTGCCATTTCTCCTGCTGTTCGCTTATGTGGGCAATCAGTTGATGAAAGACGGCAAACCCCAGGATAAACCAAAAGAGCTTTCTCTGTCCCTTGGGGACACACAGGATTCCATTATGAGCAAAAATGATGCTTATGATGCGTTCTTTCAAAAAGAGGATAATCGGACGATGCTGGGAGGACTGGACAAAGAGCAGGACAGCCTGTTAAGCTATGACGATCAGCTTTCATTAGTCCAGAAAAGAAAAATAGATTCCTTGAAAGCCGTTTCTTCAAGGCAGAAACAATATCAGGCAAAAGCAAATCCGTCTTCCTACTACGACCCGAAACAGCAAAAGGAGGATAAGGATTACAAAAGGTCATCTGAGATCATCCGGATGCTGAATGAGAAGTCGTATGGGAGTCAGGAAAGTAAATATGCCGATACTCCAAAGGAAAAGCCACAAACTGCGCAGCCCGATCCTGTCAAATACCTGAAGCAGCAAATGCTTGTGATGGATTCCCTGGAAAAAGCACGGGATCCTGAATATCAGAGCAAGCTCGCTGCCGAGGAAAGACTCAAATCCAATAAGGAAAAAATGGAAGAGTTCCTGAACTCCACTTTCAATGTGAGTACATCCGGAATCAACAATGTTTTTAATGCTTTTTACAAGGATAAGGAAAACAGCTTCATCAAAGCGGTCATCGACGAAAACAACAAAGGATTGCTAGGAAGCCGAATCCGATTCCGGTTGTTAGAAGACATCTTTGTGGGCAACAGAAAAATCGATAAGGGTTCTATTTTATATGGCCAGATCTCCGGATTTTCAATTCAAAGGGTCGATCTGAAGATCGTATCGGTATTTATCAAGGGAGATATCTTTCCCGTTAACCTTTCCATTTATGATGTGGATGGAATAAAAGGTCTGTATGTTCCGCAGAGTGTGTTCCGGGATATGATTCGGGAAATGGGAAGCAACTCGGTACAGGGAACACAAATGGATATGGGAGGACAGGGATTTTTTACCAGCATCGGATCTAAGCTTTTTACTTCTACATCAAAATCCATCGCCAACCTCATTAAGACCAACAAAGCCAAACTGAAATACAACTCTTATGTATTTCTGATCGACGAAAAACAATTGAAAGAATCACAGAACAAACAAAATCAATAAAGTAATGAAAAGCTTATTATATTGCCTGCTGTTATTGGCAGCAACCTGTCTGACAGCACAAACCGCCACCAGTGAGCAGATTATTTCTGATCTGCCGGAACTTGAGATCACGGAAGGAATCAACCTGCATATGATCTCACCGGAACCGATCCAGTATGTCGATCTATCCACCGACCAACTGACCGGTGATCTACCCGCAACGAATATTGCAAGAATCAAAATTACCGATAACCCCATCTCTGATAAGGATAAGAAAAAACCATCCGTCTCTTTTTTCAGCGGTGATATGGTAGGTATCATCACCGTGGTTGGCCAGTCTTTCATCGTCCAGTACAAAGCCGTGTATAGAAATGCGGATAATCTCAATACGGTATCCAATATCCATATTCAGCCGGAAGCAATGCAGCCTATCGAATTTGAAAAAATGGTGTTGTCAAATTTTGAGCTGAGGAAGTTTGCAATGGATATTATTCAGAAACATAATGAAAAAAAGCCGATCAGAGCGGAGCAAAACCTGAACCTGGATATGCAGCTTAATAATGTCTATGTAATAGGTGATTGCATTTTTCTGGATATGACCTTTAAAAACAGCTCCAACCTGAGTTATGATCTGGAAGCCCTTAAGTTTTCTATCGAAGATAAAAAGATCCACAAAGCAACCAACAATCAAAGCATCGACCTGACCCCGCTCTTTACATTAAATCCTCAAAAGCACTTCAGGAAGAATTTCAGGAATATCTATGTTTTCAAAAAGTTCACCTATCCGAATTCCAAAGTGATGATGATCCGGCTAATTGAAGAGCAGCTCTCCGGAAGAACCATCGAAATGAAAGTCAACTACTCGGATATTCTTAAAGCCGACACCTTCTAGCAGATAAGGCTAGTCATAATTTCAATCTTCTAATTTTATAATTAAAGAAAATGCAAGAACAACAACACCAGATCAAAATCTACGGCTTTCTACAGAAGGCAGTTTATGCTGTGGTTGCATTGGATTGTGCTTCGCTGTTTTACCTGAATGCCGATATCCCTGTGGTTTCCAATCTTCTGAAGAACTTTTCGAAGATGAGTTTTATCTATCCCCCGATTAATGCCAAGTACGCCACATTGGTTTTAATAGGATTGGTTGCGGTAGGAACAAAAGCCAAGAAGAAGAGAAATCTCCATAAAGCTCGGGAGATCATTACGCCTATGATATTGGGATTAGCGATGATATTTTGCGCCCTGATCTGGCAGGAAGAAGCAGGAAACACGGCACTTCCCAAAATATTCCCGGGAATGAACCTGTACCAAGTTATCTACGCGGCACTCTCTTTCATGGGTGCCGTTATCCTCCAGATGGGTGCAGACAGCATCTCAAAGCTGATGCAGCAGAAAATGGGAAAAGACCGATGGAACGTTGAGGAAGAATCCTTTAATCAGAATAAAGAGCTGGTCAGTACGGATATGAGTATCAATATCCCTTATTTATTCCGGTATAACGGGAAGATCAATAAAGGCTGGATCAATATTAATCCGTTCCGAGGAACAACGGTGATCGGAACACCGGGAAGCGGCAAATCTTTCGGGGTGATTAATCCGGCTATCCGGCAGATGATCGCCAAAGGTTTCTGTCTCTGCATCTATGACTTCAAGTTTCCGGATCTCGCGCAGATCGCCTATTATCATTATTTGCTGAAAAAAAGCCAAGATTCGGATTATCATTACAGTTTTCACGTCATTAATCTGAATGAGGTAGAAAAATCAAAAAGAGTCAATCCGTTTCATAAAAAGTATATCCAAACTTTAGCGGAAGCACAGGAAATGGCGGAATCGATGGTGTCGTCATTACAGAAGGGCGGCAGCAGTTCGGGAGGCGGCTCGGATGCTTTCTTTACGCAATCCGCGATCAACTTCCTTTCATCCTGCATTTACTTTTTTGCCAGGCTGGAAGATGGAAAATATTCGGACCTGCCGCATATTCTTGCCTTTATGAACCGAAGCTACCAGGAGATCTTTGATACGCTGTTTACAAATGAAGAGATCGGCTCTCTACTGTCTCCCTTCAAAACAGCCTATGATAACAGAGCCTTCGACCAGCTGGAAGGACAGATCGGCACCTTGAAGATATTCCTGTCCCGGCTTGCGACCAAAGAAAGTTTCTGGGTGTTTTCCGGTGATGAAGTGGAACTGAAAATTACAGATCGAGAAAATCCGTCAATCCTGATCCTGGCTTCCGACCCCGGAACGCAGGACATCAATTCAGCATTGTATTCTTCGGTTCTGAACAGAACACTGCGGCTCATCAATTCCAAGCATAATCTGCCGGGAGGTATTATCGCAGACGAATTCCCAACCATCTACATTCATAAGATCGATAATGTAGTTGCCACTGCAAGAAGCAACAGGATGGCTGTATTACTCGGGCTTCAGGAGATCCCACAGCTCCGGCAGTTTTACAAAAAAGAAGTGGCGGATACCATTTCTGCGATTGTCGGAAACATTCTTTCCGGTTCGGCGAGGGATAAAAATACACTGGACTGGCTGGAAAAGTTGTTTGGAAAGATCAAACAGAAATCTTATTCCCAATCCATCTCGCAACAGGGAACAACAACCAGCATCAATGAAAAGATGGACCATATGATCCCAGCCGGAAAGATCGCAGCCCTGAAAACAGGTGAAATGGTCGGGATGATAGCACAAGGCGAAGAAAATGATACGGACGAATACAAGACCTCAGCAATTCACGGAAAGATCAATCTGGATTTGAAAGCCATTAAAAAGGAAGAACAAAACTACGTCCCGATGCCGGTCTACTATTCATTTACAGACAAAACGGGAAAAGACCGGAAAGAGGATATTCTGATGACCAATTTCCGGAAGATCAACAAGGAAGTGAAACTCATTGTAAACGAACACATAAAAAACAGCGTAGAATGAAATCAACACTTAAACGGTTGTTATTAGGAATCCTTTTATCCCTACACTTATGCGTGTTCGGACAGTTCAATACGCTTACACCCACATTGCCAAAGAAAACCGACCATCCCATCCTGGCGGAGCAGATGAAGGAGGCAGACGATCCAAACCAGAAGAAAGGCAAAAATTTCTGGAAGACTATTTTTAATAGCAGCAAGTCTGACCTGAAGAAAGAACTGGATTCCCTGAAAACAATAATCAGAGAAAACTCCAAATCCAACAGTAAAAAATGGGAGGTGCAAAAATTGAAGGATTCGCTGATTTTGAAACCTCAGGGACAGGCCATTAATAAGGCAGAGAATGACTTTAAAAAGAGTTCTGCAGATACTGAGTTCCCGAAGATTTCAATGCCATTGGACAGAACCATTTCTGTCACATCACCCTACGGTACAAGAATACATCCGATATCAGGAACCACAAGAATGCACAACGGCATCGACCTGAAAGCTTATTACGAAAACGTATATGCCGTAATGGACGGAATTGTTTCCGGAACAGGTTGGGATCCGCGTGGTGGAGGCCATTATATTAAGGTGAAACATTACAACCGCTTTGAAATAGCCTACCTGCATCTCTCAGAAATCTATTATAAAGTCGATGAGTTCGTTAAAGCGGGATTTGTGATCGCAAGAAGCGGCAATACCGGAAACTCAACCGGAGCGCATCTGCACTTTTCTGTCCGGGAAAATGGTAAGTATATCGATCCTATACGTTTTCTCAATGACCTTGTCAACGCTCATCATTTGATCTCCTCATCTTACTAAATACAATAAAAACACTTACATCTAAAATAACAAAATATACGACTATGCAACATCCAAATTTACCGACAGAAGACCTCAAGAGCTATGGCATCATCAATGAGGATCTGACATTTACCGAAAAATTAAGTCCTGAAGATGTTCAAAAGTTTTTGCGTGGTTATACCATCGTTGCTGATAACGACAGGAACCGCGCTACTTTTCAGCTTACGGACAATAATACCCAGCTGAAGGTCATCTTCCTGGAACGTGATAAAAGCCTATCGGAAATTCTCGAACAGAGCAGAGATAGAGTCCAATACACGGACGTTAAAGATCTGTCAAAATCTCCGGCTGATTGGAACATTGAAAAGAAAGCGTTCATCTTCGATAAGGAAAACGGGAAAACTGTGGAATTCGATTTAATTAAAAATGCTACCGAACTCACCGCCATTATCGCCGATCAGAAGGATGTACAGGAATTAAACCGATACAAAGCAGAACTGCAAAAGATGAAAAATTATCTCTACGACAAGATGGATCAATACCCTGAGATTGCGAAAGATATTGCCAATGATTTGAATATTGTTGATAAGCAGATCAGTTCTGTTTCCGCCATTTCCAATACGGAACAGCAGGCAGAAAATCATCATCCTAGTGGTGTTCAGCTTGATGTAAACGACCGTGATCGATATGAAGATGCCAATCGCCACCGGGAAGAAGAGCAGGAAGAAGAATTACACAGACATAAAGGAAGAGGAAGATAATTTTTATTCGAAAAAATACAGATGAAAAGCAATGAAATTTTATACTCTAAGGGAAATAATGATGAATGCCATACTCCCGGATATGCAGTGCTCCCGATCATAGAATATATCCCCAAGATGCCATTGTATGGTGTCCGTTTGATACACAAGAAAGCCGATTCGTGAGCGAGATCGCAAAAGAAAATAAAGTTGAGTTTTCGCATATCCGAAACGGGCAGGATTTTTACTACTATGAGCCTGAAAAGTGGGATGTCATCATATCAAACCCGCCTTACACCAATAAAAGGAAAATTTTTGAAAGATGTTTGGAATTCAATAAGCCTTTTGCTCTGCTGATGTCAAATACCTGGCTGAATGATGCGGCTCCAAAGCAATTGTTTATGGATAAAGACTTACAGTTACTGATGTTTGACAAGAGAATCAAATTCAATTGTAATGGAGTGGTTAACAACAAAATAACTTTTAGCAGCAGCTATTATTGCTGGAATTTTCTTCCAAAGCAGATTATTATGGAAATTATATCAGAGAATAAATTATGAATTTTAAAGTAACCGAAAGCTTAATTTATGAGCCATCTCTTTCTAAAGGTTGGGAATGGATTCATTACGATGACGGCAGTGGATCACTCATCAGCCCAAGTGGTAACACTTACTACAATTATGACCTACAGACAAAGGAATATCGTTTACCTTATGGCTGTAATGACTGGACAAGTTTAACAGGTAGTGGTGATCAACTTATAAGCCTAACTGAATTTAAAAAATTCGCAGAAAATGAACTGACAGAAAGAGCATTTACCAACGATATTTTTCCGAAACTTTCAGAAGAAGAACGCACAGATCTGCTGAGTTTTAATAGCTCATTAAAAGAGAGAGACTTTACTGTGAAAAATTTAAACATTAGCATATCTCAAAGGCAAAGCTATTTAGAAAAGATGGAATATGGAACAACGAACGGAGACTATTCTTTGACTGAGCAACAATTGAAGCAGCTTCCGGATTTTGTTGACCGCCATCATCTATCAAAAAATGATAAATATGAATTGGCCTACGGTCTACTGGAAAAACAGCAATATGCTGAAGCATATTCTATTTTGCCGGGAGGGCAGATCATCAAGATGTATCTCGATGAGGACGGAAATTCATCATATAGGCCCTTATCGATCAACGAAGTAAAATATAACAATCAAAATCACAACATTATGGAAACACAAAAAGATTTCGACCAGGTAAAATACCTGAAAGACCAGATGAAATATCTTGGATTTGGAGAAGATGAAAAACTCCACAAAGATTTAGAACAAGGAATCAGTGCAAAGAATCAACAGTTTGAAATAAAAACTTCTTCCGATAAAACCTTACCGGGAAATAAAGTCGATTTTACGTTAAAGTTTAACAAAACGGAACGCGGAGGCATTTTTCTTAATTCCTACAATGCAATACTGACGAATGCAAATGGCGATGACCGATCTCATAATTTCACGGTCACAAGGGAAAGCAACTTCACCGCTAAAGAAGCAATCAATCTCTTGGAAGGGCGAAGTGTTAAAATTGAATTTCAGAATCCAAAAAGCAAACAGCAGGAAACCGCTTTTGTACAATTTGATTTTGAAAAGCCCAAAACCGGAAAAGGAAATTACTATTTCCAGAATTTCTATCAGAATTATGGTGTGGAAACCGATAAGATCGTAGAAAAATCCAAGCTTGTTTTTGACAAACTGGAATGGAAGGACAATACCATAAAATCTTTGGAAAAAGGAAATGTGGTGAAGGTAAAATTTGAGCAAGATGATAAGGTGATCGAAGGGAAAGCCGTGTTAGACCCTCAGAACCGAAACCTGAAGTTGTATGATTCCGAAATGAACCGGATTAATACCAACAAACCGCTGGAAGGACTGGAACAAGACAACAGGCACGAAAAAAATAACGTGAAAGAGCAAAGCATTAAACGATAAATAATACCTGACCAATATCCGAAAGCGGTGGGTCTTTGTGATGTGCCGCTTTTTTTAATCGATCAAAATGAAATTACAGATTCACAAACACAAAAATTAAATAAAAATGAATGTGAGTAAAAAAAAATTAATACTTCAGTATGTATTCCTGTTATTGGTGCTGATCTCCTGTCATAAAGAAATCAAGTCGGAAAAAGGCGGAATTGACCTTATTTCAAATGTTTATTTTGATGCTTCCAAAGGATTGGATAAAATACAAAACTTCCACCTTTCAAAAATCAATTATCAGAATGACTCTATCATCGAAATGGTTCCTGACCTGGAGTTTCCTGAAATGACAGCCGCAACCTATTTCATCAAAGATTCTGTCTTGTACGAGTTGGAAAATCAGAAAAGTCCGTCCCTCTTTTCGGAAATCAAGAAAAAGCATAGACCACGTTCTGTCTACAACAAAGCGAGGGGAGCGGTATTTACAAAAGAGCCGCTTCTGAATTACAGAAACCGCAGGACATTAAGCGACACGGTGCTTTTCAAAAAGAATTACAAACGCTTTGAGATCAATTCACCCTGGAGTTATACCCGATATTATATTTACCCGACGGATACCATCTTTCCCTATGCCCTGTACAGTGAAGTTGGCAGAGATTACCGCGGAAGAATTGAGCGGATAGATTCGTACGATAAAAAGAAGGATATTTTCGTGACCCTTCAGCTGATTCCCAGAAAGAATTGGGACGATTCCGCTAAAGAAATTTTTGAATTTAACCATTTTGTAAAAAACAGAAGAAAGTGAGCAACCAAGAGGTTTCAGGAAATTCCTTTGGCGATATTTCCATAATGGATGGAACTAAAAATGAAATGATCGTTTTTACAAGCAGTGAAGACAGGCTTGCGTTTTTGGAGCTCCTCCGGTCAAATAGGCAAAACAACAACAGGACCATTGTAACCCTTAATTCCAATGAAAATACAAGGAAATTCCTGAATAGGTATCAAAATTTTGACGGTAAAATATTCCTTTGTCTGAATGGTTACAAAGCCGGTGATTTAGTAACCGGAAAAATTCTTAATGCTTTCAAGGACAAAAACATCAAAGACATCAGGTCGTTGTACGGAATTTCCGAAAATGGAAATCAAAATCTCAATGACTATCTGCAAAACAAACTAAATAAAAATGGTATTTTAGATGAATCAAAAAATGAAGCCGATGAAAAAGACAGAACTGGATCCGAAAGAATTTCCGACACTCAGCACCTGGGATTCGAATCTGCTGGAAGAAGTATTGGAAAGCTTAGCGAAAGCAGCCAATCCGAACAAAGCGGAAATCACACAGGTGGACGAAGTTTGGACCGCCACGATGCTGGAAATGGACTTGCAGACGCAATCCGGGAGCATTTGGTCGGAGACAGAGATCGAGGACGATCCAATGACGGAACACAACCGCGAAATGATAAACAAAATGAAGCAGGAGAACATTCCGTGGGCGGAATCGTACCTGGGAGAACTGTATCCGATACAGAAGAACGAGGAAGATCAGTTTCCGATGTAGAAGATCTTTTATCAAAATATAAAGGTCAGAAGCTGACCAATGAACAAGTTGCGGAAGTCGTTTCCGCAGCTTGTTTCGTTTCTGACGATCACCAAGTCCATCTTAAAGAAAATCTCGTCATATCCGATGATCTGAAGGAAGTATGCAGCCAATTCCGAAGCGGAGGAACAGCTAAAGAAGGCAGAGGGATTTTAGATGAATATTACACTGATTCCAAAATTGTTGATGCGGTCCGGAATTTAATCAAAAATCATTTTAAAGGCCGGAACGAAATTTCTGTCTTAGAACCCAGCGCTGGAACCGGCAATTTTCTGTACGCCGCAAAAGAGCTGGAAGCAAAGGTCAATATCACTGCTTTTGAGATCAACGAAACCACCGCAAAAATTGCTAAAATCCTTCATCCTGATACAAAAATTAACCTCCGTTCTTTTGAAACGGAATTTATTGACAAGATAGGAAATAAAAAAGCGTTTTCCGAGCCATATGACTTAGTCATCGGTAACCCGCCTTATGGCGATCACCGCGGTTTGTACAAAGGTTTGGGGGAAGAACCGAAAATTTCCAAATACGAAGACTACTTCGTGAAACGTTCACTGGACTCCTTAAAACCCAACGGAGTTCTGGCAATGGTGCTGCCATCGGGCTGGCTAAACCGGCAGAAGAATCTTCTTAATGCCAACATCATCGAAGGCTTCCGTCTGCCTAGTGGCGCTTTTGCAGGAACACAAATCGGAACCGACATCATTATTCTTAAAAAAAGCGGTCAGAAAATCTCAACAGACATTTCCAATTATTTTGAAACTAACCCTTCCAGAATTTTAGGCGAAATACGTGAAAAAACCAACCGTTTCGGCCGTCCGGAAAATTATGTGTACGGAAATCTGGAAGACGCACTATCTAAAATTCAACAATTCAAAAACAATAAAGAAACTGAACGAATCGGTAATCTGTTTGAAGATCTGTTTTTAGAAGCTGAAGAACAAAGTAAAACGACGGACTCTACTTCTGTGAAGAAAGATTTAACCCAAACGAATCCGGAGGGTATTGCTGATAAGGAAAAAAATGATGTTAACCATAACGAAGTCCGGGAAAAAATTGAAATCGTCCTTTCTAAGCTCAATGCCATAAAATTCAAGTCGCCTGCGGTTTTAAAAGAAATTTTTAAATACAAAAAGCTGCAATCCGAGCTGTCAGATCAACCAAAGAAGTTTTCAAAAGAGAAAATTGATGACATTCTGCAAAAAGCAGAAAAAATCATCCACTTACAGGAAACCAAAAATACGGAGTACAGGTATCAGACCAGCCCGGAACTTAAAAAAGGAATTTTAAAATACCACTTTTCCAAACCTGATGAGATCGTCAATACCTCACTTCAGAACAAATCGGATATCCTGGAAGAAGAGCTTGAAGCATTCCGGGATACTTCATATGACGGAAGTTTACACGATTACGACAAGCATTATCGTTTTGCCAATTTTATTGATGGGCGTTGGGTTCACGATTTTTATTATGCCGAAGGAAATATTTATGCAAAGCTGGAGAAGCTTGAAATTGACTTTAAGGATAAAAATGCGGTTGGAGGAACACTGGATCAATACAACAAACAGTTAAATCTTCTTTTAAATGCGCTTCCTAAACCAAAAATTTTAGATGAGATTTTTATCAGTCCGAATCACGAGTTTGTAAACCAATTTGATTTAGGAACCGTTGAAAAAGACCGGTGGAACTCAAACACCAGGCAAACAGAATCCGTAACGGTTAATTATAATCTCGCCGAAAAATTCAAAGATTTTGTCGGCACTTTATCGAGTGAGGCTTTTGCCGGATCCTCTGCCTGGGAAGTAAAAGGTTTTGTCGATAATGAAACCGTTACGGGCAGTGATAAGGAAAGGAACGCGTTGGTTCGGGAAAGAAGAAAGACCGCGGCCAATGACCTGTTTCAGAAATTTTTGACAGAAGAATTAACGGATGATTTGAGAGAGCGTTTCGTCAAGGATTTCAACAGGAATTACAACAATATCCACGTTCCCGATTATTCAAAATTTCCTCTATTCTCAAAGATCCACAAGAACTTTAAGGGACGTGAGCTAAGACTAACCGAAGTTCAGAAAGCCGGGGTCGGAAGGCTTACCACCAAAGGCGTCGGTCTGCTCGCACACGAAGTCGGATTTGGGAAAACCTTGTCAGGGATTCTGTCGATGCACGAGGCAATGGAACGGGGAAACGCCAAAAGACCACTTATTGTAGTTCCTAATGACAGTATTTTGAAACAATGGGTAGAAGCCATTTTTGAAACCATTCCGAATGCGAAATTAAATGTTCTTGGGAATCTCGGTAAAGATTATGACCTCACTAAATTTGATAATAAGGACGGTGAAATCACCATTGTAACATATGAGGGTTTCAACAATATTGGTTTTTCTGAAAATATTACTCAAGATCTAGCTTCCAAATTCTCCTACATCTCCGAAAGTGAGATGCGAAGTGTTAATTTCATCAGCGAAAGAGATTTTCAGAAAGAGTTGGAGAAAGAGAAACAGATTGAAGGGAAAATGAAGCGGGGAAAAATCTACGATTGGGAGGATTTCGGTTTTGACCACTTAACCTACGACGAAGTCCACAATGCCAACCATATTGTGGGTAAGGTGAAAATTGAGGATCGCCGATTTGCTTCCGACTTCAGAAGCCAGAATCAGCAGACCTCAAAACTGGGAATCAATACCTGGATGGCGGCGCAGTACATTCAGGACAAAAACAATGGCAGAAATGTGACCCTTCTTTCTGCAACGCCGTTCACCAACAAGCCCCTTGAGTATTACTCGATATTGTCGCTGATCGCCAACAAACGCCTGGAAGAATCCGGCTATTTCAATGTCAATACGTTCTTTGAAACTTTTATGGAAGCCGATACCGATATGGAGATCGATGCAAAAGGTGACGTGAAGTTCAAGGCCAATGTCCGCCGGTTTAAGAATAATTCTTTGTTTCAGCAGCTTTTGTCGGAATTTATTGACATTAAAGGAGAAGAAGACAATCCCGAACTGAAACGCCCCACCAAGATCAACAAAGAATATAAAATTCAGCAGAATGATCTGACCAGAGAACAATGTGATCTACTCAATGACAGCTTCGATGACACCCAGCAGGGAGCCATCCTAGCGCATATCCTCAATGCCAGGCTCATTGCAATCTCGCCCTACCTGTCGCCTTATTATGATGGTGAAATGCCATCTGTCAATGAATTTATCGAAAATTCTCCCAAGCTAAAGCTGACGATGGATTTGATCCAGCAGAATAAAAATGATATTCCTGATTCCGGACAAATTATTTATTCTGAATTGGCCGTATCAGAATTTCCTAAGCTGAAAGAATACCTTATTAATGAAATAGGTTATAAACCGGATGAAATCGGAGTCATCACCGGAGCGACAAGTAAAACCAACAGGGTAAGGATTAAGGATGACTTCAACACCGGAAAAATTAAAGTAGTCATCGGAAGTGAAGCGATACAGGAAGGAATGAACCTTCAAGAAAATACCAGCGACGTTTATTTGCTTTCGCTGCCTTACAATTTTACTTCTTTACGACAAGTGGAAGGACGCGCCTGGAGACAGGGAAACAGGAATGAAAATGTACGAATTAATTTTATGCTGACCAATGATAGCATTGATGTCTTTATGCTGCAGAAATTGCAATCTAAGCAGGCCCGATATCTCGAAGCGATGAAGAAGGGAGCGGATGTCCTGGATATTTCTGATATTTCTACACAAGAGCTTAAAACCGCCATTATCACTAATCCTGAAACAAGAGCCAACATTGAAATTGAATTGATGAAAAAAAGAATTGAAAGTGAGAAAAACAAACATCTTGCGGATAGTGCTTTTGTGCTAAGGAAATATGAGGGCTTTACAAAAGTTCAGGAAGAGGTTACAAAAGCGCAGGACAGTTATAATAGGATTTTAGGGTATTCACAAGAAGAGGGCGGAAATTCGGAATACTGGAAAAGCCAGCTTCCGCATTACCAAAAAGCTATCGATGCAGCAAAGGAATTGGTCTCGCAAGCCAAAGAAGATCTCGCAATGAAGGGCGTAAATGTAGGTGAAATCGAAAAACAAACTCAGGATACTGAAGCTAAGATCGCTGAACTTGACAAAAGACTGGAAGAGCTTCCGGAGATTAAACAATCATTGATTATTCAATATAAAAAAGAGAAAGAGCAGCAATTGAAATTCGCTGAATGCAAAGATATTATTAAAGAAAGAGCTGACGAAAATATACTTTTTTTTAAACCTGATTTATTTGTTCATCCAGGTAACAAAAAGACATCACAAGCTACAGATCAAAAAAACAATATTCAAGATAAAAGTTTGGATGACGAACAAAATGTTTTTTTAGGTAGAAAAAGATAAAGAAACTACCAAATTTTAATTTGTATTTATCTGCAACGGTCACTACCTGATCTGACGCTCTAAAAATAGATTGACGCAATGATTATTAACTAAATAAGCCTAAACAGCTAACTTCTGGACAGAGAACGAGTAAATATGGTCTGTCTATATTTCAAATTTTTATTTGTTTGATGAGTCATAATTCGATTGATATAAGCATTTAATAAACATATTACGATAAATTACGAAACCTTCTCATGTCAAATTAATATCTTTGATTTAGCAATTATATTTTACAAATCAATTATTATGGTAGTGAAATTACAGAGGTTACTTATCTTTTTGTCTTTAGTATGCCTTTCGCTCAGCCTTCAGGCACAGCATAATTTAGCTTCCGATGCATTACTTGATCGTTTAAGCGGAAAATGGCTACTCACCGGCTTAATGGACGGTAAGCAGGTAAAACACGATATCAACGCAGATTGGGTTTTGGGGCATGAGTATTTTCAGATCAAAGAAACATCGCGTGAACGGGAGGCCGATGGGCGTCCAGCTTACGAAGCTATTATTTATATCACATTTAACCAATCTACCAATCAGTACGATTGCCTGTGGCTGGACAATACCAGTAACGCCGGGCTATCCAATGGCGTTATTGCACACGCAGGTAAAGAACCAAATAAATTGGCTTTAGTATTTAAATTTAATGAACATTTTTACTTTCACACTACTTTAAAGTACGAACCAAGTCAAGGTTCGTGGACATGGTTAATGACTTGTGATGATAATGGAAAAAAGGAAACATTCGCTAATGCCATAATGCGAAAAGCTGAATAGGAAATTTAACATTAGAAATGGTTTTGTAGGAACTCCCGTAATGATTTTGACAATTTTTTGTATTTCCTAACTTGCATGGATAAAATACCTTACATCCATCAAAAAATGACTGCACTAAATCACACCAAAACTATTAAATTGTTTTCTTAATAAAATCGTCGATATCTTTATTTCGACTTTCAGATAAGGTAATTATCAACTTGCTAAACTGAACCAACTTTTTTGAAACAAGTAAAGTGACTGATTTCGAATTATCTTTATTGAGTGCAAAAGGTTTCATTAAAACATTGATATGCTTAAGAACATTATCATCTTGTCCGCCCCAATCAAAATTGTATTCAACCAAAGCAATGGCAAAACCATATTTCACCTGATAAAAAAGGATTCCAATACCGCAACTGACCTGATAAAGGTCCATCGCTTTAAGAGATATTCCAGTACAAAAAATGTGGTCAGAACTCGTATAAATTCTATAATTATATTCAGGTTTGGAACTATCATGTAAGAAATTGAGCATTTGGCTTAGCCCACCAATCCAACTAGACTGTGTTGGTTTTTCAACCTGCTCAACTTCAAAAAGATCATTAATAGCTTCCAGATTTTCCTGCCTGGCTTTTTGAATTATCCTTTTATAGATTTTCTGTTGGTGTCCATCTGCCATATCAAAAAAAGGATTTTCTTTTTGAATATTAAATTGTGCAAAATCCTCTCCTTTAATATAGTTTTCCAGAATCTGATCGATTATTTCAGAATATTTTTCTTGTTCTTTTTCTCTGTTTGAGAAGGAGAGACTTTCCTCAAATGACAAATTATAATTATCCGGAAGATTAACATTTTCTTTTTCTTTCATCACCTCTTTGTTTTTTCTCGAATCTATTAATTCTTCATTATAAGCAAACACTTTGTAACCAGAGTTTCTGAATTCACTTACAGGGATTTGAAGAAAATTACTTTTTTTCGACACTTTTTTCTTAAGATAATTATCAATAGCTTGTATTGTTAAGAAGCCATCTTCATCATACAAACTATATTCTTTTATTGCCTCCAAAAAGAAATAAGTGAAGTAGCTGTTTTTTATATCCTCATTTTGAACAGCTTTCTTTTTACTCTCTGTAGCAAACATTAAACATAATTCGGAAGAATTGTAATCTAACCGCCTTATTTCTTTTTCGGGATTATTACCTTTAAAATAGACTTTAGCCCCAGAGTGGCACGCATCTATTAGAAGATATTGATTTTTTGGGCTAATCTTATAAAAATATCTGATCAATATATCTTGTATTGTTAGCTCAGTATTATCCTCAAAAATTATTTTTGATTTTTCCTCGTTTTTGTCATAATCTCCGTGACCTGAAAAGTAGAAAAACAACAGATCTCTTTTAATTTTAAAATCTTTTTCGATTAGAGCAAAAGCTTCATCGATCTGCTCCTTGACAGGTTTGTTACTATCAGTTATTTTAAAAATGTTCTTTTTAGAAAAACGACAATGGGATATAAGAATACTCTCCAAGTCTTCAACATCTTTAATACAGTACGGTAACTCATCGCCATCATAATTATTCATACCAATGAGTATGGCAAACTTGTTTTCAGACATGATTTGATTTTTTATTCAATAAATTTCTGATATTAGTAAAAATAGTAATTATTACAACCTATAAAACTGATTTAGATTTTTTTTGGATAAAGGTAATGGAACTATAATAATAACTCTTCAGAATTTTAATTGAGTTTATTATTAGATAGTATTATTCAAATCAGAAAATTTAAGAGTATTCAAGATTTGATGATATAAAGTAAATCTTGAATTAGCAAAATTAAACTGTTCGTGCCTTGCAAGATTGTTGATGGTATATCCTATATAGCATTTCTCCTCATCATTTATTTGCGACACAATAGTATCTATGTAATGCTGGTCAAGTTCCCCATTTATATTGTTAAATACTATAATGTCATTTTCAGGAATTGTAGTAAAATTATCCTTTACTCTAAATACAACATTTCTAAAATTCATTTTTGAAAAAGTATTTTTTACCTGCTCTTCTGATTCTTGCGAAGAACTAATAGTGAGAATCTTTTTTGTTCGCTTTAATATTCGTTCATACTCCTCATCTTTGATAATAGAAATAATATATTCCCTTTTCTGTTCAATAATTGTTTCGATTTTATCGGTTATTTTTGCGTTAATTTTTTTATTTAATCCCCAAAAATGATTATATAAATTCACACCTAAAGCTGCGATAGCAGCGACAGTCAATCCTCCAAATAACCAGAATAGAGACTTCGAGGTTTCCTCAGTGTCTTTCTTGAATTCCTTTATAGAATTGTCATAATCAATCTTTGCTGTTTTGTCAATATTTTCTTTATAATCTTCCAAAACAGACATTCTTTCGTTCAAATCAGCTAATGTTATCGTGTCCTTCTTGGCAAAGAAAAATACTGGAAAAATGAGTAGAATGAATAATAAGTTAAATTTTTTCATAAGTATAGATTTTATTGTTTGAAATTAAATGAAACTGTATTTGAAAATCCTGTTTTGTATACCCAATGATACAGAGTACCGGCTTATTTATTGAAACCTCTTTACAGTCAGAAATTTGTTTCATCGCTTTAATGTCTTCGCCGCTTGGTCTTGTTCCGGCATTTGGGTGGCTGTGCCATTCTCCCACATAATATTTGGAAGGGTCGTAATGATAGAAGCATTTTAGCTCTTCCTGCAGATCTTTTGTTTCTCTTTCAAAATAGAGAGGACTGGCTTTAAAAGATTTTGGAGCGAGAATATCCGTAATGACCAAGTCATTATTTTCATTAGTGTAAAAGCCGATAAGAAGACCTCCAAATTCATTCGGATAATGTTTCCTTGCGGATATAAGCATTTCTTCAATTATCGTGTTCTCAATCTGGATGGTTAGATTTTTATCCTTTAGAATATACTTAGAATTCATTCAATAAAATTTTAAGGTTATCTTCAAACGTAGTCTCAATCACAAAATTTGCTATTGTTTTGTTGGCTTCCAGTTTAAAATTAATATGTTTTAATGCCGCTTGAACAAGTAAAGCAATATCATTATAAGACGCTTTGAAGGTCGGACTCCAACAGCCTACCGGGTCGTGAAGGTCATCGATATCATATTTTAGTACATCATTAAATTGCGTTCTTGAAAATTTATATCGATTTCCCTCACAGGCACAAACTAGCTGTCCTGCTTTATTGGAAATTGAAAAGCTAAAGAGATTGTTTTTTAAATTAAGTTTTGACATTAAGTATAACAGGTCATTGTCTGTTGTGCAGTCAAAAACGAAATTATAAGAATTAAATATCTCTTCGAAATCCCGTATTTTTTCCGGAGTGTTTTGAAGTAATAGTTTTAGATCCATATCAAAAGTCGGAATTTCCACATAGGGAGAAATGGCATATAGTTGTTCTCTTAATTCTTCTGTTTTAGAACAAATAAGTGGACTCAGCGTGTACTCTGATCTGCATATATTCTCAGGATATTTCCTATCAAAATCAACAATACATAAATTTTTACATCCTCCTCTGACCAAAGTATTTGCAACCATACTTCCTACAGCTCCAATACCAATTAACAATATTCTGCCATTAGTGATCTTGTCACTGAGCTTTCCTCTTCCAAAGAAATAATCGTAGCTTATGTTATGGGTATTTCCCCAAACAATATCTTCTTCTTCATCCAAGTATGTCTTCCATTTTTTATTAGATCCTTTTTTACCATAAATTGGCAGACTTCCCGATTTTAAAATAATCATTTCCCAATGCAACTCTCCGTTAGGAATTTTGTACCCTATAATTAAAGGAATGATCTCGCCTTTGTTGAATATATTTTGATCCCAGTAATGAAGGATTTCAAGAAAGCTTTCGCTTAAGTAAGGTCTCAATTGTCCCCATCTTTCAAAAGTGAATTTCCCATACTCCGCCGGAATATTTTCGATATACACGTATACGCCCTTGTTCTTAGGCAATGATTTTATTCTTGGATTCCACTTAACATCATATAATGGTTTTGTGTGAATATTGTTAAAAGATTGGAGATAAAAATTACGTATTATTGTTTCTTCATCATACATCCCCGGTTGTACTTCCGAAACTGAGATTAGTCCGAATTCTCCTTTTATGAATTCCTTCTGAGCATTATTAAAGCATAGAGAGTAATAATTATTTTCAAACAAAGATAAAGGAGTCATAATATGCTCATATTTTCTTCCGTCTGCGTCCGAATCTTGTATGTAGTATTTCTTTATCCAAAGACGTAGGGAATTAAAATCATGCTGTAGTTTTTCTTCCAAGTTGACAGAGTGGGTGGTATGGATGCAGATACTTCCATCCTTCATGATATGCCCATACGATAGCAATTCGGGATTTTTAAAACTTATGGATTCTTGATTCTGAAACTGAAACGGATAAAGAGGATTGATGGATACTTCGAAATCAAGAACAATAGAAGGCTCAATTACTATCGAAATTGAGCCTTCAATAAATCCTGTCAGTTCGGGATTATATGAAAATTTTTTAAGAATTTTAATATCAGTCTGCTCCTGAATAAAATTTTCGACACACTTTAATTTGTCCATTTTACAATTATCCAAAATTAGTCTTAGGGGGCACCGAATATAACGAGCCAGATTTAGAACCGTATGAATTACTTTCCTCTTCTACAAATTTTTCATTTTCAGGAAAATAGACCTTGATGTTCTCATCATTATCTTCTATTCTTTCAAGAATGTTTTTCATTTCATTGCTCAAAGTCGTTTTTTCAAAATTTTCAAGAGTATCCATCAGGTTATTTGACGAGTTCCCAGGATCTTTCAAAGTGAAACCAGATACAGTAGCGTTATCGCGAATATATTGCAATACCGTTTTCAATTTCTCCCATAGGTTTCCGCTTACATCCACTTTTTCCACTGCTTTTATCACAAATAGTTCCAAAAAAAAGGATTTATATTTTTTACTATGCTCTATCTTCCAGATTTTTAATAATCTAATAATTTTTCTAATCTTTTCTTTATCATTGTTGGCTCTATCATTAACATGACCTTTTTGTGCTTCAATATTAGTTTTCAAACGGTCACTGCCTGCGGAGAAAAGACCATAATTTGAATAAACATATAAATTCAGATTTTGGTCATCTTTATATTGATCCTGATTGAATTCTCTTCCCGGAACTACATCTATCTCTATTACATCTCCATCAGAATCAGAATAAAACTCAATTCCAATACTTACTTTCTGCTTTTTTATATAGGCTGACTTGCCAAACTCATCTTGCAAGAAATTATGTACATCTTCGTACATTTGTTTTAGAGTACCATTTGACCCGAACGCATTTCTTTTGAAAGGGGAAACCAGATCAAAATCAAATTTTGTATTGACGGCAGTGTTTTTTGCGTAAGAACCAGAGTTGAATGGAGAATATATTTTATCTCCGTAATATCTTTCTAAAGCTTCTTTTACTTCTTTGTTCCTGTCCTTAAATTTTTGTAATAATGACTCCTCTCTTGTAATTTGATGCGTCTTAATCGCGGATTCTAAATGTTTACTTTTGTCCATAGTGTATGCTTTTCATTGAAATTAAGTTGTCTAAATTATCTACTGCCGTATCATTTCGGTCAGTTCTTAAAAATTCATTATTGTCGGATTCTATATAATCTACTTCAGCTCCAATATACCATCCTGGATATTTCCACGTAATAGTACCTGCTCTTTCCCCCTTCTTAAGAAGCTCTATGACATATTTTTCCGAAACTTTTATACCCCGATTGAAACTTCCATCCGGTTGTGCATTGTGTAGCATAACATGGGTGATTCTTTCTGAATCTTTCCATACACCTGAAATAAAATAATTAAATTCATTCATACTTTTAAAATTTATTGAATCAATTTTCACAAACTATATGCCAAATATGTTTTACGGAAAACCGTAATGTTTGTATAGTAAACATTGTGAAATTAAATAAACATTAGTAACTTTGTATAGAAATAAGACTACGTTGAAAGAAGCATTATATCCCATTGTCGGCCAACGAATACAAGATATAAGGAAAGAATATAATATCAGCCAGCAAGAATTGGCTGATGTTTTAAAGCTAAGCAGGACATCTGTTTCTAATATAGAAAATGGGAGACACCCCATATTCTTGCATCACATCTACACTATTGCAGTAAAATTTAGTATTCCTTTAGAAAAAATACTGCCATCGGTTTTTGACGTCCAGAATAAAAGAAAGGCAGAAGAGGAAGATTTGAAAAAGATCTTCATCCAGAAGGGAATCACCGACGAAAATACTATTAATAGCATATTGTCTGTTATAAATAAAAGTAACTTATGATTTATTACGATATTGAAAGAATAGTAAATAATATTATTGAAAAAAATAATATTTCTGAGACTCCGGTTAATATTGAGAAAATTTGTCAGTATTATGACATAGAAATTGAGCCAATTGATGCAGAAGACAATTTGTCAGGTTTTTTTCTTGTTAATGACAAAAAAATTAAGATGATAGGGTATAATAAAAATCATTCTGAAAACAGAAAGCGATTTACTATTGCCCATGAATTTGGGCATTTTCAACTCCATTTACAAAGTGATCAAAAATTTTTCATAGACAATAACTCTAAATTCTTTCGTAATGAAAAATCTTCGTCGGGAGAACTTAAGCAGGAAAGGGAGGCAAATGCTTTTGCAGCAGCATTGCTAATGCCATTACCTTTACTTGAAAGTGAATTAGAAAAAATTAGCGATACAGAAAATATCGATAGTGTAATTACAAAATTGTCATCTACATTTTTGGTTAGCGAAGAATCAATGAGATATCGGTTGATTAATTTGGGGGTGATTAATCCAATATAAATCTAATCTTTTACTTAGGTTGATTTATAAATTTATTACATCAAATACCTAAGTGTGTAGGCACATACCTTAATATAGCTTCCAACGAAATATTTCGGCATTCTAATTCCGAACATAAAATAAAAAAGCGGCAATTTTATGTTCTTGTCGCTTTTATTTTATATTTTATTAAACTTTTTTGATAGGCACTTTAACCTAATTTTCTTAAAAGATCTTTCTTATCCAGAACATTTTTCAAAAGTGATATATCCTTACTCAGACAAGATGCCCCTATTTAAGAAACATCGCAAAGTAGCCTTCCTTTGTTTTTTATTTTAAATCCCAACTTTTGGTTAGGATTTTATTTTTTTGGAGAATTTATTAAAGAATGCTTTAAAACTTATTTTATTGGTATTAGCTATTTTTAATGTTTTTTACTTCATTTTATTTTGAGTTTACCTCTCAAAACTGCCATATCATCACTCACTTTCTTATCCAGAATCTTCGCATAATGCTGAGTCGTTTTTAAATTAGTATGCCCAAGCATTTTACTTACACTTTCAATCGGAACACCATTGGACAAAGTAACAGTAGTGGCAAATGTATGCCTTGCGATATGGAACGTCAGATCTTTATTGATCCCACAGACGCTCGCAATTTCTTTTAGATACGAATTCATTTTCTGATTGCTGAGAACAGGAAACAGGACATTTGAATTGACGCATTGCGGATGGTTCTCATACTTTAAAACCAGTTCCTGAGCCACAGGCAATAGCGGAACCCTGGTTGAGGTATCGGTCTTTTGACGGTGGGTAAAAATCCATTGATCGCCATCAACGCCGACATTGATGTTAGATTTTGACAGTTGCTTTACATCCACATAAGCCAGGCCGGTGTAGCAACTGAAAAGAAAAATATCGCGAACCTGGTTCAAGCGGTCTGATGCAAATTTCTTTTCATAGATCATCTGAATTTCTTCTTTGGTAAGATAAGGACGTTCTACAGCTTTTACTTTTGCTTTATAGCCAAGAAAAGGATCTTTGGTGATCCAGCCGTGCGCCATGCATAATCGGATGATCTTTTTGAAATTCTTGAGGTATTTTACAGCGGTATTATTTCCGCATTTACGGACACTGCGCAGCCAGAAATCATAATCACTGACAAAACCGTGATCGATTTGCGTGATATCAATATCAGAAACTTTATATTTCCAATTAATGAATTCCTGGGTATGCTTTAACGATGTTTTATAACGCTCCAATGTTCCCGGGGCAAAATCCTGACCGACCAAGGCTTCCACTTTATCATTATGTTCCTGAAAGATTGGGATGAGCATTCTTTGCTCAATATCAGTTCCAAGCAGTTTAGATTTTAAACTCTCTGCAGTTACAAAGTTTTCTTCTTTCAGCATCAGGTAGTGGAAATCGTAAACTTTTTGTTCCAAAGTTTTAAGATAGAGATTCAGCGTTTTAGCTTCCTGTGAATTACCCAACGCCTTGTGTGCTTTAACATCCCATTTCTTAGGGTCGATATATCTTTTAGCAGCAATGTCTACTGCCTTGCCGTCTATCGTGATTCGTAAGTAGATGGGAGCGGTTCCGTTTGTTCTGATTTTATTCTTTTTGATAAAGAATAACAGGTTGAATGTTTTGTTCATTGTGTGATAACTTTAATTGATTAATAATTTACTTTTTGTTACCACTTTTTGCAAGATGTACAATCTTTAAACTGCCTATTGGTCGGGTTTTCCTTGATTTTTCGTGACCCATTTTTGTGATTTTTAGAATGGGACACGAAATAGGACATATAAATCGTGACCTATTTTGGTTTTTTTTGATACAACGCTAAAACAAAAAACGCTGTAAACATTGATGTTTACAGCGTTTTAGCTTATTTTGGTTTCTAACCTGGCGGAGAGTGAGGGATTCGAACCCCCGGACCTGTTACAGTCAACAGTTTTCAAGACTGCCGCAATCGACCACTCTGCCAACTCTCCAGAAACTCCGGCTATACCGTTGTTTTCAGTGGTGCAAATATAGAAATATTTTTAAAAACTGCAAAATATTTTTTATAGTATCTATAAAGCGCTATTTGAGTTCAAAAAATCAATATTTCCAAATTATATCCGAAATTAATTGCTTGTAACAAGCAGGTTATCAATTTTCAGCAGTACAGCATCAATATCAAAAGGCTTGCTGATAAATTCATCGGCGTTGCATCTGCTGATTACTTCATGATCTTTTGCGTGTGCGCTCATAATCATAATAGGAATATTTGACGTTTCAGGACGTATTCTCAATTCATTGCAGACATCAATTCCGTTTCCGTCAGGCATCATCACGTCCAGGATAAAAATATCAGGAACTACAGAAAGATCCCTGTTGTTGAATGCTTCTACTGTAGAAAAAGAGCGAACGTCATAATCTTCGAATGACAGGAGGAGTTGTAATGCATCTCTGATGCCTGTCTCATCTTCAAGTATAAAAATTGTTTTCATAACCGTTGCATCGCAAAAACAAAGCCAAATTTTTCCAACGGCAAAATTTTTATGGCAATTACTAAGGAAATTTTTCTTTTTGCATAAAACTTTACTGGATTTTGCTGCATTTCGGGCAGATTCCGCTGATGACAAAATTATAGCTATGCGCCGTAAAATTCTCCGGAAGATTAATTTCAGGAACCACATTTTCAATACAGGTCACTTCTTTACAATTTTCACAATTAAAATGTAAGTGATTATGTGAGTGTTTTTCCTTACTGCAATGGTTGCATCTCGCGTAATTGACAACCCCGTCCATGTTGATAATTTTATGAATTTTTCCTTCTTTTTCAAGCCTTTCCAAAACACGGTATATCGTTACCCGATTACAGAGACCATTGAGCTTTTCCTGTATTTCATGATGTGATAAAGCACTGGTAGCATTATTTAAAAGATGGAGTATTTCTGTTTTTGCCTGGGTTTTTCGTATCTGTTTCATGCTGAATCCTAAAGAAAATATGATGTAATATGCAACAAAGTTACAATAAGAATCTATACTATAATTATGATTTGGATGTTTTTCAAATAAAAGATATCTAAAAGAAATGGTACAATCAATAAATATGACACCTTAACTTTTTTTGTTGTCAAGTATTTGTAATACCGAATTGCATTTAAATAAAAGAATATTCGCAAAATTAAATTAATCAAGAGTAATCCAAACCGGCGCATGGTCGCTGCTTTTTTCCCATCCGCGGACATGCTTATCTACGCCTCCTGATTTCAGATTTTTAGACAGATAAGGACTGATCAATATGTGGTCCAGCCGCATTCCCGCATTCCGGCTGTAGGAATTATAAAGATAATCCCAAAATGTATAAACAGTTTCTTCGGGATAAAGCGTACGGATAGAGTCTGTCCAGCCTTTTTTTAGAATTTGTTGGTATGCTTTTTTTACCTCAGGCCTGTATAAAGCGTTATCTTCCCAGCGTTCGGGTTTGTAGACATCAGATGCAGTGGGAATAATGTTAAAATCTCCGATAACAACTGCGGGAAGATCCATTTCTATAAGCTGATTCAGTCTTTTTTTTAGACGTTTGATCCACGCAAGTTTATAATCGAATTTTGGTCCGGGATATGGATTTCCATTGGGGAGATAGAGGCAGCATATAACGGTCTGGTTAATGATTGCTTCAATATACCGGCTTTGTTCATCTTCCTGATCTCTGGGTAAAGAGTTCTGAACTTCGGTAATTTCCATATTTTTAGAAAGTATCGCAACACCGTTCCAGCTTTTCTGTCCTTTCCAGATTGCGTTGTAGCCTGCAGCATTGACTTCACTTACAGGAAATCGTTCCTGCGGAGCCTTCAGCTCTTGAAGACATACAATATCAGGTTGAGCTTCTTCCAGCCAGCGAAGTAGGACAGGAAGTCTTCCGTTTATTCCGTTTACATTATAAGTTGCTATTTTCATAAGCTGCAGTGATTTATTTTTTTATATCCACAATATTTGTTCCATATGAAAGCTATGTTGATGCATAATTTATTATAAAAAAATAAGTTGTGGTATCATAAATAACTTATTTGTTAAACTTTGGCAAATAAATTGTTACTATCAGCGTGAGCAATATAATTGCTATTTATCTTTAACCATTTTACAATAATATTATGAAAAATTCAATTTTAACAGTTCTTGCAGTTGCTGCAATGGTAGCTTGTAAGAAAAATGAAACTACAACTTCCGACCAGTCCGCAGATTCAACAACAATGTCTGCTCCTGCAGATACCTCAATGAATATGGGAGATTCTGCCACTACAGCGATGTCTGATTCCAATGCTGCAAACAGCACATTGAGTGCTCAGGATAAAAAATTTGCAGACGCAGCAGCAACAGGTGGTATGATGGAAGTAATGCTTGGACAGCTTGCCTCAACCAATGCTTCTAGTGCAACTGTAAAATCATTGGGAGCAATGATGGTAAAAGATCATGGAAAAGCCAATGATGAACTTAAAAAGTGGGCTTCTGCATCCGGATATACCTTACCGACAAATTTGAATGCTGAACAACAGAAAAAACATGACGAGCTTAAAGCTAAAAAAGGAGCAGAGTTTGACCGTATGTATGCAGATCTTATGGTAACAGATCACCAGAAAGATATTGCTGAATTTAAAAAGCAGGCTTCTGAAGGATCTGAAGCATCTCTAAAGTCTTTTGCCAGCAGTACTCTTCCTACATTGGAGCATCATCTGATGGAATCTGAAAAAGCAAAGACTGCTGTAAAATAAATATAAACATATTCAATATTTATTATAAATCCAATTTAATTACGGAAGATCAAAACTCTTCCGTAATTTTTTTATCAATTGTTAATTACTTTTTACTTACATACCGATTGTTTTTAAGGTAAAACCGAAGCGGCAGTTGGGCATGTTCATCAGCATAAGCAACCCCGATCCGTGGGGTAGAAGCAATATCCCCCGTACGATACTGTAATCCCGAATCTTCAATCCAAATATCTTCTCCTGTCAACGGTTTTTTGTTGAATGTCATATCGATACCCAAAGCTTTGCAGACAGATCCGGGACCTGAAGAAATGGATTTGTCGGATGAAGGCCTGGTTCTTCTGTTTTCGATAACCGAGAACCCCTGGTATGGCTCGACAGATCTTATAAGAACACTTTTAGGATCGTTTTTTAGTGAAACCACAATATTAAAAAGATGATGGATGCCATAACATAAATAAATATAAGAATATCCACCCGGAAGATACATGGCTTCTGTTCTTAAAGTCCGCCTTCCTCCATAAGCATGAGAAGCTTTATCTTCTTCTCCGAAATAAGCTTCAGTCTCGGTAATAATGCCGGCGGTGATTTCTCCGGTTTTCTTTGTAAAAAGTATTTTGCCCAAAAGATCCTGTGCAAGAAAAACAGCATCAGTATTCTGATAATATTCCGCTCTTAGCTTACCCATAAACTTACTTGTGATTAAAAGTAGTCATTAAATGTTAAACGTATATTTTTCTTTCTATAATTTTAAGATAATTTTCCTTTTCAAGCTTTTTGATGCATCTTACCACGGTTTCGGTACGCAAACCCGTGATTGCAGCAAGTTCTTTTCTGGTAAAAGGAACTTCAAAAGCAAATTTAGACATATTGTTGCTGAAACTTTTATGATATTCCAAAGCGCCTTTAATTCTGATTTCGGGATGAAGCGACGAATTATTCTGCAGCATGATGTATTTATAATACAGCCGTTGGGATAAAAAACTGTTGATATCCCTTGAAATATTAGGGTTTTCATCCAGAAGCTTGATGAATTTTTCTTTGGAAAGCGTAATAATGCTTGTCGGCTCAATAACAACTGCATTAACAGGGTATTTTTTATCAATAAAAAGCAGCAGTTCACATACACTGAAACCATCATGGAGGACAGCAAGAATAAGTTCTTTGCCGTCTTCATTGAAATGGCTTAGCTTTATCCTTCCTTTTCTGATCTGGTAAAACAGTCTCGGTGTATCTCCTTCATTGAAAATGACTTCAGAAGTTTTCAGCTCTTCAACTGCTGCACCGTAGGATCGTAAAAGTTCTTCTTTAATTAGCATGGATCTGGATTTTAAAATTAAAAAGCTGTGAAAATGTGATTTTTATATGCTTTCGAAGTTATTACTATAAAGGGCAAAAGTTTATGACCTGTATCATATCAGCGCTCATTTTCTTTAATATGAAATTTTATAAACAATTATAATAAAACAAATTGTATTTGTATTGATTAGAATCAATCGTATTGTTAGAGTTCTTTCGTAAATTCGGTAGAAACAGAAAACAAAATATTAAATCATATATGAACAGCAAAATGAAAGACAGAACAGTTCCAAAAGGAAGATTGTTAATTATCGGAGGTAAAGAAGATCGTAATGGAACGGATGTGGAAATAAAAAATAAAAATAAACAGTTCATCCCGCACGAAATTCTTCAGCTTCTCACAAATGATAAGGCAGACAGAATTGAAGTCATTACCACGGCAAGTTCAGAGCCTGAAAGCATGCGCGAAACCTACACCAAAACATTTGAAGAAATAGGATATACTAATTTCGGATTTATTCATTTCACCGGTAAAGCTGAAGATGAGTATGTTCAAAGAATCAGAAAAAGTAAAGCTGTTTTTTTTACCGGAGGCGATCAGAACAGAATTTGTAATGAAATAAAAAATACCGAAATATGCGATGTGCTGATGGAGAAATATCTCGGTGAAAAAGATTTTATAATTGCCGGAACCAGCGCAGGAGCGATGTGCATGCCGGAAATTATTATCTGCGAAGCCGAAGATGATGAGGCGATTTTGGAAAATGATATTAAACTTGCATCAGGACTTGGGTTTTTATCAGGTTGTATTGTAGACACCCATTTTGTTCACAGAGGAAGGTTTGGAAGGCTGGCACATGCCGTAATGCTTCACCGTGAATGTTTAGGAATTGGTTTGGGGGAAGATACCGCACTTTTAATTGAAGAAGGAAAGAAGGCAATCTGTAAAGGATCCGGGATGGTTATCATAATGAGTGCGAAAGAAATCGGAAAAACAAATATAGAAACAGTGGAGGAGGGCCATCCTGTGTATGGAGAAAATATAAAAGTTCATATCATCACAGACGGTTGTTCTGTTGATCTGTTATCAGGAAGGTTCGTAGCTCCTTAGAATACACTTAATACGAGAAAGGAATATGCATTTAGCAGATTCCTTTTTTTATTTATATTTTAAAAAATTGTTTATTTCAAGGCCAGCAGGCCATTTATTTTTGAAACAATATCATCAAGGTCAAAAGGTTTTGCAACAAAATTATTTGCTCCCGCATCTGCTGCAATATCGTCACCATCTACACTTGCGGAAAGCACGATTACAGGAAGATCATTTATACCCTCGGTGCTTCTTATAGCTTTTAAAACTTGGTCACCCGACAAAAGGGGCATCCAAAGATCAAGAAGAACAAGATCCGGTTTGTCGATCTGGATCTGCTTAATGAGGTTCGTACTGTTGATTTCGGTGAAGACGGTAAAACCTTCAGATTCCAGAAGCATCTCCAGGACATCAAGGATACCCTGATCATCATCACAGACCATTATCTTTTTACTATTCATTTTCAATGATTTTTCATAATGGGTAGTGTAAAACTAAATGTAGAACCTTCCCCGATTTCACTTTCTACCCAAAGTGTTCCGCTGTGGTTGGCAATAATTTCATGTGAAATATAAAGTCCGATTCCCAGTCCCGGAAATTTTTTCTGTATTTCTCGTGCCCTGAAAAAGCGGTCGAAAATTTTTGCTTTATCTTGTGTACTTATTCCCATTCCGTAATCTGTGACCGAAACTTTCACGAAATTTCCGACCCTGTTGATATAAATATCTACCTTATCTGATCCGGGAGAATATTTAATGGCATTCGATATCAGATTGTTAATAACCTGTGAGATCTGCAACTCATCCCCTAAAATTGTTGCATTAGTAGATCCTTTCAATGATATTTTATGATGCGGAGCAGATACGGAAAGATTTTCAACCGTATCACGAATGGTTTTATCTATTTCAAAAGGATCAAGGTGTAATTCTATATTCCCAGACTGTATCTTGGAGGTATCCAGAAGATCGGAAATAAGTATATTTAACCGGTCTACATAAACCGAAACTTTATCAAGGGTTGTATTGAATTTCTCCGGAGAATTTTCCGGAACCATTCTCTGTAACAGCTGCACGAGACCTTTTATGGTAGTAAGAGGGGTTTTCAGCTCATGGCTTGCAATAGACAGAAAATCATCTTTTCTTCGGTCAAGTTCTTTCTTTTCTGTAATATCTTCAATTGCAATAAGGATTCTGTCTTTATACTGGCCCTCAAATTCGATACGATAAGCATTCAGGAGCATTACTTTTTTACCAATATGTGGAAAATCGTGTTCTACTTCATAATCAATTACCGGATTATTGGTCGGTAATATTTTCGTCAGGAGTTTTTTCAGAGGATCAATATCCCATTGATGATTACCCAGTTCAAAAAGGATTTTTCCTACGGTATCTTCTGAAGTTACTTTAAATGAATTTAAAAAATGCGTATTCGCACTTAATACTTTATAATCAGCATCAAGTACCAACAGACTTTCCCTCACAGTCTGAACAATACTTGAAAGAAAAGTCTCGCTGTCTACAAGTTCTTTTGTTCTTTCAAGGATCTTTCTTTCTACTGAAGATTTTTCTTCCCTCAGCTCATGCTCTGCTTTTTTACGTTCCGTAATATCATTTTGTACTCCTATAAAATGAGTAATAATGCCTTCTTCATTTTTTACAGGAGAAATATAAAGTTCATTCCAGAAAAGTTTTCCGTCTTTTTTATAATTTCTTATTTCAAGTTTGCTGTCTTTTCCTTTTCTGATGCATTCTTTAATAAATTCTCTTTCAGGCTGAGATCTGTCCTGTCCCTGAAGAAACCGGCAATTGTGCCCGATTATTTCGTCATGCGAATACCCTGTGATGGTTTCGAAGGCCTTGTTACAGTAGATGATAGGATTGTCCGGCTGGGTATTATCCGTAATGATAATTCCGCAGTTGGCCGAATTTAGCGCCTGTATATAAATGTCAATGTTGTTATTCATCGGATTATAGCTGTTTTGTCAAGTTTCCAAGCTTTAAACTTTCATTGATATGCAAATATGAGAAAAAGCAGAATGTTTTGCAAATTTCCATAAATGCTACATGGTATCCGCAAATAATATGCCTTCAATATATTTTTTAAATTTAATCTTAAAAAAAGAAGTGTTTTTTACTTTTAAATTACAATTAGGGTATTAATAGATCTTATAAGAACATATCTTTGCGCTTTATACTGAAAATGAAAAAAATTGGAATTATTGGCTATGGCTGGCTGGGATCCAGAATAGGCAAAAGCTTTGCTGAAAATTTTGAAATATATACCACTACAACATCACCACAAAAGCTTGAAGATATTCGTTCTCAGGGAATTCAGGCGGATCTTGCAGTTTTTAATGAAGATGAAAAGCAATTTCCGGATCCATGGAATATTGCTCCGGAGCTTGATGTCATTATTATTACGGTTCCTTTTTCAGAAAGAAGAACATCAAAAGAAATACTGCAAAAAAAGCTTTCAAACTTAATTTCATTCATAGGAAAATTTGAAAAACAACTGTTTTTTATGAGCACCACAAGCGTTTACCCTTACGAATCCGGTATTTTTAAAGAAGAAATGTTGCCTTCAGAAAATGTTTTTACAGAAAATAAAATTAAAGAAGCTTTTCCACAGATTAACATTCTGAGGCTTGGCGGATTGATGGGAGATTCAAGATTGCTGAAGAATTTTAAGATCTCGGATCTGTCCGGAGTTGTCAACCACATTCATTATGAAGATATTTCAGCAGTGATCCTGAAAATGATTGAAAAGGATGTTCGTGGGAAAGTTTATAATGTTGTGGCGCCGCTTCATCCTTTAAAACAGGAAGTGATTGCCGCTCAGAATAATCAACATATTAATGATGTGCAGTATAATGATAAAGAAAGAATCATCTCGTCTGAAAAACTCATTACCGAATTAGATTTTACCTTTATACATCCTGATCCGAAAAACTTTCATCTGGATTGATAATATTAATTTAATGTAAATTCATTTATATAAGAAAATATTTTCAGGCTTTGTTAAAAAATGGTCTGCTTTATGCTAAGACAATAGTGAGCTGGTTGAAAGCTTACACCATAATCAAACACCTTAAAATATTAAATTATGAAAGAATTTACACAATGGGAAAATTCCCCGTCGCTTAACAGAGAAATTGAACGCCAGAAAGCCCTTAAAGTTCTTGAAAAAGCAAAAATGATAAAAAGAAAAGTTGTTTTCCTGCCTAAAGGAGCTACAGGAAATGTAAGATTGAACGATATTTTTTAACGTCTATATTTAAAAAGATTTTATTTATATTGCGATCAATACAAATAGACCATAGCAGTTTCTGTTGTGGTTATTTTTTTAAACAAGGGCTTTAACAAATTGAATGAACAAGGATCATGAAAATTATAATCAATATGAACGCTCCGGAACAAATTAATGCCGGTAAATTTCATGATTATTTAGTAAAATCTTCGTAGGGTCTGAAGATATTATTTAAATCTGCAAAATTAATTATTGTAAGCTTCTTACATTCACATTCGGACTTTCTCCTTTCGGTACGATAAAGATTGCATCATCATTTACAGAATCGCCGCTGTCCAGATAATATCCTGCAACAATAGGAATGACAAAGCTTTGGTATTTGCCATCTTTTGTATAAGCCCAATAAGTGACATTTACATTTTGAGGCTTAAGTTTAAGATCAATTTTTTTTGATGTAAGTTTAGCTCCTGTAGCATTAATGCAGTTAACTTCCACGAGCGTATTGCTGGGAACGATCTGCGGAGCACTACTAAGCCGGACATTATAGCTTTTTTGAGTATTGTTCACCAATTTTGCAGATACCTTATAACGGTCGAATTCTTTGCCGCCAACAGTTATCGCTTCTTTATTAAGGATATTAAAGGTAACGGAAAGTCCGTTAACATCTACTGATTCACCATCTGTTATTTTCTGTGCATTGACAAAAGAAAAAGAGGTAACCACAACGAAAATAGAAGAATAAAATAGTTTTTTCATAATAATATTGAGTTTAGAGTGGTGTATATTTTAAATAAAATTAACGAAAATTATGAATATACCACACTTCTTTACTAAAGTTTAATATTATAGATGAAGCTTAAATGATTTATGCTTGAAAACATTGTCCCTGGTTAAAACTTTATTTACCTTTATCATACCAAATTACTGATATGAAAAAATATACCATTGGAGCATTATTGTTCTCGACAATGTTTGTTGGTATTAATGCCCAATCTTTACAATCACCGGACGGGAAGTTTGAGATGAACTTCCAGCTAAAGCAGGGAATTCCGTATTACAACCTAAAGTATAACG
>Ga0308156_1000608_pt1 | contig 64725 bp, 64 predicted proteins | sample PhyAR2_FD_201041 | JGI IMG/M metagenome (GOLD analysis project Ga0308156, IMG submission 201041) | Phyllosphere microbial communities from UC Gill Tract Community Farm, Albany, California, United States - DLSL A.R2 | ecosystem: Host-associated > Plants > Phyllosphere > Unclassified | place: USA... | reverse complement strand
CTTCTGTCCCAGCTTCAACTTTCAAAGGTCTTTTTTTTATAAAAGAATTGTTTAACTGCTCACCTAGGTACTTTGATAGCTTCTTAAAAAAGATTCTGTTACTATTAATAATAGAATTTAAGCTAAAGAATAAATCAGTAAAAAAGCATGGCTAATTGTGAACGACGAATCTGTGTCAAAATCAAAAAACATAGTTGAATGGAGGGGTGAAAATGATCATTCGTTTAGAACAAGAAAATGATTTCCCAGTAATTTATGACTTTACAAAAGAAGCCTTTAAAACAGCCAAAGTCAAAGATGGGGAGGAACAAGAATTTGTTGAGCGCATGAGGAAAAGCGAAAACTATTTGCCTGAACTAGCCTTTGTAGCAGAAGAAAATACGCAAATCGTTGGACATGTCATGTTAACAAAAACAAGAATAACCAATGAGACAAGAACTATGGACGGGCTGATCTTAGCACCTTTGACTGTTCGATTAGATCAGCGAGGTAAAGGTGTAGGAGCAAAATTGATGACTAAAGCTGAACAAGAGGCCGAAAAACTTGGATATAGCGTGATCATTTTAATTGGCGATCAAGCTTATTACAACCGCTACGGATTCGAACAGGCTAGCCATTTGGGGATCATAACGGATCTGGAAATTCCTGCAACATACATATTAGCGAAGCGAATCGGGAAACATGATATAGAAGATTTTTCAGGAACTGTCTCGATCCCTGTCTAATACTGGACTTTAATAGATATTTGGCAAGTCTAGCTAATTCACTTAAGTGCGATATCCATGAGCTGAACTGTTGAAATAGGCTACAAATCATTATCAAGAAAATATCGGAGGGATAACAATGAAAGAAAGTGCAAAAGCAGGGATTTCATTTGGTTGCGCATTAGCGTTGGTAATCTCATATGTGAATTGGCATAGTGTACTTTGGGCAATTTTTCATGGAGTATTAAGTTGGTTTTATGTAATTTATTACGTTGTAGTATATGGTTTGAACTAAAAAAGAAAAAAATCAATGAACTAAAACATAAAAATTATACAAGGAGCCTACTGTGCTCGTTTTGTGAATCGAAGAATTAAAGTAATGATAGCATAAGGATTTTTACTGCTCAGTAGATTTTAACGACTAATTTTTAGAGAAGTTGTGAGAATCATGAGATTTTCTTTCATTCCAATTTGATGAACATTAAAAAAAAATTTAAACGGCGGATTTTCAGAAAATTTCTGTTAATAATGAGGCAAATTATGCTATAATTACATAATTAAGATGGGAGGTTTAGTGCAAATGGAATCCATTTCAAAAGATTTTGCCGTTCAGCTGTTAAACGATGATGCACAACGAATCATGATGTTGATCCGTAATCAAAAAAATAGCCTATGTATTTCCCAGTGTAAAGCCTTTGAGGAAGTCGTAGATACACAAATGTATGGTTTTTCTCGACAAGTGACGTATGCCATTCGACTAGGCATTTTAAGCACAAAAGAAGGACATCAATTGCTAAGTGATTTAGAAAAAGAACTTAACCAATTATATAGTGACGTTTATGAAGAAACGCAAGAAAAAAAAGAGATTGGCAAGGAGGTTTAAACTTTGCCAAACAAGATAAAAAAGAGACACCTGTTAGATTATAGTATCTTGATCCCGTACTTAGTCCTTAGTGCTGTGGGCTTGATCATGGTTTACAGTTCAACATCATCTTTGCTCATATCAAAAGGCGAATCCCCAACAGCAATGGTCGTGTCTCAATTGCAGTTTTGGGTTTTAAGTTTAGTGGGAATGTTCTTTATTTATAAGATGAAAACAACAGTCTTTCAAAACAAAGGGTTTATCATGTTTGCAATCGCCGTGATATCCTTTCTACTCTTAGCAGTTAAATTTACCCCATTAGGTCGAAACATTAATGGTGCTTCTGGCTGGTTGCTGATTGGCTCATTTTCCATGCAACCGGCTGAATATTTGAAAATTATGGTGATTTGGTATCTTGCCTATATCTTAGGCCGAAGACAGAAGTACATTGATAAAGAGTTTAAGAAAGCAGTTTTTAGACCAATGCTTTTAGTTGGTTTTTTAATTTCTCTTGTGGCGATACAACCCGATTTGGGGAATGCTGCCATTTTAACTTTATTGGTGATCATTATGTTATTGGCTAGCGGAGTAAACTATATGTACACTTATATCGTTGGCGGAGCTGGGATTTTAGGCAGTATTGCAGTGATTCAAGCATTGATCTTAAGCAAAGGAAGTTTTATTCCAGCTAGATATCAATACGTATATCAACGTTTCGCTATTTTCTTAAATCCGTTTAAAGATGAACGAAACTATGGCCATCAGTTAGCCAATTCTTATTATGCGATCAATAACGGCGGTTGGTTTGGTAAAGGTTTAGGCAATAGTATTCAAAAGAAAGGCTTCTTGCCTGAAGCTCATTCGGATTTTATTTTTGCCATTACGATCGAAGAATTAGGGTTGTTCGTTTCATTGATTATTTTAGCACTTTTGATGTTTATGATTGCTCGTATCATTTTAGTCGGTGTTCGTTCAAAAAAACCGTTCAATTCATTAATGTGTATTGGGATCGGTTCAATGTTGTTATTACAAGTATTTATTAACTTAGGTGGAATTACTGGAGTGATTCCTCTAACTGGGATCACATTCCCATTTCTCAGTCATGGCGGGAACAGTGTGTTGATTATTTCAATTGCTGTTGCGTTCGTTCTGAATATCAGTGCCGACGAGAAAAAACAAAAAATGGACCAAGAATACCAATTACTTGGTAAGATATAAATCAATGAAGGTCATTAGATGGCGAAGCAGAAGGAGCTCTTTAGAAAATAAGAGACTATCATTTCTGTTTCGCCCTCAAAAAACAGGTAGGAGTGAAAGAATGAAAAAAGTTTTAGTAGCAAATCGTGGAGAAATTGCAATTCGAATTTTTAGAGCCTGTACAGAGATGCACATCGGGACAGTGGCAATCTATGCAGCAGAAGATGAATATTCTGTTCATCGTTTTAAAGCAGATGAAGCGTATTTAGTTGGTAAAGGCAAAAAGCCGATCGAAGCTTATCTTGATATGGAAGACATTATTCGCATCGCAAAAAAATCTGGAGCTGATGCGATTCATCCAGGATATGGGTTTCTTTCTGAAAACTTAGAGTTTGCCCGTCGTTGTAGAGAAGAAGGTCTTATCTTTGTAGGTCCAACATTACACCACTTAGATATTTTTGGTGATAAAATCAAAGCAAAAGAAGCAGCTGTAGCTGCAGGAATTGCATCAATCCCGGGCTCTGATGGTCCAGTGGATTCAGTGGAAGGCGTCTTAGAGTTTGGTAGAACTCATGGATTTCCGATTATGATCAAAGCAGCATTAGGCGGCGGCGGCCGTGGAATGCGAGTAGCACACGATGAGAAGGAAGCAAAAGAAGGGTATGATAGAGCGAAAAGTGAAGCGAAAGCAGCATTTGGTTCTGATGAAGTATATGTAGAAAAATATATCTCAAACCCGAAACATATTGAAGTGCAAATTTTAGGTGATAGTCATGGTAATGTGGTTCATTTATTTGAACGAGACTGTTCGGTTCAACGTAGACATCAAAAAGTAGTTGAAGTTGCACCTTGTGTTTCAATGAGTGAAGCAAAACGCAAAGAGATTTGCGATGCAGCAGTTCAATTGATGAAACATGTTCAGTATGTCAATGCTGGAACCGTTGAATTTTTAGTTGAAGGGGATCAGTTTTATTTTATCGAAGTAAATCCTCGTGTACAGGTCGAGCATACAATCACTGAGATGATCACAGATATAGATATCGTAGTCTCTCAACTGCAAATCGCTCAAGGCTTAGATATTCATAAAGACATGAAGATTCCGCAGCAAGAACAAATTACGTTGAATGGTGCAGCAATTCAGTGTCGGATTACTACAGAAGATCCATTGAATCACTTTATGCCGGATACTGGTAAAATCGATACCTACCGCTCACCAGGTGGCTTTGGTGTTCGTCTGGATGTAGGAAATGCCTATTCTGGTGCAGTCGTTACACCGTATTTTGATTCTCTATTAGTAAAAGTATGTACGCATGGTTTTACTTTTGAAAAGGCGATCCAAAAAATGGAACGTAGTTTGCGAGAATTTAGAATTCGTGGTGTAAAAACGAATATTCCGTTTTTACATAAAGTGATTGGCCATCCAGAATTTCAGTCTGGAGAAGCTAACACAACCTTTATTGACAATACACCGCAATTATTTGAATTTCCAAAATTAAGAGACCGTGGCAATAAGACCATGAAATATATTGGTGAAGTAACAGTTAACGGTTTTCCAGGAATTGAAAAATCAACGAAAAAATATTTTGATGCACCACGTATTCCAACGGATTTAGCATTACGAAGTGATTATGTGACTGCTAAAAATATATTAGATAAAGATGGCGCCCAAGGTGTTATTGATTGGGTCAAAAAACAAGATAATGTTTTACTGACGGACACGACTTTCCGTGATGCCCATCAAAGTTTGCTAGCGACTCGTGTAAGAACGCAAGATTTTAAAGAAATTGCTCGTTTAACAGGTGAAGGATTGCCAGAATTATTTTCTAGTGAAATGTGGGGCGGTGCAACATTTGATGTAGCTTACCGTTTCTTAAATGAAGACCCATGGCAAAGACTACGCAAAATACGTAAATTAATGCCGAACACATTATTGCAAATGTTGTTTAGAGGATCGAATGCGGTTGGTTATCAAAATTATTCTGATAATGTGATCGAAGAATTTATTAAAGAGTCTGCACGACAAGGCATTGATGTTTTCCGTATTTTTGATAGTTTAAATTGGCTGCCGCAAATGGAAAAAAGTATTCAAGCTGTAAGAGACGCCGGCAAAATTGCGGAAGCAGCTATTTGTTATACTGGGGATATTAATGATCCATCTAGAGCAAAATACAACGTTGAGTACTACAAAAATATGACCAAAGAACTTGAAAAAATGGGTGCTCATATCATTGCAATCAAAGATATGGCTGGTTTATTGAAACCACAAGCCGCATACCGTTTAATCAGTGAACTGAAAGATACGACAGATTTACCGATTCACCTGCATACTCATGATACAAGCGGTAACGGAATCATCACTTATTCAGCTGCAACCAAAGCTGGTGTAGATATTGTAGACGTGGCGACCAGTGCGATGAGTGGTGCTACAAGCCAGCCGAGTATGAGCAGTTTGTATTACGCTTTAGTTAATGGTGATCGGACGCCAGACGTTAACATTGATAATACACAAAAAATCAACCATTATTGGGAAGATGTACGTATGTATTATCAACCATTTGAAAATGGCTTGAATGCACCGCAAACTGAAGTTTATATGCATGAAATGCCGGGTGGCCAATACTCCAATTTACAACAACAGGCTAAAGCAGTTGGCTTAGGCCATCAATGGGATGACATTAAAAAAATGTATCACACAGTTAACCTGATGTTTGGTGATATTGTAAAAGTGACTCCGTCTTCAAAAGTTGTTGGCGATATGGCCTTGTTCATGGTTCAAAATAATTTAACAGAAGCAGATATTTATGAAAATGGGGATGAATTAAGTTTCCCAGAGTCAGTTGTGACCTTCTTCCAAGGAGACTTGGGTCAGCCAGTCGGTGGATTTCCTAAAGACTTACAGAGAATTATTTTGAAAGGACGTCCAGCTTTCACAGAAAGACCTGGTAGCTTAGCTGCACCTGTTAATTTTGATAAAGTAAAAGCTGAATTAGCCGAAAAAATTGGCTATGAACCAAAATTAGAAGAAGTATTGAGCTATCTAATGTATCCTCAAGTATTTTTGGACTATCGTACATCTTATCAAAATTTTGGTGATGTTACATTATTAGATACACCTACATTCTTCCAAGGCATTCGTCAAGGAGAATCTGTAGAAGTTCAAATCGAAAAAGGGAAGACCTTGATTATTCGCTTAGATGAAGTCGGTGATCCTGATATTGAAGGAAATCGCGTTTTATTCTTTAACTTAAATGGTCAACGTCGAGAGATCGTTATCAAAGATACTTCCATCAAATCATCTGTTCAAGCAAAACGCAAAGCAGAACCGACGAATAAAGAGCAGATTGGTGCAACCATGTCTGGCTCTGTTCTCCAAGTTCTAGTAAATAAAGGAGATAAAGTTAAAAAAGGGGATGCCTTGTTAGTAACGGAAGCAATGAAGATGGAAACCACGATTGAAGCACGTTTTGATGGAATCGTTGAACATATTTATGTATTTGAAGAAGAACCAATCAGCTCTGGCGATCTTTTGATCGAAGTAAAAGAAAAATAAAGAAAAGTGGGGAAAAAAATGAAACGATTTTTAGCTTTTTTAGGCGTTTTCTCTGTAGTCCTGATTATTGGTTATCTACAACCCGTTTTTTTCCCTGCTGAAAAAGTCCAACAAGAAGCAGACCATGGGAGCGCAATGATCTCCCATACTGCTTTACCTTATGAAGAAATTTCAACTTCTGGTTATGCTGTATACATAGGTAAAAAAGTCTCTGAATTTGTAACAGATTTTGGTGAACCCCTTGAAAAACAAAAGAGTGGCATGGGCTATGAGTTATGGCTATATGGGGAAAAAGATGCAGATTACCTAGAGCTGAATGTAGTAGATGAAAAAATTAGTACAATCAAAGCCTTTAACAACTCAAAAGAGGTCGCACCATTTTCAATCGGGATGCAATTATCTGATGTTTCAGAATTAATGACCATCTATTCAAATTTTGCCTTTACATATAAAGAAAATAACTATAATATCGAGCTGATGGAAGAAGATATGAATTACCGTCCTCTGATTGCCTTTGATAATAAGACCTTTGCAATATTATTTTTCAATCATGGAACTGGGAAATTGTCAGCCGTTACTTATCTAAATAAAGAAGCTTTATTGACTTTAATGCCATACCAATTAATTGAAGGTGAAGTCATTCCTTTTTCTACAAATCAACAAGCGGCAAGTTTTGACGCTGTAAAAAGTAATCAGGTTATCCGAACAATCAATTTGTTAAGAGTGAAAGAAGGCCTACCAACTTACCATGTAAATACAGAAAGCCAAAAAAATGCTCAAAAACTTTTTGAAACCTTAGCTAAAAATCAAAAAAATATCCTTTCATCAGAACGGGCTGAAACTTGGCAGTTCAGTAAAGAACAGATGACCGCATCAGCTCTTTTTACATTGACAAATGACGAATATCAAAAACTATTAAAAGTTGGACAACTAGACAAAAAAAAGGCAACGGGGATGTTTATCGAGCCAGTATATGATCCAACGATTACAGTTCTTTCTTGGTTTTCAGATTCATTATATCATTCTAGGTTTGCACACGAAGAAAATGAGAACATTGGCGTTGCTTTCTCTAAAGCAAGTATGTTAGTCTTATTACAAGAAACAGAGAAAGAAATATCTCAAACAGAGGAAAGTGAATAAGTATGATAGTGACAGAAAAACTTTTTGAAATAGAAGATCAGACAGAAAAACTTGTCCAAGCAATTTTAGCAAGCGAGAGCTTTGAAACGTATAAAGTAAATCGTCAAACAATGTACAGTACAAAAGATGTTCAAGCCAAACAAAAAGCATTTTTAGAGGCAAAAGATTCATTTGAACGAATCGAAGCGTATGGTAACCATGCTCCAGATTTCCGAACAAAACAACGAGCTGTGCGAAAAGCGAAACGAGCGCTGGATCTGAGTGAAGAAGTAGCTGAATTTCGTTTTTCTGAAACAGAGATTCAAACGGTTTTAGATTTGATAGGGATGGCTGTAGCTAAAACTATTTCAGATGATATTAAAGTAGATGCTGGAAATCCTTTCTTTGAAAAAGGAGAACATTCAGGTTGCGGAGGTAGTTGTCATGCAAGTTAATGAAGAAAAAGAATTTGTTATCCAAAAGCGGCGCTGTTTAGTTGTGTGGGTATATAGCTTGAAACAATTGAAAACGCTAAAGCGTTTTGGGTTGATCCATTATGTTTCTCGTCGAATGAAATATGTGGTGATTTATATGAATGAAGAGGCTATTGAAAGTTCAGAAGCGAAAATCAATGGGCTACACTTTGTCCGTAGAGTAGAACGCTCTTATCGTCCTGATGTGGAGATGAACTTTGCTGAGAAAATCGGTACAAAAGCAGCTTATCAGCATGAAAAAGAAGAAGGCTTTGAAGTTGAGGAACTAAATACTCAAATTCGTCTAGCTGAAAATGTGTAAAATTTGAGATGAAAAATGTGATCGAACTTCAAACATTTTTCATCTTTTTTCTGTATAGTTTAAGTACGTTTAATATATACTGAACAATCAAGTAAAGGAGCACAAACAGATGCGGATTATTTCAGGGGAATATGGCGGACGACGATTAAAAGCACTTGATGGTGATAATACACGTCCTACAACAGACAAAGTTAAAGAATCGATTTTCAATATGATTGGACCTTATTTTGATGGAGGAATTGTCTTAGATTTATATGCTGGTAGCGGTGGCCTAGCGATAGAAGCAGTATCTAGGGGGATGGATCTAGGAATTTGTATTGAAAAGAATTTTGCTGCACTTAAAATCATCAAAGAAAATATTGAGGTAACGAAAGAATCTGAAAAGTTTATCCTCAAAAAAATGGATGCGAATAAAGCACTAGAATTTTTAAAACAAGAAGGGACAAAACTAGATTTGGTCTTATTGGACCCACCATATGCAAAACAGGAAATTGTCAAGCAATTAGAGCAAATGCTAGCCTATAAATTATTAAGTGAAGATGCTATGATTGTTTGTGAGACCGATAAGTCAGTGGATCTTCCTGAAACTATTGGGACGTTGATCAAAACGCGTGAGACGACGTATGGAATCACGCAAATCACTATTTATAAACAGGAGGCCAATAATGACTAGAATTGCTCTTTTTCCTGGAAGTTTTGATCCGTTAACTAATGGTCATTTAAATATGATCGAGCGTGGTACAAAAATGTTTGATAAAGTAATTGTCGGAGTTTTTGTAAATACCAACAAGATCGCTCTTTTTACATTAGATGAAAAACTGATGTTGATTAAACAAGCTGTTGCACACTTAGAAAATGTCGAAGTCATTGCTCAAGAAAGCAAACTGACTGTTGAAAGTGCTGCAGAGTTAGGGGCTAACTTTTTAATTAGAGGTATCAGAAATGTGAAAGATTATGAATACGAAAAAGACATCGCAATGATGAACCATCATCTATCACCTGAGTTAGAAACGGTTTTTTTATTGGCAGATGAAGCCTACGCACATGTGAGTTCAAGTCTATTAAAAGAAGTGCTGAAATTTGGCGGAGATGTCTCAGCATATCTTCCCTTAGTTGTCGATCAAGCACTAAATCAAAAGAATCGTGAGATGAAGCCAAATGAATAATAAGCATGAAGAAAAAATATCGATTAAATCGATGCTGCCGTTTGCAGTAGTTATTTTATTGATCATTATAATGATTTTTCCTATTCCCTATTACATCGAAGGACCTGGTACAACAGAGAATCTAAAAGAATTTGTGACCGTAGAGAATAAAAAGGATTCAGAACCAGGAGCTTTTTATTTAACGACTGTTGGTGTACGTAAAGCAACACTAGCTTCAGCCTTAAAAGCTAAATTTTCTGACTTTCAAGAATTAGTGAGTAAAGAAGACTTGATGGGATCTAGTACAAACAGTGAGTACGAAAGAATTCAACAATACTATATGGATTCTTCCAAAAACGCTGCGATCGAACAAGCCCTGAAGCTTGCTAAAGTTCCTTATGAAATGACATTCAAAGGGGTTTATGTCTTAGCTATTGAGGACAACTCTAGTTTTAAAGGGAAAATTTCAGTCGGAGATACAGTTACAGGGATTGATGGGAAAACATTTAAAAGTAGCGAAGAATTTGTTGAGTATGTAAAAAAACAAAAGGTCGGACAAGTTGTAACCGTAGACTTTTTACAAGACGGGAAAGCGAAAGAAGCAACAGGCAAACTGATTGAATTACAGACGGATAAAAAGCCTGGTATTGGCATCGGCTTGACCGATCATACTGAAATTGACTCATCGATTCCTGTCGAAATCGATGCTGGAGACATCGGTGGACCTTCAGCTGGATTGATGTTTACACTTGAAACCTATGAACAATTGACACAAAAAGGGATTCGTAAAGGACATAAAATCGCTGGTACTGGAACAATCAATACAGATGGTGTTGTAGGTAGAATCGGTGGAATCGATAAAAAGGTTGTCACGGCTAGCAAAAACAATACAGAGATTTTCTTTGCCCCTGATGATGAGATCACCAAAGAGATGAAGAAAGCAGAACCAGAAATCAAAACGAATTATGAAGAAGCAAAAGCGGCAGCTGAAAAAATTGGCACAAAGATGAAAATTGTTCCAGTTAAAAATGTTCAAGATGCGTTAGATTATCTAGAGACGTTGAAAGAAAAATAAGGAATAAGCCCTGATGAAACAAGTGATTTGTTTTATCAGGGCTTGTTTTTTTATAAAAAAGACCAGTTTAAAAGCATTTGTATCGTAGGCGTTGTAGTGAAATCGAACATTTGTTTTGCTGGTCCAATATGGAAGAAACCACCTAAAGCTAAGATCAAAAGGAAGGTTATGGCTGCAAAGATGGAGAAATAATACATAAGCCTATAAGCCAGCACAGGATTATTAACGACTCTATCAAATCTACGTTCGCGATAGACTTTTCTTGTGACAAGAATAGTTTGCAATGCTGGAATTTCCAACAATTGACGTTTTAAAATATCCGCATCATGTTGCCCTAACAATTCTGAAAAGATATGGTCTTCCGATTCAAAGTCAAACGTATAGGTATAAAGAGCAACCCGTTTAGGTGGGAAAGAATCATCCCAATCAAAGTAATTCATTTTATTTTCCTTTAGCGTGATTGCTTGGATCGTTGTATAAGGGTAGCTAAAAAAAGTTCTTTGGTCTAAAAATTCGATGATTGTTGTAAAAATCATTCGTTGGTCAGTGAAAATTAGAATTCGATTCCCTCTCAGATCATTGAAATCCTTCACGTAAGCTTTTGCTTCTTCTGATTCGGGATGATACATTCCGAGTAAACCAAGTCCTACAACAGAAGCATTCTGACCATCATTTGTCATTGGTAAGTAGGCATGGATTTCTTCTCCATCTTCAAGGTAAGGTTTCATTTTCTCGATAAAATCTTGCAAAAAAATATACATTTTTGTTTGATTGAATAAATTTCTTTTTTGTTGAGTATTCAATTCTTTATTTTTGCTAGTTGTGATGTCTTTATTGATTTGGTTAATAACAGCTTTAAATGGATTGACCATGACAATTCCTCCTTGTTTTTATTTTCGCCAGTTGTTCAGATGTTTGGATCAAATAACTCTTTGATTTTTTTTCGACCACGAGATAGATGATTATAAACTTGAGTAACATCCATTGTTAATTCCTTGGCAATTTCACTTGGTGTGTCTTGATAATAGTAGTATTTAAGGAAAATCAATTGATCTTCTTCTGATAAATTTTGTAACAAATCCAAGAAATTCTCTTTTTCAAAATAGTCATCTACTAGGGGACTTTCAGGGAGTTGCTCCATGGGAATTATATTTTGTGCACGAATGATCGCTCGTTTTTTATCTAAACAAATATTCCGTGTGATGGTTAAACTCCATGTTTTTAAGCTGCTCTTATCCGCATCGTAACTAGCTATTTTCTGCCAAATACGATAAAACACCTCATTTTCAGCTTCTTTCCGATAGGTTATTTCCTCCGGATGATTTAAGAGCGCCCGGATGCATTTAACGATATCACTCCCCAATAGATCGATAAATTGTTCTAACCCTAAAAAATCCCGCTTTATTAATAACGCTATAATTTCCTTCTCCATCTTTTATCACCTTCTTACCCTATTATACGATGAACTTTTTCCTTTTCTATCATGAAAATAGAAAAATAGTGCGTATCTTTATTTTGAAGGAGGAAAAGTATGGATTATCGTGAGCTGTTGAAAAAATATAAACAATATTTAATTGTTGGGATGATTTTAGTACTGTTGATCAGCGGAAGTATTTTTTTCATGATCGTTAATAGTAAACAAAAGCAAGTGCCGAATCCAGATGAAGCATTGATCATGAATTCAACTAGCGCATCTCAATCGTTAGAAAGTGAGTCGGTTTCACAGCAAATATACGTGGATATAAAGGGCGCTGTGAAAAAACCAGGGATGTATGAAGGAAAGGCTAATATGCGTGTCTGGGACGCTGTGATGCTTGCTGGCGGAGTGAATGAGGAGGCAGACACAAAGCAAGTCAACTTTTCTGAACGAATCACAGATCAGATGGTGATTTATGTTCCCCAATTTGGCGAGGAGGTTCAGTTTTCAGACCAAGGTAGTGAGGCTAAAGAAAATCCCTCAAAAGACACAAGTAAAGTTGATCTTAACCAGGCTGATGAGTCTGAACTGCAAACCTTGCCTAGCATTGGTCAGAAAAAGGCCCAAGAGATCATTCGCTACCGAGAAGAAAAGGGCGGATTCAAAACAATTGACGAGCTAAAAAATATTTCAGGTTTTGGCGAAAAAACATTTGAAAAACTAAAAGAGTCAATTAAAGTGTAAAATAGTGTTGAATTCTGGAGAATAAATAGCACTATTTTATAAATATAGTATGCAGGTTCTTGACGAGACTTTTTCTATAATTTACTATTTGTATATCCTACTGAAAAAATTAACTATCGGCAGAATAACTTTAAAAATAAATAAATCATAAAAGGAGCAAACTATGACATTTGAAAGAATCCCTTGGGATCAATATTTTATGGCACAAAGTGTGCTTTTATCGTTAAGAAGTACGTGTACTAGACTTGAAGTCGGTGCAACGATCGTTAGGGATAAACGAATCATTGCTGGAGGTTACAATGGATCAGTAAGTGGTGATGTTCACTGCATAGATGATGGCTGTTACATTGTGGATGGTCACTGTGTAAGGACGATCCATGCAGAGATGAATGCAGTCTTACAATGTGCCAAATTTGGCATTCCTACAGAAAGTGCTGAGATTTATGTGACTCATTTTCCTTGTTTACAGTGTACCAAGATGATTTTACAAGCTGGTATCAAAAAAATTCATTACCTAAAAGATTATCGAAATGATGAATATGCATTGGCTTTGATCAAGCAAGTAGGTGCAACAGTAGATCAGGTAACCTTATCAAAAAAATATTTTGCTGAATTACAACTAGGAGAAGAAGAGCTTGCTTCAGTGGACGAAGCATCTCAAACAGATCAATAATTACTGGATTTTTCCAGTATTAGTAACGATAGGAACAGTCTTTTTCGTTTTAGAACCAACACTTTTAACCGGCATTATCTGGCTGTCTTTTATTGGCCGCGTAGTCTGTACAGGAAATAAAATGATTGTTAGTGTTAGTTTTTTATGTATCTTTATGATGATAGGTCTATGTTGGCAAATCCGCAGCAAAGAAAAACACTCAAAATTTCCAGAAAGAACCGCAGTAAAGGGGCAACTATCTATATTACCAGACCGATATAAGATCGATGGGGATCGTCTCCAGCTAGAGGGTTCATTTGCTACACATAAAAAAGAAAATCGAAAAGTAGTGGCATTTTATCAGTTTTCATCAGAACGTGAAAAACGAAACTGGCAAAAAGTAAATCAACCAATAGCTATCGATCTTATAGGCGAGTTTGAAACACCACTAGCACAAACAAATCTTAATGGATTTGACTATCAAAAGTATTTAAAAGAAAATAATGTCTATCAAACATTGACGATCACTAACATCCATACAATAAAAAAAGCAATTCCAGAGGTTTACGATATTCTTTCATGGCTAAGTGTTTACAGGAAAAAGGCAATCGATTATTGTGACCAAGTATTTTTGAGCGAAACGGCATTATATCTTAAGACGTTGATTTTTGGGTTTAAATCAAGTGAGTTTTCACAAAAAGAAGGAGTTCTAGCGAATTTAGGTATTCTTCATTTGTTTAGTTTATCTGGAATGCACGTGCTTTTTTTTGTGGGGAGCTTTAGGTATTTGTTTTTAAGAGCAGGAATCACAATAGAACGTCTATTTTGGCTACAACTGGTCTTCTCGGTTGTCTATGGGGGCCTTACTGGATTTTCAATCAGTGTTATTCGAGCTTTGCTACAAAGTATGATTTTACTAAGTAATCGTGAATTTAAGTGGGGATTGTCAGGATTGGATTGTTGGAGTGTGGCGCTGATAGTTGGGGTGTTTTTTCGCCCCTATTTACTATTTTCAGTCGGTGGACAGTTAAGTTACGGGCTATCTTTTTTCATTTTGTATGTTCAGCCGATTACAGAGCGGATCAATAATCGCTATTTGCGGATGTACTGTTTTTCTATATTGTTGAATGTCATGATGATTCCTTTGGTTGGGTTAACATTTTTTGAGTGGCAGTTGACAAGCAGCCTATTTACTTTTTTACTGCTCCCTGTGTTTGAAAAATTTATCTTACCCATTTTAATGGTTAGTTTGGTGAGTTCATTTATCTTCAAACTGCAGCTTTTAGTTAGAGGGCTGGAAGTTTATTTTTTGATCCAACAAAGTATTTTTGAATGGTTGAGCCATCACAGTACCTTTACATTGGTGATAGGAGCCTTTTCACCAATTTTGTTTCTAACGCTTTCTATCTTACTTTTTTTGTTTCTGCAAATGTTGTATAAACGATCCAACAAAGTTTATGGATTAGCTGTAGCAATCGTTTTACTGCTTTTTAGTAAATATTTTTCGCCAAATGGTACTGTTGCATTTATTGATGTTGGACAAGGAGATAGTATTTTTATTCAAACACCGTTTCATCAAGAAAATATGCTGATCGATACGGGTGGCAAGCTTGATTTTGGAAAAGAAAAGTGGGCAACTAGACAGAATAAAAAAATGAATGCTGACTATTCTGTGATTCCATATTTGAAAAGTAAAGGCGTTAAATATTTGGATAAAGTGTTGATCAGCCATGGAGATATCGATCATTGTGGTGATTTACTCGCAATCAATAAAAAGATTCCAATTCGTTCACTTTATTTTCCCGAAGGTACAGAGAAAAAAGTCGCCTTTCTTCGACTTCTTGAGGGGCTAAAAAAAAGTGGAACAAAGTGTTACCCAGTTCTGGCAGGAGCAGTGATCAGCCAGTCAATCCCGTTAAAGATTCTCGCACCAACTACTCCAGGAACAGGAGAAAATAAAGATTCTATGGTAGTCTATACTCAATTAGCTGGCAAACGTTTCTTATTCACTGGGGATTTAGAAAAAGAAGGAGAAGTACAATTGATAAAACAATTTCCTTCATTGAAGATAGACGTATTGAAAGTGGGACATCATGGGAGTATGACGTCATCAGATGCTTCGTTTATTCAAAGCATCGACTTATCAGATGCGGTAATTTCATGTGGTCGGAATAATCGATTTGATCATCCTCATGAAGCAACCGTTTCAACATTAAAGGCAGCGAAAATCAATGAGTATCGAACGGATGAAAATGGTATGGTCTATTATGAATGGACACCTTTAACAAAAATGTCAGCGGCTAAAACAATCATTGAAGAAGACTAGCATTTCTTGAAATGACATGATAGGATGGATACAGAAATGAGGGAATTTATGAACTTACAAGAGGCATTGAAAAAAGTAAGACAACAGCAGTTTGCTTCTGTTTATTTAGTCCAAGGAACAGAAGGCTATTTAAGTGAATTATTTAAAACAGAATTGATGGATCAGCTGATCAAAACAGAAGATGATCAGTTCAACTATTCTTCTTTTGATATGGAAGAAGTTCCCTTATCTGTCGCAATGGAAGAAGCTGAAACCATTCCTTTTTTTGGCGACTATCGATTAGTTTTTATTGAGAATCCTTATTTTTTAACCGCCGAACGAAAAACGAATGGGCTAGATCATGATATAGATAGTTTGCTTAAGTACTTAGAACAGCCATCGCCAACGACTATTTTAGTGTTTATTGCGAATGTTGAAAAATTAGATGAACGAAAAAAAGTCACGAAGGCTGTAAAAAAACAGGCAGAAGTTATTGATGTTAATCCAATGGGAGAACGTGATGTAAGGCAATATGTTGAACAAACGATTCAAAGCGAAGGATATGAAATTCGTCCTGAAGCATTTGATTTATTGTTACAACTAACAGATTTAAACTTATCAAAAGTTATGGGAGAGTTACAAAAGTTATTTTTGTACGCTTCTGATAACAAAATAATCTCACTAATTGCAGTCAAAGAGTTAGTACCTAAATCATTGGAGCATAACGTTTTTGATTTAACGAATGATGTTTTATCTGGTAATGGAGAAAAAGCAATTCAATTATATGAAGACTTATTATTACAAGGTGAGGAAACTATCAAATTAAACGCGATTTTATTAAATCAAATCCGTTTATTTTTGCAAACTAAAATTTTAGCGAAATTAGGTTATCAACAAGCGAACATTGCAGAAACCTTAAAAATCCATCCCTACCGCGTTAAATTAGCGTTGCAGCAAGTTCGTAATTTTGAATTAAGTCGGTTAGAAGCTATTTATGATGAATTAGTAGAGAACGATTTTAAAATGAAAACAGGTAAAATGGAAAAAGAGTTGCTATTTGAGTTATTTATTCTAAAATTATCTGGGCAAGTAGCTAGTTAAAAAGGGAGAGAGTTGTTTGAGTGAGGCCAAAAGAATAGTGAGCGCGTTTTTTGAAAATGTTCGTTCTGGAAAAAATCTCCAAGCAGCATATGAGTTTATACATGAACAAGTCATTGCTCATCAAGTTCAGTCTGAAAATGAATATACAATCACTAGATCACCTAAAGATTATATTGAGCACGTAGAAGAGATGCAGGAACTTTATGGACAATTTGAATTGATTATTCAAGAAATAGTAGCGGATGAAAATAAAGTCTATGTTCGTTGGAAACAGATTGGACAAACAGATAAAAATAAAACAATCATTCAGATTGCTAGTGCTGTTTACTTAGTTGAAAGAGGAAAAATAGCGGAGTATTGGATTCAGATCGACCGTAAAGGAATCGAAAATCAATGTCAGTAGAGCTAGACTAGTTCAACAAATCGAGTAAAAATTGTCAGCGCGAGATAAAGCTTTTTGAGCCTATCTCGCGCTTTTCTTTACAAAATAAAAAAGAAGCTAACATAAATGTTAACTTCTAAAAATCATTATTTTGCTAATTTTTTACTTAGACGAGATTTGTCACGGCTTGCTTTGTTTTTATGGATTAATCCTTTTGTTTCAGCCATATCAACAGCTTTAGCAGCTTCTGTATATAACGCATCCACATTGTCAGCACCAGCAGCTACAGCATCTTCAAATTTCTTGATTGCTGTACGCATAGCATTTTTTTGAGATGAATTTTGAGCATTCTTATTAGCGTTAGTACGTACACGTTTGATTGCAGATTCAATATTTGGCATTTCTTTCACCTCCGATAAATTAAGGTCTTACACAGGAAAATCCATATGTAATTCAACACTAATCATTATACCTAATCCAAACAGGCATTGCAATAAAAGATGACAAGTTTTTTTCCTTAACAGTAAAAATATTGATTTCTTTAGCTGAAAATCAATTTGAAATCAAGTTCGATAGAAAAAATAGATACATTTTATAAAAAATATGCTATCATAACAGGGGAAAAATGAAATGGTGGTGTCAATGTGAATATTGCTTTAGTTGTAACGGTTACACTTGTGATGGGCGTGATATTTGTAAATGGATGGACTGATGCGCCGAATGCAATTGCAACCGCTGTCTCTACACGTGTTTTAAAGCCAAATGTGGCCATTTGGATGGCTGTTGTCATGAACTTCTTTGGTGCATTAGTGATGACCTATTTTAATGCACAGGTTGCTGAGACGATTAGTAACATCGTGAGTTTTGATGCACAGGGAAATGCCCCGCAAGTAGCTCTAGCGGCTTCTTTATTTTCGATTGTTGTCTGGTCGGTAGCAGCGTGGTATTTTGGTATTCCTACAAGTGAGAGTCATGCGCTGATAGCTGGATTGACAGGGTCGGCAATGGCTTTAGGCGGACTTGGTGCAGTGAATGGTTCTGAATGGGGCAAAGTGCTAGTTGGTTTAGTTGTTTCCACGGTGATGGGCTTTGGTGGTGGTTTCCTTGTCACAAAGCTAATTGTAATCCTTTTCAAAAATGTTGCTAGAAGGACTGCAAATAAAGTCTTTACCTATGGGCAAGCATTTGGTGCAGCTGCGAATGCTTTTTTACATGGTGCTCAAGATGGTCAAAAATTCATGGGTGTCTTTATGTTGGGACTTTATTATAATAACCTAGCAGAAAAATCAGGTTCAGGTTTTATTATTCCAATCTGGGTCATGGTGCTTTGCTCTGTCACAATGGGATTTGGGACATCTGTTGGTGGGATGAGGATCATCAAATCAGTTGGGATGGATATGGTAAAATTAGAGCGTTACCAAGGATTTGCAGCTGATTTAAGTACAGCGATTTGCTTGTTTGCTGCCTCTATTTTTGGTATTCCAGTTTCAACTACTCATACTAAGACGACGGCCATTATGGGTGTAGGTGCTTCCAAACGAGTTTCAAGCGTTGATTGGCGGATTGTCAAAGAGATGCTGATTGCTTGGATTTTAACATTTCCAGGCTGTGGTGTCATTGCCTTTGTTATGGCAAAACTATTTATAGCACTATTTTAAGGAGAGAATAAAATGGCTAGAAAGAAGCAATTTGATTATTTTGGGGAATTAGAACATTTGGCAAAAAATGCGCACCAAGCAGCAGAATTGTTAGAAGTGATTGGTCGTGATTATTCGTTAGAAAAATTAGAAACGGATGCGGAGCAAATCCATCTATTAGAACGTGAAGGCGATCAAATCGTTCAAAAAATAATGAAGGAATTATATATTTCATTTATCACACCAATCGATAGAGAAGATATTGTCGAAATAACGCAACGGTTAGATGACGTATTAGATACGATCAATAGTATTGCTTATTTACTAAGTAGTTTAGTTGTGAAAGAATTGACTGAAAATGCCAAGGTATTTATTACGTATGCAGTAGAAGCCACAGCAGGTGTGTTAACGGCTACAAAAGAGTTTGCAAAATTCAAAAATTCTAAAACGTTGCATGCGATGATCGATGAAGTAAGCGAAATCGAAGGAAAAGCGGATAAACTATATAGTGACTCTTTAAAAGCCTTATTTACAAAGGAACAAAATCCTATCGAAGTAATTCGTTGGAAAAATGTATATGATCAATTAGAAGAACTATTGAATGCTAGTGAATCTGTGGTTGATGTAATTGGTGGATTAGTTATAAAAAATAGTTGATTTAAAGAAAAATAAAGAGGGACAAAACACAGGTTGTTACTGTCTAATTATTTATCTGACTGGTAGGAAAGATACGAGAACTCGATTTCTATTCACTGATAGGAGGGACTAGATGGATCAACCAAAAATATCAGCAATCAAAAGTTATACCCAATCAATAATGGAAACCGACCAATCAGGTCATGGGATGGATCATATTAATAGAGTAGTGCGCTTATCTAGTGAGATTGCGGAAACTGAAAATTGTGATCATTTTATCGTAACAGCTGCAGCTTATCTTCACGATACAGTGGACGATAAGTTAGTCGTAAACCCAGAGCAAGCTTATCAACAACTAAAAGAATTTTTACAAAAAATTGATGTTTCTACAACACAGGTTGAACAAATCATTCATATAATAACCAATCTTTCATTTAGCCAAGAATTGGCTGGAACTGCTGAAAAACTGACGATTGAAGGGAAAATAGTGCAAGATGCAGATCGTTTAGATGCCATGGGCGCAATTGGAATTGCTCGAACGATTTATTATGGCGGTCATAAAGGAAACAAAATCTATGATCCCAACATCAAACCTAGAACACTCGAATCTAAAGCAGAATATCGAGAAGAGAGCACTGTTATCAATCATTTTTATGAGAAAATTTTATTGTTAAACGAACGATTAAATACAGCTTATGCTAAAGAAAAAGGCAAGCAGCGGCAAGAATTTTTAGAAGGTTTTTTGCAAGAATTTTTGGAAGAATGGTATTGAAAGATCAAAAACAACTGAAAGTGTCAGATAAACTTTTTTCGTTTGTCTGACACTTTCAGTTTATCAAAATAGGAACGTAACGGAATATGAATAGCTGGAGTCTTCTAAATAAATTCGGTGGTTTGTGAAGAAAAACTCGTAGCTTGAGATTTTTCAATAGGAATTGTTTGCAACATTCTCAAACCATTTAAAATGACCAAAATCGTGCTTCCCTCATGACCAATAACGCCTAGTGGTAAATTAATGAGTTGAAAGAAATTTGATAAGATAAGCAGCACGATGATTCCCGCAGAAAAAATAATATTTTGGGTTACGATACGTTTTAATTTTTTTGAAAGTAAATGACTCATTTGGAGCTTTTCCAAGTCGTTTTGCATTAACACCATATCGGCTACATCCATTGCGATGTCCGTTCCTTCACCCATCGCAACACCGATGGCCGCGTTCGCTAGTGCTGGAGCATCATTGATGCCATCACCAACCATTACGTTAACGCCATAAGTTTCCTTTTGTTTTTTGATCAGAGTGGTTTTATCTTCTGGTAAGCAATTAGCATAAACATCATCCACTCCAAGCTCGGCTGCTATAGCAAGAGCTGTTTTTTTGTGATCACCAGTGATCATGGTCGTTTGGATCCCTGCTTGTTTGAAATACTTGATGACTCTCTTTGCTTCTGGTTTTGGAACGTCTAGGAGTCCAAAATAAGCAATAAGTTCTTGATCTTGAAATAGGTAAATGACTGTTTTTCCTTCATTTTGAAGTTGCTCGATTTTGAGTTCCAAGTTGTTATTTAGAATAGTTTGCTTATTAAAGGTACCTTTACCAACGCGCCAAGTTGTAGAACCAATCGTTGTTTCCATACCAAAACCAACAATATTTTTGACTTCAATTTGGCTATAATCTGCAGTAACTTCATCTTCAAAGCGGAGGAGAATAGCCTGAGCTAAAGGATGTGTCGAGTGTCTTTCCATGGCTAAAAGAATCGTTAAAGCTTCTTCTTTATTTTTTAAAAAGATCGCATCGGTCACGACAGGCGTGCCTCGGGTTAACGTTCCTGTTTTGTCAAAGGCAATTGCTTTTAGAGAGGCTAGATTTTCTAAGTAGACACCGCCTTTAAACAATACGCCATTTCTGGCACCATTAGAAATAGCAGCTAGTGTTGCAGGCGTTGCAGAAGCAACTAATGCACAAGGAGAGGCAACAACTAGTAGTACCATTCCTCTATAAAAACTTTCTGACCAAGACCAACCTAAAAATAAATAAGGGATCAAAATCATCATAGGAATCGCAATCAAAACGATTTTGACATAGGTGTTTTCTAATTTTTCAATAAAGCTCGCAGTTTGAGAGGGGGTATTTTGTGCTTCATCAACTAGGCGGATAATCTTGGCAAATAAAGTGTTTTCACTTGTTTTGCTGACTGTCATTGTCAGTGCTTCACCTAAATTGATTGTTCCTCCAAAGAGTGGAGCATCTATTCCTTTTTCTACTGGGACAGATTCGCCAGTGATCGCGGATTCATCAATCGTAGATGAACCTTTTACCAAAGTACCATCTATTGGGATCCGCGCTCCTTTAGGGACGAGCAGTAGGTCGCCAATCTGTAATTGAGTCACAGTAACTTCTGTTGTTTTGCCGGACTCATCCAGTAAATAGGCAGTATCAGGTTGCATATTCATCAAACTGGCAATCTCTTTTTTACTTTTGTTTGTTGTGTATTCCTCTAAAGCCCCGCTAAGACAAAAAATGAATGTCAGCATTGCCCCTTCAAACCAATTGCCAATAATACAAGCTCCGATCGCGGCTAAGGCCATCAATAAATCCACATTAAGGTGTTTATTCTCCAAAGTATCAAGAATGCCTTCTTTTGTTTGCTTATAACCACCAAAAAAAATAGCTGTGACAAAAATGAGTGGATAAAAGCGTACACCTGATTTTTCTAAAATAAAACCGACGATCATAAATAGTAAACATAAGATAGTAGCTAGAATTGCTTTTTTTTCCTCTGAAAGTTTCATTGTGATCACTCCTTACAATGAGCATAGCACAAATAAATTCTAATTGATAATTAAATTACTTAATTGAGAACGATAGTGATTATCAATTAGATTAACGCTGTTATTATAGTGTTTTTCATGTATCTAAAATAGATTAATTCTAATTAGTAATGATAATCATTATCAACATAATTCAAGGTAATTCTATAATAAATCAACAAGTTCTAAAAAATATAGTTTTAATCCGCATAAAAAAAGAACCGATTAAATCGGTTCTAAATGTTATTATGAAAATAGCCAGTAACTAATGAGTAGCACACCTAATACAATTCGGTACCAACCAAAAGCGGTGAAATCGTTGCGTTTTAAGTAGTTCAATAAGAACTTGATTACAATAATTGAAACAACAAATGCTACAATCGAGCCAACTAATAAAATGAAAGTTTCAGTAAAGCCAAATGAATTTCCTTTCATTACGAACTTTGCAATTTTCAAAAAGCTTGCTCCAAACATGACCGGAATTCCAAGGAAAAATGAAAATTCTGTTGCGACAAAACGTGAAGCCCCAATAATAATTGCACCAAGAATCGTTGCTCCTGAACGTGAAGTACCAGGGATTAATGAGAGCACTTGGAAGAACCCGACGATTGCTGCGGCTTTATAGGTAAAGTCTCTTAAATCGGTGCATTTTGGTTTACGATCTCGATTCCTTTTTTCGATGACCACAAAGGCGATTCCATAAACGATCAGCATCAATGCAACGGTAAAGAAGTTATGAAATTTTGCTTCCAACCAATCATCAAGTGGAATACCAATGATTGCAGCTGGCGCACAAGCCACAATAACTTTTGACCAAAGAATCCAAGTATCTTTCTTTTCTGTTTCGTTTTTTTGAGGTGAGAATGGGTTTAGCTTGTGGAAATAAAGCACAACCACAGCCATAATCGCACCAAGTTGGATGACGACATTGAACATTTCCATGAAGTCTTTGCTGAGATTCATTTTAATGAATTCATCGACCAAGATCAAATGTCCGGTGCTACTAATAGGGAGCCATTCGGTGACTCCTTCGATAATGCCTAAAATAATTGCTTTCCATAAATTTGATAAAAGCATAGGTTCAATCCTTTCCAGCATAAAATAGTCAATCACTAATAGTATACCTTTTACAATCAGAAAAACCAACTAAGTTTTCATGACCAATAGAAAAATTTAGAGACTGGTCTGTTCTGTATTGTAATTATTCAAAGAATTTTCTATACTATTACTATTCATAAAAGTTGGAGGAGAAAATATGTTTGGATTTTTGAAAAAGAAAGAACCAGTTCAATTAAATGAAACGCTATACGCAGTAGCTACAGGAGAATTGATCCCAATTAGCGATGTAAATGATCCAGTTTTTTCACAAAAAATGATGGGAGACGGTTTTGCAGTTCTTCCTGAATCAGGGGCTATCTATTCACCAATAGTAGGGGAAGTTTTAAGTGTTTTTCAAACCAAACATGCTGTCGGCATGAAAATGGCAAATGGACTTGAACTTTTATTACACATGGGAATCGATACGGTTGAACTTAATGGAACACCATTTGATATAAAAGTTAGTGAAGGAACTAAAGTATCACAAGAGACTCAAATTGCAGCAGTTGATTTAGAAGCAATCAAATCTGCTGGCAAAGCAACGGATATGGTTGTTGTGATCACCAATATGGATAAGGTGAAGAGCTTTGAACTTAATAAAACAGGTTTTGTAAAGGCTGGCGATGAAGTTGGTCTTGCTAAAGCATAGCTAATCAATCAGGCTAAGCTTAAAAAACATGTGATTCAGTTTATGTAAGGCTGGAATATGACTCTTAGAGTGATGTTCCAGCCTTATTTTCTATTCTGTTTTGAAAAATAATTTTATTTATATTCTATAATAAATAAATAAGTTGAAATATTATTTCATTTGTTTTATAATGAAAGCGGATTAGGAGGGAGCAAATAAAAATGTATGGTATTTCAGTATTTTTAGGCGAAGAGATCACCGATGACACACGCAACTATATTCAAAAAATGAGTGAAGTTGGCTTTAATGGAATCTTTACTTCGTTACACATCCCGGAAGACGACTCTGCTTTGTACCGTCAACGGCTAAGAGAGCTTGGTTCGATTGCTCAAAAATTGGATATGAAGTTAACGGTCGATATTTCAGGTGAGGCACTGATACACGCTGGGTTTTCATTTGACCGTTTGGATGAGATTACTTCAATAGGCGTTACTGGCTTGCGTATGGACTATGCTATTTCAAATCAAGTAATTGCTGAAGCCTCTCACCATCTAAATATTGGTTTGAACGCCAGTACAATTACTGCGCAAGATGTACAAGAATTGCAGATGTTTAAAGCGGATTTTTCAAAATTTGAAGCTTGGCATAATTATTACCCTAGACCTGAAACAGGTTTGTCCAGTAACTTTTTTAAAGAAAAAAATAGCTGGCTACAAGAATCAGGATTTAAAGTTTTTGCATTTGTTCCAGGCAATAAGAAACTAAGAGGGCCTTTATATGAAGGATTACCTACACTTGAAAAACATCGTTACGAAAACCCATTTGCAGCAGCGATTGAACTACAAGAAAACGATCAGATAGACGGTGTTTATTTAGGTGATCCTGAAATAAACGAACGAACGATACAGCAATTCGCTAGATACAATTGTGATCAAATAGTGCAGTTAGAAGTGGAATCTGTGGGGAGCGATTACTATTCACTTATTTTGGGTACACATGTTAATCGTCAAGATGAAGCCCGGGATGTAATCCGAAGTGCAGCTGCACGGTTTAAGGAAATAAATAGGATCGAACCAGAAACGGTAAGAGAGCGTGAAATAGGTAGCGTGACCATTGATAATGTTCAATACGGGAGATATATGGGAGAAATACAAATCGTAAAAAAACAGTTGCCAGCAAATAAAAAAATCAATGTTGTCGCAAAAGTTGTAGCAGAAGATCACTCTTTGCTTAAATTGATCAGCGCAGGTAAAAAGTTTAATTTAATTGAGAAGGAGTCACTATAAGATGAATTTGGAAAAATTAACGACAGAACGTAGAAATCAGGAAACGATGAATTTGGATGAATTAACAATCAAAGATGCCTTAGATAAAATGAATCAAGAAGATCAAAAGGTTGCAATTGCCGTCAAAGAAGCACTTCCACAAATCGAACCATTAATACAATCGATTATTGCTGCTTTCAATGCCGGTGGCAGATTGATTTATATGGGAGCCGGAACAAGTGGACGTTTAGGTGTCTTGGACGCAGCAGAGTGTGTTCCGACTTTTGGGGTTTCGCCTGAAATGGTTCAAGGTTTAATTGCGGGTGGTCAAGAAGCAATGACTGTGGCAGTAGAAGGGGCAGAAGATTCTAAAGCGTTTGGGCAAAAGGATTTAGAAGCGTTGGAATTGACGAATAAAGATGTTGTAATTGGTATTGCTGCAAGTGGTCGGACCCCTTATGTGATTGGTGGATTGGTTTATGCGGATTCAGTTGGTGCTGTTACGGGTTCGATTTCATGTAATAAAGAGGCTGAAATCAGCCGCTATGCTCAATTTCCAATCGAAGTGGATGCTGGACCAGAATTCTTAACAGGTTCAACTCGCTTGAAATCAGGAACAGCGCAAAAATTGATCTTAAATATGCTCTCAACGATTTCGATGATTGGAATTGGTAAAGTATACAATAATTTGATGGTGGATGTGAAACCGACAAATGAAAAATTAGTTGAACGATCAAAACGAATCATCATGGAAGCAACAAACTGTGATTATGAAACTGCAGCAGCTTATTTTATTAAAGCCGATGAAAATGTGAAATTAGCAATTGTCATGTTACTGACAAATTCTTCAAAAGAAGTAGCGGCAGAAAAATTAATACAAGGCAATAATTTTATCAAAAATACCATTTAAAAAATGAGGAGGAAAAGACATGACAGAAGATAAAATCAAACGTCTGGCTAGGGAAATTTATGAAGAGGTAGGCGGGCAAGATAATGTCTTAAAATTGCGGCATTGTATGACACGTGTTCGGATGGATATTCGGGATTATGATAAAGTGAAATTAGAAAAATTAAAAGAAATTGACGGTGTAATGGGCGTGGTTGAAGATGATACACTACAGGTTGTGATCGGGCCTGGAACCGTGAATAAAGTAGCTCAAGAAATGGTCGATATGGCGGGTGTAAAATTAGGAGAACCTTTCCCAGAACCGAAAATAGCGCAATCAGGGAAACAGTTAGTGGAAGAAAAGGCAGCTCAAGTCAAAGCAGCACAGAAAGAAAAAAATAAAAATAACTCTGGATTTAAAGCTGTTTTGAAATCGATTTCTAATATTTTTGTTCCATTGATTCCAGCTTTCGTAGGTGCAGGAATCATTGGTGGTATAGCCGCAGTAATGTCCAATTTACTCGTTGCCGGTACAATTGGAGACTCTTGGCAGCAATATATCGATGTATTAAATATTATAAAAAATGGTATTTTTGCTTATTTAGCATTATATACTGGGATCAATAGTGCGAGTGAATTTGGTGCAACACCAGCGCTTGGTGGCGTGATTGGTGCTGTAACAATGTTAACAGGAATGAATCCGGAAGCACCACTACCTAATATCTTGACTGGTGGAACGTTATCAGCAGGTCAAGGCGGAATTATTGGTGTGATTTTTGCCGTTTGGTTACTTTCATTAATTGAAAAACAACTACACAAAATCATTCCTGACTCAATTGATATTATCATTACACCAACAGTTTCTTTGCTTGTGATTGGATTAATTACAATTTTCCTAATCATGCCGGTAGCTGGATTGATTTCCAATAGTTTGGTAGGTGTAATCAATGTTGTTTTAGAAAAAGGTGGTATGTTAGCTGGCTTCACTTTAGGTGCAACTTTCTTACCAATGGTTATGTTTGGTCTGCATCAAATTTTAACACCGATCCATATTGAAATGATTGCTCAAACGGGCATGACATTATTACTACCAATCCTTGCAATGGCAGGTGCAGGTCAAGTCGGTGCTGCTTTGGCATTATGGATTCGTTGTAAATCAGATACAAAACTAGTTGAAATGATTAAAGGTGCATTGCCAGTGGGTATTTTAGGAATTGGTGAGCCATTGATCTATGGCGTAACATTGCCTTTAGGTCGTCCGTTTATTACAGCGTGTATTGGTGGTGGAATCGGCGGAGCCGTGATTGGTGCTTTTGGAAATGTCGGCTCGATTGCAATCGGACCAAGTGGAGTAGCGTTGATTCCACTGATTGCTAACAACCAATGGTTAGCCTATGTTTTAGGATTATTGGCCGCTTATGCTGGTGGATTCGTTGCAACATTTTTCTTTGGGATTCCAAAAGATCTACAAGAAAAATAAAGCTGTATTTTAACAACTGAAAAACAACTGATCTCCTAATTTGTGGTGCTTTGACTGCTAAATAGAAAGAGATCAGTTGTTTTTTTACAAAAAGTGATTTCAGTTTGGCGAATAGATTCCTTTTCTGCTTATTTTTAGCTATAATGGAAGAGTATCTTGCCGAAATTTCTCTATTAAATTTAGTTTGATTTTTGCATAAAAGAAGGATGTGTAGGCCATGCAGCAAAATATAATTTTAACGATACAAGATCATTTTGACCATTTGCCTGGATCTGAACAAAAAGTGGCAGAGTATATTTTGAAAAATACAAATGAAGTGATTAATTTGAGTGCTCAAGAGCTGGCAAAAAAAGCTGGCTCAAGTCCGGCCGCAATTATTCGTTTTTGCCGCTCGATCGAAGTTAGCGGCTTTACTGATTTAAAGTTACTGCTTTCAGCCAATTTGGGAGCAGTGGATACGCCAATGAATACTGAGGTTGAAAATGGTGAAACAACAGCTGCAATCAAAGAAAAGCTCCAGCATCGTTTGATTCATATCATAGAAAGAACGAATGAGCATCTAGACGATCAAGCCATCGATGAAGCTGTTAGCGAGTTGGAGACGACTGAGATCATTTTTGTGTACGGGTTAGGGGCTTCATCGTTAGTGGCACAAGATATTTATCAAAAATTTACGCGTCTTGGGTTAAGTGTTTTTTTTACAATGGATCATCACTTATTTGCTTCAGCAATCGGAACGAATCGCTTGAAAGGAATTTTTATCGGAGTCTCAAACTCAGGATCAAACCAAGAAACCAATGCGTTAGCTGATCTTGCCATTGAAAAAGGTCTGACAGTGATCGGGTTAACTGCCAATAGTGATTCAGCATTAGCACAAAAGAGCACAATTTTATTATTGACTCCCATTGGTGGAGAAGCGCCTTTAAGAAGTGCGGCAACTGTATCATTGACAGCTCAGCTTTATGTAGTGGATGTGCTCTTTTTTGCTTATGCTGCTAAAAATTACGAAGAAACATTGACGCAAATCAAGCATTCTAGAGGCGCCGTTGGCATTGTAAAAAAGGAATTGAACTGAGAATTCTAGCGGATTTAATTCGTAAATCGAGAAAAATAGACTGGAAAAAGCAATAACTACTTTTTCCAGTCTATTTTTAAGGGGATCAATGTTGATTTGAAATACGACGGCCATCTTCAATATAATGAGTATCATTGACTGAATCGATCGTAAATTTGCCATTTTCATAGATAAGTTTTGTTACACTGCCATTTTCCAAACCAATTTGCATCGGTAAACTATCATCAATTAAGGACATCAAAAATGAAATCGTCAAACCGTGGGAGACAATCAATACATTGCCCCCGCCATCTTTCTCACGATGATGAGCAATATCTTCAAATCCGCTCCAAACTCGTTCACGAATTTTTTCATAAGGTTCCGCCCAATTTGCAGTGTCAGCCGCAATGATAGCATCCGCTAGATCTTTATAACTGATTCTATTGGTCATCATATCTTCATAGTTTTTAAACGCTAAAATTCTAGGTACAACTCCCCAAAGTTCACCATCGTATCCACCATCTAAAGAGCCGAAACACCACTCACGGATACGACTGTCTGTGCCATATGGAATCGATTGACCATTAGAATGCTCTTGTAAAATGATTCGAGCAGTTTGCATGGCACGTCCACTGTCACTAGAGTAAGCTTCTTTGAACTCCGTATTGCTAAGACCAAGACCTAAATAGTGAATGACTTCTTCACCTTCTTTAGTCAATGGTGTATCCGACCAACCTTGTGTTCTACCAATTGTATTGAACATTGTTTTACCATGACGAATAATATATAACGTTGTGGGTTCATTCATCTCAAATTTCCTCCTTAAATTAAAAGCGCAGCAGGCTCGCTCAACTCTGACAAGAAAATAGGGAATTCTGACTGAGGTGTTTTTTACCTCATTCGGAATTTATCTTTTTCTCGAAGAGCTAGCCTGCGAAGCTAGATAGCGTATGGTAACAACGTTTCGCTTCGCTACACCTTGTACTTTTCAACATCTGTTCATTTTATTCACTGTGTTTCAAAGCAAATCAACGAGTTTAAAAAGTGTTAATTAAAAAAAGGATTTGTTTTTTTCTCATGTTCGATTGTTGTTGCATCACCGTGACCAGGATAGGCTGGAAACTCGTCTGGCAATGTGAAAAGGTAAGTAGTGATACTGTGTAGCAATTGCTGCATATCTCCAGTGTGTAAATCCGTTCTACCAATACTGCCTTTGAATAACGCATCTCCTGTCACCACAAAATCATCAAAAACAAAACTAACACTTCCAATTGAATGTCCAGGCGTTGGTACAACTGAAAAGTTGATACCGCCCAAATTATAATCAATCAATTCAAATTCTACTTCTGCAGGCTGGACGATAATATCGGCAATATCATTATGACGGCCAAGACCAGATAAATTGAAGATTGGGTTTGAAAGCCATTCTTGTTCAAGCGGGCTGACATACACTGGAATAGTGTAAAGATGGCGCAACTCTTCAACCGCACCGATGTGATCATAGTGGGTATGAGTCAGTAAAATTGCGATCGGCTTTTTACCCGTTTTTTGGATAAGTGCGGCTATTTTAGTTGCTTCATCACCAGGATCAATAATTAAAAGGTTTGTATCATTATAAATTAAGTAACAATTTTCTTGGATAACGCCAGTTTGTATTCGTTCGATTTTCAACATAGTTTGTTGCCTCCTAGTAAATAAGATTCTTCTTCAAGTATAACGCAACTTTGACTAGAATCAAAAGGCAGAGCCATTTTTGTTTTGATTTTTAAATAAGTAGCAAAAATACCGCTTGTTGTAAGATTTACGACTGGTTTACTTTTATTTTACTATCACTCATAATGAATAAGTGTTCGATTAGCCATCTACAAAAAAAGGAGTCCATAAAAATGAAGAAAATCAATCAATTTTTAACGTCTATCCCAACTTTATTATCAAGTAAACTGTCTATTTTTATTTATTTATTCCTATTTTTCTACTTAGTTGTTTTTGCGGTACTGACTATGTGGATACCTCTATTGAAAAATGCGCAACCTTCAGCTAATGTGCAGTTGATACTGGGAAATTATACAAATGTTTTAAGTGCTCTAGGCGCTTCTTTGGCAGCTGGGAGTGGCACGCTTATTCATCATAGCTTGACTACGTTACATAAAAAGCACGATACTATGCATGATGAATTGCAAAAGACAATTACTGAACTACATGAAAAAATCGATCGTTTGGAACAAAGAAATCAAGGAAAGGATGCACAAAAAATTCATGACGATTCTAACAAGTGAAACTGTAACGTGGCGTAAATACCAAAAGCAATTATTGGAACGACTACCAAACTACAAGGAGAATCAGTCGGTTCATCTAGTTGTACCTCCGGGTTCAGGCAAAACATACTTGGGGATCGAAATCATTCGCCAGTTGAATGAGAAAACCTTGATTTTAGTGCCATCTTTAGTATTGAAGCAGCAATGGATTAGGACAATACAAACGATATTTTTGAAAAAAACAGCTGATCGATCTGAGGTTTCTGATTCTATTAATTCATTAAAAGAGATTACAGTTGAAACCTATCAGACGATTTACAGTCGATTAAAAAATGACCCAACATTTTTTAAAAGAGAAAAAATCGGTGTTTTAGTTTTAGATGAAGCGCACCACTTAAAGAAGAGCTGGGGGGAAGTATTACTTGCTTTAAAAGGTGAAGCCCCAGGATTAATTACTGTTTCATTAACGGCTACGCCGCCATATGATGCTGACTTACAAGAATGGCAGCAATATCAACTTTTAAATGGACCTATTGATGAAGAAATAGCGATTCCTCAATTAATTAAAGAGCAAGCGCTAGCGCCACACCAAGACTATCTTTATTTAGTTTCAGCACCTACAGGGATCGTTGCACGCTACGAAGAATTTATGCAAAATCAATCTGAAATCGTTGAAACAATTGTTGCAAGCAATGAGATTTCAAACTGTCTGTTGCAAAAAGACTTTATCCAAAATCCAATAGAACATGAGGAATTTATCTATCAATCTTTTGATGTATTTTTAAGCGCTTTATTATTTTTGCATTTACATGGTTATCAATTAGAGGAGCAACATTGGCACATGTTAGGTGTGTCATGCTCGCAAGGGGAAAAATTATCCTTCCCAACACTTGAAAAAAAACATTTGATTCATTTGCTGACTTATTTATACGACTGCGATCCCAAGTTGTCTTTATTTACTTATTTAGAAAGTAAAGGTTGGCTAGTCCAAAATCAGTTGCAATTGTTTCCAGAATTTTCAGATCGCATAGTAAACCAAGCGCCAGTTGAAAAAAAAGAAGCGATCTGTCGTATATTACTTTGTGAATATGAGAAAATGGGGCGTGAGCTTTGTGGGTTAGTTTTAACAGATTTTATAAAAAAAGAGGTTCTAGCTGGGAAAAATGGTGAGTTGGAGTACGGCTTGATTCCAATATTCGATTATCTAGTTCCTTTTTTCAGTGAAGATGTAAATTTAGCTGCAATTTGTGGCGAATTTTTAATTATTTCGAAAGAATTTCAACCCTTATTTTCCGACAGTTCAATCAAAATCACCGAGCATCCTTATTTTAGTAAATATGTTGTTGTTTATTCTAATGAACAAATGCGTTCCAAAGTTTTAAGCATTCTAACGGAGTTAGTGGATCAAAAAGAGATTCAATTACTGATTGGAACCAGTAGTTTACTTGGAGAAGGCTGGAACTGTCCTGCAATTAATACGGTTGTTTTAGCAAATCACGCTACCTCTTTTACTCAAACTCAACAACTGAGAGGACGTGGCTTACGAATGCATAAGAAAGGAAAAACAACGAATATCTGGCATTTAGCGGTTGTTCTACCTGGACTAGACTTTTCTATGCAAATAGACCTTAACCGAATCATGAAACGTATGGGCTACATCTGTGGTTTAACTTTTGAGACACAGCCGGTTATTGAAAGTGGTGTAGAACGTTTCGATCTAATAAGTGTTAGTTCCGGAAAAAAAATTGCGGTCTACAACCAAGAGATGCTGTATTGGTGCAATGAAAGGGAACAGTTGGAGCAACGTTGGAAACAAGGGTTAGAAAAAGGGAATCATTTGACAATGCCTTTAATCATTAGAAAACAAGCTGAAGATAAACCTACCACACCTTTGTTAGTCGTTAAGCCGCAAGCGGCTAAATATTTTGATAAAGGGCGACTTTATTCGGGGATAGGAATTGCAGTTTTGTCAATTGCTGGCATTTTCTCTATGATTGCGAATCCTATTTTAGGCGGTATGATTTTCGGTGTGGATGGATTAGCAATTTTAGCGACCTTCAATAGGGAAAAAGTTTTGGAAACCTATCAAGCATATGTCAGAAAAAAAGAGTGGCAAAAGGAAGTCGACCACATTCGTTATTTGGCATTCAGTGTAACGGAAACATTTGTGGAACTTGGCATGTTTGAGTCAGATGCTTTAAAAAGAATCACGATCAATGCTTCAACTAGTGAATGTACATGTTATTTTACTCAAGCAAACTACCAAGAAGAACGGCTCTTTCATACTACGATGAAGGAAGTTCTTTCACCAATAGAGAATCCGCGCTACTTTATTTATTTAAAAAACGCTGAGATTCTTAGTGTGCCAGAGGTATTTGGTCGCAATAAAAAGACGGCTATGATGTATCAAACTGCAATCAATCACTATTTTCCAGGTAAAAGTAACTTGATCTACTCCAGAAAACTAGAAGGAAGAAAAAAACTTGTTCAAGCTAAGCTTGCTAAGTATGCGTTACGTAGAGACTCCCTTCCAAAAGAAGTCATCCAAAAAAAGATTTGGATCTAAAAAAGTTCTCTTTAAAGACTTAAACAAAATGCTTCATTCATTTTGTTTAAGTTTTTTTGATTTAATGTTCGTGTTTTAGTGTTGTTCAGTGAGATTTTATCTTTTTACAAAAAAAATATAGATTAAAAACGAATTATTGTATATAATACTCTTTGTATCGTTACGAAGGGAGCCCTTATTTTGTTTAATTTTGTTGTAAAAGGAACTGCATTTTCAAGTGTTGATCCAAAAAATGTTAACACATTTGAAAACTGTCTATTTTGTATTTCAGAAACAGGTGTAATCGGCAAGATTATTGCCCCAGAATCAGAAGAATATGATCAGATTATTGAAGAGTATTCGGCAAAAAATAAATTTCAAGAATTGGCGCCAGATCAATATATCTTACCCGGATTTATCGATCTTCATATCCATGCTCCACAGTGGGCACAAGCTGGTACGGCGCTTGATTTGCCATTATATGACTGGCTCAACACGTACACCTTTCCGTTAGAAGCAAAATTTGCTGATGGAGACTTTGCCGAAACCGTCTATTCGGATTTAGTGACTAAGTTGATCAAAAATGGGACAACAACTGCTTTGTATTTTGCCACGGTTCATCGTGAAGCAAGTCGACGCTTGGCAGAAATTTGCAGTGAAAAAGGTCAAAGAGGCTTAGTGGGTAAAGTTGTGATGGACGATTTAGAACAAAATCCTGTTTACTATCGAGATGCAACGACAGCTGTAGCTCTTGAAGAAACAGAATTATTTATTCAAGAAGTATTAGAATTGAATAAAAAAACACCACAAGGAGTATATCCAGTTGTCACTCCCCGATTTATTCCAAGTTGTACTGACGACTCTTTGAAAGGATTAGGTGCTTTAGCCGCTAAATATGATGTTCACATTCAATCACATTGTAGTGAGAGCGATTGGGCGCATACTTTTGTGCAAGAGCGTTTTGGAAAAAATGATGCATTTGCTTTAAATGATTTTGGGTTAATGACAGAAAAATCAGTGATGGCCCATTGTGGCTTCCTTTCCGATGAAGATATGAAGTTATTTGCTGAGAAAGGGACGGCAGTTGCTCATTGTCCGATTTCCAATGCATACTTTGGTAATGCCGTTACCCCAATTGCTAAACTATTGCATGAACATCAAGTAGAAGTAGGTCTAGGAAGTGATATTTCTGGCGGGTTTTCTCCAAGTTTATTTGACAATATTCGACAAGCAGTAATGTCTTCTAGAATGTTAGAAGATGGTGTAGATAAAAATTGTTGCAGTGAAAAACGTGGAGTTTCTGGTTCAAGCATTACCTTGAATGAAGCTTTTTATCTTGCAACTGCTGGTGGTGGTGAATCACTAAGTCTGCCAATTGGAAAAATTGCTGTTGACTATGCATGGGATATTCAAATTATTGACAGTAAAGAGTTACCTATTTTTTCAGAAGAAGAACCTTTAATGACTATTTTTCAAAAAATTCTGTATTTATCTCGACCTGAAAACATTGATGAAGTTTGGATTCAAGGAAGAAAAGTTCATGATAAAAATAAAAAAGAGCTAGAGGTGTGAAAAGTAAAATGACAGAAAATCAAGTGAAAACATCCAAATTAACCGTAGGACCCAATGATGATCTATCGATTGGACAGTCAGCACTTTTAGGAATCCAACATGTTTTAGCAATGGATGTCTATGTTGTGCCGTTTATTATTGCATCGATTATTGGTTTGACAACCAAAGAATCATCTGCACTTATTCAGGCTACTTTCATCGCTGCAGGGGTTGCAACGATCATTCAATCTTACTTTTGCATGAAATTACCCGTAGCACAAGGACCGTCTTTTATTCCAATTGGCGCTATTGCAGGGATTTATTTTGCAAATAATCAAAACGGAAACGGCTGGGGGACTGTTTTAGGCGCTAGTTTGATTGGGGCCGTCTTAGTCATTATTTTAGGATTAACAGGTATTTTTAATCGTTTGATCAAAGCTTTTGTACCGCCCATCGTCGGTGGCACTATTATTTTTATTGTCGGCTTATCATTAATGCCGGTAGCGTTGAATGACAATGTTTTCATGGCATCTGGAGATTTAGGTCAAAATATTTTATTGGCAGTGATTGCAGCTGTTTCACTTGTGTTGTTTGCGATGATCGGATCGCAATTTCCTGGGAAAGGGCGGATTTTCCGAATATCTTCTGTGATTTTAGCTTTGGTTATTGGCTGTTTAGCAGCACAGTTTATGGGAATCCTTGATTTATCTCAAGTTAAGAATGCACCGCTAGCAAGTGTTCCTCAAGTGCCGTTTGTAGATTTTCACTTTTCATTTGATCTGTCTTCAATTTTGACGATGATCATTATTTATGTTGTATTAATGGCTGAAACGACAGGAACTTGGTTTGCAGTCAGCAATGTTTGTGAAGAACCTTTAACAGATGAAAATATCAATCGCGGAGTGGTCGGAGAAGGAATCGGCTGCCTGATCTCATCCATGTTGGGAACAACACCAGTAACGGGCTATTCTACGAATGCTGGGATTATTTCGATTACAGGAGTTGCAAGTAAAAAAGTATTTGTAGCGGCTGGCGCATGGTTTATCGTATTTGGTTTATCTGGAAAGTTATCGACTTTGATTTCTTCAATTCCGGCACCTGTGATCGGTGGCGTTTTTGTGATTGTTTGCGGAATCATTTCGATTAGTGGGATGAAAGTCATCAAAGAAGTTGAAATCAATGAAAAAGCCATGTATGTGATTGCGATTCCAATGATCTTAACCTTGGCGTTGACCTTGATTCCTAAAGAATTTATTCAATCACTCCCATCATTTTTACAATATCTATTTGGTTCATCAGTTGCAACAGCATCGATTGCTGCAATTCTGTTAAATCGTCTTTTACCTGAAGAAAAAATTGAAGAACAAATAACGAAACAGAAAGAAATAAAGGCTGTCTAAAAAAGACGGAAATCTTTTTTGAATCAAAACACGAACAATACCCTTTTAGTTTATGTGTTTTTCGGCATTTACCTTTGACATTTACAAATGGATGGTGTAAATTGACATAGGTGCTTGAAAATGCGAACTATTAATGGTTTAATGTTCGTGTTTTTGCGTGTTTTTATTAGAACCTATTAGGAGGCAATACAGTATGAAAGTTTTTGATTACGAAGATGTCCAGTTGATCCCAAATAAGTGTATCGTGAGCAGTCGTTCAGAATGTGATACAGTTGTAAAATTAGGGAAACATACCTTTAAAATGCCAGTGGTACCTGCGAATATGCAGACGATCATTGATGATGAAATTGCAGAATTTTTAGCTAAAAATAATTATTTTTATATTATGCATCGTTTCGATGAAAATGCACGTATTCCATTTATCGAAAAAATGAATGCCAAAGGCTTGATCACATCTATCAGTGTAGGTGTAAAGGAAGCGGAGTATGGGTTTGTAGAAGAATTAGCTAAACGTAATTTGGTTCCTGATTATGTAACGATCGATATTGCACATGGTCATTCAAATGCCGTAATCAATATGATTCAGCATTTGAAAAAACATTTACCAGAAACGTTCGTTATCGCTGGTAATGTGGGAACACCTGAAGCGGTTCGTGAGCTAGAAAATGCAGGAGCAGATGCAACAAAAGTCGGCATTGGTCCTGGTAAAGTTTGTATCACTAAAATCAAGACAGGATTTGGAACTGGCGGTTGGCAATTAGCAGCACTACGTTGGTGTGCAAAAGCAGCTAGAAAACCAATTATTGCTGATGGCGGGATTCGTACGCCAGGTGATGTAGCAAAATCAGTACGCTTTGGCGCAACGATGGTGATGATTGGCTCATTATTTGCAGGTCATGAGGAATCACCAGGTGAAACAAAAGTAGAAAACGGGGTTGTTTATAAAGAATACTTCGGTAGTGCTTCTGAGTTTCAAAAGGGTGAAAAGAAAAATGTTGAAGGAAAGAAAATCTGGATTCAGCATAAAGGTAGTTTGGCGGATACGCTAGTAGAAATGCAGCAAGATTTACAGTCTTCCATTTCATATGCTGGTGGCCGTGATCTTGAAGCGATTCGTAAGGTAGACTATGTGATCGTTAAAAATTCAATATTTAATGGTGATACAATTTAATCAAAGAGTTCTCTTCCTTTGATCACCAAGCATTGCGTATCATCAACTCAGCAATCAGCCGCTGGATTTTGCAATAAAAAAGGAGCGTATTTTACGCTTCTTTTTTATTTTGATTATTTTTACTTTACCTGTCGTAGTAATCGTGCTATGATAATTACAACGACAGACGTAGTACATCAGATGGAGTAATCGGAGGTGATTCAATGATCGGAAGTGATGCAATCAGAGGCTATAACGATACATTTATCTTGTCTGTATTGCAGGAAGGTGATTCATACGGCTATGCCATTTCTAAAAGAATCACAGAAATTTCTGAGAATAACTATTCAATTAAAGAAACGACACTGTATTCAGCCTTTAATCGTTTAGAAAAAAATGGATTTATAGCCTCTTTTCCAGGTCAAATCACACATGGAAAAAAAAGAACATACTATAAAATCACAACATCTGGACAAACCTATTTAGAGGAAAAGATAGCGGAGTGGACACTTACAAAAAAAGTGGTTGAACGCTTCATCAAGGAGGAAAAGTAATGAAAACAATCAGGGATTATATTGACAGTTTATTTTTGGGAGTAGCAGAAACAAGCCAAACGAAACAATTGAAGGAAGATCTATTAGCTAGTGCCGAAGACCGATATGAAGATTTGAAAGGTCAAGGAAAATCCGAGAACGAAGCAATCGGCGGCGTGATTGCAGAATTTGGTTCAATCGATGAACTATTGGAAGAAATGAATATTAAACAAGAATTTATTGATGAGAAGGGCTACGAATTAAATGAAATCACTATTGACGAATCAGTTGATTTTCTTAAAGTGTATCATAGAGCTGCGACAATGATCGGTTTAGGTGTGGCGTTTATTATGTTAGGAGCAGCAGCCTTTTTTGTTAGTATAGAATTATATGGTGAAGGCGTTGCAGAGGGCTTCGGGCTGTTGTTTATTTTCTTAGGAGCAGCAATTGGCGTTCCGTTATTTATCATTGCAGGCACAACTATCGCTAATACAAGTAAAAAATTGGATGATCGCTTGATTTCGATTCAAGTTAAAAACGAAATGAAAAAGAGAAAAGAACTGTTTCAGCGCTCCTTTATTTTCTGTATGGTTGCTGGAGTGGTGTTGTGTATTTTATCTGTAATACCTGTTGTCTTTTTCGAAACATTGTATGGCGCAGAATTTTTTGGTATTGCTTGTCTTTTAGTGTTGGCTTCCGTTGGTGTCTTCTTTTTTATCTTTGGAGGCGTGATCATGGGAAGTTTCACTAAAATGCTAGAACAAACCTATTTTATTTCAGATGATGGAAAGCCAGGTCCTAAAGCAATAGCAGAACGAAATAGCAGAAGACCTGCATGGTTTGAAACGTTGGAAAAAATCTACTGGCCGATTATTGTAGGAATCTTTGTATGTCAGGGGTTACTATTAGGAAATTGGGGAATAAACTGGGTGATTTTCCCAGTTTCAGGAATCATTTTTTGGGTGCTTGAAAGCATTTTTACTAATGATAAATAGAAAAACTTCGCTTAAGTTGGTTATTTTACCAAATTAGGCGAAGTTTTTTTGTTTGGTTCTCTAAAATGATTGCCTTGTAAAAATGACGTCCATTGCTTTTTTCAATGGGAAATAAGCGAGCGTTACAATCACAATTGTCGTAACTACATTAATAAATGTTGCAGGTAATTTTGATAGGGCGCTTGCAAAAGCCACATTAACATCAGCACCAGCTAAGAGGCCCATCACAGTATTCTTAATTTGAGTCATAATGATTTTAGCAAAGCCGGTTACTGTAGCTATCACAATGATTTTCCAAATAGCATCGAGATTATGGTGGAAAAACCAAATAACCAAAGCAGCAGCACCGCCAACAATAAAACTTTCTAGAATAAAATAAGGTGCTTCAGCGGCAAAGCCATTTAAAACATCAAAAATTGCAAAACCTAAGCCACCAGCTAAAGCGCCTTTTTTATAACCAATCAAAAGAACGGCTAACAATAAAACAGAATTGCCTAAATGAGCAAAAGCGCCAGTAGGCATAGGGATTTTGATCATTGTGCCAAGAACGGTTAAGGCTGCAAATAAACCAACTAGCACAATAGACGTTGTTGAACTTTGTTTATTCATTTGATCGCTCCTTAATTTTCGGTCATTCTGTCGGAAGCATGATTGTATGCACCATGCCAGACATGCCCAAGAAATGGATTGATTTTTTGTCCATTTTTAATTGCTGCAGCTACGAATTTTTTAGCTAAGGCAACGGCTTCAACAACTGAATAACCTTTGGCAAGACCAGCAGTTACTGCAGCAGCGAACGTACATCCTGCTCCGTGATTATAATCAGTTGAAAATAGTTCACTTTCAAAAATAGTAAAATCAGTTCCATCATAAAAAAGGTCGACGGCCTTATCCGTTTTTAAGCGGTGGCCACCTTTGATGACAACATTTTTTGGTCCTAAATCAAGAATCTTTTTAGCAGCTTCTTTCATTTGGTCGATGGAAGTCAAATCACCCATTCCAGATAAAATCCCTGCTTCAACTAAATTAGGCGTGGTCACAGTTGCTTTTGGTAAAAGTAAACGAGTCATCGCTGCCACATTTTCTGGTTGTAATAATTCACTAGTCCCTTTACAAGCCATAACTGGATCGATCACAATATTATCCATAGCAAATTTATCAATATAAGTGCGAGTGATTTCAATCGCTTCGATTGTTCCAAGCATCCCTGTTTTCATCGCATCAAGAGCGCCGCCCGCAAAAATAGTTTTCAATTGCTTTTCTACTAAATCAGGCTCGATTGGTGTTACTAAATGACTCCACCCTTCATCAGGATCCATGGTTACAATGCTAGTTAAAGCTGAAAAACCAAATGTTCCATACTCCTCAAACGTTTTTAAATCCGCTTGAATTCCTGCACCGCCGCTAGAATCAGAACCAGCAACTGTTAATACTTTTTTGATCATCTTTCAACCTCTATTCAGAAAATATTTTGATATACGTATTGTAAAACAAACATCAGTTGACAAAAACAGCCAATTGGGTTATTTTCAGGTCATCCAATTGCTGCGAAACACAAAGAAAGAAGTGATTTGATGTTGAGCAGTACAAGACGAGCAAAGGGAGAGTTGATCCATTGAAACACAAAGAACGAAGTGATTTGATGTTGAGCAGTACAAGACAATCAAAATAAGAGTTGTACTTTTAAACTACCAAATAAAAAACAGGAGGCAAAACCATGTGGTCACTAAAAAAAGAAAAAGGCGTACCAGTCTACGTAAGTATTATCGAACTAATTTTAAGCTACATAAAAAACGGTGACCTACTTCCCGGCGAACGTTTACCTTCAGAAAGAAAACTAGCCGCTTACTTTCAAGTCAATCGCTCTACAGTCGTTCATGCTTTAGACGAATTGGTTGCACTAGGTTGGATCGTCAGAAAACAAGGAAGCGGTACAATTGTTAATGAAGGGAAATGGGGCATTAGCACCACGCCAAGAACGGACTGGCGTCGTTATCTAGAACAAAATGTATTTGCTAAAGTTGATCCATACACAGAACAGATCGAAAGATTGATCAAACAGTCTGATCATGACGTTTTAGATTTGTATACAGGTGAATTACCATTAGATCTAATTCCGAGTTTTTCATTTCCACCACTGACCTGGAAACATTTTTTAGAAGAAGAACAACAAGATGATCTAGGCTATTATCCTTTGCGACAAGCAATTAGTAATGAAACGGAAAAGGAATATGGCTTTTCTCTTTCTCCAGAAAGCCTTTTGATTACTTCTGGTGCACAGCAAGCACTATTCTTGATTTTGCAAGTACTGTTGCAATCGGGTGACAGCGTTGCAATTGAAGACCCATCTTTTCTTTATGCGCTACCCATTTTTCAAGCAGCCGGGATCCGCCTTTACGGAGTGAATATGGATCAAGAAGGTATCGATCTGCTCTCATTGGAAAAAGTGATTCGTCAACATCGAGTCAAGATGGTTATGGTCAATCCGTCATTTCAAAATCCTACCGGTAAAACAATGTCGATGAAACGTAGAAAAGCACTTGTTGAACTTTGTCAAAACTACCAAATACCGATTTTAGAAGATGATGTTTTTGCTAAATTAAATTTTGTTCCCTCAGATAAAATTCAGCCGTTAAAAAAATTAGATCCAGAAAATGTGCTCTATATCGGCTCGCTTTCAAAGATTCTTGGTTCGACAACCAAAATTGGCTGGTTAAGTGCGCCCACCTCTGTTAATCAACAGTTAGCTGAGGCTAGAAAAATGATGGATTTTTCATTAAGTATCTTTCCGCAGTTATTAGCAAATTTAGCGCTAACTGATGAAAATTTTCCGACTAAGGTTTTGTCTCTGAAACAAAAGTTAGAACAAAGAGGAAAAGCTGTATTTCAACTACTAGATCAATTACCAGAATGGGAAGTTACGATGCCAGAGGGTGGTTTTTATATTTGGGCAAAATGGAAGCAGGGGAAACTAGAACAAAAAGACTGGGCTATTTTTTTGCAAGAAAGATTATTGATTGCCCCTAGTTTCTTTTTTAGTGAAAATCAAGACAGTATTCGGATCAATTTTTCTAGAGTAGATGAAACAAATTTCCCACTATTTGAAACGAAATTACGAGAGATAACTAAAAAAATGAGTATGGACTCAAACAGACTATGATAAAATAGAAAAAAAGGAGGGATTCGCTATTATGAATCAAACGATTGAATTATTACAAAATCGCCGCAGTTATCGTGATTTTGACGAAAATTATGTTATACCTCAAGCTCAATTACAAGCAATATTAGATGCGGCAAGACAGGCACCTAGTTGGATGAATGGTCAATTTTACAGTATTATCGTACTTCAAGACAAGCAAATCCGTGAACAGTTAGTAGAATGGAATCCAGGGAATCCTCAAATCAAGAAAAGTTCGGTTTTTTTACTTTTTATTGGAGATCTCCATCGTTCGAAGATGGTCAGTGAAGCATATGATAGCACTTACCCTATAAATGAAAGTATCGAACCAGTTATCTTAGCAACAACAGATGCCGCCTTAGCACTCGAAAATGCAGTCATTGCTGCGGAAAGCTTCGGGTTAGGATCTGTCGTCGTCGGAAGTATTCGCAAACATGGAAAAGAAATTAGCAGATTAATAGAACTACCGGAACATACATTTCCACTATTTGGGTTAAGTATTGGACAACCAATCGTAGAAATGCAGGTCAAACCACGCTTGCCAGAGACAACTGTCATTCATTATAATAAGTACCAACCATATGTATATCAATTGATTGAAGAATACGATCAAACGATGGAAAACTTTGCAGAAGCACGAGAAACCAAACGCTGGAGTCAAAAAATTTCCGATTTCTTTGCTACTGAACCTCCAATGCTTACAGATCAACTCTTGCAAATTCAAGGCTTGTTAAAGTAATTACCTGAAGGAGTAAATTTTAGGCATCGCTTTCCTCAAAAGCGCTAGAATGATATACTTATTAGTGGGTAAGAAAACAAATGATAAAAGAGGTGCTGATATGTCTTGGGAACAAGTCTATGAACAGTGGATAAATGAAGAAAATATACCAGAAAATCTAAAAAAAGAATTGAAAGATCTAAAAGAAGATCCTGAAAAATGTCAAGATGCCTTTTATGCACCATTAGAGTTTGGCACGGCAGGGATGCGCGGCATTTTAGGTGCAGGGATCAACCGAATGAATATTTTTACGATCCGTCAAGCAACTGAAGGGTTAGCCCGTTTTATGGATGCTGAAGGAATGGAAACGAAAAGACGGGGAGTGGCGATTGCTTATGATTCACGCCACATGTCACCAGAATTTGCAATGGAAGCTGCCAAAACATTAGCCAACCATGGTATTCCGGCTTTTGTCTTTGAAAGTTTACGACCAACGCCTGAGCTGTCTTTTGCTGTTCGTCATCTCAATGCATTCTCTGGGATCATGATCACGGCCTCTCACAATCCGGCTGCGTATAATGGTTATAAAGTTTATGGTGCAGATGGTGGACAAATGCCACCCGCTGATGCTGATGCATTAACAAAGTATGTTCGCGAAGTCGAAAATCCATTAAAAGTTGATGTTTTAGCTGAAGACAAGGCAAAAGAGCGTGACTTAATTTCAATCATTGGGGAAGAAGTCGATACTGCTTACTTGAAAGAGATCAAAAACGTTACGATCAACCAAGAATTAATCAATGAAATGGGGAAGGAATTGAAACTGGTTTATACCCCTTTACATGGTACAGGTAAAATGTTAGGTGAAAAAGCATTAAAGCAAGCTGGTTTTGAAAAATTTGTACTTGTTCCGGAACAAGCAATCGCTGATCCAGATTTTACAACAGTCAAATCACCAAATCCAGAAGAACATTCTGCTTTTGAATATGCTATTCGTTTAGGTGAAAAAGAAGATGCTGATTTATTGATTGCAACTGATCCAGATGCGGATCGCTTAGGCGCAGCAGTTCGGTTACCGAATGGTTCATATCAAGTTTTAACAGGGAACCAATTAGGTTCGATTATGATTCAATACATTTTAGAAGCGCACAAACAAGCAGGTACGCTACCAGAAAATGCCGTTGTCTTAAAATCAATTGTTTCTAGTGAATTAGCTACAACAATTACAGCAAAATACAACACTAAAATGGTTGATGTTTTAACCGGATTTAAATTTATTGCAGAAAAAATCGAGCAATATGAAGCCGATCATTCTCAAACATTCATGTTTGGTTTTGAAGAAAGTTACGGATATTTAGTAAAATCGTTTGTTCGTGATAAAGATGCCATTCAAGCACTGGTTTTATTGGCAGAAGTTGCGGCTTTCTACAAAAAACAAGGAAAAACACTTTATGATGGACTACAAGATATCTTTAAAGAATATGGCTATTTTGAAGAAAAAACAATTTCTGTTACATTGAGTGGTATCGAAGGCAGCGAAAAAATCAAAGCCTTGATGAAAAGATTCCGCGAAGAAGCACCTACCGCGTTTGCAGATATCAAAGTAACTCAAACAGAAGATTTTAAAGAACTAACGAGAACCTTTGCGGATGGTAAAGTCGAATCCTTAACAACGCCACCTTCAGATGTGCTAAAATACTTCTTGGAAGATGGAAGTTGGATTGCTATTCGTCCATCAGGAACGGAACCTAAGATTAAGTTTTATTTAGCTACTAAAGCTGCTTCACAAATAGAAGCAGATCAAAAAATCAAGAATTTTGAGCAAGCAGTCAATGAGATAACCAAATAAAATGATTAGGACTGAAAAAAACTGGAAATCAGTGTTACTTCAGTCCTTTCATTTGTAAATTTATAAGGAGTGATGGATATGAACATTGGATTTATTGGAGCAGGTCACATGGGTAGTGCGATGATCGAAGGTTTGTTAAAAGCCAAAACAGTAGCGCCAGAGAACTTATTCGTAAAAGGCGGTTCAAGCGGAACTGCTGAAGCACTTCAAGAAAAACTCGGATTTCAATTGATCAAAGAATATGATGCACTGAAAGCATGTAAGGTGATTTTCATTGCAACTGGGGCTAGCATTGTACTAGATATTTTAAAACAAGCAGCACCATTTATGGCCAAAGATACCATTCTTATTTCAGTGGCTACCGGTCATACAGTGGCAGAAGCTCAAGCTGTGTTAGGTGAAACAATCCATGTTGTCCATGCGATTCCCAACACGCCCGTGAGTGTCAATGCAGGCATGATCGGTGCCGTTTTTGCAGATATGCCAGCACCAACAAAAGCAGAAGCCGTTCGTGTGCTAAAGTCTTTGGGAAAAGTTGAAGAAGTTAGCGAAAATATTTTAGGTACCTTTGGAACTGTTGCTGGATGTAGTCCAGCCTTTGTGGATATCTTTATGGAAGCCTTAGCGGACGGCGCTGTCTTGGAAGGAATGCCTCGCGCACTTTCTTATGAAGTTATTGCTCAAATGATGCTAGGCTCTGCGAAATTAGCATTAGAAACTAAAAAGCATCCTGGTGAATTAAAAGATGGTGTAACCTCTCCTGGCGGTAGTACGATCAAAGGCGTTACAGCTTTAGAAAAGAATGGATTTAGATACGCTGTGATTGATGCAGTTAAACAAGCAAATAGTTAATAAAAACAAGTGAAAAGGCAAGTAGGGCTTTGATTTGCCCTACCTGTTTTTTTGATTTCGTTTAAAAGAAGCAAATATAGCCTCTTTTAAAAAAAGTTTGCTATAATAGTCAAGAGGAAAAAAGGAAAGGAAGCTCAGCAATGAAAGAAATAGATGAGATTCAAAAAGTAAGTCAGTTATACAAAGTGTTGAGTGATCCGACAAGATTGCGGATTTTACTTTTGTTAAAGCAAGGCGAGTTAAACGTAACAGCAATTGCAGAGCAACTTTCGATGGAACAATCGGCAGTTTCTCACCAACTAAAATTATTACGCGATAGCCATGTAGTGAGATCAAGACGTGAGGGGAAAACAATTTATTATACATTGGATGACCATCATGTTATCGATATTTTGAATCAAACATTTGAACATATCAAACATCAGTAATCTATCTTTTTCTATGATTCCTTTGGGAAATTCACAGAAAAGGGTAGTTTTTTTTTCGGCATTTCGTTATACTAGAGACATGTTTTATTAGAAGAAAATGAAATGTTTCTAATTTTATAGTTGGAGGAAGAAGAATGAAGGACAAACTGAAAATTGGTTTACTTGGACTGGGGACTGTAGGCTCTGGTGTACCAACCATTTTACAAGAACATCAAGAAAAAATATCTCAAGTAACAGGGATGGAGATCGTTATTTCAAAAGCACTAGTACGAGATGAGGAAGAAAAAAGACGTCTGGCTGAGAAATTTGATATTCAACTCACGACAACTATTGAGGATATTATCAATGATGACGAAATCAAAATCGTTGTAGAATTAATAGGAAAAGTTGAACCAGCTAAAACCTTCATTACCAAAGCACTAGAAAATGGTAAACATATTGTGACTGCAAATAAAGATCTTTTGGCGCAACATGGGAGTGAACTTGTAGCGTTAGCACAAAAAAATCATTGTGATTTGTACTATGAAGCGAGCGTGGCAGGCGGTATACCGATTCTACGTACAATTGCGAACAGTTTAGCTGCTGATAATATCCAAAAAGTTTTAGGCATCGTAAATGGTACGACCAACTATATGTTGACACAAATGGTTTCAGCAAAAAAATTATACGACCAAGCGTTAAAAGAAGCGCAAGAATTAGGCTTTGCTGAATCTGATCCAACGAATGATGTCGATGGGATCGATGCAGCTTATAAAATGGTGATTTTAAGCCAATTTGCTTTTGGAATGAACATTAGATTGGATCAAGTCGATACACGTGGAATTCGCGGATTATCGTTAGATGACGTTGAAATGGCTGCCGATTTAGGGTACGAAGTGAAACTAATTGGTTCTTCTGAAAGTCAAGAAGGTAGTATTGCTGTTGAAGTAGGGCCGATGTTAGTGGCTAAATCCCATCCGATTGCATCTGTTCGCAATGAGTTTAATGCCGTCTTTATTGAAAGTTCAGGTGTTGGTGAATCAATGTATTATGGACCGGGAGCGGGTGCTAAACCTACTGCTACAAGCGTGGTAAGTGATATTATTACGATCGCTAAAAATATCCGTCTAGGAACAACTGGACATATGTTTAATTCCTATCAACACGATACTAAAATCGCCGCAGATGAGACGATTTCTGGGAAGTATTATTTCTCGATCGAAGTACCGGATCGTCGTGGTCAAATTTTGAAGTTGACGCAAATTATGACGGAAGCCAATGTTAGCTTCGATCAATTAGTTCAGCAAAAATCTGACGGAACTAGAGCAAGAATCGTTGCAATCACTCATACCATTACGAAAGAACAAATGAAACAAGTGACGAAAGAAATCGAATCCACTGAAGAATTCGAACTATTAAATACATTTAAAGTATTGGAGGACTAAAGATGTACGAAGGACTATTAAAACAATATAAGGAATATTTACCAATTACAGATAAAACACCCATGATTTCTCTGGCTGAAGGAAATACACCGCTGATTCCTTTACACAGTTTATCAAAAGAATTAGGAATCAATCTATACGGAAAATATGAAGGGTTGAATCCAACCGGTTCCTTTAAAGACCGCGGTATGGTCATGGCCGTAGCTAAAGCTGTTGAAGAAGGGGCTAAAGCAATCGTTTGTGCCTCTACAGGGAATACAAGTGCTGCTGCTGCCGCTTATGCTACAAGAGCTGGTGTTAAAGCGTATGTGGTCATTCCAGATGGGAAAATCGCAATGGGTAAATTAGCTCAGGCCATCATTTATGGGGCAGATATTATTTCGATTCCAGGTAACTTTGATGAAGCCTTAAAAGCTGTACGAGACATCGCCAAAACAGAAGCAGTTGCTCTTGTGAATTCTGTTAATCCTTATCGTTTAGAAGGTCAAAAAACAGCGGCTTTTGAAGTTTGTGAACAACTTGGACAAGCGCCAGACGTTTTAGCAATCCCTGTTGGAAATGCTGGGAATATTTCAGCTTATTGGAAAGGGTTTAAAGAATGGCATGATAAAAAAGGAACTCTTTTACCTAGAATGCACGGTTTTGAAGCAGAAGGTGCTGCAGCAATCGTAAAAGGAGAAGTGATTGAACAACCTGAGACAATTGCAACAGCTATTCGCATCGGTAATCCAGCTAGCTGGAAATTAGCAGAAGCTGCACGTGATGAATCAAATGGTTATATCGATTCTGTAACAGATGAAGAAATTTTGAATGCTTATCGCAAAGTTGCTGCTCAAGATGGCGTATTTGTTGAACCTGGATCTGCCGCTTCATTAGCTGGTGTGATCCAACATGTGAAGAGTGGGAAAATCAAACCAGGTGAAACCGTAGTAACAGTTTTCACAGGAAATGGTCTGAAAGATCCTGATACAGCGATCAATGCAACAGATGTAAACATCTCTAAAATGAGTGATTTAGAAGAAATGCGGATGCATTTGCGTAATGGAGTGTCAGAACTATGAAAATAAGAATTCCCGCAACCAGTGCAAATCTAGGTCCGGGTTTTGACTCATGTGGGATTGCGTTGTCGCAATACCTGAATATCGAAGTGGTCAAAAATGCTGAAGAATGGAAAATCATCCATTCTTTAGGTGCGGATATTCCAAGTGATAAAACGAATCTATTGATTCAAACCGCATTGAAAATAGCACCTGACCTTTCACCTAAAGTTTTGAAGATGACATCGGATATTCCTTTAGCTAGAGGATTAGGCAGTAGTTCTAGTGTGATAGTCGGCGGTATTGAGCTTGCTAATCGCTTAGGTAATTTGAACTTATCTCAAAAAGATAAAGTACAAATAGCGACTGAGATGGAAGGTCATCCAGATAATGTTGCTCCCGCTATTTGCGGCGATTTTGTTGTAGCTAGTTATGTTGATGGTGAAGTTTACTCTGTTAAACATCACTTCCCAATGTGCGATGTGATTGCTTATATTCCTGAGGCTCACTTATTGACCTCTGAAAGCCGTAGCGTATTGCCAGCTTCAATTCCATATAAAGAAGCGGTGCAAGCAAGCTCAATCGCAAATGTGATGATTGCGGCGATTTTAAATGGCAACTTGCCTTTAGCTGGTTTAATGATGGAAAAAGACCGGTGGCATGAATCATATCGCAAAAAATTAGTGCCACATTTGGAGCAAATCCGGGATCTTAGTCACAAGGTTGGAGCTTACGGCGCATTTCTAAGTGGAGCAGGACCGACTGTTTTAGTGATCTCGCCAGAAGAAAAAACAACTCAAATGGTTCGAGAGTTGGAAAAATTACCTCATTCGGCTGCTATCAATGTACTATCGATAGACCAAGAAGGAATTCAAGTATTTTAAATAAAAAAAGAGCATGATTGAAGGCGAAAAATAACCTTCAATCATGCTCTTCTATTTGGACTTGTTATGCTTCGGGTGACTCTGTTGCATAATAACTATGATCTTCCAAATTCAACGCATTTAAAATCATTGATGCTGTTTCTTCAATTGATAAGGAGGCCACATTGATCACGACACAGCCCAATTTTTCATATAAATCGTTAGCAAAGGCTAATTCTTTTCTGATCTTTTCAATATCGGAGTAAGAAGTATTCGCTGGCAAGCCATAAGTTCTCATTCGTTCTTTACGAATGCCGTTTAAGATATCAGGATCATTTGTTAAACCAACAATTTTCTTAGGATTTGTTTCCCACAATTGTTTTGGCAGATGTGCCTCGGGAATCAATGGAAGATTGGCTACTTTCAAATTTTTATTGGCTAAAAATAGGCTGAGTGGCGTTTTTGATGTTCTAGAAACACCTAGTAAGAGCACGTCCGCCTCTAAGAAACCTCTCGGATCTTTCCCGTCATCATATTTGACTGCAAATTCCATTGCTTCGATTCGTTTGAAATAATTTTCATTTAAATGATGCAATGCACCAGCTTCTCTAGTTGGTGCAATGCCTGTCAATCGTTCGATCTCAGCTACTGGCGGTGTTAATATATCAAAGTGATATAAATTATTTTCTTCAAAAAAATCATTCGCAATTTTAACTAAGCGATCATTTACGATTGTATGTAACACCATGGCATTTTCACGTTTGGCATCTTCAAGGGCTTTTCTCAACTTTTCTTCTTCTTTAGCAAATGTTCGTCTAAATAGAGAAAAGTCAACGGTAGGGTATTGTGCCATAGAAGCTGCAGCTAATTTCGAAGCTGTTTCGCCAGCCGAATCGGAAATAACAAAAATTGTCACACATTTTTTTTCTTCATTTATTGTCATAATTTGATTCCTCTCTTGCTTTTTTTATAAATTTATTATACCATACCTTCATAAATCTTATTCGTAATGATTCTGATTTAAGAATTGGAGGATCTAAAATGGTACAATCTAACTCGAAAGTAGAACAATCTTTAACCGTGATGAAAGAGCATGGCTTGAAATATACTAAAAAGAGAGAAGCGATGATTACCTACCTTATTAGAAGAAATCGTTATATCTCAGCAAGAGAAGTTTATGAGTTTATGAATCAGGAATATCAAGGTGTGAGTTATGATACGATTTATCGTAATTTACATGATTTTGAACAGTTGAATTTGTTGGAGACAACAGATTTAAATGGAGAAAAAAAATTTCGCTTTCATTGTTGTCAAGAAGTAGGACATCATCATCATTTTATTTGTACGGTTTGTGGCAAAACAAAAGAAATTCATATGTGCCCAATGGATTTTTTTAAAGAACAATTGAGCGGCTGTGAAATTGAAGGACATCGATTTGAGATTTTTGGTCGTTGTGAAGAGTGTAGATGATCATTTTTTTCAGAAAAAAACATGAATATTGCATAAGAGTGTAAAACTTTACTCATTTTGGTACTTTTTTATGCATTTTTTCAATACAAAGGTTGACGTTAAAATAACCATTCGATATAATGTAACAAGAACGGTATTTTATTTATGTTAGATAACTCATAAATATAAAAAACGGTTACTTTTTAAGCTCGGAGGGAGGGAATTAACATGTCAAAAACTGTCGTTCGTAAAAACGAATCTCTTGACGATGCTCTTCGTCGCTTCAAACGTTCCGTTTCAAAAGCGGGTACTTTACAAGAATCTCGTAAACGTGAATTCTACGAAAAACCAAGTGTAAAGCGTAAGAAAAAATCTGAAGCAGCTAGAAAACGTAAAAAATTCTAGTTTTCGATGAATTGGAGTTGGTTGTATGTCATTACTAACAACATTGAATGACGATATCAAAACAGCAATGAAGTCAAAAGATAAAGATACTTTATCCGTACTTCGTATGTTGAAAGCAGCCATTCAAAATGAGCAGATTAAAGCTGGCCGTGATTTGGACGGAGAAGAAGAGTTAACAGTTTTATCTCGTGAGATGAAACAACGCAGAGACTCTTTATCAGAGTTTGAAAAAGCGGGACGTGACGATCTTGCTGACAAAGTGAAAATCGAAATCACAATTGTTGAAAAATATATGCCCAAGCAACTTTCAGAAGAAGAGATTCGTCAGATTGTTCAAACGGCAATTGATCAGACCGGTGCGACTTCGCCAAAAGAATTTGGTAAAGTGATGGGTGCTGTAATGCCAGAAGTTAAAGGCAAAGCAGACGGAAATCAGGTCAATGCAATTGTAAAAGAATTACTACAAGAGAATTAGTCAAAATGAGAAACCAACGGGATTCCGTTGGTTTTTTTGTCTAAATTAAGCAAAGTAGAGCCAGATGTTACTTTGAATTGTTAGATTTAATCCCGCTCTCTTTTTAATAAATAAATAATATGGTATGATTGTAAGGAATGAAAAAAATAAAGGAGATGGGCATTTTTTGACAGAAAATCAGTCGATATCTTTGGAATTGAAGTTAAACGATTCTGACGATGTTAGTATGCTTTTAGGAACCCATGATAAACATATAAAATACTTAGAAGATAATACAGCTGTAACAATCAACACCCGTGGTGAGACGATTCAATTGCTAGGCGAAGAAGCAGAAGTACAGTTGGTTGCTTCTGTGGTAAGAACATTACAAGTCTTGATACAGCGCGGTATTAAAATCAGTACGCCAGATGTCGTTTCAGCTTTGAAAATGGCAAAAAACGGTGAACTGGATACATTTGTTGCGATGTATGAAGAGGAGATCTTAAAAGATCACCATGGCCGAGCAATTCGTATCAAAAACGTAGGACAGAAAAAATATGTTGAGGCGGTAAGAAAACGAGATATTATTTTTGGAATTGGTCCTGCTGGAACTGGTAAAACATTTTTAGCAGTCGTAATGGCTGTATCTGCATTAAAAAAAGGCGAAGTCCAAAAAATAATTTTAACGCGTCCCGCTGTTGAAGCAGGAGAAAGTCTGGGATTTTTACCTGGCGACTTAAAAGAAAAGGTAGATCCCTATTTACGCCCGGTTTATGATGCACTGTACCAAGTTTTTGGTATGGAGCATACAAATCGCTTAATGGAAAGAGGCGTAATCGAAATTGCACCATTAGCTTATATGAGAGGTCGGACTTTAGATGATGCTTTTGTGATTTTAGATGAAGCACAGAATACGACCATTGCTCAAATGAAAATGTTTTTGACTAGACTGGGTTTTAACTCAAGAATGATCGTTAATGGCGATACGAGCCAAATCGATTTGCCTAAAGGTGTTGCTAGCGGGCTGATCCATGCAGAAAAAACGTTACAATCAATCGATAAGATTGCATTTGTTCATTTTGATGCTGGCGATGTGGTGAGACATCCAGTTGTTGCTCAAATCATTCGAGCGTATGAAAAGGAAAGTCAAAAATAGAGTAAAACCTGCGGAAAGGAGTGAAAATTCCGTTGAAGTATTCGTTATTAAAATTACGTGATAAATTAGGGAAAGCCTATATTCCACTACTGCTACTTATATTTTCCTGTTTTTTATTTATCATTATGTTTGGTAGTGTTCATCAAAAGAAAGTCGAGATAAAAGAAGGACAACTAGCAGAAAATACAATTCGAGCAAATAAAAACGTGGAAAATACGTATGAAACAGCTCAGAAGAAAAAGTTAGCAGCTGAAGCGGTTACTCCAGAGTACATTTATCAAGAAGAAACAGCCGATGTTCAGCATAAACGTATTGAAAAGCTCTTTAAGTTAATCGTAACAGCAAATGAAAAAACAGATAAAGACTATCAAGAAAAGGTCGCTAAGGCCAAAAAAGATGAAACGATTCCAAGGCCAACGATAGAGGAAAGAGTTGCTAATTTAAAAGCTCAATTTGAAGCGTTGGATCAAGATGAGGTCGCTTTTTATCAAAAATTTCCCAATGTGTTTTATCAAAATATTTTCTCATTAGATGCAGCTCAGATTCAACAAGTAAAAACCGAAAGCTTGAAAATCGTAGACGAGAAAATGAAAGATCATGTTCGTGAAGCTGATCTAGATACTATTCGTCAAAGTGCGATCGAAAAGATTCAATTTCTTGATGTTACCGGAACGATGCAACAAGAAATTCGTTATATTGTGAACCAAGGAATCGTGGCAAATGATTTTGCCAACGATAAAAAGACAAAAGAACTACGCCAAAATGCAATGGATGCCATTCCGCCTTCAATGATTTATCAAGGTGAAATCATTGTTCGTGAAGGGACTCAAATTGATAGTAAAGCGATGGAAAAACTTGAGTTGTTGGGTATGACAAATCAAAGTACTTCGTTGTTTCCAATGGCTGCTTTGACACTAGCAATTGTTTTACAAGTCTTAGTTTTACTGTTTTTCACTAAGCAAGTTACAGAAGAGGGCCGACGTAGACATTTTGTATTATTTTATGTAGGAGCAATGTCTTTAAGTGTTGTGTTGATGAAGTTTTTCCAAATCTTCCAAACAGAACAAATGATGTATATTTCTTTATTCTTCCCAGCGGCCTTTACGCCACTAGTCCTAAATTATTTTGTTAGTAGACGAGCGGGTGTTTTAGCAGCTGTTTTCCAAGTGATTTTTTCACTGTTTGTGTTTTATAATGCTATTGGAACCAATACATTGACCGTAATTATAGTGAGCTATATGTTTTCTGGGTTGCTAGCAACTGTAGTTAAACGAACTCGTATTAGTGAGCAAGGCTTAGTTGCCGTATTCTGGGTAATCATTTTTCCAGTTTGTCTAGATTTTGTTTTGATGATTTATCAAGGGATGAGCTTTTTTGATGGTAAATCATGGACGATGATGATTTGTGCACTTGCTGGGACTGTTTTGGCTTTCCTTGCAACAATGGGACTTCATCCATATATCGAATTACTTGTAACTGATGATAGTGTGATTGTGTTAAACGAGCTAAGTAACCCGAATCATCCACTATTAAAACAACTACTTGAAGAAGCTCCTGGAACGTATCATCATAGTATGATGGTAGCAAGCTTGAGTGCCAATGCAGTAGCTGAAATCGGTGGTCGTTCATTACTGACTCGTGTTGCTTGTTATTATCATGATATTGGTAAAATCAAGCATGCAAATTTCTTTGTTGAAAATTTACCGGCAGGCGCAGAAAACCCGCATAATTTTTTATTACCTGAAGATAGTAAACAGATTATTTTTGGTCATGTTATTGATGGAGCTAAGATATTGGAAGAGTATCATATGCCTGAAATGGTGATCGATATTTGTCGCCAACATCATGGGACCACGTTAATGAAGTTTTTCTATGTTAAAGCCAAAGAACGTAATGCAGATATTTTAGAAGCGGATTTCCGGTACCCAGGTCCTAAACCTCAAACAAGAGAAGCTGGGATCGTAAGTATTGCAGATACATGTGAAGCGGCGGTTCGTGCAATGGATCATCCGACAAACGAAAAAATTCAAGCTTTTGTTCATAATGTTATCCAAGATCGGATTTCAGATGGACAACTAGATGATTGCGGCTTAACCATGAAAGAGATTCGGATTGTTGAGAAATCTTTAGTAAGTGGGTTGTGCAGCACATTCCATTCAAGAATCAAGTACCCAAAAATGAAATCAGAAGCGCAAGAAATGAAAGATGAACAAGAAAAGAGAGATGACTAATGGACATTTCATTCATTGATGAAACAACGAATTTATCAAAAGATAATTTAGAAGAAGTAGAAAATCTGTTGCAGTTTGCAGCTGATTTTCTGAACATATCTAAGGATACAGAAATGTCCGTGACTTTCATGGATAATTCAGGCATTCAAGTAATAAATCGAGACTATCGAGGTAAAGATGTCCCAACAGATGTTATCAGCTTTGCGTTGGAAGAAGAAGGGGAAGACGAATTACCGATTATTTTTGACGATGAGGCGGAAGCCTTCCCTAGAAACCTTGGGGATATTATGATCTCAACTGAACGCGCTGCAGAACAAGCGGTTGAATACGGTCATTCGTTTGAACGTGAATTAGGTTTCTTGGCTGTGCATGGTTTTTTACATTTAAATGGTTATGATCACATGGAACCTGAGGATGAGAAAGAAATGTTTGGTTTACAGAAAGAGATCTTAGATGCCTATGGACTCAAAAGATAAGCGGACAGTGAAAAATAAGCATTTTATAACATCCTTAGAGTTTGCTCTTCAAGGAATTAAAACGGTATTTAAAGAAGAACGGAACATGCGAACACATATTTTTATGGGGATAATTGCGATTATTTTCGGTTTCATTTTTCGATTAGTGCTTTCGGAATGGCTGTGGCTGTTGTTAGCAATTTTTCTGGTATTGGTGATGGAAATCATTAATACTGTTTTTGAGAATGTTGTCGATATGGTGACGGATTTTCACTTTCATCCAATCGGGAAAAAAATCAAAGATATGGCAGCAGGTGTAGTTCTTTTAACGACCGGATTTGCTGTAATCGTGGGAATGTTACTATTTGTTCCTAAAATTTGGCAAATATTACAAGACTTTTTATAGAGGAGAGGAACTATGACAGAAGCACATAAATCTGGATTTGTAGCAATCGTAGGTAGACCAAATGTTGGTAAATCTACGTTGTTAAATCGAATCGTCGGACAAAAAATTGCGATTATGAGCGACAAGGCTCAAACAACAAGAAACAAGATTCAAGGGATCTATACCGTTCCCAAAGCACAAATCGTTTTCATCGATACACCTGGTATTCATAAACCAAAACATCGCTTGGGTGATTTTATGGTTGAAACGGCTTATAGTGCGTTGCGCGAAGTTGATGCAACCTTGTTTATGATCAGTGCAGATCAAAAAAGAGGAAAGGGTGACGATTTTATCATTGAACGTCTTAAAACAATGACGAGCCCTGTGTATCTTGTAATCAATAAAATCGATACGGTTCATCCAGATCAGCTTTTGGGTATTATTGAAGATTATGCAAGTCAGATGGATTTTGCAGAAGTTGTGCCAATTTCAGCAACAGAAGGAAATAACGTTGATCGATTGATGGATGTTTTAGTGGATCAAATGCCTGAGGGTCCGCAATATTTCCCAGATGATCAAGTAACAGATCATCCTGAGTACTTTATCGTTTCTGAACTAGTACGCGAAAAAGTCCTCCTATTGACACGAGATGAAATTCCACATTCTGTTGCAGTAGTTGTGGATTCAATGAAACGTGATGAAAATGATAAAATCCGTATTCAAGCGACGATCATCGTTGAGCGTGATAGCCAAAAAGGGATCATCATTGGTAAAGGCGGTAAGATGCTTAAACAGATTGGAACCAAGGCTAGACAAGATATCGAACATTTATTGGACGATAAAGTATACTTGGAACTTTGGGTAAAAGTTCAAAAAGATTGGCGCGATAAAAAAGTTCATTTACAAGACTTTGGTTATCGTAAAGACGATTATTAATAAATTGCCAAAAGAACAATTCTGTGTGTGAACGGAATTGTTCTTTTACTTCTATATCTGCTAAAATAGACTAAAATACAAGGGAGGCAAAATCATGACTTTAGGCGAAACAAAGGGGATTATTTTATTTACCAAAGACTATAAAGAAAAAGATAAATTAGTCAAAATTTTTACAGAGTCTTTTGGTAAATTAATGTTTTTCGTAAAAGGAGCGCACCGAAAAAATAATCCGATTGGTCCTGCTATTTTGCCTTTTACAGAAGCTGTTTATATTGGAGATTTTAGAGAAGAGGGTCTATCTTTTTTGAATGGCAGTAAAGAAGTTTATCCTCTTCGTGTGATTCAGGAAGATATTTTTGTTAATGCCTATGCAACTTATCTCTTGAATTTAGTTGATGTCGCTATTGAAGATCGGACTTATGATCCTAATCTATACCATTTTGTGCAGCAAGCGCTTAAATTATTAAATGAGAATAAAGATGCAGAGATCATAACCAATATTTTTGAAATTCAATTACTGAGTCGTTTTGGTATCACACCAGAATGGAGACATTGTAGTGTTTGCCAAGAAACCCGAGGAAAGTTTGATTATTCATCAAAGTATAGTGGTGTATTGTGTGAACGACACTGGCACCTTGATGATCATCGTTACCACGCTGATCCAAGAGCAATCCATTTTATTCGTCTTTTTTCTGCAATTTCGTATGATAAAGTTCAGGATATCAATGTGAAAGTAGAGACGAAAACGGCAATTAGACAAACAGTGGATGAGCTTTATGATGAATATGTTGGGATTAATTTAAAGAGTAAGAAATTTATTGATCAGATGAAAAGTTGGGAAGACACGTTGAAAATACCTAAACGAGAAAGAGAAGAGGAAGAAGATGGTAAAACTTTATCTTGAAGGAATCAAATACGATAAAGCTCTTTCTTCAACTGAATTTCCGTTTAATTTACCTATTGCAGCGCATATTGAGCAACTTATATTTGAAACACCTGTTACATTTTTAATTGGTAAAAATGGTTCTGGAAAATCAACAATAATTGAAACGATTGCTAGATTAATGAGCTTGAATCTAAAAGCTGGGTCCAAAAATAATGTATTTACTTCCTACAAAGAACAACCCTCATTCATTGAAGCAACTCGGCCAATCAAATATCCAGATTATCCCAAAGATAGTTACTTTTATCGAGCTGAATCCTTTTATAATTTAATGACCGAGATTGAAACAATCGATCAAGGTGGAGTTTTTTTAAAAGGCCTTACATACTTATTCTAGAGGAGAATCGTTTTATGAATTAGTGACGACTCGATTTTCGGGACGAGGTTTTTATTTATTAGATGAACCCGAAACTGGATTATCTCTTAGTACACAATTGCAATTGATGGTCTTGATGCAAGACTTAGTGTAGAGGGATTCTCAATTTATAATCGCGTCCCACTCTCCGATTTTATTGTTTTTTCCAAATGCAAAAATCTATGAGTTTATAAATGGGGGCATCATCAAACGTAAACTAGAAGAGGCTAAAATCTATCAAGATTGGGCGATGATTTTTGAAAGAAAAGAGCATTTTTTTCAAAAATTATTTGAATCTTGAAAAATAATTTGACATCTTCTTCATCTAAGATTATCATAAAGAGTAATTAAATAAATACGTTGAAAAAGAAGAGTAGAAAGAATTGCTGTGATAGCGAGTCTGGGAAAGTGTAAGCCAGATACAAGCAACTTTTGAAGGGCGCTTTTGAGTATACTTAAACGAAGCTGCCGATAGTTCTTATCGGAAGTAGGGTGGAACCGCGATTATTCGTCCCTATGTCTCTATGAGGCATGGGGACTTTTTGTTTGCTCTGTAACATTATGTTTTGCATCCTAAATCAAGGAAAAGGGGGAAATTCATGCAGTTTAATACAACTTTTTTACCTGCTGATTTTTCACAGAACAAGTTAAAGGTTTTGTCGCTTGTTAAATTGTTAGTCCAGATCAAAGATAATGATGGTACCATTATCGAAGCGTTCGAAACTGTTTCTAGCGAAAAGATTTATACGATCAATTCAACGCTGACAGACAACATGAGAGTTGAGGTTTCTGTTGTTTAAGGTGAAATCGTTGAGTTTTATCCAGTAGTTACAGCGTTGTAAAAAAATAATGGGTTTTATTAAGTTATTCGTTTAGATTTTTGAAAAAAGTAAATTCTAAATGAGGCAAAAAGCATTTCAATGTCAATTTTCTAATTTTCTACAGGATTGACCGATTTGCTACGCTTTTAAATCATCTAGCTGTGCGGGCTAGCACCTCGGAAAAAAGATAAAAATGGAGTGAGACAAAAAACGTCTCAATCAATTTTTCCTATTTTTCAGTCGGTGCTGAACGAGCCCGCTACGCTTTTAAAATAGGAGGATCACAATGGAAAAGAAACTTACTGTACAAGAAATGATTTTAACGTTACAAAAATTTTGGTCATCAAATGGTTGTATGTTGATGCAAGCGTATGATACGGAAAAAGGAGCAGGGACGATGAGTCCGTATACTTTTTTACGGGCAATTGGACCAGAACCTTGGAATGCAGCTTATGTAGAGCCTTCAAGAAGACCAGCAGATGGTCGTTATGGTGAAAATCCAAATCGATTATATCAACATCATCAATTTCAAGTAGTGATGAAACCCTCTCCAGATAATATTCAAGAATTATATTTAGAAAGTTTAGAATTATTGGGAATCGATCCTTTAGCCCATGATATTCGTTTTGTTGAAGATAACTGGGAAAATCCTTCTATGGGATGTGCTGGTTTAGGCTGGGAAGTTTGGCTGGATGGTATGGAAATCACTCAGTTTACGTATTTCCAACAAGTCGGTGGCTTAGCCTGTCACCCAGTTACCTCAGAAATTACTTATGGGATCGAACGTCTTGCGTCGTACATTCAAGAAGTAGAAAGTGTGTATGATTTAGAATGGACACAAGGTGTTAAGTACGGAGAAATCTTTAATCAGCCTGAATATGAGCATTCAAAATATTCATTTGAAGTTAGTAATCAAGAAATGTTACTAGAAAATTTCGATAAATTCGAAAAAGAAGCGAAACGTTGTATTGATGAAAGCTTGGTACATCCAGCTTATGATTATATTTTAAAATGCAGCCATACCTTTAATTTGCTTGATGCACGTGGTGCGGTTTCTGTGACGGAACGTGCCGGCTATTTAGCGCGAATCAGAAATATGGCTAAAGCTGTTGCAAAAATCTTTGTTGCAGAGCGGGAGAAATTAGGTTTCCCACTTTTAAATAAAGAGGATCAAACTACTAAGGAGGCAAAATAACATGGCAAAAGACCTATTACTTGAAATTGGCTTGGAAGAAATGCCAGCACATATTGTCAGCCCAAGTCGCATACAATTAGAAAATAAAATCGTCAAATTTCTAGATGAAAATAAATTAACCTATGAAACGGTTCAAAGTTTTTCAACACCACGTCGTTTGGCGGTACGTGTAACGCAATTGCCAGAGCAGCAAGAAGATACGCAAGAAGAAGTCAAAGGACCTGCTAAAAAAATTGCTCAAGATAGTGAAGGCAATTGGAGCAAAGCAGCTGAAGGATTTGTTCGTGGTCAAGGGTTGACGACAGAGGCAATCACGTTTAAAGAGTTGAACGGTGTAGAGTATGTCTATGTGACCAAACAGAATCACGGTCAAAAAACACTTGATGTGCTAGCAGGTTTAAAAGAGGTTATTACTAGTCTGACCTTCCCTGTTACAATGCACTGGGCAGATCATGAATTTGAATATATCCGCCCAATTCATTGGATCGTGGCGTTACTAGATGATGAAGTGATTCCATTCTCTGTATTAGATGTGACAACGGGGAAAAAATCTCGCGGCCATCGCTTCTTAGGGGATGATGTGACATTTGATCATTCAAAAGAGTATGAAGAAAAGATGAAAGAACAATTTGTGATCGTTGATCCTAATGAAAGAAAAACGATGATCACGGATCAAGCCAATCAATTAGCTGAGAAATATCATTGGACGCTAGATTTAGACGAGAATTTATTGGAAGAAGTGAATAATTTAGTTGAATACCCAACCGCATTTGTGGGGGCTTTTGATGAAAAATATCTCTCTGTGCCAGAAGAAGTCTTAGTTACTTCAATGAAAGAACATCAGCGTTACTTTGATGTTCGTAATGAGCAAGGGTTATTACTTCCGCATTTTATTTCCGTAAGAAATGGCGACAGCGTCCATATTGAAAATGTGATCAAAGGCAATGAAAAAGTCTTGATAGCTCGTTTAGAAGATGCAGAATTTTTCTATAGTGAGGATAAAAAACTATCAATTGAAGAATGCATTGAAAAATTAAAAAGTGTTACGTTCCATGAAAAAATCGGAACAATTTATGAAAAAATGCAACGAGTAGGCGTTATTGGACAAATCATTGGAAAAGAAGTTGGGTTGTCAAATGATGAACTAACCGATTTAAAACGTGCTTCTGAAATTTATAAATTTGATTTAGTAACGAATATGGTGGGAGAATTCCCAGAGCTACAAGGAATCATGGGTGAAAAATATGCCTTGCTGCAAGGGGAAAAACCAACTGTAGCTCAAGCAATCCGTGAGCATTATTTACCAACATCAAGTGACGGTGACTTGCCAGAATCAACAATTGGAGCTGTATTAGCTTTAGCCGATAAACTAGATAGTGTCTTCGCATTCTTTGCGGTTGGCATGATTCCTAGCGGCTCTAATGATCCATATGCATTACGTCGACAAACATACGGTGTCATTCGAATCATCGAAGAAAAGGGCTGGCAGTTCCCGCTCGTTCAGTTACAAATGGATATCGATGCCGCCGTCAATGCGGACAGTGAAAAATATGGTGTTCAATTGACTAGTGGACAAGAAGAAGTGATTGATTTTGTAAAAGCTCGTCTGCGTCAACTGCTGATGACAAAAGATGTACGTCATGATGTCATTGATGCGGTGATTTCTTCCGAACAAAAAGATTTAGCCAAACTATTTTCATCTGCAACAATTTTGAAAAAGCATTTGTTGGATAAAGATTTTAGACCTTCTATTGAAGCGTTGACACGAGTGATTAATTTAGCTAAAAAAGGGCACGATTTATTAAACCAAGAAAGTAAAGTAGATGCAGCCTTATTTGAAAATGATGCGGAGAAAGCTCTACATCAAGCTGTTGATAAAATTGAAGAGCAGTTTGCTGAAAATACAATGTCCGAAAATTATCAAGCTTTAGTAGCACTACGCCCATTGATCGAACAATATTTCGAAGAAACAATGGTCATGGTAGAGGATGAACAAGTGAAAGTAAATCGTTTGAAGGAACTTAACCGAATTGCTAAAATGTCGTTATCGTTGGCTAGTTTGGATTTATTGATTGTAAAATAAATGAACATAGAGGTGGATAAAATACTTTCATTAGTATTCTGTCCATCTTTTTTGTTTGCCTTTTTTTAGGTAGAGAGTTAATAAGAAAATACATCAAGCAAAATTTTTTCATAAATATTTTCAACGTGGTAATATAACCTTATCAATTGATAAGGTTTAAAATTTTTTTAGGAGGAAAAAATATGAATCATTTCTTGAAAATATTTATTACTGCAGCGCTGGCATTTTTAGTGCTTGATTTTACTTGGTTACTTTTCATTGCTAGAAAAACCTATCAAGAACATTTAGGTAGTTTACTAGGCACAACTAAAATAATGCCGGCAGCTCTATTTTATGTTGTTTATCTATTTGGTGTACTCTTTTTCGTTGTTTATCCTGCTCTTGAAAAAGGTAGTTTGATGTATGCCCTTTTAGCTGGCGCTTTTCTAGGGTTCCTATGTTACGCCACTTATGATTTAACGAATTTAGCTACCATTAAAGATTGGCCTATTTTCGTCGCGACGATTGATCTAATATGGGGCGCGTTTGTTACTGCAGCGACTAGTGGCATCACTGTTTTTGTTGCACAACAGTTTAACTGGAGGTAAATGAAGTATGGAAAGTCAGCTAATTGACTATAAAGAGTTGATAAATGCATTTCAGCAAGGTGCCGTTCGTGTGCTAAATGAAAAACGAGAATTGAATCAAATCAATGTTTTTCCGGTTTCAGATGGAGATACAGGAAGCAATTTAGCTTCCTTGATGCAAGCCATTCTTGAAGAAACTAAAAAAGAGTCAACATCTGTTATTGAGGTAGTTGAAAAAGTTGCTGAAGCCTCTTTAATAGGAGCCAGAGGAAACTCTGGGATTATTTTTGCTCAATATTTTAATGGAATCTATAATCACTTATTGATTCAAGAAGAAAAAAATTCTGTTACTAGTTTTGTAAAAAGTGTGAAATCAGCAATTACAGAAGCTTATCAAGCAATAAGTGAACCGGTTGAAGGGACGATTATTACGGTTATTCGATCATGGGCAGAAGCCCTTAGTGAAAATGACCCAATACAAGGATTAGATCAATTGTTACCCAAAGCCCTTACAGAAGCAGAACACGCTTTGGAAAATACAACGAAACAATTGAAAGTATTGCAAAGAAATCAAGTGGTAGATGCTGGAGCAAAAGGCTTTTATCTATTTATGGTTGGATTTACTCAAGCATTTGTGAATAAAGAAACTACAGTTCCGACGAACAATTATTTTGATGAGTCGCTTGATTTAGAAGTGTCAGAAACACAACATGTAAATACTGCTGAACCGAAATTTAGATATTGTACCGAAGTTTTATTAGATCAAGTCACAAAGTCGAAGGATGAAATTCAGATGGATTTAGCTCCGTATGGGGATTCTTTGATCGTGGCTGTAAATCGCAACAAGGCAAGAATTCATATTCATTCTAATCAACCAGATGAAGTATTACATTATTTAAGTAAGATTGGTCAGCCTATGCAACAAAAGGCAGATGACATGTTGCTACAATATCAAATCAATCAACAAAAAAAAGCGTCGATTGCATTAGTAACAGATTCAATTGCTGATATTCCTGCTGAGTATTTGTTAGCGAATCAAATTCACGTCCTGCCAATGAATATTTTGATTGGTGATACTAGTTATCTTGATAAACTAACGATTCAAAGTAAACAATTCTTTGAATTGACTAACGCGCTACATGACCGAGCAACTAGCTCACAACCAACTTTAAAGACTGTAGAGAATCTTTTTTCTTTTTTAGAAACGAGATATGAAGCAGTTATTGTTATTACAGTTGCAAAAAAATTAAGCGGCACATTTCATACAGTAAAGGAAGCGGCAAAGAAAAGAACATCCTCTGTGAAAATCGAAGTAATTGATTCTAAACTAAATTCTGCAGCGCAAGGCTTATTAGTGATGAATGCAAATGAATTGATCCAATCTGGAGTAGGTTTTGAAGACGTGGTGAAACACATCAAGAACAAGCGGAATAAGCTCAAAATAGTGGTTAGTGTAGATGATTTAGATCCGATGATCGAATCTGGCAGAATTCCACAATTTGCTGGTAAAATAGCAAAAAAAATTAATTTGAAACCGATTGTCAGTTTAAATGAAGCTGGAGAAGGGAAGCTGAGTGATTTTGCGTTTAGTTTGAAAGGGAATGAGCGAAAGATTATTCAGCAATTAGAAAAACATCATAAGAAAAATAAAGTACGGCGCTATGTTGTCATCCATGCAGATGAAGAGGAACGAGCATTACAGTTGAAAAATAAATTAAGCGAAGCGTTAGGCATTCAACCAAGTTACATGATGGATATTTCAACTGTGGTCGCGATGAGTGCGGGTCAAGGCAGTATAGCAGTAGCATTTGAAGAAGAAAGTGGGGATTAGTATGACTATTTTGATTATTAGTGGTGTTATTTTTACTTATTTTACGTTGCTATTTTTTTTAGCGCAGTATCTTCATAATAATTCAATTGTAGACTTAGCTTGGGGGATTGGTTTTGTTCTTGTTGCAATTACAGGATATTTCATT
>Ga0308156_1000606_pt1 | contig 64847 bp, 73 predicted proteins | sample PhyAR2_FD_201041 | JGI IMG/M metagenome (GOLD analysis project Ga0308156, IMG submission 201041) | Phyllosphere microbial communities from UC Gill Tract Community Farm, Albany, California, United States - DLSL A.R2 | ecosystem: Host-associated > Plants > Phyllosphere > Unclassified | place: USA... | reverse complement strand
CGATCCGGGTCGGTCGCCAGCAGGATGTCGTCGGCGCCCTTTGCGGCCTTGGCGATCGCATCGACATGCTTTTCGTTCTTCTCGATCACGTCGTAATGCATGGCGAACCCGTTGTCCGGGTCAACCGCGCCTTCCTTCGGGATCAGGTCACGCACGTGCCCATACGAGGCCAGGACCGTGTAGTCCTTGCCGAGGTATTTGTTGATCGTCTTGGCTTTGGCCGGCGATTCAACGATGAGCAGGTGCTTGGGCATGGCAGCAGGGTCTGTGGGTAAGCCGCGGGGAAGGGCCGCTAGGGTGGAGCAAACGGCCGCATTAGTGAAGCGGCCACGGGCAAATCAATAAACTGAACGCCCGGGACTGTGCCGGGCGTTCAGGTTTCACCTTATTAGAGGAATCACGCCCGGCCTGCCATTGTCAAGCAGGGGGGCGTGAGGATGGCCGTCCGCGACGGCGCATTGGCCCTCGATCCGCGATCACGACGCCATGTTGGCGATGACGCCGACGGCGAAGATGATCGCGGCGAAACCGGCCAGCATCAGCAGGCCGCCCAGCACCAGGATCACGATGGTCACCGTGCCCATCTCGCGGCGCTGCAGCTGCGGCTGGTCGGTATAGGCCCAGCGGTCGACCACCACGGTGTCGCAGATCAGGTCATGCAGGCCCTGCTTGCGCTCGGTGAAGGCGGCCATCAGGTAGCCGATGCACAGTGTCAGGCCACTGAGGATGGTGGCGAAATAGCGGCCGATGCTGCGGCCCAGGGTCAGGCGATCGCCATTGCCGCGCACGACCTTGATGCCGATGGCCATCTTGCCGAGGGTGGCGCCGCCACGGGAGGCATGGAACCAGCCGTAGTAGGCGGCGGCGATGAACAGGCCGGCCAGGCCACTGATCAGCTGGGTGACCACTTCCACCGCTGTTTCGCCGCTGCCGGCAGCGCCCATGCCCGCGCCGAGCACGAAGCCCAGCACGCCACCGACCACGCCGCTGGGAATCAGCAGGACGAAGTAGTCGATCAGGTAGGCGGCAAAGCGCTTCCAGAAGCCGGCATAGACCACCTCGCCGCCCTGCACCGGCTGCGAATAGTCACTGCCGCCTGCACCGGGCGCGGTGTACGGCGAGCTGCTGAGGGCGCCGGTGCCCGGCAGGGGCGCGGTGCCGTTGTCGATCGCGGCGTAGTCGTTGCGCAGGTCGAAGCCACCGGTGGCGGTGGACGTGCTGGCATCGGCCAGGGTCTGCAGGCCCAGCTCTTCCACCATCTGCCGCAGCGGCGCCCACTGCCCCATGCCTTCGCGCCAGACCAGGGTGTCCAGGTTCAACTGGCCACGCTGGAAGCGCTGGCGGATCTCGGTGACCTCCAGCGGTCCCTGGCGTTGCTGTCCTTCGGCGTAGTACCACTCAGTCATTGCATGTCCCCTGTTGGGTCGTCCTTGGTGGGTTGCCCGATGCGCGGCTCAGCCGCGGCATTGCGTGGGCAGATACTTGTCGTCGCTTTCGCCGCTGCATTCCCAGCGCCCGCTGTCGCGGTCGTATTCGAGCCAGAGCAGGTCGCCATCCTGGCTCTTGCCGGGAACCGCCAGCGTCGCTTCGATGCCGCAGTGGCCATTGTTGAAGCGGCCGATATGCACGGCCGACAGGCCCTGGCCTGCGAATTCGTCCGCCGCCGGGAAGCCGGCGTCGTTGGCGCCCGGGCAGCGGCCCTGGTCATCGGCGAAGTGCTGGACCTTGTCCTTCAGCGGCTGCAGCACGGTGACCGCGCCGGCGACCTTGGCCTTGATGGTGTAGTCGTTGTAGGCCGGCAGGGCGATCGCGGCCAGGATGGCCAGGATCGGCACCACCACCAGCAGTGCGACGCCGCCGATGATGGCGGTCAACGCGCAGCCGGACAGGCCCTTCTTCGCGACCGGGGCAGCGTCCATCGGCGTGGTCGCGTACGGAGAGGCGGGCGGAAGGGTTGGCGGCAGAGGGGCGGCAGGCGGCGGCGGTGGTGCCGTGGCGGCTGCATCAACGGCGGGCACGATCAGGCCCAGTTCGTCGACCACGTTGCGCAACGGCTGCCATTGCGGCAAGCCGTCGCGCCATACCAGGGTGTCCAAGGTGATCTGGTTGCTGCGGAACAGCTCGATCAACTGTTCCGAGGGCAACGGGCCTTGCTGGCGGTTGCCTTCGGCATGGAACCACTCACTCACGGGGACGCTCCTGAATGCGCACGGTCCCCAAGTGTACGGTCAGTGCAGGGGTTCTGGCTCGTCCACGAACATCTGCGTTTCCATCCAGGCGTAGGCCGCCTCGGCGCCGGGCTGGTTGAACAGCACCATCAGCACGACCCATTTCAGGTCGTCCAGGTCCAGTTCGTCCTGGTCCAGGGCCATCGCCCGGTCCAGCACCAGCTCGCGCTGGCCGGCATCGAGGATGCCGTGCTGTTCCAGGTACAGCAGGAAACCCCGGCACTCCACGTCAAGCTTGTCCAGCTCCGGGCCGTGATAGATGCGCACCGGGCCATCGACCCGGGCCTGGGCCGCGCTTGGGCGCTGCGCTGCCAGGGCATCGAGCCATTCGAATGCCTTGTTGATCTCAGTGGGGCTGAAACCGGCCTGGATCAGGCCATTCTGCAGTGAGTCGCGGTCACGGATCAGGTCCGCATCTTCGCTGAAATAGTGTTCAAACAGGTACAACAGTACATCCAGGATGCTCTCTTTCATTGCCCCTCGGCCTGCGTCGCGCGACGCTGTGGAGGTGAAGAAACTAGGGACGTCGACAGTAGCGGCCGTGTACGCACACCACGATCCCCGCAAGTTCCATGGCCAGCAGCATGGAGGACACCTCCGACGCCGTCAATCCACACTGCGTGATCAGTGAATCCATACTGATTGGGTCGTGCTCCAGCACCCGCCACAAGCGCTGGTAGTCAGCGTCGTTCGCCCAGCATGCCGGCAGGTCCACCGGCGCTGCCTGTTCAGTGGGGGTGGCAAGCCGGGTTTGCAAGCCCGGAAGCTGGTGACGCAGTGCCGGGGCCAGCAGTTCCAGCACTTCTTCGGGCCGTTCGACCAGGGCAACCCCTTCACGGATGAGCCGGTGGCAGCCGGCGGCGCGCGGATTGAGCACCGAACCGGGTATCGCGCAGACCTCGCGGCCGGCTTCGGCTGCCAGCCGGGCGGTGATCAGGGCGCCCGAGCGTTGCGCGGCCTCGACCACCACCGTGGCCAGGGCCAACCCGGCCACCAGCCGGTTGCGCGCGGGGAAGTGACCCGGCCGTGCGGGCGTACCTGGCAGGTACTCGCTGAGCACCGCGCCGTCGGTGGCGATTCTTGCCTGCAGGCGGGCATGGCTGGTGGGATAGGCGCGGTCCGGGCCAGTGCCTATCACCGCGAGGGTGCAGCCGCCTGCCTCCAGCGCCGCCTGGTGGGCGGCCGCATCGATGCCTGCCGCCAATCCACTGGTCACCGCCAGCCCGGCCTCGACGAAGCAGGTGGCAAACCGGGCGGCCAGGGCACGACCGGCGGGGGTGGGTGAACGGCTGCCGACCAGGGCCACCGCAGGACGCCAGGCGATGGCCGGATCGCCGGCAACGAACAGCGCCAGGGGCGGATTGGGTGCATCAAGCAGGAGGGGCGGGAAGGCTGGATCGTTGCAGGCCAGCAGATGATGATCAGGCTGCTGCAGCCAGCGCTGCGCAAGCGCGAGGGCGCGGGTGTCGGGACGCTCCAGCGCAGCGCATTGTTCCGTCGTGCAGCCGTGGGCCCGCCAGCCTGCAACACCGAGCGCCAACGCTGCATCCGCATTGCCGGTGGTCTGCAGCAGCGCGCGCCTGGGTGCCAGGGAACCAGCCGCGATCAACAGGCGCAGCAGCGCCTCATGTCCATGCTCAGTCATCCCCCGACTATCGGCCTCACGCAACAAAGGCGCCCTAGGGCGCCTTCGCGTATTGCTGTCAGGGTATCCCGGAGGTTGCCGGCCGATGCGGTCGGCACTCCCTGCCGAGGCCGGGCGGGGCCCGGCGCCGGATCATTTTGCGTCCGGATGCAGCGCGCTGTAGCCCACACGCACCGGCTTCACACCCTGCATCACCAACGCATAGCTGACGTTGTCGAAGGTGCGGAAGACCATGGCATGCGCGGCGTACTCATCAGGCAGGCTGACCCGGCCGGCGCCGGTGCTGATCGAGTCGTCCATGCGCGAGGACCCCGGGAACTTCATCCGGTGCGCCACGTGGCTGCCATGGCGCCACAGCGAGAACACGGTGCCGTTGTCCACGCCCTGGGCGCGGCCAGCGGAAATCGCGATCACATCGCGCGGGCCGCCGGTAGTGAACATATCGGTGACTGCCAGCACGCGTACATCCACGCCTTCCACGCCGGCTGCGGGCACATGCGGGAAGAACTGCAGGTCGTACGGGGTGGCCTCGACCGGCACCAGGCGGTCGCCTGCACGTACTTCACGGCCGCCGCTGGCGTTGTCCAGCGCCAGGGTCGACGCTTCCGTCTTGCCGCCGGCCACCTGGGTGATGGTGCCGGTGCCGACCTGTGCCAGCTCATAACCCAGCACGCCGCGGCGGTGGTTGGGCGCGCTGAAGGCCTTCCAGAGATTGCCGCTGCCCGGGGTGACGTCGCCGTTGGCGGTCAGGTCCTCGGTGGGCTTGGGCTGGGCGTAGCGCACGGTCGGGCGGACCACGGCCCAGCGCTGCCCGACCTGGGCGTCGGCCAGGCGCACATAGGCGGTCTGCCCACCGGTGGCGCGCAGGCGGTTGTCTTCCAGGCCGACCACATAGGGCAGCTGTTCGATGCTGTCGACCACGCTGAGCTGCTTCAGGAACGGCTCGACCTGGGCCAGCGGCACGCCGGTTACCGGGGCTTCCTGGCGCGGGCCGGGCTGGGCCGTCACGCGGTCCAGGTAGGCCAGGCTGAGGACGTCACCGGGATAGATCAGGTGTGGATTGGCGACCTGCGGATTGGCCTGCCATATCTCCGGCCACAGCCATGGTTTCTGCAGGAATCGTCCTGCGATGTCCCACAGGGTGTCCCCTTTGCGGACCACATAGGTGTCCGGGTGCCCGCCATTCACTTCCACGGCGGTAGCATAGGCAGCCACGGTCAGCATCGCCGCGGCGACGACCGTACGAAAACGAAGCAACATAGGTGTGAAGCCCTGATTCCCCAACAGGTTCGCGCACTATAGTCCAGAAACCGGGGCGCAAGGCAAGCGTTGGAGCTAGAATCTGCGACGTATGCCGGCGTACCCCGGCCCCAACCCCGGAAACTGCCATGGCTTTACTCCCCATCCTTGAGTTCCCCGATCCGCGCCTGCGTACCAAGGCTGCGTTGATCGATGCCGCCGAAGTGACCACGCCGGCGTTCCAGGAGCTGCTCGACAACATGTTCGAGACCATGTACGACGCCCCGGGCATCGGCCTGGCTGCCAGCCAGGTGGACGTGCACCAGCGCTTCATGGTCATCGACGTGAGCGAAGAAAAGAACGAGCCGCGCGTCTTCATCAACCCGGAAATCGTCGCCAAGGACGGGGGCCAGGTGTACCAGGAAGGCTGCCTGTCGGTGCCTGGCATCTTCGCCGACGTGACCCGTGCCGACACCATCACCGTCAAGTTCCTGGATCGCCAGGGGCAGCCGCAGGAGTTGACCACCGACGGCCTGCTGGCGGTCTGCGTGCAGCACGAGATGGACCATCTGGACGGCAAGCTGTTCATCGATTACCTGTCGCCGCTGAAGCGCGAGATGGTCCGCAAGAAGCTGGCCAAGCAGCGCAAGCACGTGGCGTGATCGCTGCTCCGGGCCGCCCTTCGGGGTGGCCCGCGCCTGCGCGTGACGCGCGGGCTGCATGGCGCCGGCCGACGGCGCCGTTTTTTTTCCTGCACGATTTCATCCTGCAAGTGGGGTTGCCATGAGGATTGTCTTTGCCGGTACGCCGGAATTCGCGGTGTCGTCGCTGCGCGCGGCCGTGCGTCATCACGAGGTGGTGGCTGTCTATACCCAGCCCGATCGCCCTGCCGGTCGCGGCCGTGGTCTGGCGCCTTCGCCGGTCAAGCTGGAAGCGGTCGCCCGTGGCATCCCCGTGTACCAGCCGGAAACGCTGAAGGACGAAGCGGCCCAGCAGCAGCTGCGTGACCTGCAGCCGGACCTGATGGTGGTGGTGGCCTATGGCCTGATCCTGCCCAAGGCGGTGCTGACCATTCCGACCCACGGTTGCTGGAACGTGCACGGTTCGCTGCTGCCGCGCTGGCGTGGCGCCGCACCGATCCAGCGCGCCATCCAGGCCGGTGACAGCAAGACCGGCATCTGCCTGATGCAGATGGAAGCCGGTCTGGATACGGGCCCGGTGCTGCTGCACCAGGAGCTGCCGATCGCCGCTACCGATACCGGTGGCCAGCTGCACGACAAGCTGGCCGAGCTCGGCGCGCAGGTGCTGTCCGATGGGCTGGGCCTGCTGCGCGCCGGCATCAAGCCGATCGCACGGCCGCAGCCGGAGCAGGGCGTGACATACGCGCACAAGCTGGACAAGGCCGAGGCAAAACTTGACTGGGCGCAGGACGCAGAAGCGTTGGCGCGCACGGTGCGTGCATTCAATCCGTGGCCGATTGCCGAGGCACTGCTGGCCGGTGAGCGCGTGCGCATCCACGGCGCGGTGGCGCTGGATGTGGCGCATGGCCAGGCGCCGGGCACGGTGCTGGCCGCGGGCCGCGAGGGCATCGACATCGCCTGCGGGCAGGGCGCGTTGCGCCTGCGCGTGCTGCAGCGCGAAGGCGGCAAGGCAATTACCGCTGCCGACTACCTCAATGCGCGCCGTGATCTGCGCGTGGGGGTTTGACGGGTGAGCAAGGCAAACGATTTTTCCATCGCCAAGGCGGCGCCGGGCGCGGCCACCCGCATGCTGGCTGCGCGCGTGCTGGCGCAGGTGTTCACCCGCGGTCGTTCGCTCAAGGCGGAACTGGCCTGGGCGCTGCCGAAGCTGTCCGACACCCGCGACCGCGCGCTGCTTGAAGCGTTGTGCTTTGCGGTGCTGCGTCGTCGCAGCACCTATGACGCCGCCCTGCAGGGATGGATGCAGAAGCCGCTGTCCGCACGCGATGCCGACCTGCGCACGTTGCTGATGGTGGGCTTCGCCCAACTGGATGTGCTGGAACTGCCTGCCCATGCGGCCCTGTCGGCGACGGTCGATGCTGCACGCGCACTTGGCCGCGAACGCCAGGCTGGCCTGGTCAATGCGATTCTGCGACGGGCCCAGCGCGAAGGCTTCCCCGAACAACCGGCGCGCGACGCATTTCCGGCCTGGCTGGCCGAGGCCGTCGAGCACGACTGGCCGGCACAGGCCGAGGCGATCTTCGCCGCCAGCCTGCAGCCAGCGCCGCTGTGGCTGCGTGCCAACCGCCAGCAGGGCGGGCGCGACAAGATGATGGCGGCCCTGGCCGAGGCGGGCATTGCCGCCGAAGCCAGCGCGCTGAGCGCCGATGCGCTGCGGCTGGCCGTGCCGGTTCCGGTGAACCAGCTGCCCGGCTTCGGCGAAGGCCTGCTGTCGGTGCAGGATCTGTCGGCGCAGTGTGCAGCCGACGCGCTGGCGCCGCCGACCGGCAGCCGCGTGCTTGACGCCTGTGCCGCCCCGGGCGGCAAGTCGGCGCACCTGCTCGAGCGAGACCCCGGCCTGCAATTGCTGGCGCTGGATATCGATGCCCGTCGTCTGGCGCGCGCAAGGGATACGTTCGCCCGCACCGGTGTGGGCGAAGGCGCCCAGGTCCTGGTGGCCGATGCCAGCGATCCGGGGGCATGGTGGGACGGCGTTCCGTTCGACGCGATCCTGCTGGACGCGCCGTGCTCGGCCACCGGCGTCATCCGCCGGCAACCGGACGTGATGTTCCATCGCCGTGCGGAAGACATCGATGCGCTGGTCGGCATCCAGGCCCGCCTGCTGGAAGCCTGCTGGTCGATGCTGCGCCCCGGTGGTGTGTTGCTGTATGCCACCTGCTCGATCCTGCGCGCGGAAAACGTCGATCAGGTAAAGGGCTTCCTGAAATGGCACGCGGATGCGGAAGCGGTCGCGCTGGGTGACGCATTTGGTCTGGATTGTGACGGTATTGCTCGCCAGCGCCTGCCCGGTGAAAACGATGCTGACGGATTTTTCTACGCGCGTCTGCTAAAAAAGGGCTGACCCAACCGCTGTCCGAGCCCCCATGCTGAAAACCCGCGCGTCACGCCAGACATGGCTGTTCGTTGTGATGGCCCTGTTGGTGTTGGGTGCCGGGCTGGGACTACGCGATCCCTGGCCCTCGGACGAACCGCGCTTCGCCCTGGTCGCCAAGCAGATGGTGGACAGCGGCGACTGGCTGTTCCCGCACCGTGGGCTGGAGCTGTACTCGGACAAGCCGCCGATGCTGATGTGGTGGCAGGCCACGCTGTACAGCGTGATCGGCAACTGGCGCGTGGCGTTCCTGCTGCCTTCGCTGATCGCTGCACTGGGAACGCTGTGGTGCGTGGTCGACCTCGGCCGGCGCCTGTGGACACGCCAGGTCGGTCTGTACGCTGGCTGGGCGCTGCTGTTTGCCCTGCAGTTCACCTTCCAGTCGAAGAAAGCGCAGATCGACCCGCTGGTGGTGTTGTTCATCACCCTGGCCAACTATGGCCTGCTTCGCCACCTGCTGCTGGGGCCTGCCTGGCGCTGGTGGTGGCTGGGCTGGTTCTTTGCCGGCATCGGGGTGATCACCAAGGGCGTGGGCGTGATCGCGCTGCTGATGATCGTGCCAGCGGTGATCGGTTCGGCCCTGCACTGGCCACGGGTGCGGCTGCATGCGCGCGACCTGCGCTTCTGGCTGGCGCCGCTGGCATTCGTGCTGGCCGTCGCGCTGTGGTTGGTGCCCATGGTGATGACCGCGCTGGCCACCCGTTCCGGCGAATACCTGGCCTACATGGACGACATCCTGTTCCGGCAGACCGCCAAGCGCTATGCGCAATCGTGGGACCACCACCAGCCCTGGTGGTACTTCCTGGGCACCATGCCGTCGATGTGGATTCCGGCCTTCCTGGCGGTGCCGTGGGCGATCCCCGCCTGGCGGCGCCGGCTGCAGCGCCGGGACGCACGCTATCTGTTGCTGCTGGGCTGGTGGGCGCTGATCGTGCTGTTCTTCTCGATCCCCAATGGCAAGCGCGACGTCTACATCCTGCCGGCGTTGCCGATGTTCTGCCTGGCACTGGCGCCGTTGCTGCCGGGGCTGCTGCGCCGGCGCGATGTGCAATGGCTGCTGGGCGCGTTCACCCTACTGCTGTCGCTGGGGACGTTGGCCGCGGGGTTGTCTGCCCTGCTGGGCAAGCCCGGCTTCGAAGTGCGGCTGATGCAGACGCGGGGCATCGGCAATGGCGAAATGAACGCCCTGGCCTGGGCGGCGATGGCGATGGGCGGCTGGGGTGTGGCCAGCCTGCTGCTGTTCGGGCGCGGCCGCCGTCAACTGGCGCTGGTTTCGACTCTCACTGCGGTGTGGGTGCTGTACAGCCTGATCGGCTATCCGCTGCTGAATGATTCAAGTTCCGCCCGCGGCCTGATGCGGCACACCGGCCAGCGTATCGGCGCCGATGCCGAGCTGGGACTGGTGGCCTGGAAAGAGCAGAATCTGCTGATGGCCGACCGCCCGGCAGCCACCTTCGGTTTCAACGAGCCCTGGGATGAGCAGCTGGCTGCGGCGGTGGAATGGCAACAGCTGGCGCCCCGGCGCCGCTGGTTGCTGGTCCACGAAGACGCGCTGCTGCCCTGCATCGACCGCGACCGTGCCGAGCTGGCCGGGATCGCCAACCGCCGCCGTTGGTGGCTGGTACCGGCTGCTGCCGTGCAGGGCCGCTGCGTGGCCAGCGCGGAGGAACGCGAACGTGAACGGCGGCTGCAACGTGAGGAATAACCATCCTGGCCCGTGCTTGTCCAGACTGCCCAAGCGACAGCAAAGGCAGTAAAACGTCAGCGTGGGATCGGCCGTGCCAGTGATCCCGTTCATTCCGCCGGATTGCAGCGAACTTTTTCGACGTGGCAGCTTCACAGCACAACCTGGAATCCACGATCGGCGATCCGCTGGGCGTCCCCGCAGGCAGGCGCCCGCGCGCGGCGCACTGGCTGGCGCAGATCGGCCTGTTCTGCATGCCGGCACTGGTGCTGACGATCCCGATCAACCTGTTGCCCTACGCGCTGCTGCTGCTGGTCAGCACGGCGATGGTGCCAGGCCTGCTGTGGCAGGCCCGGCGTATGGACATGCAGCCGATCAAGGTTCTCAGCTGGCTGATGCTGGCGGTGCTGGTGATGGCCATCGTGTCGGTCGCGCTGTTCGAACAGGGCCTGCGCGATGTCGACAATCGATCCCGCTTCCTGGTCATCCCGTGGATCGCACTGTGGGTGTGTGCGCTGCGCCCGGACATGCGCTGGCTGTGGCGCGGTGCGTTGGCCGGACTGGTGGGCACCTTCGTGCTTTCGGCGCTGCAGGTGTTCCAGGGTGCGCCACGCGCCGAACTGTTCACCAACGCGATCGTGCTCGCCGACATCGTGATGATGCTGATGGTGCTGCTGGTGTTCTGCCGGCCGTCGCGGCGCTGGTCGTTGGTGATCGTCGGCATGGCCGCCGGCTGCGGAACCATCATCCTGACCGGAAGCCGGGGCGTGTTCGCGGCCCTGCTGGCGCTGCTGGTGGTGCTGGCACTGAGCCTGCGCTGGCGCACCGGCGCGGCGCGTCTTTCAGTGCTTGCCGGCATGCTGGCCATCGGCGCGACCCTGCTGCTGTCGGTGCCCGAACTGCGCCACCAGGTGCGGTTGTCTGAACTGCACAGTGATGTGCAGCGCATGGAGCAGGGTGACAGCGACTCTTCGGCCGGCGCGCGCGTCGAGCGCCTGCAGGTGGCGTGGGAGACCTTCCTCGACCATCCACTGACCGGGGTGGGCATCGGCCACTTCGACAGGGCCATGAAGCGGGTGCCGGCCTGCCGCGAGAATCCGCAGGAAATCCGCTGCCACCTGCGCCATGCGCACAACGATCTGGCCGAGTGGTCGGCCACCCAGGGCCTGCCGGGCATGTTGCTGCTGCTGGCGGTATACGGGGTGCCACTGTGGGTGTTCCTGCGCCTGCACCGGCGCAGTGGACACGCTACCTTCCGTGGCCCTGCCGCCGCCGGTGTGATGGTGGTGGCGTCCTACATCCTGTGCGGCCTGACCCAGTCGATGTTCGCGCACCAGATGACCGCAAGCTTCTACGTCACCATCGTCGGCCTGCTGGCCGGCCTGTCGATCGTGGAAGGGGCGCGGCACCGGGCGAAGAACGCCCGGTAGCGTCCAGCCACCCTCGATTCCGCACTCAGGGGTTGGGCGGATCGGACACGGCCTGACCGTTGCCCAGCATCCACAGCATGATGGTCTTCTGGCGCACGTAGTTGGCGCGCACGTAGGCATATACCAGGCCATGCCAGCCGTCGCGGAAGCCGCCACGGAACAGGAAGCCGCGCCAGAACCGCCAGGCCGGGGCCAGCACCAGCTTGCCGAGGGTGGCCCGCTTGCCGCGCGCGAACTCGTGTTCGGCCATCATCCGTGCGTACTTCTCGGTCTTGGCCAGCTGCTGCTGCAGCGAGCGGTAGGGGAAGTGGATGAGGTCCCCGCGCAGGGTGCCGACCGTGCCATCGACACTGGCCGCCTCATGGATCTCGCGCTTGCCGCGCCAGCCGCCGTGGCGGCGGTCGAACAGGCGCAGCACCCGATCCGGATAGGCATTGCCGTGGCGCAGGAACCTGCCGAAGTACTCCGACAGGCGGGCGAAGCGGTAACCCGCATGACCTGCAAAGCCGCCGTCGCGGGCCTGCTCGATGGCCGTGCGCAGTTCCGGGCTGATGCGCTCGTCGGCGTCCAGGCACAGCACCCAGTGGTGGGTGGCCTGCTCGACGCAGAACGCCTTCTGGCTGCGGAAGCCATCGAACGGACGCTGCAGCACGCGGGCGCCGGCCGCCTCGGCGATGGCCACCGTGGCATCGGTGGACTGCGAGTCCACCACCACGATCTCATCGCAGAAGGCCAGCGAGGCCAGGCAGTCGCCGATGCGCCCGGCCTCGTTGAACGCGATAATGCAGGCCGAGATGCGAGGCCGTTCGATGGGAGCGGTCGTGGAGGACATGATGGCCGGGTACCTGTTGTTTGCGACGGAGCGCTATGCGCTGCCTATTCTCGCCCCGTTGGTGCAGGCCTTGCACGCTTCCGGCCAGGAAGTGGCGGCCTGGTTCGAAGATGGTGCGGCTGGCAGCCAGCTGCCCGGCGTGCCGAACATCGGCCTGAAGCAGGCCCTGGCGATGCGGCCGCGGGCGGTGTTCAGCGCGGCCAACTGGGTGCCGACCTTCCTGTCGGGGGCCAAGGTGCAGCTGTTCCATGGCTTCAACGTGGAAAAGCGCGACAGTGCGCGTGGCCACTTCCGGGTGCGCGGCATGTTCGACCTGTACTGCACGCAGGGCCCTGCCACCACCGCGCCGTTCCGCGGGATCGCGGCAGTGCAGGGCCATTTCGCCGTGGCGGAAACCGGCTGGCCGAAGCTGGACCCGCTGTTCCGCGACGACGGTGGCGACAGTGCCGCGCTGCGCAGTGCAGCCGGCGGCCGCCCGGTGATCCTGTTCGGTTCAACCTTCACCGAGCGCTTGAGTGCCGCCCCGCACCTGCATGCGCAGATCGCGGCCGACATCGCCGCCGGGCAGCACTACTGGCTGCTGACCCTGCACCCGAAGTGCCCGCCGGAACTGTTCGAACGCTACCGCACGCTGGCCGGCGCCAATGCGCGTTTCATCGAACCGGAGCAGGTGATGGCAGCCCAGCGCGCCGCCGACGTGCTGGTGTCGGACACCTCATCGATCGTTTCGGAGTTCATCGTCCAGCACAAGCCGGTGGTGACCTTCCGCAACCGCGTGCCGAAGCCGCACATGATCGATTTCGACGATCCGCAGCAGTTGCCGGCAATGCTGGCACGCGCGCTGCATCCCGACGCGGCGTTGCAGGCGGAGATCGTGCGTTACGCCGATGCCATCCACCCCTATCGCGATGGCCTGTCCAGCGAGCGGGTGATCGCCGCCACCGAGGATTTCCTGTCCGGCGAAATGGGCGTGCTGCGTCGCAAGCCGTTTGGCAGTTGGGTCCGGGACCTGCAGATCCGCAAGGACCTGGGCTACTGGGGTCCGTCGCAGCGTTGATGTGGGTAGTGCCGGCCGCTGGCCGGCAACCACCGGAATGCCTGCGTTTGCCGGCCAGCGGCCGGCACTACCGTAGATCCACGCCATGCGTGGGGGGGCAGTAGATCCACGCCATGCGTGGATGGTGCAGTAGATGCACGCCATGCGTGGAAGGTGCAGTAGATCCACGCCATGCGTGGGGGCAGTAGATCCACGCCATGCGTGGGTGGTGCAGTAGATCCACGCCATGCGTGGGTGGTGCAGTAGATCCACGGCATGCGTGGGTGGCGCAGTAGATCCACGCCATGCGTGGATGGCGGTTCAACGATCGGCCGCGCTACCAGCGCAGCTTGCGCCGTGCCAGCGCCGTGGCCAGTTCTTCCATCAAGGCATGTGCACGCGCCTGCGGCAGGTAGCGCAGTGCCAGTGCCACATCGCCATGCGCACCGGCGGTGTCCAGCTGCAGGCTGGCCGTACCCAGCAGCTTGTCCAGCGGCGAGCGCTGCAGGCGCAGGCCCTGCACCTTGTCCAGCTCGGCCCAGCGCCACCAGCGCTTCCACCAGCCGCCGCGCACCGCCACGAACTGGCCATCCAGGTGCCAGCCCATCCGTGCCATCTGCCGGTGCGCGATCAACAGGCTGACCGGCAGCCAGGCCAGCAGTGCCAGGGCCGGCAGGCCCCAGCGCCAGTACAGCGCGGCGGTCAGCAACGGCACCACCAGCAAGGTGGACAGCGACAATCGCCACCATCCGCGTTGCGGAATCGGTTGCCACTGCTGCGGCGGCCATTGCAGCTGCGGCAGCAGGTGGCGCACCAGCCCATCGCAGGCGCTTGCACCAGCCAGCGGTGCCAGTTCGCGCAGCGCGCGGTCGTCGTCGCGCGAGGGGCCACCGGCAGCGCTGTCGATACGCAGCTGGCGCAGCCCGAACCAGCGTTGCAGGGTGCTCTCGCCCAGCGTCCATGCCTGGATGCGGCGGCGCGCGACGCTGCTGCGGGTGCGGCTGAGCAGGCCGGTGGAGACGGTCAGGCGCCGCTCGCGCTCGCTGAGGGTGAAGCCGTGGTAGCGCAGCAGCGTCAACACCACCGACAACACCCGCAGCAGCAGCCAGCCCAGCAGCAACGCGGCCGCCAACAGCACCAGCCCGCCGGTCACCCCGGCATGCAGGTGGCTGGCGTAGCCGAAGGCCTCGCGCCCACCACGCTGGATGGCGTCGTCCATCACCGGGCGCGGTACGGTCTGGAACAGGACGCCGAAGGCGGCGATCGCCAGCGCCCAGCCACGGTTGGATAGCAAGCCCATGCGCAGCACGTCCCAGCTCGACAGGCGCAGCAATACCTGCTCGTCGTCGGATGGCACTACATCGGCAGCCGGCGCGTCGCCCGGCGTCGGCTGGGGCGCCTGTCCACGCTGGCGCACCAGTTGTTCCAGGGCCAACGCCTGGTCCAGCCGCAGCACGCGCATCTCCGCTTCCGGACGCACCCCGCCGGCCGATTCCAGGCGCAGTTCGGCAACCCCGAACAACCGGTGCAACGGGTTCTGCCGCACTTCAACGTTGTGGATGCGGGCGAAGGGAATCTCGCGCCGGTTGCGCGCCAGCAGGCCGCTGCGCACGGTGATCGCATCGTTGCCGATGCGATAGCGGTAGCTGAGGTACTGCAGCACCGACACCAGCACCAGCGCGGCGATGGCGGTCAACGGGATCAACTGTGCCCACATCGGATCGCGGTCGCCGCGTTGGCCGAACACCAGCAACGCGACCAGCGGCAGGAAATAGTGGCGTAGCTGCATCAGCAGCACGAACAGCCACGACCACGGATGCAGGCGATGCTCGTCGCCACCGCTGGGCAGCGAGGGCGGCAGGGGCGGGGGCAGGCTCACAGGGCGTCGGCGTCCTGGTCGAGCTGATGGGCCAGGGTGTCACGCAGGCGCTCGGCATCGGCTTCGTCCAGGCCGCTGACGGTGACCGCACTCAGGCGGGTGCCAGCGGTATGCACGATCAGCGTGGCCAGGCCTGCACGCCGCTCCAGGGGCCCGCGACGCAGGTCCAGGTGCTGCACGCGCGAAATGGGGATGCGGGTCTCCAGCTGCCACATCAGGTCGCGGCGCAGGCCCAGGCCCTGTGGGTCCAGCCGCCAGTGGGTGCGGGTCAGGCGCCGATGGCCGATCCAGGCGCCGAAGGCGAGGCCGACCAGCAGGCCCAGCATCGCTGCCCACAGGCCACCGGGAAGATCGAAGAACCACCAGAGGGCCGCCAGCGGTGCGCCGGGGATGAACAGTCCGCCGAAGGCGCCCTCCAGCGCCGCCAACCGGGCAGCGCGCCGCGGCAGGGGTTGCCAGTGGTCGAGGGGCATTTCGGCAGCAGCAACAGGCAAGGGCAGTTCGGTCACGCGGGCGTCCGTCGGGCAGCAGGGCGGGCAGGCGCGGTGATGGCCGCACCGCGCAGACGTTAGCAGGTCGCCCGCGTTACTGGGCGGCCTGGATCAGCGCATCGACATCCAGCAGATGGCCGGCACGGTCGGCCTTGGTGCGCAGGTAGTGCTCGTTCTCGGCGGTGATCTCGCCGGTGACCGGAATGCAGTCCAGCACTTCGATGCCGGCATTGCGCAGGCGCTGTGCCTTGGTCGGGTTGTTGCTGAGCAGGGCAACACGGGATACACCCAGCCCGCGCAGCATCGCCACCGCGCTGCCATAGCGGCGCTCGTCGGCGCCGAAGCCCAGCTGCGCATCGGCGTCGATGGTATCCAGGCCGTCGTGCTGGTAGCCGTAGGCGCGCATCTTCGCGGCGATGCCGGTACCGCGGCCTTCCTGGTCCAGGTACAGCAGCACGCCGCCGCCCAGTTCCTTCAGTTTGCGCAGGCCGCGCCGCAGCTGGTCGCCGCAATCGCACTTGAGCGAACCGAACAGGTCGCCGGTGAGGCAGGACGAATGCACGCGCACCGGCACCACTGCGGACAGGTCCGGTTCGCCGACGATGATCGCTACCTGGTCGCGCTGGGCGACGCCACCGCGGAACACCGCGAAGGTGGTCATGCCGACGTCGCGCAGCGGCACCGGAGAACGCGCCACCAGTTCGTAATCATGTGCGGCGTGCGCGGCGCCTTCGGCCAGATCGCACAGGCCAACCTCGGCCGCGCCATCGAACGTGGCGTCGTCTGCATCCAGGCGCACGGCCACCATCGCCGGCAACAGCAGGCCCAGCCGGGCCAGTTCCACCGCGCCGGCATCGAACGCATCGCCTGCGCTCCAGGCCGCGGGCATCGGTCCGGGTTCGCGCAGGTAGCCCAGCGAGGGCAGGGCATCGAAGGCAACGCCGGCCAGCGGCAGGCGTGCGCCTTCGGGGGCCTCCACGCCGAGCACGCGGGCGCGGGTGGCGGTCAGGTACAGGTAATGGCGCTCGCGCGCGGCACTGGCGAAGGCGGCGAAGCTGCTGGCAGTGGCGCTGTCCAGCGCGATCACCGCCAGGCGCTGGCCCTGGCCATCGTGGAGCAGGACCGGGCGACCGGCGCGCAGTTCGGCGACCGCGCGCTCGCAGCGGATCGCTGCCGGATCACCGAACAGGGAGGAAGCAGACATGGCAGGACCGGGGGAGGCGGACATCGGTGTCTCTATGGGGGCGCCAGCGTCGTATTCAACGTGCTGCGGCGGTGTGTCGCAGGCCGGTGCAGCGGCTCTCAGTGCGGATGTTCGTCGGTCGCGTACGGGTCTTCCTCGCCGCTGCCCGGTGGCCGCAGCGTATAGCGCTTGTAGGTCCACTGGTACTGCGCCGGGTCGCGGCGGGCGATGCGTTCGATGCCCGCGTTGAGCGCGGTGGCCGCCACGTGCGGGTCCGGATCGGCCACGGCCGGGTCGGTCGGCTCGATGTGCAGGGCAAATTCCATGTCCGGGCCGATGCGCTCGCACCAGCCATACAGCACGGTCGCGCCGGTGCGCTCGGCCAGGCGGTTGACCAGGGTCATGGTCAGTGCCTGCACGCCGAAGAACGGCACGAACACCCCGTCGCCGGCCTTGGGCTGCTGGTCGGGCAGGATGCCGGTGGCACCGCCGTCCTTGAGCACCTTGAACAGCTGGCGCACGGCCGGGCCTTCGGCACGCACCTGCTGCACGTTGTCGCCGCCGCGCACGATCTGCAGGAAGGCATCGCTGGCCTCGTCCTCCGGCGGCTTGTAGACGATGGCGATCTGGCCGCGCGAGGCCAGCCACTGGTTGAGCAGCTCCCAGTTGCCGTAGTGCGGGGCCGCCACGATCACGCCCTTGCCGCTGGCAAGGGCCGCGTCGTACAGCGCCTGGCCGTGGCGCTCCTTCAGGTGCAGGCGCAGGTTGTCGGCGGGCTTCCGGCTCCACAGGCGCAGGGTCTCGATGGCCTGCAGGGCGGTGGAGCGCAGCAGTTCGCGCTGCAGGCGGTCGCGTGCCGGTGCGTCCAGCTCGGGGTAGGCCAGCTCCAGGTTGCGGCGGGTGACGCGGCTCTCGCGGGCATCGAGGCGCACCCACGTCCAGGCCAGGGCGCGCGCGAACCCGCGCAGCAATGGCCAGGGCAGGCGGGCGAACAGGGTGGTGGCGCGGTAGACCAGCCGGGCTTTGCGGTGTGGATTCATCGGCCCCAGTTTAGCCAAGGGCGCTGCTATCGTGGCCGGCCCCTTGCCTGGAAGCCCGCCGATGCTCGTCCTGATTCAACGTGTCAGCCAGGCTGCCGTGCATGTGGAAGGTGAGGCGGTGGGGCAGATCGGCCCCGGCCTGCTGGCCCTGGTCGGCATGGAGCCGGGCGATACCGAGGCCCAGTTGCAGCGGATGGCCGAACGCCTGCTCGGCTACCGTGTGTTTGCAGATGAGGCCGGAAAAATGAACCGCTCGCTGCGTGATACCGACGGCGGCCTGCTGCTGGTCAGCCAGTTCACCCTGGCCGCGGACACCCGTTCCGGCATGCGGCCAAGCTTTACCAGCGCGGCACCGCCGCAGGAGGCTGAACGCGGGTTCAATCGATTTGTCGACATCTGTCGTGAAAATCACGCGCCGGGGGTGGAAACGGGCCGCTTCGGTGCCCATATGGTCGTCAGCCTGGTCAACGACGGTCCCGTGACCTTCCTCCTCAGGCCCTAGGCCGCCGGGACCACCGCCCGGCAGGCCGGGCCCCGGGCTGGTATAATGCTACGTTCCCTATTTCCCCCTAGCCGGTGGCGCGAGCACTACATGGCCAACGAACGTCCTGCCCAATCCGAAATCAAGCATCTGCCGGACGACATGGTCGACCCGGAACAGATCGAAGACATCATCGGCATGATCAACGGCATGGGCATTGATGTCCATGAAGTTGCTCCGGATGTGGAAACCCTGCTTCTCAACGACGGCAACACGGGCAACCGTGAGGTCGACGACACCGCAGCCGAAGAAGCTGCCGCCGCGCTGAGCGCGCTCGACACCGAAGGTGGCCGTACCACCGACCCGGTGCGCATGTACATGCGCGAAATGGGTACCGTCGAGCTGCTGACCCGCGAAGGCGAAATCGCCATTGCCAAGCGCATCGAAGAAGGCCTGTCCCAGGTCCAGGCCGCACTCGGCCAGTTCCCGGTGTCGGTCGAATCGCTGCTGACCGATTACGAAGCGCACAAGGAAGGCCGCAAGCGCCTTGCCGAAGTGATCGTCGGCTTCAACGACCTGACCGACGACGTGCCGGCCCCGGCCGCTGTGGTGGCCGATGACGCGGACGACGCCGATGCCGACGCCGACGAGGAAGAAGACGACGTCGACGGCGGCGATGAAGAAGCCGCACCGACCGGTCCGGATCCGGAGGAAGTGGCTGCGCGCATGCAGGCGCTGGGCGATGCCCTCAACGCCTTCAAGAAGGCTGCCGCCAAGGGCGACAAGAAGAACCTGCTGAAGCTCCGGGAGGAGATGTCGGCGGTGTTCGTCACCCTGAAGCTGCCGCTGCCGCTGACCGACGTGCTGACCAAGCAGCTGCGCGACACCATGGGCAGCATCAAGGCCCACGAGCGCCGCGTGCTGAACCTGGCCACCGTCACTGCCCGCATGCCGCGCAAGGACTTCATCCGTTCCTGGGAAGGCAACCAGACCAACCTGGAGTGGGTGGAAGACGCACTGAAGCGCAAGCAGAAGTGGTCTTCGGCGCTGCGTGAAGTGAAGGACCAGATCGTGTCCGAGCAGCAGGCCACCATCGACATCGAGAAGGTCACCCTGCTGGACCTGGACGAGCTGAAGGAACTCAGCCGTGCCATGGCCTATGGCGAAGCCAAGGCGCGCAAGGCCAAGAAGGAAATGGTCGAGGCCAACCTGCGCCTGGTGATCTCCATCGCCAAGAAGTACACCAACCGCGGCCTGCAGTTCCTCGACCTGATCCAGGAAGGCAACATCGGCCTGATGAAGGCCGTGGACAAGTTCGAGTACCGCCGCGGCTACAAGTTCTCCACGTATGCGACCTGGTGGATCCGCCAGGCCATCACCCGTTCGATCGCCGACCAGGCGCGCACCATCCGTATTCCGGTGCACATGATCGAAACGATCAACAAGTTGAACCGCATTTCCCGCCAGATGCTCCAGCAGTACGGCCGCGAGGCTACGCCGGAGGAGCTGGCCAAGGAAATGGACATGCCGGAAGACAAGATCCGCAAGGTGATGAAGATCGCCAAGGAGCCGATCTCGATGGAAACCGACCACACCCTCGAGGAAGTCGGCAAGCAGTTCGACGTGACCCGCGAGCGCATCCGCCAGATCGAAGCGAAGGCCCTGCGCAAGCTGCGTCACCCGAGCCGTTCGGAGCAGCTGCGCAGCTTCCTGGATATCGATTGATCTCCAGGTAGTGCCGAGCCATGCTCGGCAACGGCTTCTGTCGAGAGAAACCCCGCTTCGGCGGGGTTTTTCTTTGGGGGTCCGGTGTGGAGCCGTGGCCATGCTCGGCTGCGGTTGGCGATGACGCATCCGCCCTTTGACGTTCGGAGATGACAGACGCACGCTGGCGTCGCAGGTGCTCAACACACCTCGTGGGCGGGCCGGATCACCGGCACCGATGCGGACGCGCTGCGGGGACACGTGCAATACGTGTATCTGCGGCATCAACCCTGTTGAGCATCTGGAGCTTGGCCATGAAGGCTGTTGAACACGATGTGCCTGTTGTTGCTGCCCTGGATTTCCCGCCGTTGATGACGTGGGAGGACGTCATGCAGGACGAGCTGGAGGATCGGCTGGGCTTCGCCCGACGGGCCACGCTGGCGCTGCTGACGCAATCGGGAGAACAGTTGGTTGCGGGGTTTGCCGGTGGCAACCGGAGGGGGCTGGAGGGCGCAATGAAGGCGGTGGCGCTGTTCCAGGCGCATCTGCAGGAGATGGAGCGGTTGGCGGGGATGGCGGAGCGACGGTTGCAGCGTGTTGGCGAGGCGCTTGCTGCTGCCGACTGAGTAGCCGACTCCGGCCGTGCTCCACTACACTGTGACGCTGCGCAGGGCCTATAGCTCAACGGTTAGAGCAGGGGACTCATAATCCGCACCTCTCCCGTTTCAGGTCATCATATAGGATTGCTATATAACTGTATTTGCAGGCTTATTTCCGGGTTCCGGCGCCTCGCATTCCTCTTCTGTTGTAGCGAGTGCGCCGGTCTTTCCGACACGATTACACCGGAATTACCACTTCACTGCCCGGCAATCGGGGGCGGCACTTGGGATGCTCCATCAGCTGGAAAATCTGGCCAAGATTGCTCCCTTCGAGCGAGCTGCTCCTCGCGATCACGAAGCTTCTTGAGCTGCTCGCGAAGGAAGGACTCAGGATTCCATTCTCTAGGAGGACGGCTAGGGATGCCGGTCTCCAGCCGGAGCGTCGCTGCAAGGTCAGCAGCCATCACGCCCAGTTCCGCAAAACGACGTTGACGCGCCGCGATGTAGCCATCGTAAGGCGGGTCATCATACTCACCGACCCCCTGCAGAAAGTCTTTGGCTTCAGCGAGCTCAAGCGGCAGTGAAAGAACCGCGTACATCAGGGCTGGCTTAACGGACTTCCACTCAACCTCCACCGCATCCCAGCTCAGTTCCGGTGCCTCAGTCTGCGGGACAAAATACTCTTGGCCATCCTCAGTGCGCCCGGCTGGTCGACCGTATGCTGTTCCATCGTCGCCCGCTACGCTAGCGCATCCATGTATGAGCCGTTCAATTTGGATCAGTACCGTCGCGCCCAGGTAGGCCGCCTCCGCTTTCCTCTCCCGCCTGCGCCTCCAGATGTCCGCAAGCTGCGCTAGAAGCCAACCCACAATGACGCCGCCGAAAACGTTACCAATCGCATCCATCCGCTTCCCTCCAGTGGTTACGGTCCCAGCAACTATCGCACGTACTTTTCGCTGGCTGAAGGATGTTGCGAGTCTAGTGCACAAGACCCACTCAGTACGGATTGGATCCGCTGTTCAGCCTGCGCTCGTTGGCCATGGTCGCGGGAGCAATGCCTTCAAAGAAGTCATCCCGCGTGTCACCAATGCCTGGCCGGTAGCGTCGCCCTCGGTCCGCAGGCGCTGCATCGGCGTCTTGTACTGGTTCTCCACTTAGGCGCGCTGCGCTCCGCCGGACATGCCGTCCAAAGACAAGGTCACAGTTTCGATCCCTGTGTCGCCTAATGGACAAGTCGTGCACTCTCCTTGGGATGCGAATCTTTAGGTATCCTTTCGAGAGATGCTTTGCTAGGCGTTGAAATAGGCTCGTGGCTTGGGTATGCCCAAGGCTGCTGCCCAGTGTGGCCTTGACCGTCTCCTCAGGGAGGTGAGAGTCTCCAGCTGCCTGGAACCTGAGGATAGGACATGGTGGTCAAGCTTTTTGGTCCGAGTGGCGCTCACTTCGGATGGATGGTGGAAGGGGACGTGTTTGATAGAGAGTACGAGCCGATTGCGTTTCCCGATGGCGATGACTTGTATTCGTTTTCCAAGAATTGGTTAGGCACCTACGACGAACGGGCAGTGTACGATCGGACTGGGGCGGTCGTTGCTATCGCCCTCGGCCATCCACCTCTGCTTACTGTTCCGTCGCGGCTGGGGAGGAGGCCGCCCAGGTTCTCACCCCTTCCTATTGCGCTTCCACAAAGCATGAGGCACGAAAGTGAAGTGGAACGTGTCCCCAACTCAGAGCGCTGGGAGGGACTGTCCATGGCGGAGTGGCTTGCCCAGCAGGATGCTTGAGATAATCAATGCCGGAAGCAACTCCTAGTACTTCATCAGCGCATTCGCCAAGCTCCTCGTCCATTTACTCAGACCCATGAGGCGCACGCGGACGATGGTCGGCAAGGTGCCCTGTGCGGGTGTTGAAACGTCTTTCCAGAGTTGAGCGGGCTGGTGTCCCCAGGGTTCCCGTAACACCTTCAGATTTTTTCTCGCTGGCTGATTTTACAGCCAGTGGATGCCTTTCAATGGAGCTGAACAATGAATACGTTAGTGGAGATTCCCGACACGCAGCAGGAAGAGGAGGAGGATCTTTCAGCCCCCACCAACGCTGCAGAAACCTACGTTGTCAGTTCCGACTGGACACTCGAAACAATTTCGCTGCAGATTAAGAAGGGAAACATAGATCTGCAGCCAGAGTTCCAGCGGCGAGCAGCGTGGGACGATGAGCGAAAAAGCCGCTTGGTAGAGAGCTTCCTGGTCAGCATTCCTGTTCCTAGCATTGTTCTCGCCGAGAGTAAATTGAGCAAAGGCCAGTTCCTCGTGATTGATGGCAAGCAGCGCTTGATCTCAATCGCGGACTTCATGGAAGACAAGTTCAAGCTGAAAGGCTTGAAGATGCGACCGGATCTGAATGGTAAGAGCTACAAAGATCTCTCGCAGGAAGATCGGGATAGCTTCGACAATTCGACAATCCGAACCACGGCAATTCGCAAATGGCAGGACGAAGCTTTCCTGTACACCATTTTCTATAGGCTCAACAGCGGTAGCCTTCCACTGTCGCCTCAAGAGTTGCGAAAGGCCCTCATCGGGGGGCGATTGATCAATGCAATCGAGGACTACCTCTCCAAGAGCCAGCCGTTCAAAAATCTTTTCGGGGTTGAGTTGGATCGCCGCATGCGCGATTCTGAGCTCGTGCTCAGATTTGTAGCATTTGATCTATTTTTGCAGAACTATGCAGGCGATTTTAAGAAGTTCTTGGATGAGGCTGCACGGTACTTCGAGGTTGGCAGCCCAGATAGAGAGGCTGAACTGGCTGCATCACTGATTCGGCTGGACACAGCGTTGGAGACGGTTGCTGTCGTTTTCCCAGAATCTGCGTTCAAGAAATGGCTAGGTGCGAAGTACGAAAGGGTGATGAATCGCGCGGTGTTCGACGCCATCTGCCGACCGTTCTCCGACCCGGCAATTGCAGCTGCTGCTGTGATGAACCCGGCGGCTGTGGAAGGGGAATTTAAAAGGGTGTGCCTAATTCCGGAATTTAAGGCCTCCGTTGAGAAGACTACAAAAACCCGAGCAAACACGATGCTCAGAATAGACATGTGGGGTCAGGCGCTTAGCGGCCTGCTCGGGCGTGGATTCGAGGGCCAAGAACATCGGGTGATCTGATGACTGTCTATTGCGGACACTTCAATCATTTGAAAAATCGCTGCGACCTGATTAAGCAAAAATTCTTGGATCAGGAATTGCAGAGCGAGTTGAAGGACGGGCTGCAATACAGTCCGGATCTAGAGATGCTTGCGGCATATCGACTTCTCGTCCATGCGGAGCTCGAATACTTCTTGGAGCAGAGGGCGAAGGACACTCTCAATGCACTCGACCTGGCGGTGAAATCAGGGAGCTCGTGGCAACGAGCCAACCCTCAGGTACTTGGGCTCTGCCTGATAGGAAGGCATGTCATCAAGGGCAAAGGGCCCTTAACGGAAGACGGGCTTAAGGAGGTCGCGGCCTTGGTAATAAGAGAGGCGCGCGACTGCATTACTAATAATCACGGAATTAAGAACGAATCCTTCACCATGTTGTCCCTGATCGCAGGCAAGGTTTGGGAAGAGATCGATGCACAAGTCTCGTCAATGTTGCACAGCTATGGCACTGACCGCGGTGATGTCGCCCATCAAACCATAGGAAAGTCCACTTCCATAACGGCGCCATCGGCCGAGTTGAGTAACGTCTCGGATATGATCACAGCGCTGGGACACTATTTTGACGCGCACTGAAAGAGCCACGCTGCGCTAAGAAGGGGCGGAGCGGCGCCCCTTCACGGGGCTCCGATCCAAGTGCCCGGTCACCAGCGAGAGTTATGCGCGGATCCGCATTGCATCGGCCCGGGCTGCAGGTGTTGTTAGGGACACCGCCTGCTGGTCCCTCCTGGCGAATCAGTCGGCCAGCGTGATCGCGGGGTTGGCATCGGCGCGGCGCGGTATGTTCTTGCCGGCCGCAGCGGCTTCCCGGATCAACGACTCTTCCAGCCGCTCCAATTCCAGCAGCTGTTGCTCCAGGCGATCCTGCTTCCGGTCATCGGTGATCGTTACGTCGCCCTGATAGATGGCTTCGACTTCGGTGCAGAGGCGATCACGGATGACGTCGGGGAAGAACTTGCATGCGTAGGCATGGGGACTCTCGGGGTAGGCCGATACGACTTCGCTGCCGCCGCCAATAAAGGCACCTGGACGGATGGTGACCGTGGCGGCTTCGCGCTCAATGTGAGCATCGACGGCAGCAAGGGCTTCCTCTTTCGGCGGCATGCCGTCGCGGATGGCGCGGATGTCGTCGGCGAGCTTTTCGATCTGGGCGCGGACGCGCGCCACCTTTGGCAAATAGTCGGTCATGGTCGTTCCTTACTGGCTTAGGCCCCAATCGGCCACGGTCTGCTGGAGGTGTTGTGAGGCGGCCTGGTAAGCCCCTACGTCACCGGATGAGGCACTGAGTTCGTCGTAGGCGGCGGTCACTATGGCGTCCACTGCATCGACCGCAGCCATCCAGCGTTGCAACTTGGCCAACGTCTCGTGCCGATGTTCGTCCAGGGTCTTGCCGCCGAGGTTTGTAGGCCTGCCGACGCCCACCGTGAGTTCTCTGCCGCTGAAGCTCTTGGATGCGGTCTCCATCTCTTGGCGGATGGACTTGCGTTGATCATTGAGCTCTCTGCGACGCTCGCTCAGCGCGCGCCGCGCGGCGAAATAGAGGTCGTTGCGAATCCGCAGGTGCTCAAGCTTCAGCAGGGTCGGTGGAACCGATTGGGATTGATGGTGCATTGGTGCGCTCCAAGGGAGGGGTAAATGCCGGAAGGCCTTCCGGCCTGGCTGCTAGCGCCCGTTGGAAGGCGGGGAGAGAGCGAAGAGCGTCGGCCAACAGTTCCGATGGCGGAATGGAAGCTGCGGCCGCAGCGTCCAGGAGGGCCGTATAGGCGACAGCGGGTAACTCAAGCTCAATCAGTGGCACCGGAGGGGCTTCCAACAGGGGCCACCATTGAAACGCCAAGACCGACCAAGAGCCGAGTTGGAATGCGCAGGAAAACGCACTTCCGTTGGACGGTTTTTGGGGCCGGCGACCTGAGCATGGGGAGTGGGCCGAAACGGGCTCCGATGTACAGCATGTACAGGTCAAAACACGCACTTTCCGCCGGGGAAAACTGGAAATTCGGGGGGCCTGCGGTGGAGCATCAGGGAGGCCGAAAAACTGTCAATCACCGGGGTCCGAATTCCCCCCGGTTGCTGTGGATAAACCCAGGGGCCCCTTCAACCTGGCTTTCTGTAGATGGTTGGTGCCAGTATCCTGCCGGTGCGCTCTGCGACCTGCTTACGCTACGAGCCGCAGGCACTGCGGGACGCTCGCTTGCTATAGCATTTGCCTATACATCTCGCCCATGCCAAGGAGCGATGCTCAGGAACGTCCTGGTGTCCTCGTCGGACGGTCTCAGTTCCAGAAGCCCCATGCGAACCAGAGCGGTGACGTACTTATATAGGGCTTCGCCTTGCTTGTTTAGGCGCGCGCCGATCACGAACTCACAGTACTCGTTGGCTGCGTTCGGTCCGAAGACTTCTTCACCATTTGGAAGGGTGTAGAGCTCGCCATCCTCCTCCAGCTCTACCTCGCCCCATCGGTTCACGAAGGTCTCTGGTTCGTACTCGTCTACGCTAAAGAATTCGAGGTACGGATAGCTATCAGGGATCTCGATGCCCCCGAACTCCCAGTGCTCGTGTAGCGTAACGCCTTCGATTTCGAACGCCTCATCCGACGACTGAGGAAGTTCGACGAACTCTAGCTCATGCCTCATTTTGCTGAGCCACTTCGTCCATACAATGGCGTGCTTCATGCCACGATCATCTGCAGATCCCATTGCATATATGAGGTCGTAGTCACGGTGAAGCTGTTGGGCGACTGACTGATCAATCTCCAGTGCTTTAACCCATTGGGCTATTTCTGCATCTCTAAGGAGGATTGAGAACGCTTGCTCGTCCAAGTGGCTCGATGTAGAGACGAAGATGGTTGCGGTCTTCTGGTCTAGCTCAAGGATGCCTCTGCCCCATGTGGATGTAATGTATGCCTGGAGGTTGGTGACCAGAAACGAGTCAATGGCCTCTACGTATACGGCAAGATGCGTTGGTTCCTTTTCCAAATACCAATGACGAAGATGTTCAACCGAGAGCGAAACTCGAACACCACCGTCCCGAGATAGCTGTTCCTCGGAGACTGTGGTCGACATAACCCCCTTCATCTGAAACCACACCACTGCCCCCGAAACACGATGTTTGCTAGACCTCAGCTTTTGGGTGAGATGCAACCCAATGTCTCTTGCCGCCCGGTCACGGTCATACTTGACGAAAACTCCATGGACGGAAGCAAGTTGCTCGAACTTGGCCATGTATTTTTGTTCAAATGCGTCGTTCGCTCCGATAATGAGCATGTTCAGTTCCAGGCAAGGTCCTAGTTGTCCAATAGTATTCAGGGGCAGCGGCCAGCGCCAGAGTGGAGTGGGCGCTCTTTTTTAGCGAAAACTCTCGCCACGGGCGATCCAATACAGCACGTCGCCCAAGTAGTACCAGGGCGTCTTCGCTGGTTGGAAGAAGCGCGGCCCCTTGCCCTCTAACCGCCATCGCCGCAGGCGACTCACCGGGCATGGGATCAGTGCAGCCGCCGTCTGTTCTGTCACGCGTCCATCAATCGTCACATAGTGACCTATCGCCTCCAGCCGCTCGCGCACTTCTGTGATCGAAGCTGGAAGACTGCTGCAGTGGGCGGCGTATGGTTCCTGACTGCTCACTTGTCCCTCCGTTCCGCTGGAGCCAGCATCAGGTTGTGGTAGCCGCTTGCTGCTGCTCCATGGCTTTGGCGGCAGCGCGTGCCCCGGGTATCTAGTGCATAGGCTGTTTCTGACCGAATGCTGCGGATTTGCTTCACCAGGTCGCGCATCGCGTACGTCCTGGCCCGTGCAGTGCGAGCCCGGTGGCGTTCGGCGGTGGTGAACCTGGTGCATTGGTGAACGTGGTGCATCAGGTGCGCCCCCTGCAGCCCTGCGCCCGCTGCACCATTTGTGACCCGTGACGCGGTGTCACCCGTGTGCAGCGCGCGGCCGGCCAGGTTGAAGTGTGCAACCTGCGACATGGCAAAGGGTGCGACCAGTGGTGCGTGCGAAGGGTGCAACCTGAGGTGCTGCTGAGGGGCGGATCGCAGAGCCGAAAGCTGTGGAGCGAAAGCGCAGAAGCCTTCAACAAAAGCGAAAAGAAAACGGGCTCCGCCTGGTAAAGCTTTTAAGGTGTTCACGGGGCGAACAACGAGGGGTGCTTTTTTCGGCATGACTAGTTCACGGGGCGAATTAGTCATCGATTCGTTGTTCACGGGGCGAACAAGGCATGGCGCTACTAGTTCACGGGGCGAATTAGCGTTGACCGCCCCGTGAATAACTCTTTCAGCCGCTTGTTGTTCACCGGGCGAACAACTATTTGCGTTTTCAACCTGGCTCATTCTTGGTCCTTTGCGCTCCCTGCTTCCTCTTCCCAACAGCGCGCTTGAAATCGGGCTTGTCCTGCTTCCAAGCGTTCGAGGGCTTCCCCGATACGCCCCAGCCTGGGTCCAGCGGCTGTTCCTTTTTGTGGTTGACGTTCCTCCATGTGATCGCATGTAGGTTGGGTTTGTTGCGGCCGCCTTGCTGCGTGCGCTCGATGATCCCGTAGTGCTCGAGTTCCAGAGTGGCCAGCTGCAGCGTGGCGGATGACTTCCAGTACTGGTTACGCATCAGGGACCACGAGGCACATAGGTAGCCGTTGTTGAAGCCGGTGTACTGCGTTCCCAAATCGTGGATTAGCTTGTGTGCCCATGGGCTCAGGCGCTTGAAATTGGGGTGGCGCAACAGCGTGTACGGCACGATGAATGCCGACCCTCCGTCAATCTCGTCCCAGCCGCTTACCTTCTGACGCCTGGCCATTACTCCTCCGGAGTTCTGCCGATCAGGAGGAAGGTCCGGGCGCAACCCGATTCGGCTTTCACCTCCTTCACCCATCCCCGCGCGTCGAGAACCCGGAATGCTTGCTGCACACGCTTCTGCGAAACCCCGAGCTTGCTCATGGCCTCCCGAGTACCAAGGCTGACCACCCTTCCGGCAGCATGCCTGTACAGCGCGCGTAGCTCCAGCAGAAGGGCGCGCTCAACAACGTTCAGCGCGCGATACGCGGGGTCTTCCATCTCCCATAGATAGATCCAGCCGTAATGCGCTGCGACCGCCTCCTGATGTCCTTGTGTCGACTTAGCCATGGGTCAGCCCTCGATCACAATCCGGACCCGCTTCCCCTCGTAGTGCTTCGGGAGAGGGGTGAAAGGGATGCAGGCGCCCACCTGAGAACGATGGATCACGTCGACGGTGACGGCATCGCGGTAGCGCTGCATAAGATCGCCGGCAGGCTTGCACTGTTCTGCAGTAGCAGAAGAATCAAACAGGTCGCGGTTCATTCGCACGCCTCCCTTGCACTGAGTGCATCGGTGAACGTGGCTTCCAATGACCGGGCCAGCTGCAATGCCCCTTCGAACTCCGCCACACGGGCCGCTGCAACGCGCTGCAGGCGCTCCAACTCCGCACGGCCGGTCGGGTCCATGGACAGCCGACGCAGCTTCATTGGATCGGCTGCGGTGCTCATCGTGCGCAGCAGGGCTTCAGCGTTCGCCCCTACGCGGAGCCTCGGCACTGCCGTCTTTCGCTTCTGTCGGCTCATGGCTGCGCCCCCATTGCCTTGTGCAGGCGCGCGCGGTCCCGCACTGGCAGATTCGCCCACAAAGGGTCGTGGGTATCGTCCGGGCGGGTCAGTGCAACGTGCTTCTCGTCGGCTAATAGCGGGCCTTCTGGCAGCGTGGCGCGGGTGAATGGCGTGCACTCAAACACCACTTTGACGAGCGGGCCACGGTTGCAGCGGGTGTACGGCCGGTGGATGTGCTTGACCCGCACCGCTCGGCACTCGTTCCCTGGCCGCCCCCAGTAGATGAAACGGATGCTGGCCGGCGTGACCGCATTGCGTGGCCCCACTGGCAGCGCGCGCGCGGCGTGGGCATCGTCCGGGGTGGCCGGCTCCGGTTGGCCGCTGTCGCCAATAGCCATTAGCTGAGCGCTCATGGGTGCGCCTCCAGGGCCAAGGCATCGCGATAGCGCGCGAGGTAGCGGTAGGCGGTTGCGCGGGACATGCACCAGCGATTCATGATCTCTGGCACTGCAGGCGTTCGGCGACGGCTGGCCATCCATGCCGCGAAGTGGAGCGCGAACTCGATGTTGCCGCACGCGCCTGGTGGCCGGTTGTATCCGGTGCTGCGGACAGGGGCAGGGGCATGCGGCTTCATCCGACCCTCCGCGTGGTGGTGGCGTAGGTGACCATCCCGAGGATTACCAGCAGGTCGGAAGGGATCGCGTAGGCAGCGCCAGGATTGCTGCGTGTGTAGACGTGCAGCCCACCGGGACGGGCTTGGATGAATCGAATCGACTGCTGCCCGGCAATCTCCACCGCATAGCAGGCGTCGCCGGCGAAGTAGTTGCGGCGCAGATCCACGTGCAGCAGGTCGCCCGGCTCATAGCGCGGGGCGTTGAGGCTGTCCTTCACCTCTACTAAGCCCCAGCGCGCGGTGTCAGAAAAGTCCGGTAGGGGAGAGGGGGTATGCCCGATTGCCGCCGGCAGCGGTTGGTGTACGATGTTCGTCATGGTCAAGTCGTTCCTTGCAAGGGTTCGGTCCTGGCTTCGACGGCTCGGGAGTTGGCGCTCCCGGGCCGTTTTCATTTCAGCGAGGCAGCGCACGGCTGTCCGCCGTCTCCACGACTGCGGCCTCCAGATAGGCGTCCAGGTCAGCCGGACGGTAGAAGCAGCGTTTGCCCACCCGTAAGTAGCGGGGACCGCGCCCTTCACATCGCATCTTGTCCAGCGTGCTCTTGCTAATCCCCAGCGCTCGGGCAGCTTCCGCCACATCGAGCCTGATCGGCGGGACCCCGTGGGCGTGGCGAGTAGATTCTTGCATTGTGTTCTCCGTGTAATTTAAGTGTGCGCTTGTGTTCGCAAAACAAACGCTACACCCACTGCGTCGGCAATACAAGAGATTTTTTGTGTTAGATTGCGTTCGCTTATCTTGGAAACGCTCTCAATGGAACAAGCCCCAAAAAAACGCGTAGGCCGGCCGCCTAAGGCGGCATCCGAGAAGGCGGAGACCTTCAGCGTTCGGCTGTTGCCTGAAGTGAGGGCCAAGCTGGAGGAGGCTGCCGAGAAGGCTGGCAGGTCGCTGGCCGCTGAGATTTCAGCGCGGCTCGAGGCTTCGCTCACCAGCCCTCTCACGTACGTTCTGCTTGATCGCCGAATGCAGGAGTTGCATGAGCTCAATGAGCGACTGTCGGCGACGCTGACGGTCCGGAGCTACCTGCAGGCGGAGCTGGCCAACCTGGACGGGGTGGAGGGAGCGGAGGCAGATGCAAAGCGCGTCAACCTCCGGGCGGAGCATGAAGTGCTGGGTTGGGAAACCCACACGGTCAAAGAGCAAATAACCCGCGTGGAAAGCGAGGCTAAGTCGCTGCTTGATGACCTTGCTCGCAAGGTTTCGCTGACTGCTGAGCAAGTTCTAAAGCATCTCCCAGATAGATGACTGCCTTCACCAAGCTCACCAGGTCAGCGCAGCGCGCGCTGAAACCCGGCCAGTCCATCAGCGAGCATGGGATCACCTACACCCGCACCGCCAACGGTGATGGGCGTTGGTCGGTCAACGTGATGGTGGCCAGGCGCCGGCATCACCAGGTGGTGGGCTTGGAGTCGGAGGGGTACACCCGGACTCAGGCCGAAGACGTTGTGGCGGCGCTCAAGGCCGCCAAGCGCAGCGCGTCCCATGGGGTGCAGGGAAGCAAGGGCAACGCCTCGCAGACAGTCGCGCAGGCGGCGGACGATTACCTAGACTATCTACGCCGGCATGACGGCAAGGACATTGATACCAAGGAGCGCCGGTTCCGCGATCACATCAAACCTCACCTCGGGCGCAGGGCAGTGGCCAGGCTGACCGATGACGACTGGCTTGCCTATGTGTCCAAGCGGAAGGGCGAGGGCGCGAGCCCGGGCACGATCAACCGTGAGCGCTCCGCACTGCTGCACATGCTCAACACCATGCGGCGCCGGAAGATCCTCAACGCTGCGCCGCTGCTGGCCCGCCAGCGCGAGCCGCAGGGAAAGCTGGTGTATCTGACGCCGGAAGAGGCGCAGCGGCTGCTGCTGGCTGCTCAGGAGGACGTGTCGCCATTGGCACATCGGTTTGTGATGGTGACGCTCTACACCGGTCTGCGGCACAGTGCGGCGCTCAACCTGCGCGCGGGCGACGTGGACGTGCAGCGCAGGATTCTGTGGATCGGCAAGGACAAGGCGGGCCGGCGCGAGCAGCCTATGCCGCAGGTACTGGCGCAGTACCTCGGTAAGGTCATCAAAGGCATGGAGGCTGAGGCCTACCTATTCCCGTCACAGCGCGCGGGCAGCGGCCGGGCGTACCAGATGAACGCCGTTTTCGGTCGATGCGTGCAGCGCGCTGGCATCACCAAGCACGTGACCCCGCACACAATGCGGCACACCGCCGCGACCAACGCTGCACATGCTGGTCTCGATGCGGCAACTATCCAGGCAATGGGCGGCTGGAAGACAAGAGCCATGGCCGAACGGTACACTCACGCCGCTTCGATGCAGGACGCTATGGCGGCCCTACAGAAACAGCTTTCCGGCGACGCGATTACACCGAAATTACAACGGAAACCGCGCAAAACCGCCTGAAACCCTTACAGGGCCTATAGCTCAACGGTTAGAGCAGGGGACTCATAATCCCTTGGTTCCAGGTTCGAATCCTGGTGGGCCCACCATAAAAAACAGGCACTTAGGCGGCGGCCCAAGTGCCTTTTTTGTGCCGGCGGAAAAATTGCCGGGAAAATTCACTGCCGCAGCGCTCGGTGATCCCGATGATGACCTGCAGCTCATGTAGCTTCTGAATCGGGGAAGATACGTCGCTGTTGAGTACGTCGATCATGGTTGCCCCCTAGGCGTGATTCGAGAAAGATGAAACGGCGTGTACAGGGATCTTGGGGGGGATTGGCACGACACGATCGACGGTTTCGCGGAGCTGTCGGAATAGTCGATGCTCACTGCTCCTCCATTTCGGCAAGCTGAAATCCATGCAGATCGCGCGTCCAACACATGCTCTCTAAAATCAAACCCATCTACTGCCACGGGTTTTCCCCCAGGCCTCAGAGAGCTGCAGGTCTTCACTTCGGGATCAAGCACAATCACTCCGCCACCGGTAAACAGGCCGTAGTTCCCTTGGCAGTCGTTGCGTGAAACCTCTCGCATCAGTTCCGCGGCAATGCGGAACTGCTGGTCCTTGCTCAAGCCGCTGATCGTTTCGCGAAGCGCGTAGCCATTCTGGGCTAGAAGTTCGATCATCGCGTTCTGCACCGGCGATCGCGCACCGAATGCCTCATTGAAGTCGGTACTTCCATTGAAACGCGACGAGGAGTTCTCTTGCAGGGTACTTTTCCAGAACGTGCCCAGAGCGACTGCTGGATCAGAATCTATCCGGATGAGGTTGATGAAGGTGTAGACCATCCCGCAGGAGTACGCGAGTTGATACTCGCCCCCACTGATCAGGTCATTCAATGGTCGCTTCTTGTACTCTGCCTGGTCGATACATGACTCCGCAGCTGCGCCTACGTCGCGCGTGATCCCTTGCTCCTTACTCCCGGTCACCTCCGACAGAAACAAGCTCGCTGCCATTTCTGCCCCGCCCTCGAGCAGCATAATTCTGCTTTCCTGCGGGAGTGACTCCATCATCTGCACATCTTGATTCCATTGATGAAATGCTTCATGGGCAATGAAGTGAGACAAGTCATTTGGAAAGCCTTTTGAGGTGTCCAGGCAGCCCGCACGAAGGCCAATCAGCAGCAGTCCGGGCAATGAGCTTCCGCTGAAGCGGCAGCCCTGCTGGGTATTGGCGCCCTGCTCAAGCAAGAAGATTACAGAGCTCACGCTGTGCGGCTCAGGTCCCAGGGCACGCCTATAGAACTTCTGGGCCTTCTCCAGCCAATCCTGATATTGGCTCCTGAACGCCTGTGGCACGCCTTGATCCGCCAGCAGCGTTGGAACTGGTATTGGCCGCCCATCGCTGAAGAATGCGTAGCCTTCGAACAACGTCACTGGAGAGCTTGCTGGAAGCTGTGAGGTTTCTGGATCGATATCGCCACATAGGCGTTCAAACTGCGAATCATCAGGATTGATCAAGGGCTGGAGGTTGATCGCGACAGTGGAGGGCGCCAACCTGATGATCAGCGGATACTTTCTTCCTTCGGGAAGCAGGCTCCTGCTGATATCCAAGGTGTAGACGTGTTCGTCCGAGCGGGAGCGCTTCGACGCTTGCCACTCCTGCAGGTTCAATTTGGGCGTACTCCGCGCTGTCACACGCAAAGTCGCCTTTGACATGGCTGTGTCGACCTCAAGGCCGGACGCGAGGCAATCACGCGTCCCGGCCCATGCGTTTGCTGTGATGAGAGCCCACAGGAGCAAGGCTGCCAACAGAGCCCATGGCTTTGGAGCTACGGGTACCAGTCGAATGAAAGCCTTGCCGGCAGTTTCGCGCATATCACCCCGTCCACAGCCACTTCCCTGAAGCCTCACACTCAGCATTGCTCAGCCCTCCCGGTGGTTTATCGCGAACCGTTAGTCTGCACTGTAATGACCCACCGGTTTCTGCTGAGGCCATGCGGTTAATGTAGCGGCATAGGCCGCGTCCGCGGTCATTATTACCAATGCCAGGATGAGCCCGCCATCCTTGCCACCCGTTGTGCACCACCCTGACGTAGGCTTCCTGGCAGCTTCCGCAACGCAAGGATGCATCCAATGCCGGCACCCGCACATTCGCGCTTGATCACCGTAGCGGCCAGAACCCATCTCCGCCCCCTGGGCTGTGTGCAGAAAGGGCGCTCCAGAGTCTGGCTGGACGACCAGGGGAGGTGGGTCGGGATGGTTGAGTTCCAGCCGTCTTCGGGGAGCAAAGGAAGTTATCTGAACGTTGGGGCGTGCTTCCTCTGGAATGAGATGGACTTCCTGTCATTCGATGCCGGCCACAGGGTCGAGGGTTTCCACGAATTCATCAGTGACGCGCAGTTCGCAGTGGCGGCGACGTTCCTGGCCGAACGCGCGGGGCAGGAGGTGCTCGCATTGCGGGAGCGTTTCGCATCGCCTTCGCATGTGGAGGCCTGGATGGCAGCCAACGCAGGCCTGTCGTTATGGGGCCACTACCACGCGGCAGTCGCGGCAGGCGTTTCTGGTGCGGTTGACCAGAGCAGGCAACTGTTCGAGAAGATCATTGCCGATCCGCACGACGTGCCGTGGGCGATCAACCTCAAGCACCGATGCGAGGCGCTTCTCTGCAGTGTGCAGAACGGCGCTGAATTCGAAGCAGAAATCGCCAGCATGATCACTCGGACCCGACGTCAGCTGGGACTTGCTGAACATGCGCAGGCAATGCCCGCTTGGCTGCGACAGCGTGATTCGTAAAGCGGGTTGAAGACGGCCACCTGTCAGCTGGGCGCGGTACCAGACCCAGCGCGAATGTCACTCTGCGGCCACCGCTGTGGCGCGATGCGTGTGCTGCAGCAGACGGAACAGGCTCAGGGATAGCAGGAAGGCGACCTGCTCGACCAGGAAGGTGGCAATGCCCCATTTGGAACAGCTGCCGGTGGGCCACCAGGTTGCCCAGCATTGCTTGCGGGTCAGCCTCGACGCGCAGCTGCCTCGGCACATAGCCCAGACTGAAGATGCCGATGACCACCACCAGCAGGTACACCGCACCCGCGCTGCGGCTGATTGCACGTTCCGTTGCCATGTCCGGTACCCGCACAGGCTCAGAAGGTGGGCAGCCCGAACGCTACGAGAAGCATCGGCCGGGGGTGACTGCCAGAAGTCGGGGGGGACAGCTGGCATCGCAGGCGCAGGCCCCGCCCGTGATCCCGGCTTCACGCGCCGCACGCTATCCACAGCGGTCATGGACCTCATACGACTGCTGCGATCGCTGGAAGAATTCCTCTACGAACTGGTCGGCTGGCTGGTGTTCTATCCGCGGATGTTCTGGCGGGTAATGATTCACCCCGGCGAGGTCGCCCTCTACACCCGCCGCGAGCTCGGCAAGGATTCGGACCAGCGGTTCTCCGATGCGATCAGCCCGGTGCTGATGCTGATCCTGTCGGTGGCCATCGCCCATGCGCTGGAGATGGCGCTGCGCATGTCCTCGCCCCGGCTCAGTACACCGGTGGGGCAGCTGCTTTTCAGCAGCGAGCAGGGGCTGCTGCTCACCCGCTCTGCGGTGTTCTGCGTGTACGCGCTGGGTGCGGCACTGGGCACGCTTCGGCGCCAGCGGCTGCCCGTGAACCGCGAGACGCTGCGCGAGCCTTTCTCCATCCAGGCGTTCATCGCATGCCCCTTCGTGGTGGCACTCGCGCTGGCGCAGGCGGCAGCCGCGTCCCCGGCGCAGGCCGGCCCGTTCACCGCGCCAGCCATCGGCGCGCTGGCGGTGGCGTGGTACCTGTGGGCCCGCATGCGGGCCTTCGTGGCCTTGAATGGAGGATCAGCGCTGCGTGCGCTCGGCTCGGTAGTGGTCTCGTTCCTGCTGACGACGATCGGGGTTGTCGGCCTGTTTGCTGCCGTCATTCTCTGATCTTCAACAGGGCGGCGATCACTCGAGAGCGTGATCGGACTTGCGCGGTGGCACTGCCGTGGCCTCACCACGCTGCAGGAGGTCGAAGAAATCCACTGCCTCCGCCGCCAGCGCATCGTTGGCGTCGAAATCCCAGTTCTGCTTGTACTCGCGGGCGAGCAGATCACAGACGGCCTTGGCTTGCTGGTAGGTCTGCGACTTCTCCCCGCGATCGGCCAACTGATCGCGGTGGATCTGGCACAGCATGAGCTGGTGGGCATCTTCGGCCCGCTCGCGCTCCCAGCCGATGTCGGGCAGGGCGGACAGTGCTGAGGCAAGCGCGATGGCAATCAAGGGCATGAGCCGGTTCCGGGCGGGGGGCGGAACCTGAGCGTAGGTGATGGTGCAGTGCGCGTGGCGGCACGCGCGATGGCCGTTTTACGGGGTGTTCACCATTCGCAGCAGCATGGTGGCTGCGCGCAAGATGGTCACGCCGATGGCTCGCCTGCCGCTGGTTTCTGCTCCTGCCACAGCAGCAGCGCGTCCAGTGCCGGGCACAGTGCCTGCCCCCACGCGCTCAGTCGATACTCCACTTTCGGTGGCACCTGCGGATACACCGTGCGCAGCACGATGCCGTCGGCTTCCAGTGCACGCAGCTGCTGCGCCAGCATCTTCTGCGAGATGCCGGGGATGAGCCGCTCCAGGTCGGAATAGCGCTGCACCTTGCCGTCGAACAGGTGGAAAAGGATCAACAGCTTCCAGCGGCCTTCCAGCAGCGCGAGTGCACGGGCCACGTCCGCGGCGGCGGTTTCAGGGGTATAGGCCTTTCTCATGGGGTGGGTCACTTACCTTCAGGTGCGTTCTTGTGGCGGCCAGGGTGCGGTTCGAGAATAGCGCCAGTCCCGCCTGGAGTGCCTGCGATGTCGATTGATCTTCCCGCGCCGTTGTCCCGCTATTTCCTGCTGGCCAATGGCGAGCCCGGAACGCACGTGGAGCAGTGCTTTGCCGCAGGCGCGACGGTGGGCGATGAGCGCCAGCGGCACCAGGGACACACGGCGATTGCCGCCTGGGTGGCGCAGACGCGTGCGGCCTACCAGCAACACGTGGTCCCCCTGCAGCTGCACGTGCAGGACGGTCGCCACATCGTGTCTGCGGAGGTCAGCGGCACGTTCCCGGGCAGCCCGGTGGTGCTGACGCACGCGTTCACCCTGGAAGGGGATGGCATCGTCGCGCTGGACATCCACTGATCCAGTGGCGGTTGCTTCCGGAGATCGGATGGCACGCGGATGGCAGCCGATTGACGCGTAGCAGTACCAATGGATGGCGATCTCCACGCATGGCGTGGAGCTACTGGGAGCGGCGTGGAGCTACAGGTTCTGGAACACCGCCAGCTGCGCGGCGAAGGCACGCTGGTAGGCCGGCCGCGCGGTCGCGCGGTCAACGTAGGCAGCAAGGTCTGGATACTCGCCGACGATGCCGCTGCTCTGCAGCCGCAGCAGCACCGACACCATCAGCAGATCGCCGGCGCTGAAGTCTCCGTCCAGCCATGGTGCATCGCCCAGCCGGGCGGACAGCTGGCTCAGCCGCCTGCGCACGCGCTCGTCCAGCATCACCAGCCGTTGCGCGTACCAGGGCTGTTCGCGTTCCAGCACCCACGCCATGGAGCGTTCGACGATCGGCGGCTCCACAGTGTTCAGCGCGGCGAACATCCAGGTGATCGCACGCATGCGCGCACCCGTATCGGCGGGCAGCAACCCGGGGTGCTGTTCGGCCAGGTGCAGCAGGATCGCGCCTGATTCAAACAGCACTACGTTGCCATCCTCATAGGTGGGAATCTGACCGAACGGATGCCGCGCCAGGTGTGCGGGTTGCTTCATCTCCTCGAAGGTGAGCAGATGGACGTCGTAGGCGAGGCCCAGCTCTTCCAGCGCCCAGCGCACGCGCATGTCGCGGGCCAGCCCCTGGCCACGGTCCGGGGAATGCTTGAATGCGGTCAGGATCGGCGTCATCAGGATGTCCATCGGCGTTGGCTGCCACGTTGGCCGGCCTTTCTTCTCTCGACGCCCGGACGGCTCGGGAATCGACACGCCTCCGCTGACCGAGGGCCCGACATCGCCGGCCCGGATGAACGGTTCACGTCGGACGATTCGCCCGGGAGGGTCGGTGCAGCGATACTGCCGTCCTGCACACCCTTGGGGAAGTACGTGAGCACGTCCAGACTGCCGCGCATCGTTGGGTTCGACGTGCCACGGCTTCACCAGCAGGTCGATGCGACTGCCGATGAAGCCATCACCGCGCTGCTCGATCAGGCACCCGATGAACAGTGGACCGGCCGCTTCCTGCAGCACTGCGCGACGCTGGCGTCGCAGCTGTCATTGGCGGAAGTGAGGGTGGAGGGCACCCGCATTGCCTTCCACGGTTCGATCGCCGATGCGCGTGCCTTGGCCGATGCGGTCATCGCGCTGGTGAACCGGTTGAACGATCAGCTGATGCAGGAAGGCAACCAGCTCGCCGGCGAGGAGTGATCTGCGCGCAGCCGGTGTCAGCCCGCCTGCGGGGCCAATGCCGGTCCGGACAGGCGCGCCCAGCAGCCCATCGCCATTTCCGCCGACCCCGGGTGGCCACGCAGGCTGGTGCGCAGCGCAAGCCGTGATTGCAGATCGGTGAGCCACGCCGTGCGCGTGCCATGTGGGTTGCGGACATAGATGTCGCACGCCAGGCGGATGACCGGTGCGACCTCGTGGCGGAAGTTGATGGCGGGCAGATCGCCCGTCTGGAACGCGGCCTGCCAATGCTGCAGCTCGCGCTCGACGTCAACGAAGTCCTTGTTGGTGATGCGTTCCATGAGACTTCTCCTGTTGGAAAGCCAACGTACACCTGTGCATGTCAGGAGCCTGTGTGCGCGCAGCGCTGTTCATGGTGCCCGTTCATTAATCTCCGGCTTTCATGCAGCTGCGTAACCGGCCCACGCCCACAGTGGCGTTGCAGCAGATCGCTGCGGTGGAGCAAGACATGAACAACAATACGCCGCAAGGCCAGACCGACCGCACCAACGCACCGACCGGAATCAAGCAGGCCGCCCAGCAGGGCCAGGCCGACGGCAACGCAATGGGCGGCGACCGCAAGCAGGACGGCAAGCAGCGCCAGCAGGAGCAGCAGGTCCAGCAGGATGCAAAGCCGGTCGGCCCGCAGAAGTCCGGGCAGGAACAGAAGAGCGAGCCGGGCCGTGACACCCGTCGCTGAGCAGTAAGCGAAGAAGAGGCCGCGCGTTGCGCGGCTTTCCTCTGTCCAACGTTCGGGAAGAGCGCTGATGCCATCCCATGCCCGTGCGGTAAGCCTGATGACGAAGATCATGTACCAGTGCCGTCCGGCAAGAACGACGACGATGGCGCGCTGCCGCGCCTGCCAGGCCCCCAGTCCGGGTGGCATGGAGTGCGCGCGTTGCCTTACCGAAGAACTCGGGGGCGTGATCGGCAACCGCGGTGCTGCGGCGCGCTGGCTGGATTCGTTCCTGAAGGTGCAGCAGGACGAGGCATTCGTTTTCGTGTGCGCCAAGCGGGTCGAGGAAATCGCGTCGGCGGGTCGCAGTCTGGAGTGACATTGCGCAGGCGTATGCTCGAACTCCAATGGGAGCGAGCGTCATGTCTTTTCAGATCAACCTCTATGACAGGGACGGACGCGGGCTTCGCCTTCCCGATGGATGGTGGATCGACCTGCACACCGATCCCCCCGCGCTGGTCAACGGCGCTGTCCGCATCGATCTGCCGGCGTCCGCGCGCAACGAGCATCCTGATCTGCAACCGGACGTCCTGAACCATCTCCGCCGCCGTATTGAAGGTGCGCAATGGCTAACCTGACCTACCATCCGCCGCTGGGCGTGCGCTGGCTGACGTTCCGCCTGCGCAACGGTCAATCCATCGGACCGGAGAAGCTGCGGGCCGTGTGGTCCGATGCCGCGGAAACCAACAACTGTTCGGTGCGCCGCGAGCACGTGGAAGGCGCCGGCTTCGTCTATGCGCTGTACGCACCGAGCGGGCTGTGTGTTCCGCGGCGCGCGGAACTGCGCATGCGGCTGTTGCTGGAAGAAGCGGGCTACGCGTTTTCGATGGGCGTGCTTACCGGCAGCCATCCTGCCTACGGTTGAGCGCAGGGCGATCTGATCGGCCCGGAGGTTGCTAGACTGCGCGCCCCGCGCGTTGCCGCAATCACGGAAGATTCCCCATGCCGAAGCTGTCTGCTCTTGCTGTTTTCCTGGCGCTCGCTGTCTGCGCGCCAAGCGCACAGGCCGAGGAACAGGACAGCGCCTCGACCATCGCGTTCAAGTCGATCAGCCCGGTGCTGAATGCCCTGATCAATGCCGACGATGCGCAGGACCTGATGGAGCGGGCCGAGGAAGACGACGCCACGCTGCTGCAGTCGCTGGCGCTCTATCTGGCCGCAACCCGCGAAGACCCCACGTTGGCGCAGGCGCCGTACCACGCAGCGGCATTGTTCGCACGCCGCGGTGACGATGCGCTGGCCGAGCGCTATCTGCGCCAAGCCGATGAGCGTGGCATGTGGTTCGCGCCCGCGCTGGCCGACAACGATGACTTCGAGCACCTGCGCGGAACGCCGTTCTTCAAGCAGGTGCTGGCCAACACGCAGGCACGCTACGCGAAGGTATCGGTCGGCAAGGTGGGCGCCATCTCGGTGCTGCCCCCTTCGAAGGGGGTTGCGATGCCGGCCTGTGCGCCGGTGCTGGTGTGGCTGCACGGCTACGGCATCAACGGCCACCTGGACAGCAGCGAGCAGCCGCTGGCCGATGCTGGTGTGGTGTTGCTGGGCATCAACGGTACGGAGATGCGCGAGTCGTTCGACAGCTTCAGCTGGACCGGCCCGTATGAGGGCACGCACAAGGTGGTGCAGGCGGGGCTTGAGCAACTGGCCGCGCGCCAGTGCATCGACCGCAAGCAGGTGTACCTGATGGGCTTCTCGCAGGGCTCGCAGCATGCCGGCGCGCTGCTGGCGCAGCATCCGGATGACTATGCCGGCGCATTGCTGGTGTCGCCGGGTGGCTGGCGCCAGCCGGTGCCCACGCAGAGCAGCGCGCACGGCAAGCGGGTGTTCGTCATCAACGGCGAGCAGGAAGGGCCGGCGAACCAGAAGATGAGCGCGGATTTCCGCGCCCTTTTCAGCGATGGCAACGAGCTCCGGTCGCGTACCCATGAGGGTGGCCATGTCTATCCGGACGACTGGAAGACCTCGTTCCCACAGGCCATCCGCTGGATGATGGGCAAGGATGGCTGAGCACCCCGCCTTCGTCGCGACGGGTGCCAGCGATTCACTCCGGGTCGAACTTCTTCCACATGAGGCGACCGGTTTCTCCGCTCAATTCGCTGCGATCAAAAATTCTACCTTCGAACTGGAATTCCTCGTTGATACGGATGATCAACAGTTGTTCGAAATCCCCTTGGCGTTTGACTGAAACACGGTTGTTGGATTTTTCGGGGGAAATGGTCTTCACTTCGACCCGTTTGCCATGGATGGTGCCATCCGATCCCGCCTGGTGCGTGCCGTGGCGACACAGGCCGAAGTGGATCTCTGCGAAGATTTCTCCGAGCTCGCCCCATACCTGCAGATAGCGCCCAGTGTTGTCGAAATGTCGCTGTGCGCATTCGACAAGATCCTCGAAGATATCAGTCTGTTCCAGAAAATTGCGCGGGTAGCCATTCCTGCTCCGGAACGCTCCTGAACTACTCTGGGGCGGGGCAACTTCGCTCCTGTCACTTTCCGCTCCTTCCCAGTCGAAGTGGACCGTGTCCCATTCCCAAGGGGCCGCGCCACTGCTGGCGGCGTCCATGATGTCATCATCGCTGTAGCCGGCTTCACGCATTTCATAGAGAAAATCCCAGTCACCCATGACCACTCCTTGTGATGTTCCCGGGCTCTGATACCCGTCGCGCAACGAGCGGACGGTAGCACCGATCGAAACGCCTTGTGTAGCTTCGATCCCTTTCTGGATCCCAGCCACTGCTTCCCAAAAGGCAACGCCGCGAGCCCGCCTGCGGGTCTACTGCGCACTGCCTGCGTTGCCTACGCTGATCCCACACGGCCCTTGCCGTGCTCCGGGGGCCACGACAGCTCGTGGATCCCGTCTTCAATCGAACCAGCGGCGCTGTGCTGCAGGGCATTGCTGCCCGGCAACGCCATGCTCTGCGCCGTGCGAAGGCGTACCCCGGAACTGTCCGCCGGCCCTGCTTCACTGCCTGCCAGCCAACCTTCGTGGAGATCGCCTCATGTTCAGCCTGGAAAACACCATTGCCCCTGCCGCGCCCGCGCTCGACGAGCTTGTTCCCTCGCGTTACGCCCTGAAAGTCGGCGATATCGATGTGCTGGTGGTCAGCGACGGCGTGCTGCCGCTGCCGACGCAGATGCTCGGCCACAACGTGCAGGCGTCCGAGCGCGCCGAATGGTTCGACGAGATGTACCTGCCACAGGATGCGTTCGACTGGGCGTTGAACGTGATGGTGGTGCACAGCGGTGAGCGCACCATCCTGATCGATGCCGGCCTGGGCATGGACCCGGACCTGCAGCTGCCGCGCGCTGGCCAGTTGATCCGCCGCCTCGGCGCTGCCGGTATCGATCTGCGCGAGATCACCGACGTGGTGATCACCCACATGCACATGGACCACATCGGTGGCCTGCTGGTGGACGGAGTGAAAGCACAGCTGCGGCCGGACCTGAAGATCCACGTTGCGGCGTCGGAAGTGGCGTTCTGGAAGTCGCCCGACTTCACCCGCACCAACATGCCGCAGGGATTCCCGGACGCGCTTCGCGCAACGGCGACGCATTTCTGGGCCGAGTACGGCAGTTTCGTGCACACCTTCGAGGATGAGCATGAGATCGCACCGGGCGTAGTCGCGCGCCGCACCGGCGGCCACACGCCGGGCCACTGCGTGGTGCGCGTTGCTTCGGGGGGCCAGGCGCTGACCTTTGCTGGCGATGCCGTGTTCGCCGTCGGTTTTGATCAACCGAACTGGCACAACGGTTTCGAGCACGACCCGGAGGAAGCGGCGCGGGTGCGCATTGAACTGCTCAATGCGCTGGCCGGCACCGGCGAGATGCTGGTGGCCACGCACCTGCCGTTCCCGTCGGTGGGCCGCGTGTCCCGCGACGGCGAGGCGTTCCGCTGGGTGCCGGCGTTCTGGGATTTCTGATCAAGTTTTCTGGACTTCACGTCACCAATGGTCCCGGACAGGGGCGCACAGTAGCCCCTGTCGAAACCCACCCATCCGCTGGAGGTCCACCATGAACACCGTTACCCGCACCCTCGCTGCAACTGCCCTGGCCCTGTCGATGCAGGCGGGCCTGTCCGCCCAGGCCGCCGCGCCGGCACACCCGTCCGCACCCAGCGCTGTCACGCGCACCGCCAGCACCATCACCACCGCCGATGGCGTGCAGCTGTACTACAAGGACTGGGGCCCGAAGAACGGGCCGGTGGTGACCTTCAGCCATGGCTGGCCACTGGATTCGGACAGCTGGGAATCGCAGATGATGTTCCTGGCGGACCACGGTTACCGGGTGGTCGCACACGACCGCCGTGGCCACGGTCGTTCCAGCCAGCCTTGGGATGGCAACGACATGGATCACTATGCCGATGATCTGGCCACGGTGATCAATACGCTGGACCTGAAGGACGTCACGCTGGTGGGTTTCTCCACCGGCGGCGGCGAAGTGGCGCGGTACATCGGTCGCCATGGCACGGGACGGGTGAAGAAGGCCGTGCTGATCAGTTCGGTGCCGCCGTTCATGCTGAAAACCGCAGACAACCCGGGTGGCGTTCCGATCGAAGTGTTCGACGGCATCCGCAAGGCGCAGCTGGAGAACCGCTCGCAGCTGTACAAGGACATTCCGTCCGGGCCGTTCTATGGATTCAACCGACCGGGCGCGAAGGTCAACCAGGCGATGGTCGATGCATGGTGGGCGCAGGGCATGCTGGGTGGGCAGAAGAACACCTACGACTCGATCGCCGCGTTCTCGGCGACCGACTTCCGCGCTGACCTGCAGAAGTTCGATGTGCCGACCCTGGTGATCCACGGCGACGACGATCAGATCGTGCCGATCGACGTGGCGGGACGGATGTCGGCCAAGCTGATCAAGGGCGCCAGGCTGATCGTCTACCCGGGTGCGCCGCATGGTCTGACCGAGACCCACAAGGACAAGGTCAACCAGGACCTGCTGGCCTTCCTGCAGCAGAAGTAGCCACAAGGGCAGCCGTCAGCCAGCACGGAGACCGGTAGAGCCACGCCATGCGTGGCTTTGCCGTGGATGAGAGCAACCGCAACCACGCATGGCGTGGATCTACTGGATTGACGCAGGGTGGACAGTCCGCCAGTAGAGCCACGCCATGCGTGGCTTTGCTGTGCATGAAGGCAACCGCATCCACGCATGGCGTGGATCTACTGGATTGACGCAGGGTGGAAAGCCCGCCGGTAGAGCCACGCCATGCGTGGCTTTGCCGTGCATGAAGGCAACCGCATCCACGCATGGCGTGGATCTACTGGATCGACGCAGGGTGGAGAGCCCGCCGGTAGAGCCACGCCATGCGTGGCTTTGCCGTGCATGAAGGCAACCGCATCCACGCATGGCGTGGATCTACTGGATCGACGCAGGGTGGAAAGCCCGCCGGTAGAGCCACGCCATGCGCGGCTTTGCCGTGCATGAAGGCAATCGCATCCACGCATGGCGTGGATCTACTGGATTGACGCAGGGTGGAAAGCCCGCCGGCAGAGCCACGCCATGCGTGGCTTTGCCGTGCATGAAAGCAACCGCATCCACGCATGGCGTGGATCTACTGGATCGAGGTTGGCTGGTTCAGGCCCTGCAGCTTGTGCGGGTTGCGCTGCACCAGAATCTGCACGATCTGCTCGCCGTTGGTATCGAAGGCCATTGCCGATTCCAGCACGTCGTCGAAGTAACGCAGCAGCCCCAGGCGTCCGTTGATCATGCTCGGCACCATGCGCAGCTGGTCCTTGCGCCGCAGGTGCGGGGCGTACAGCAGCTGTGCGATGCGTGCGCCGCCGACCATCGGTTTCGGGAAGCTGGTGACGATGCCGCCGCCATCGCCGATCAGCACGGCCGATTCGGCCATCAGGGTTTTCATCGTCCTGAAGTCGCCATTGGCGATGGCCTCTGCGAAACGCCGCATCAGTTTCTGGTGCACGTCCTGCGGCACGTTGTAGCGCGGTCGCTCCTGCCGCAGCTGCAGGCGTGCGCGGTGCACGATCTGTCGGCAGGCGGCTTCGGTCTTGTCCAGCGTGCGTGCCACCACGTCGTAATCCTGGTCGAACACATCGTGCAGCAGGAACGCGGCACGCGCGTCCGGGGCCAGCCGCTCCAGCACGTTGAGGAAGGCCACCGACAGATCACTGGCCGTTTCCAGCATGTACTCGGGTGTGCCGGTGTCTTCGGTGAGCAGCGGCTCGGGCAGCCACATGCCGACGTAGTGCTCGCGCGTGCGCCGGGCCAGGCGCAGGCCATCGATGGCGCGGCGGGTGGTGGTGGCCACCAGCCAGGCTTCGGCGTTCTCGATGTCCTGCTGGTTGGCGCCATGCCAGCGCAGCCAGACATCCTGCACCACGTCCTCGGCCTCGTGCGAGGAGCCGAGCATGCGGTAGGCCACGCCGAACAGGCGCGGGCGTAGTCGGGTGAACAGTGCGGTGGGGTCGTCCATGCCAGCAGAGACGGGACAGGTCCGCCGATTGTGACACCGGCGGACCTGTGGGAGTGGCGGGTACTGCCCCGGACCGGTGGCGGTCAGCGTGGTGGCAGTACCGCCGGCTTGCCGATGTCCTTGATCAGGAACACGACGAATGTCGCCGGTTCGGTCTGGCTGGCATTGCGGCCGACGGTATGCAGATCGTCCGGGTCTTCATGGAAGGCCTCCCCCGGGCCGAGGGTGACCTCGCGGCTGCCGGCCACGCCCATCACGATGCGGCCCTGCAGCACATAGACGAAGCCGTGGGCGTCGTGCCGGTGCACGGGATCGGCGCCGCCGGGTGGGTACTGCACCGTCAGGATCAGTGCTTCCTTGCCCGGCTGTTCCGGCAACGGACGGGTCATGACCTCGCGCACGATGGGCTCGGGCGCGGTGGGCGGCGGCGTGGCGGCGATGCTGGTCAACGGCAGCAGGGCCAGCAGCGCCAGGGAACGGAGAGAACGCATGGCAGGTCTCCAGCAGGGAAGTGTGCAGTCGACGCTCAGGCCAGACCGGCCTTGTCCAGGCCAAAGGCCTGGTCCAGCGAGCCGGGTTGCGTACGGAAGGCGACGTTGGCGCGGTTCCAGGCATTGATCGCCATCACCGCGTAGGTCAGATCGACGATTTCCTGTTCGGACAGCTGACTACGCACGCGCTCATACACGTCGTCCGCAACCCCCTGCGCAGCGAGGTGGGTAAGTGTGTCGGTCCACGCCAGGCAGGCCCGTTCGCGCGCACTGAACAGGTTCGATTCGCGCGACGCCGCGACATGGTGCAGGCGCAGTGCGCGCTCGCCACGGATCGTCGCTTCCTTCACGTGCATGTCCAGGCAGAACCCGCAGCCGTTGAGCTGCGAGGCGCGGATGTTGACCAGGTCGATGATGGCCGCTTCGATCGAGCTGTTGTGCACGGCGTGGGAGAAGGTGCCGAGCTTCCTGAAGAGTTCGGGCGACTGTGCGGCGTAGTCCAGGCGTTGGCTCATGACGGTGTTCCGATGGGAGTTGAGGGACGCAGCGAGGCTAGGCCCGCTGCACGCGGGGCGGTAGGCGAGGGCAGGGCTGCACGGTGTTGCACGAAAAACACCAATGGCCCGTCACAGCGGCGGATGCTCGCCCGTCTGCCGGGCATGGACACTTCATCCGCCCCGAACCGCGCAGCAGCCTGCCCCGCCAGTGAGCGGGTCTGGCAGGCTTTCCTTGCTGCATTGCACGAACTGCCACCGGACATGCGGGCCGTGCTGTTGCTGCATGACGTGCTGGGCGCGGGCTTTGAAGACATAGCGCCGCTGCTGGGGCTGGAGCTGCCCGCATGCCGCCAGCGACTGGCCCATGCACGCGCCCACCTGCTTGCCCGACGCGACTTCCAGGAGCCCGGAACACCATGAATGTCATGCCGCAGTCCTGTCTGGCCAGCGACGGCCGCGATTCCCTCACGGCGTCCTTTTCCGCCAGCTATGCCGGGGTCCTGGCATTCATCGCGGTAGCCGCCGAGGGCAGCTTCGCCCGCGCCGGTGATCGCCTCGGCATCGGTCGTTCGGCCGTCAGCCGCAGCGTGCAGAAGCTGGAGGGACAACTGGGCGTGCGCCTGTTCCTGCGCACCACGCGCTCGACAACACTCACCCGCGAAGGCGAGCTGTTCCTGGAGGGCTGCAGCCCGGGCGTTGCCAGCATCCTGCAGGCGCTGGACGAAATGCGCGACCTGCGCGAGGGACCGCCGCGCGGGCATCTGCGGATCAGTGCGACCCATGGCTTCGGACGCCGGGTGATCGCGCCGCTGCTGTCTGCGTTCCGCGCGGAGTATCCAGAGGTCTCTGTGGAGTTGCTGCTGGACGAGCAGGCACCGGACCTGGCCGCCGATCGCATCGATGTGGCGTTCCGCGATGGCGTGCTGGAAGACAGCCAGGTGATCGCCAAGCAGCTGGTGCCGATGCAGCTGGTGGTCTGTGCATCGCCCGCGTATGTGCAGGCGCATGGCCTGGCAGACACCATCGAAGTGTTGTCCAGCCATGCCTGCATCGGTCGACGCCTTCCCGGTGGGCGCCTGCAGCGCTGGGACTTCCGTGTGGACGGCCAGGATGTGAATCTGCAGCCGCCGGCGGAGGTGGTGTTCAATGATGCCGATCTTGTCCTGCAGGCAGTGATCGACGGGTTGGGGATCGCCCAGCTGCCCAGCTACCAGGTAAGTGATGCGTTGCGCACAGGCGCTGTAGTGACCTGCCTGGACCGCTACGCGCCGCACGATCGTGGCCATTACCTGTGCTATCTCAGCCGACGCCAGCTGCCCAAGCGGATCCGCGCGTTCATCGATTTCAGCACCCAGCGCATACGCGCGCTGGATCTGGATGTGTTCTCGCACTGGGAAGCGCGGCAGCAGGCGGCAGCGCAGCGCGATGCGGCCCCGGCATGGGCATGACCACATTGGTGCCGATGCGGCAACAGTGCGTGGCCCGCTGCGGATCTACTGCGCCGGCCAATGCGTTCCTAGCATGCAGCCACATCCGAACTTTCCACGTTCCAGGAGACCTGTCATGAAGATCCTCGTCATCGGTGGCACCGGCCGCATCGGCAGCAAGGTGGTCGCTCGCCTGCATGCGGCCGGCCATGAGGTCGTCGTCGCTGCACCCTCCACCGGTATCGATGTGCTGAGTGGCGAGGGCCTTGCCGCTGCGATGGCAGGCACCGAGGTAGTGGTCGACCTGGCCAACTCGCCCTCATTCGAAGATGCGGCGGTGCTGTCGTTCTTCGTGACGGCCGGCCACAACATCCTGGCGGCCGCGGCGCAGGCAGGCGTACGCCATCATGTCGCGCTGTCGGTGGTGGGTACCGACAAGCTGGCGGCCAGCGGCTATTTCCGCGGCAAGATCGCCCAGGAACGCCTGATCCGCGATTCGGGCCTGGCGTACACGATCATCCACTCGACACAGTTCTTCGAGTTCCTGCCGGGCATCCTCCAGGCAGCCGGTGACGGCCAGACCCTGCAGCTGCCGACCGCCGCAGTGCAGCCGATCGCCGCCGAGGATGTGGCCGATGCGGTTGCACGCATCGCGCAGCAGGCGCCGGCAAACGGCGTGGTGGAGATCGCCGGCCCGGAACGCGAATCGATGGCGGTGCTGGCGCAGCGCTTCCTGCAGGCAACCGGTGACGCGCGGGAAGTGGTTGGCGATGCCCAGGCGCGCTACTTCGGTGCGCAGCTGCAGCAGGACACGCTGGTGCCGGTGGGCCAGGCATGGCTCGGCTCGATCGGCTTCGCGCGCTGGTTGCAGCAGTCCGGGCTGGCACAGGGCCAGCCGGCCTGATCGGCGGTGGACGCTGACAGCAGGAACCTGCGATGACCGGGCTGAAACCGCCTCCGCACACGGTGCTCGACAAGTACCACGGTGATGAGGTGCGCCCGCTGTATACCGGACGGGTGCGGGTCAGCGGTGGCGTGGCACAGCATGGCCGCGCGTCGGGCGTGGTGCGGTCCGATGACGGTGCGCTGTCAGTGGACCTGCGGTTGCCTGCTGAGCTGGGTGGACCCGGTGGCGGTACCAATCCCGAGCAGTTGCTGGCGGCGGGCTACGCCGGCTGCTTCCACGGTGCGATGGTGCTGGTGGCTGCGCGTGCGGGAATGGAACTGGTCGAGCCGAGCATCGAGGTAGCGGTGACGTTCGCGCGAGATCCCGTGGACGGCCTGTACCTGCTGTCGGCCGAGATCGTGGTGTGCCTGCCTGGCATGGACCCGATACGTGCAGCCGAACTGGTGCGCAACACCGAGCGGGTCTGTCCGTACGCGAAGATGTTCCATCGGGGCATCAGCCACGTGGTGCGGGTAGCGGTGGACTAGACATGCGGTGCGGATGATCGGGCAGGTCATTGCCAGGATTCAGATGCGGTGAAGACGCCGCGTCGCCCGTGTGAGTGGGTGGGGCGCCGTTGGGCAGCATGATCACCGCATCAATCGATGCTCACCCGCGAACCACACCCGGTCGGCCAGTCTGGGCTCGCAGGCAACGGATTCCACTGTTGCCCTTTTTCCCCCAGAGGAGACTACACATGAGCACCCAGTCCACCATCGAGCATCGCCTCAACGACCTGATCGAGATCGCACGTGATGGCAAGTCCTTCTACGAGGAAGCCGCAACCAAGGTGAAGGATGCCGAGCTGTCGGCATTGTTCGTCCGCATCGCCGGCGTGAAGGGCCGCATCGTGTCCTCGCTGAGCAGTTCGGTGGCCGCTACCGGCGGCAAGCCGGCCGAGCACGGCACCATGGTCGGTTCCATGCAGCAGTTCTACGGCAAGGTGCGCGCGGCCTTCGGTGACACCAACTACGGTTACGTGGCCGAACTTGAAGAGTCCGAGGATCGCCTGCTGGGCGCGTTCAAGGATGTGCTGAAGGACAACGACCTGCCGCCGGCGGTGCGCCAGGAAGTGACCCAGTGGCTGCCGGAAGTGCAGGAATGCCACTCGGTGATGCGCGATCGCAAGCATGCGATGAAGGCTGCCTGATCGCATCCGGCGATCGTCCCCCACATCGCCGCGACCAGGGCAGCCCAGTGCTGCCCTGGTCGTTTCTACGTCTGCCATCTGCGATCAGGCGCGTGGCCTGAGCAGGGCAACGGCCAGGCTGGCAAGCGTCGCTGCTGCGGCGGCAGTCCACAGGGACGCGGCAAAGCCCTGGCTGTAGATCGCCCGCGCCAGATCAACCTGGGCTCCTCGGGTCAGTGCACCGGTGGCGATGGTGTCGGCCAGACGCATGACTTCATCTGCAGGAACGCGTGCTGAGAGTCCGGCGCGGATGCCGACGGTCAGGGCGCTGGAGAGGACCGTGAAACCGAGCAGGATGCCGACGAAGCGCGTCGTCGCACTGATGCCCGAGGCCATGCCTGCGCGGTCGCGGGGCGCCGAACCGATGATCGCCTTGGATGTTTCGCCGTTGAGGATGCCACCGCCTGCGCCGATGATGACCATCGCCAGCAGCGCCACCGTCGGCTGGTTGTGCCATGCACCGACACCGGCCAGCGCATTGCCGGCGGCAGTGATGGACAGGCCGATGGCCAGCACCATCCCGCTCGACAACCGTCTGCCCAGGCGCCTGCCCACGCTGGGGAACAGCAGCATCGCCGCAGCGAACGGCAGCATGCCGGCGCCCGTGGCCAGCGCACTCAGGCCGACGCCGTTCTGCAGGTACTGCGGCAGCATCGAGGCCATCACCTGCGCGCTGACCGCGTAGCCGATCATGGCGATCAGGGCACCGACAAAGCGCGGGCTGGCAAGCAGCCGCAGGTCGACCATCGGATGCCGACGCGTGAGCTCGATGCAGGTGAACAGCGCGGCCATCGCGATGCCCAGGCCCAGGCCGGCCAAGGCCACCGCCGATGTCCATCCCTGCGCGAGTCCTTCCACGAGGAAGAACACGATGCCGAAGATCGCCATGCTGAAGGTGATGATGCCGGGCGGATCGAGCGGGCGTACCACCGTGTCGGCAGTGTCGGGAACCCAGCGGATCGCACCATAGGCCAGGAAGGCGAGGAAGGGCAGGATCGCGATGAACACCGAGCGCCATCCCCACAGCGAGGACAACAGCCCACCGATAAGCGGCGAGAGCACCATCATCATGCCCATTGCCGTGCCCCAGAAGGCCCAGGCATCGTCGCGTTGCTTGCCCTCGTGGAATTCGTGGCCGATCACCGACAGTGATGGGGCCAGCAGGAAAGCGGCACCCGCGCCCTGCAACGCTCGGGCCACATACAGCGCACTGGCCGTGGGGGCCAGCGCGCAGGTCAGCGATGAGAGGGCGAACAGTGCGATGCCGATCAGCAGCACACGCCTGCGGCCATGACGATCGGCGATGGCACCGGCGGGCAGAAGCAGCGAGGTGAAGGTCAGGATGTAGCAGCTGATCACCCATTCGATGTCGGCGAAGTCAGCCTGCAGATCCCGCGCGATGGTCGGCAGGGCGACGGCCACGGCGTTGGTTTCCAGCACCGTCATCGTGCAGCCGAGCGAGGCGATGATCAGGATCCAGTTGGGCGGTCTGCGGCGGGGGAAGAGAGACACCGGGCACTCGGGTGGGGAAGGAAGAAGGCCCATTCAAGCAACTTCGACTGTTTGTTTCATTGCCGGTGTTCTTCAAGTACGTTAGGCCAAAGCTAACGAGCCGGTGCGCATGGACCGTCGACATCTGCAGTACTACGTCGCACTGGCCGAGGAGCTGCATTTCGGGCGCGCCGCGCTGCGCCTGGGCATCGCCACGCCGACGCTGAGCGTTCAGATCCAGCAGATCGAGCGTCGCCTGGGCACCCCCTTGTTTGATCGCAGTAGGCGCGAGGTCACGCTGACCTCTGCCGGTGCGATCTTCCTGGCCGAAGCACGCAACGTGCTGCGCCAGTTCGAGCAGGCAGAGGCCGTGGGCCGCCGCGCTGGTCGCGGGGAAATCGGCAGGATCGAGATCGGCTACGTAGGTTCGGCGGTCCATGCCGGCGCGCTGCAGGAGCAGTTGCAGCGGTTCCGCAGCGCCTCGCCCGATGTGGAGCTGAAGGTCGGCGAATGGCCGATGGCCGACCTGCCGGACCTCCTGCTGGACGGTCGCATCGATGTGGTGTTCTGCCGGCTTCCGATGGAGGTGCCCGATGCGCTCGGTTCGCACATCCTGATCGAAGATCAGTTCTGCGTGGCGTTGCCGGCATCGCATGCGCTGGCCCACGCGGGGGTGCCGGTGCAGCCGGCGCTGCTGGCGAAGGAGGCGTTCATCATGCCGGAGCAGCCCGCCGGCACGCTGGAAGTCGCCCGCCGTGGCGGATTCGTGCCGGACATCCGCTCCCGTCCCGGTCATCTTGTCGCGGTGCTCGCGCAGGTCTCGGTGGGCGATGGCGCCGTGGCGATCGTGCCGTCGGTGCTGCAGCGGACGCTGCTGCTGCCAGGCGTGGTGTATCTGCCGATCGCCGGGCCGGTCATCGCCTCGACCATCGCTGCGCTGTACCGTGAACAGGAAACATCGCCAGCGGTCCGCCGGCTCATCGAGCAGGTGCGGCGTACCTCCTCCCGGCGCATCGACATGCTGCCCTTGTCCTGAGGCCTTTGCGGACGACGTTGCCGGATTGCCCCGCAATGGCCTTGCTACACTGGCCGCACTCGATCTTCCACCGGATCATCAGATGAACAACGGGAACGGTCCGCAGACAGTCCGCTGAGCCGCAACAACGGTACGCACGTTGTTGCGGTGATCTTGTCCTGCGATTTCCACGCACTGGGTTGATCACCGCCGGATTCCCTCCTGAGCGGATGTTTCCCCATGTCTGATCGAAAAGCCCTTCGCTGGGCCCATTCCCTGCCGGGCGCCATCGTGTTGATGGCCCCCTTCGACCTCCTGGCCTCGCTGGCGATGGATATCTACCTGCCGGTCGTATCGGCCATGCCGCAGGCACTCGGCACGTCGCCCGCCCTCATCCAGTTGACGCTCAGCCTGTACATGCTCGTGCTGGGGCTGGGCCAGCTGATCTTCGGCCCGCTGTCGGACCGGATCGGGCGACGGCCGGTGCTGCTGATGGGCGCGCTGTTGTTCACGCTGGCGTCGCTCGCGCTGGCCGCGTGCAGCGGTGGTGCGGCATTCCTTGCGTGGCGCGGCGTGCAGGCGGTTGGGGCGTCGGCCGCACTGGTGGCCACCTTCGCCACGGTGCGCGACGTGTATGCCGATACGGCCGAGGGCGCCACGCTCTATGGCTTGTTTGCCTCGATGTTGGCGTTCGTGCCGGCGCTCGGTCCGATCCTCGGCGCATTGATCGCCTATACGCTGGGCTGGCGGGCCATTTTCATCGCGCTGGGTGTGCTGGGATTGCTGGCGGGTGCACGCGCATGCCGCGGCTGGCAGGAGACACGGCCACCGCAGCATGTCCACGCATCGCCAGCCTTCGCGCGCATCCTCGGCAATGCCGGCTTCTGGGCTCATGCATTGGGATTCAGTGCGGCGATGGGCACGTTCTTCGTGTTTTTCTCGATCGCCCCGCGGGTGCTGATGGGGAGGGCCGGCTATTCGGCGATGGGCTTCAGCCTGGCCTTCGCGACGGTGGCACTGGTGATGATCGTCACCTCGCGCTTCGCTGCTCGATTCATCGGGCGATGGGGCATTGGTGGCAGTTTCCAGCGTGGGCTGATGGTGATGATTGGCGGCGCGCTGGTCATGGCGATGACGGCGATGCTGCCGCCATCCTTTGCCAGTGTCGTGTTGCCGATGTGGCTGGTGGCCATCGGCATCGTGATGGTGGCTGCGGTGGCGGCCAACGGTGCGCTGCGCGATTTTGCCGATGCCTCCGGCACGGCAGTGGCGCTGTACTACGCCGTGCAGAGCCTGATCGTGGCAACGCTTGGCACGCTCGCGACGCTGCTGCTGCCGGGCGATACGGTCTGGCCGCTGGTGGCCTTTGGGCTGCTGCTGCCGTCGTTGAGCCTGGGTGGCCTGGTGATGCTGAGGCGGTGAACTGTGCAATCAGCATCAGAAAGACAAACTGCTGGCGTGATACGTTCCCGCGTCGGGCAATTGAACAGTGGCTGCCCGGATCGGTTCCGTCTCCATGCTGTCCTTCCGTTCGGTCACCCAGGTCGCTCCATGACACCAACCTCCCGCAAGTCCTTCCGCAAGCCCCAGATCGCCATCCTGGGGAGTGCCGATCCTGGCTCACCGGCGTTCGACCTCGCTGCACAGGCGGGCAGGTTCCTCGCTGAAAATGGAATCACCCTGGTCAGCGGCTGTGGCAGCCCAGCCACGCGGGTGGCAGCCGAGCATGCAGTCGCAGCCGGCGGCACGGTGCTGAGCGTGATTCCGGAAGGCAACATGCCCGCAGCAGACTGGCCGGCAACGGTGGTGGTGCCATGCGGCATGGGCGATGCCCGCAACCTGATCATGGCCTTGGCCGGCGATGCCTGCATTGTCATCGGCGGGCGCGCGGGCACGATTTCCGAAGTGTGTCTGGCTTGGCTGCACAAGCGGCCTTTGCTGCCGCTGGTGGGCGCGGGTGGCTGGTCGGAGGGGCTTCCGGGCAACCCTCCCGATGAGCGCGGGAACTCGCCGATACTGCCGTGGCATGACCTCGCGGAGCTGCGCGCGCAGCTGCGTGATCTGCAATTGCTGGCAGGCTGAACCGGCGCCTTCACTTCCTATCCCGCACGCACGGCTACGGTGATGCAGCCTGGAATCACCAGGCCTATCAGGGAGTGATATCGATGCGAGCCATCAGGAAAGCGATCGTTGCTGCAGTGTTTGCACTCGCGTGTACCGGTTCGGTGGCGGTGGCCGGTCCGGTCCAGCCGTGCGACTTCCCGTGCTGGAAGGCCTACCAGGCCTGCGTTTCCGGCGGCGGCGATGCCATGGAGTGCCAGTTCGAATACGATCGCTGTGTCATGGACAGGTGCGGCGCCGTCTGAGGCCTGCATACCGTTCGCAATGGGGGGCCCGATCCAGGGGCCCCTTTTCACCTGGCCGCAGGCACGAAGTCCGCGGTCCTGATCGTCTGGAGCCGCAACATGGCCGTCAAACGTGTCGTCGCCAACATCGCCAGTGCCGATCCTGCGCAGGCGGCCGCGTTCTACGGCGACATCCTCGGCATGGACATCGTGATGGACCACGGCTGGATCGTCACCTACGGTGGGCAGGGCGCTGCGCTGGCACAGCTCAGCGTTGCCAGCGAAGGCGGATCGGGTACGCCGGTGCCGGATCTTTCGATCGAGGTGGATGATCTGGACGCCGTGCTCGAACGCCTGCGACACGCGGACATTGCGCTTGAATATGGCCCGGCCGAAGAGCCATGGGGTGTACGTCGCTTCTACGTGCGCGACCCGTTTGGGCGCCTGTTGAACATCCTCGCCCACACCTAGCCGGCGCGCGCCAGCTCAGCGGCGCTTTCCCACTGTGCTGGCAGTGCTGAGTGCTGATCGACGTCGGCCGCACCGCCGGTACGCGGCGCAGTAACCGCAGCACGTCAACGTTGTTGACCGCTGTCAGGTTTGTCGGCCATGTCCTGCTGTTGCTGGCGGCTGCTGGCGTGCCGCGCATGGCCGCCCTCACGGCCGATCGCGGCCATGTGTTGGCGGTCCTGGCTGATCGCTTCACCGCCCTTCCGGCCCGCCACCCGTGCCTCGGCCGGGCTGAACTGGTGCGCATTGCCGGATGCGTGGGCAGCACGTCCCCCTTTGGCTGCGATCGCGCGCTGTTTGTCTTCGTCCATCGAGGCAAAGCCACGATTGCTGTTGCCATTGCGTGAGTTGGTCATTACCGGTCTCCGGTGTGAACATGGGTCGCTGCCATCAGTGACGGTCCCATGTTGCACAGTGCAGGCTAAAGACAGGTCGAAGTGGGCTGTACGAGGCTCACATGGCCTGCGCACGCGTTTGACGACCGGTTACCGTGCAGGAAGCGCCGGGCTCTGCAACCGGTCGTCACGGCAGCCACCCGTAGCGCCCTGGCAAGGGAGAGTCCAAGCGGTTGGCCGAATGTGGATGGCATGCAGAATGTCATCGTCTGCTATCGCCGATGCCATCGTGCATGCCTAGAATCAAGTCATCCCGGTAGGTCCCGGGCGCTGTCGAGTGAATGGATTCAATGAAGATTCTGTTGACCGGAAGTTCCGGGCGGATAGGGCGGGCGATCTTCGGTGCGCTGGCCGCTGCCAATGAGGTGGTGGGGCTGGATCGCAGTCCGTTCGCCACCACGCGCGTCATTGCCGATGTCACCGATCGCCGGGCGCTGGAACGTGCCGTGCAGGGGGTCGACGCGGTGATCCATACCGCGGCCCTGCACGCACCGCACGTGGGCCTGGTGCCTGACGCGGTGTTCCAGCAGATCAACGTGGAGGCCACCGCGAACCTGCTGCAACTGGCGCGCGAGGCCGGCGTGCAGCGCTTCGTGCTGACCAGTACCACGGCGTTGTACGGCCATGCCGTGGTGTCCGGCGGCTGCCGTTGGATCGACGAGGACACCGAGCCGCTGCCGCGCACGATCTACCACCGCACCAAGCTGCAGGCCGAAGCGTTGGCCGAAGCGGCGGCCAGTGCAACATTCACCGTGCGCGTGCTGCGGATGGCACGTTGCTTCCCCGAACCGCCTGACCGCATGGCGATGTTCCGCCTGCACCGTGGTATCGACGCGCGCGACGTGGCCAGCGCGCATGCCGCGCTGCTGCACGATGAAGGCGCGGCCTTCCAGCGTTACCTCGCCTGTGCACCGACGCCCTTCCGGCGCGAGGACTGCCTGCAGCTGGCCGCGGATCCGCGCCAGGTGCTGGCGCGCCGCGCACCGCAGCTGCTGGCCGAGTTCGAGCGCCGTGGCTGGCCACTGCCGCTCAGCATCGATCGGGTCTATGACAGCAGCCGGATGCGTGCAGCGCTGGGCTGGCAGCCACGTTTCGGTCCGGAGGACGTGCTTCAGCAGTACGCCGCGGGCAGCATCGAGGTCCTGCCCCGTGCGGAGTGGATCCGCGACCGCGTCGCCGAATAGCACAGGCGAGCAGCACAGGCCTGGGTCGACGGCCGCAGCTGAGCGGGTTCAGGTTTTGTGCGTGCGGCGAGCCTCAACCTCGCCCGGCCATGGCCGCTAACCCGGTGCGCGCCTTCCCGCGCCGGGTTCCTATCCGGCGGGCAGGCGGCCCGCGCGACGGATCGCGCATCTGCGCGGTGCCCTGGTGGCACCGGTCGACCTGAACTGCCTGCGGATCCTCCCATGTCTTCTTCCCGTTCCGTCGCTGCCCGTCGCCCCGGCAGCATCGCCCACAAGCTGATGCTGGGCACCGCGGTGATCGCGTTGCTGTGCTTCGGCGCGACCGCGTTCCTGATCTATCACCAGGCCAGTTCGGCGCTGGTGTCGTCCTCGCGGCAGACCATGGCCAGCGAAGCCCGTGCCGAGGCGCGGCAGGTGGCTGCCGACCTGGGCACGGCCTTTGCCAGCAACGATGCGATGGTGGAAACCGTGCTGGCCCAGCGTGCGCGCGGTGATGCCCCTGATCGCGCCAGCCTGGCCAATGTCATCGGCGAGCAGCTGCACGCGCACCCGGAATGGCTGGGCAAGAGCACCATGTGGGAGGCCAATGCCTTCGACGGCAAGGACGCCGAGTTCGTCAACAGCGAGGCGCACGACGCCACCGGCCGCTACATGAGCTACTGGGCCTGGCAGGACGGCAAGCCGCAGCAGTCGACGATGACCGACTACACCGAGACGCCCAGCGGCTCGGGCAACTGGTACATGGTGCCCAGCCGCGACAAGCTGCCGCTGGTCAGCGAACCGTATGCCTACGACATCGGCGGCAAGCAGGTGCTGATGAGCACGCTGAGCACGCCGATCGTCGAGAACGGCACCTTCCTCGGTGTCTTCACCGTCGACTTCTCGCTGGACGCGCTGCAGAAGCACCTGGCCACGCTGACGCCGATGGGCGCCGGCCGCGTCGAACTGCTGTCGCCGAAGGGCGTGGTGCTGGCCTCGGCCGATGCTGCCGAGATCGGCAAGCCGCGTACCGATGCCGCCACCCTCGGCATGCTGGCGCAGATCGCCGCCGACAAGACCTACGAAGCGTTCGAGCCCGACGCTGCCGGCAACGTCCGCCTGTACGTGCCTCTGCAGGTCGGTGACGCGCCGCAGCGTTTCGCGCTGGGCGTGGTGGTGCCTCATGCGGTGATCATCGCGCAGGCCCGCGAGCTGCTGTGGATCATCCTGCTGGTGGGTGTGGTGGCTGCGCTGGTGCTCAGTGGTGGTGTCTACCTGCTGCTGCAGCGCCTGGCCGTGCGACCGCTGGCGCAGGCCGTGCGCATCGCCGGCGACGTGGCTGCGGGCAAGCTGGATACCGCCATGCCGGCGCTGGGCAACGACGAAGTGGGCCGCCTGCTGGACGCCATGCAGGGCATGCGTGGCCAGCTGCAGGCAGTGATGGCCGCACAGGCGGAGATGGCGCGCCGCCATGATGCCGGTGAAATCAGCTACCGCATGGATGCCTCGGTGTTCCCGGGCGAATATGGCCGCATGGTGGCCGACAGCAACCAGCTGGTGGCCGACAGCAATGCGGTCACCCAACGCCTGGTCGAGGTGATGCAGCGCTACGCGGTGGGTGACCTGAGCGTGGACATGGAGGCACTGCCGGGCGAAAAGGCGGTATTCACCGCTGCCATGGCAACCACCAAGACCAACCTGGCGGCGATCAACGAGCAGATCCAGCAGCTGGCCGCTGCGGCGGCGGCAGGTGATTTCGCCGTGCGTGGCGATGCCCAGCGCTTCGAGCATGACTTCCGCCGCATGGTGGAAACGCTCAACACCATGATGCAGGTCAGCGACCAGAACCTGGCTGCGCTGTCGACGCTGCTGCGCGCCATCGCCGCCGGTGACCTGAGTACACGGATGGAGGGTGACTTCCACGGCGTGTTCGCGGTGATGCGCGACGATGCCAACAGCACCGTGCAGCAGTTGACCCAGATCGTCGGCCAGATCCAGCAGTCTGCGGCCAGCATCCGCCTGGCCGCAGGCGAGATCGCGTCGGGCAACAGCGACCTGTCACGCCGTACCGAGCAGCAGGCGGCCAACCTGGAAGAGACCGCCGCGTCGATGGAGGAACTGACCTCCACCGTGCGCCAGAACGCCGATCATGCCCTGCAGGCCAACAAGCTGGCGGCCTCGGCCGCAGGCGTTGCCAGCGAAGGCGGGCAGGTGGTCAGCCAGGTGGTGCAGACCATGGAGCAGATCGAGACCTCTTCGCAGCGCATCGCCGAGATCATCTCGGTGATCGATGGCATCGCTTTCCAGACCAACATCCTGGCCCTGAACGCAGCGGTGGAAGCGGCGCGCGCCGGTGAACAGGGCCGTGGCTTTGCGGTGGTCGCCAGCGAAGTGCGCGCGCTGGCACAGCGCTCGGCGGGCGCGGCCAAGGAGATCAAGGAGCTGATCGACGCTTCGGTCGGCCATGTCGGCGCCGGCGCGCAGCTGGTGCACGGTGCGGGCCGCACGATGCAGGAGATCGTCGGCCAGGTCGGCCGGGTCAACGAGATCATGGCCGAGATTTCGGCCGCCTCGCGCGAGCAGTCGGCCGGTATCGAGCAGGTCAACCAGACCGTGGTGCAGATGGACGAGACCACCCAGCAGAATGCTGCGCTGGTGGAAGAAGCCACCGCTGCGGCGCGGGCGATGGAAGAACAGGCCGAGCAGCTGGCGGTGGCGGTGTCCCGCTTCCGCCTGCAGGCCGACACCCGACCGGCTGCTGCGTTGCGCGCCGCCTGAGCCGGGGCTTGAACGACGACGCCCGGCCAAGGCCGGGCGTCGATGTGCCACTGCGTACGTGGTGCGTTGGGCTTAGAACATGCCTTCGAAGGGGTTCCAGCTGGTGTTGCCCTTCACCTGTTCCAGGTAGTAGCTGTAGTTGGTGCTCGAGGCGACCAGGAAGTTCATTGCGATGAACAGTGCGCGGGCCACGATGTCCGGCAGCACCAGGCTGACCGCGATCAGCACGATGTTGATGCCGATCACCACCAGCGCCTTGCGCCACATGCCCAGGATGAACAGATAGATCGCGCCGAAGAAGAAGGCGAAGAAGTTCAGGTTGATCTTCAGGCGGTCGCCGAAGGACAGCGCCTTCCAGGCTTGCTTGAAGCCGGGCTCCTTGGGAGCGCCGTGCTGCTGGAAGAAGTTGAAGCGGAACTGCCACTTCGGGCTGAAGCGGGTCAGGTCAACGGTGTTCATGTATAGGGACTTCCCTGTTAGGAAAACGTTTTCATGATAAGTGAGTCACATTCAGCAAACCAGCTTGGAGCGTCAAAAATGTGACGTTCCTACGGCAAAGGGCTTGCGTCCCGGTGCCGCACCGTCACCCATCCGCCTTGTTTTTAGGATAGGGTGCGCAGTTCCGCTGCCACCCCGGTTGTTCACGGGTAGCAGCGGTATGTCCATGGAGGTTGCATGACCACACCAGCTACACCGGAAAACGCACCCGGACCGGTGCTCCTGCCGACACCCGAAGTGGTGCAGGCACAACAACTGCTCGCCCGCCAGCAACTGGCGGTGGCGATGGACCGTGCACGCATCGCGGCCAGCCGCGACGCTGCGCCGGCGGTTCTGGAAAACGACTGAGCCTGGGAAACCAGCCGCGATCGCGCTGGCCTGCTGCCAGCGCGATCGCAGTGCGCATCAGAAGCGCGCGGTCATGCTGAGGAAGTAGCTGCGGCCGGCGACGAAGTAGTCGGTAGAGCCGTCGGCGTACAGCTTCTTGTCGGCCAGGTTGCTGACGCCGCCACGCAGGGTCAGCACCTCATTGACGTTCCAGGCAGCGGTCAGGTCATACAGCGTGTAGGCCTTCAGGAAGGTATTGACCACGCCGGTCTGCTTGCCGGTGTACTGCGCCGACAGGCTGCTGGAGAACGTGGTGTTCGGGGTCCAGTCCAGCGACGAATAGCCTGAGAACTCCGGGGTGTCGATCAGGTTGCGGCCAGTGGTCAGGTTCTTGGCTTCCTTCATCCAGGTCGCCGACGTGCGCCAGCGCCAGTGATCGCCGAAGCGGAAGTTGAGGTTGCCTTCCATGCCGCTGGTGCGCGCGCGCTGCACGTTGCTCATGCGCGTCCACCAGTAGCCGTTGAAGAAGCCCAGCGCTTCATACTCGATCTTGTTCCTGAAGTCGGTATGGAAGTAGGTCAGGCCGGCGTCGACCAGGTCGTTGTCGAAGCTGATGCCGATCTCGCGGTTGGTGCTGGTTTCCGGGTCCAGGTCCGGGTTGCCGGCCATGTAGCAACCGCCGCGGGTATAGCCCAGCGGGTACAGCGAGGTGCAGCCGCGGCCACCGGACTGGGTCGCCGCGCTGGGCGAATTCTCGGTCAGGCTCGGCGCGCGGAAGCCCTTGGACACGCCGCCACGGATCGTCCACTGCTCGCTCGGGTGCCAGACCAGGTAGGCACGCGGACTGACATGGCTGCCGAACTGTTCATGGTGGTCCAGGCGCGCGCCCAGGGTCAGTGCCAGGGTACGGTGCAGCTTCAGCTCGTCTTCGACGAACAGCGCCCAGGTGTCCACTTCCAGGCTGGAGCCGACCACCGGGTTGCCGGCATAGTCCACCGGCGCCTGGCCGATGGTGTCGGTGTTGGTCAACTCCTGGCGCTTCCACTGGCCGCCCACCGCGAACTGGTGGTCCACGCCCAGGGTGAAGGGCGTGCTCAGGCTGCCTTCGATGATCGTATCGGTTGCCTCGGAGCGACCGGTGGCGCCGATGTCGTTCTTGTACTCGGTCCAGTACGCGCTGAGCTTGGAAGTACCGAAATCCCACTTGCCGTCGTGGTTCAGCGCCAGCGAACTGCGCTTGAGCTCACTGGCACCCCAGGCGCCTTCGTCCTGCTTTTCCAGCGCCTGGGCGATGAAGGCCTGCTGCACACCGTGGCCAGCTTCCAGTGACACTTCCTGTGCCTCGCTCAGCTTCCACTGCAGCAGCGCGTCGACATTGCGGTCCTTCTCGCCAGCGTAGGCGTTGCCATACACGCCGCCGTTGGAGCGGTCCGAGTCGCGGCGCATGCTGTTGGCACCGATGCGCAGGCCGAAGCGCTCTCCCAGCGGGCCGGAGAAGGTCGCGCCGATCTGCTGGGTGTCGCCACGGTCGCCATCCTGCGGCCGGGTGTAGCTGTGGGTCGCGCTGCCGTTCCAGCTGTCACCGATGCGCTTGGTGATGATGTTGATCACCCCGCCCATCGCATCTGAGCCATACAGCGAGGACATCGGACCGCGCACCACTTCGATGCGCTCGATCTGGTCGGGGGAAATCCAGTTCAGGTCCTGGCGGCCCAGGTCGGGGCGATAGTTGGTCGAGGCCGAGCTGCCCATGCGCTTGCCGTCCACCAGTACCAGCGTGTAGTTGGACGGCATGCCGCGCAGCTTGATCTTGGACTGCTCGCCAATGGCGCTGAGCCCACCGGTCACGCCCGGAATACGGCTGAGCAGGGTAGCCAGGTCGTGCACCGGCTGGCGTTCGATGTCTTCGCGGCTGATCACGCTGATGCTGGCCGGGGCATCCTTGATCCACTGCTGGTTGCCCGAGGCGGTAACCACCACGGTATCCAGGTCCTTGGTCGAGGCATCGGCGCTGGCTTCAGCGGCGGCGAGGGCAGGCAGGGCCAGCAGGCAGGCGGCGGCCAGGGCGCTGGCCAGGCGGGTGCGCGACAGGCGCGCGGAACGGAGAGGGGACATGACGGCTTCCAAGGGAGAGGAGAGACCCGGTGGAAGCAGCAGGCGCACGCAGACTGCAGGCAGCCAACCCCTTCCCTGGGTCGTCGGGCGCGCGGAGGGTCCGGCGCAGCTGGGTGGGTCCGGTGCGCGGAGCACGGCGACCTGCCTGATTAACGTAATGATAACCGTTCTCGTTTGTTACGATCCAGTACTTTCCGGGATGGATCGACACCCGCGGGGCGCACGGCGTGGTTCGCCTGCTGATTGCTGAATGGGGAGATTTTCCGGCGTAGACCTTCGCACCCGGCTTACATTCGGGGCCATAGACTGGGCCGCATTTTTCGATTCCGCCCCGTTGGAGATCGTGTGGGTTCTGGTAGTGACAGACAGCGACTGCGCGGCATGACGCCGTGGCAGACAGGACAAGTGCGGACGCCGGGAATGCGGGCCAGGAACCTTGGTGCATGCAGCCCGGCCGGGACGGCTGGTCCTGCGGCCTGCAGGGAGTAGGCGGCCATGGGGAGTGAAACCATCGACACGGAACCGGTCACGGCCGGTCCCGACGCGGGCTGGGCCCTGCTGCCGGCCGAAGCACCGCTGGTGATGCCCGAACAGACGCTGCGGCAAGGCTCGCTGAAGGTCCGGCGCCATCGCACCTCGCCACGCATGATCGGCCTGCGTCGCCTGTACATCCTCGGCGGCACCGTGGCGATGACCGCCGTGGCCACCCGGATGATGTGGCGGGTGCTGTCCGGCAATGGCATCAGCGTGCTGGAGGCCTGCCTGCTGGTGCTGTTCGTCGGCCTGTTCGCCTGGATCGCGCTGTCCTTTGCCAGTGCGGTGGCCGGCTTCCTGACGGCCGTGTTCGACCGGGGCTACCGCCTGGGCATCGATCCGGACAAGCCGCTGCCCACCGTGCACAGCCGCACCGCGCTGCTGATGCCCACCTACAACGAAGACCCGCGCCGGCTGCTGGCCGGCCTGCGCGCGATCTACGAATCGGTGGCGGCCACCGGCCAGCTGCAGCGGTTTGATTTCTTCGTGCTCAGCGATACCCGTCGCGAGGACATCGCGCGGGCCGAAGAACAGGTGTTCGCCGAACTGCGCGAGCTGGTGCCCGATGGGCGTGCGCGACTGTTCTATCGCCGCCGGGGCGACAACAGCGCGCGCAAGGCCGGCAACATCGCCGACTGGGTACGCCGTTTCGGCGGTGCCTACCCGCAGATGCTGATCCTGGATGCCGACAGCCTGATGACCGGTGACAGCATCGTGCGCCTGGTCGCCGGCATGGAGCACAACGCCGACGTCGGCCTGATCCAGACCCTGCCGTCGGTGATCGGCGGCCGCACCCTGTTCTCGCGCATGCAGCAGTTCGGCGGGCGCGTGTACGGGCCGGTGATCGCCCGTGGCGTGGCCTGGTGGCACGGTGCCGAAAGCAATTACTGGGGGCACAACGCGATCATCCGCACCCGTGCCTTCGCCGACCACGCTGGCCTGCCGGAGCTGCCGGGACGCAAGCCGTTCGGCGGCCACGTGCTCAGCCATGATTTCGTGGAAGCGGCGCTGATGCGCCGTGGTGGCTGGGCCGCGCACATGGTGCCCTACCTGGGCGGCAGCTACGAGGAAGGCCCGCCGACGCTGACCGACCTGCTGGTGCGCGACCGCCGCTGGTGCCAGGGCAACCTGCAGCACGGCAAGGTGGTGGGCAGCCGTGGCCTG